>ERZ777003.3857-NODE-3857-length-13577-cov-6.124834_pt1 | contig 13577 bp, 12 predicted proteins | sample MGYA00374956_ERZ777003 | MGnify/ENA primary metagenome ERZ777003 (study PRJEB29302, sample SAMN06268252) | bioreactor metagenome | isolation source: Joint BioEnergy Institute, California, USA | place: USA:Joint BioEnergy Institute, California, USA | collected... | reverse complement strand
CGCCGGCCCCTCCGCCTGCGCCGCCGTCGCCACCGCCGCGCCCTTGGCACGGGTGCGCCGCCGCGGCCGTGGTGCCGGGCCGAGCAGGACCGTCGCGTTGGTGCCGCCGAAGCCGAAGCTGTTTACGCCCACCACCGCATCGGCGCGTCGCGGCAGTTTCTCCGTCGCGGCCGCGACGCGGAGGCCGAGCCCGGCGAAATCGATCTCCGGATTGGGCGTCTCGAAATGCAGCGAGCGCGGGATCGCGCCGCGCTCCAGCACCAGCATCGCCTTGAGCAGCCCGGCCATGCCGGAGGCCGCCTCGAGATGGCCGATATTGGTCTTCACCGAGCCGATCGGCAGCGGCGCCTTGCGGTGCCGCCCGATCGCCGCGCCGAGCGCGCCGGCCTCGATCGGGTCGCCCGCCTGGGTGCCGGTGCCGTGTGCCTCGAAATAGGCGAAGCGGTCCGGCGCGACGCGGCTCTCGGCCAGAACCTGCGCGAGCAGCGCCGCCTGCGCCTCCTTGTTCGGCAGGGAGAGGCCGACGGTGCGCCCCGCCGCATTCACCCCGCTGCCGAGCAGCACGGCGCGGATCGTATCGCCATCGGCGAGCGCGTCGGAGAGGCGCTTCAGCACCACCACGCCGGCGCCTTCCGCCCGCACATAGCCATCCGCCCGCGCGTCGAAGGCGTGGCAGCGCCCGGTGGGGGAGAGCATGCCGGCCATCGAGAACCCCATGAAGCCGTAGGGGCTCAGCAGCATGCTGACGCCGCCGACCAGGGCGGCGGGGAGGTGCGGATCGTCGCGCAGCGCGCGCGCGGCGAGGTGGAGCGCCACTAAGGAGGAGGAGCAGGCGGTGTCGATCGTCTGCGCCGGGCCGCGCAGGTCGAAGACGTTGGTCAGCCGGTTCGCAAGGATGGACAGCGCGTTGCCGGTCATCTGGTAGCGGTCGGCCGCGGCGATGTCGGCGAGGCGCAGCTCCGCGTAGTCGGTCGAGGAGCCGCCGACGAAGACGCCGATCCGCTGCCCGGCGACGCGCTCCGCCGGCCAGCCGGCGTCCTCCAGCGCCTCGGCCGCGACTTCGAGCAGGACGCGCTGCTGCGGGTCCATCTCCGCCGCCTCGCGCGGGGAGAGGCCGAAGGCCGCGGCGTCGAACATGCGGGCCGCATCCTCGCCGCCCTCGACCGGGTCCAGCACGCCGGCGGCGAAGGTGTAGCTGCGCCCTGGTTCGCCGCGGCGGGGATGGAGGAAGCGCGCCTGGTCGAAGCGACTGGCGGGCACCTGGCTCACCGCGTCCCGCCCCTCGGCGAGCAGGCGCCAGAAGGCATCGAGGTCCGGAGCGCCGGGCAGGCGGCAGGCGGCGCCGACGATCGCAATCGCCTCGGCGGTGGGGCGGCGTGTCGCAGTCATTCGGTGGTCGTCGGCGTCCCGGCGGCAGGGGCAGAGTCTGGCCGGGGCCGAGGCGCCATTCGCCCCGGCCTCCGGCTCGGCGAAGTCATCGGATGTGGCGCCGCCCTCATCGCACGCCGGCGTCGGCGGCGGCAACCGCGGCCGTCGCCCCCGCCGATGCCGGTGTCGCCGTCGGGCGCAGGCGACCGCCAGCGCCGCCGCTGACGCCGCCCGCCCATGCGGGCTCGCCCCCACGCACCGCGGCCGCGGCGGGGGCGAGGGTGCCGCTCGGGGCGGCGACGACCCGCTCCAGGAGGTCCTCGACGAGTTCGAAATGGTCCGCCCAGCGCGGCGCCCGCCACTGCCGCAGCCGCTCGAGCTGCGCCGCGCGGGCCGCCGAGCGCGGGTCGGCGTAGTCGAGGATCGCCCGGGCCCAGGCCGGGCCGTCCAGCGGATCGAGATAGTCCGGTGCGGCACCGCCGACCTCGCGCAGTGCCGGTATGTCGCTGACCAGCGCCGGAGTGCCGAGCGCCAGCGCCTCGGCCAGGGGCAGGCCGTAGCCCTCGGCGAAGCTCGGGAACAGCAGGGCCCGGGCGCCGCGCAGCAGCCGCATGACGGCGAGGTCGGCGACCTGCCCGACTTCCTCCACCAGCCCGCGCAGCGCGGTGCACCGGTCGAGCAGGTCGAGCACGTTCTCGTTCTCCCAGCCGCGGCGGCCGATCAGCAGCAGGCGCGGCGCGTCCGGGCCGAGCCGGAGGGCGAAGTCGCGCCAGATGTGCAGCAGCAGGAGATGGTTCTTGCGCGGCTCGATCGTGCCGATGGTGACGAAATAGGGTGGCTCCGGCCGCCCCTCCGGGGACCGTGCCGCCGGCCCCCACGGCTCGGGCGTGGCCAGCGCGGCCACCGTCGCGGGCGGAAGCTCCAGCCCCAAGGGGGCGATGGCGACCGGGGGCGGGCCGCCCCGGCGGATCAGGTGCGGGTCCAGCACCGCTGCGGTTGCCGCGGAATTCACGATCACCCCGTCGGCGAGCGCGGCGACGGTGGCGAGGCGCTGCAGGTGCCGCCCGACTTCCCCTGGCCGGGCGTATTCCGGATGGGTCGCGGGGATCAGGTCATGCACGAGCGGCACGAAGGCAACGCCGGCCTGGCGCAGCCGGGCGATCGGCTCGCGCCGTTCGAGCGAGCGGTGGGACACCGAGAGCAGGACGCGCCGCTGACCTTCGGTGTTACGCAGCAGGCGCCGCAGCGCGCCGCGGCCAAGGCCGGCGAGCAGGGCGGATTGCGCTGCCGCGCCGATTCGCGCGGCCCGCTTCCGGGCCCCTCCGAACCCTGGGCCGATCCCCGCCCAGGCTTCGTCGAGCGCGGCGAGCATCGCCTGCACGGTCTGCCGGGGGACGGCGGCGAAGTCGCCCCAGCCGCTCAGGCCAACGAAGCCGACCCGTTCCGGCGGTGCGGCAGAGAGCCAGTAGCGGGCATAGGCTGCCTCGACGCGGTCGATCCCGGACGGGGTCTGTCTCCGACCGCAGTTCAGGAGTCTGGAAACGTCGAGCAGGACATACACCGGCTTGCAATGGCTGGCTGGAGGTGGACCCGAGGGGCGGCCTGCCCCGGAGAGGCGTCGGTCGGTTGCTGATCCTCCCTGCCAGGTGTTGCGCGAAGCGGCCTGCATTTGGCATCTCGCATCCCGCGATGCCCGCAGCCTCCGGCTCGTTGCATCCGCCCAGCAGCGAAACAACTCCAAGTGAAATCATCTCGGTGTGATGAGGAGTTGTCAAGGAAATCGACGGCTGCGGGAAGCCGGGGCTGCTCCGCCGCAATGCAAGGTTGACGCGACTCGGGCGATGCACTCCGGGTCGTCCGTGTGGTTGCAGGTGCCTAGACCGATACTCGATATGCGTGCCGTCGCAGCCGGCGGAGGCAACCATGCTGAAGCCGGAACCGCGATGAAGGCCGTCGGGCGCCGCGCCTGTGCCGGGTCGCTTGGGCTGTCGCGATGCCCGCCCGGTGGGGGGCGCACCCCGCGAAGGGCGGTCGAACACGAGGATCGCCTCCGCTCATGAAGAGGCCGGATCGTCCGCGTTCCGGGGGAAAAATAGATCGCAAGGCCGGGCAGTAGGGGGCTGGCGGCCTCCCTTCCAGTCAGGGGCGCCTGGGCACAGCGGATGGGTGGCCGGCCGGGCGCGGGCGTCGCCGCTTCACCAGGCCTTAATCGCGTCCAGGGCAGCCTCGCCGCGGAGCTCCGGACGCGGATGGAAGGCGACCTCACACCGCTGCAACTCATCGCCCGCACTGCGGAGGCGCATCTGCTCGGGCTGCTTGCCGATCCCGAGGCGGTGCGGCGCATGGTCACGCCAGGCCTCCTCGCCGCCATCCTCGGGACCGGGGTGTCCGCCACATTGGAGATGCCGGAGGCCTACCGGAGCTACGCGATGCGCCTCGCCTTCAACGGCGCGATGGTCCTGTTGTTCTACGTGCTGCCCATGCTGCAGCAGGCGGCGGCGCGCCTCGGCCTGTAGCCGGCGTGCCGCTGCGCCGCCATCGGTCAGCGGTGGCGGGCAGGGAGCGGCATCTCAGCGCTCGCAGCGGATGAACACCGTGCTTGGGTGCGCGACCTCCCCCACTTCGGCGGCGCCGCGCTCCGGTCCCTGGCTCCTGGCGAGCGCCGGCGTCACGCCGGCGCCGCGCAGGAAGGCCAGCGCCTCCGTCCCCTTCACCGCGAAATTCACGTTCTGCGGGATGTCGCCCGTGTGCTGCGCCACCCGTTGCGCATTCAGCTTGCTCACCACCACCCCGACGACATGCCCCCAGCGATCGAGCAGCGGTCCGCCGGAATTGCCCGGCTGCACCGGCGCGCTGATCTGGAACTGCCGCGGATTGTCGCGCAGCCCGGCGAGCGCGCTCACCTCGCCCGTGGTGAGGGTCGGGCCGGAGGAGAGCAGGCCGGAGAGGGGGAAGCCGTAGGTCACCACCCCCTCGCCCCGGCGCACGGGCGGGGCGACGCGGAAGGCGATCGGCGGGCCGGGATCGCCCGGCACGTTCAGCACGGCGAGGTCGCGCTCGCGGTCCACCCGCGCCGGCGGAACGGCGGCGAGCAGGCGGCCGTCCGCGGTGCGCACAAGCACCCGGTCGCAGCGGTCGATCACGTGCTGGTTGGTCAGCACCCGGTCGCGCGCCACCACGAAGCCCGTGCCGGACGCGACGCGAGCGCCTGGATTGATCCGCGCCCCGGGCACCGGCGCGCTCCGCGCCGTTGCGGGCGCAGGGACGGGAGGAGCGGGCTCGGCGGGACGGACCGGCGCCGGCTTACCATGGGCGCCGGCGACGACCTGCGCCGGTTCCATCGTCAGGGTGCGATTGGCGCAGATGTCCTGGTTCACGAGCCGCGCCTCTCGTCCGTCGGCCAGGACCAGGCGGATGTCGAAGTTGCAGCCGGCCTGCTCGCTCGGCCGCAGGACGAAGGCGCCGCCCGGGGCGAGGGGCCGGCTCAGCAGGTTGCGCCCCCAGTCGCTGCGGCCGCTGCGCACGGCGTGCAGCGCCGTTGCTTCCTGCCCGGTGCGGTTGATGACGCGGAAGGGCTCGCGCGTCCGGCTCTCGCCCTCGGCCGGCGCGGTGGCTGCCGGCTGCGCGGTCGCCGGTCGTCCCGGGGGCGTCCCCCAGGCCAGGGCGAACCCGGCGAGCGACAGCGCGGTGAGGAGGGGCAGGCGAAGGGCACGGCGCGGACGGCACATGGCGCGCAGCATCTCGGAGGACCGGCCCGCGGAGTCAATGCGGCCTCGGCATGGCTGCGGGCAGGGCGGGGCCCTGGCGGACCGGGTGTCGGTGCCGGACGAAGGGAGATGGCATTGGCGGGTCTCCCGAGGCGGACCTTGACCTTCCCACGATGGCAATCCCCATCTCCCGCCCAGAGGATCTCCTGGCATGTCCAAAGCTCGACTTGTCCCGCTCGTTGATCGTGGCGCCGCCCTAGGGATGGCGATCCGAAGGCGCCCACGGAAGCGCCTCCCTTCGGCCTCTGGCTGCCCGGGCGGGCGGCGCCCTCGAGGGCGTCCTTCCCAACCCACCCTCGGCCCTGCCGGCGCAGGGGAACCCCATCCATGATGAGCATCGGCGAGGCGGCCGCCGCCTCCGGCGTCTCCGCCAAGATGATCCGCCACTACGAGGCGATCGGCCTGATCAGGCCGCACCGCGCCGGGAACGGCTATCGCGTCTATGCGGAATCCGACGTCGCGGTGCTGCGCTTCATCCGCCACGCCCGCGACCTCGGCTTCCCGTTGGAGGAGGTGCGCAAGCTGCTTGCCCTCTGGCGCGACCAAAATCGCAGCAGCGCCGAGGTGAAGCGGCTTGCGCTGAATCACGTCGCGGCACTGGAAGCCAAGGCAGCCTCGCTGCGTGCGATGGCGGCGAGCCTCAGGCACCTCGCCGAGCACTGCCACGGGGACGAGCGGCCCGAGTGCCCGATCCTCGACGAATTGGAGAAGGCCCCATGATCGATCTGAAGGTGGAAGGCATGACCTGCGGGCACTGCGTAAAGGCGATCACGCAGGCGGTCCGGCAGCGCGACCCGAAGGCGGAGGTGCAGGCGGATGTCGCCAGCGGCCTGGTGCGGGTGGAGACAAGCCTGCCGCGCGCGGACGTGGTCGCCGCGATCGAGGACGAGGGCTACAAGGTTCCGTCGCAGAGCTGAGGGTCGGGCCTGGGCGCCGGTCGGCGCCCTCACAGGTCCGCCCTCGCTGCCGCGCGTCGTCAGCCCGCCGGCCCGTCCTTCCGGCTCTGGCCCGGCGTCGGGAAGACATCCACCGGGCCCCCGAGCTGCTGAGCCTGCTCGCCCAGGTCGCCGGCCTGGTACTCCCCGGGCGGGATCGGGCGGTCCACGCTGCCGGAGGCTGGGCCTTCATTGGCGTCCACACGTGCCCGGCCGCCGCCGACATGCGTCTCTCTGTGGTCCGTCTGCGGCGGCACGTCGCCACCGCGCTGATCCGGGGCCTGGACCTTCTGCCGCGCCGATGTGCCCCGGTCGTCGTCGCGCATGGAAGGGTTGCCGCGGTCCTGGTGGCCGCGCTTCCGGTCGTCCGTCGGCATGGTCGTGATCCCTCTCTGTCAGATGAGGGCAACGCCGGCCGTGTGACGGCGGTTGCCCGGGCCGGACGGTGCGGCGAAGCTTCCGGCCTCGGCCGCCGCCGAGGACGGGAAGGGAGGGAACCGTGGACGAGGACGCTGCCGCCGACGCTTGGCCCGAACGGATCGCCGATGAGGAGGCGCTGGAGGAGGTGCTGAGCCGCCCCCACGCTGCGTTGCGGGCGGACCTCGCCGCCGTACCGGGCGACCTCCTGGTGCTCGGCGCCGGCGGCAAGATGGGGCCGACGCTCTGCCGCCTGGCGAAGCGCGCCGACCCGGCGCGGCGGGTGATCGCGGTGGCGCGCTTCTCCGAGCCGGGTCTGCGTGAGCGGATGGAATCCTGGGGCGTGGAGTGCCTGGCCGCGGACCTGATGGACCGCGCCGCCCTCGCCGCGCTGCCCGAGGCGCCGAACGTCGTGTTCATGGCGGCGCGCAAGTTCGGCTCGACCGGCAACGAGCCGCTGACCTGGGCGATGAACGTGCTGCTGCCGGCGATGGTGGCGGAACGCTTCGCCGCCACGGCGCGCATCGTGTTCTTCTCCACCGGCAACGTGCTGCCGCTGGTGCCCGTGGGCTCCGGCGGGGCGGATGAGGGCGTGGCGCCGGCGCCGGTCGGTGACTACGCCGCCTCCTGCCTCGGGCGGGAGCGGGTGTTCCAGCACGCGGCGGCGGCGCGCGGCACGCGCTGCGCCGGGATCCGTCTGAATTACGCGATCGACCTGCGCTACGGCGTGCTGCACGACGTCGCGGTGAAGGTGCGCGACGGCGTGCCCGTGCCGCTCGCCATGGGCCACGCCAACGTGATCTGGCAGGGCGACGCGAACGCCTGGGCGCTGCGCGCGCTGCGCCATGCTTCGCCCGCCTGCCCGATCCTCAACGTGACGGGGCCGGAGACGGTCTCGATCCGCTGGCTGGCCGAGCGGTTCGGCGACCGGCTCGGCCGCGCGCCGGTGTTCGAGGGCGTTGAGGCGCCGGACGCGCTGCTCTCCAACGCCGCGCGCGCCTTCCGCTGCTTCGGCTATCCGCGCGTGCCGCTGCTCCGCATGGTGGACTGGGTGGCGGACTGGGTGGCGCGCGGCGGGCGGACGCTCGGCAAGCCGACGAAATTCGAGGTGCGGGACGGGCGGTTCTGAGGCGGCGTTGACAGGCCGCGGCGGCCGGTGGGACGAAACGCGCAACGGATCGGTTGGGAGGGGCGCGGGTGCTGCGGTGGCACGATTGGCCAGCGGGGCTGCTGGAGAGGCTGCGCGAGGGCTGCGTGATCCCGGCCCACCCGCTGGCCCTGACGGCGGAGCGCCGGCTGGACCCGCGGCGGCAGAAGGCGCTGTCACGCTACTATCTGGACGCCGGCGCGGGCGGCCTCGCCGTCGGCGTGCACACGACGCAGTTCGCCATCCGCGAGGCCGGGCTCTACGAGCCGGTGCTCAGGATCGCGGCCGAAGCCGCCGCCGAGCGTGGCCCCGGCGGCGCGATCCTCGTCGCCGGCGCGATCGGGCGGACCGAGCAGGCGGTGCGCGAGGCGCGGATCGCGCGCGGGCTCGGCTACCACGCGGTGCTGCTCTCCCTCGCCGCCTGGAAGGGCGCCTCCGAGGACGAGATGATCGCGCATTGCGAGGCGGTGGCGCGCGAGATGCCGCTGTTCGGCTTCTATCTTCAGCCCGCGGTCGGCGGCGTGCCGCTGTCCGTCGGCTTCTGGCGGCGCTTCGCGGCGATCGGGAATGTCGTCGCGATCAAGATCGCGCCCTTCAACCGCTACGCCACGCTCGAGGTGCTGCGCGGCGTGCTGGAGGCCGGGGCGGAGCGGCGCATCGCCCTCTACACCGGCAACGACGACCACATCGTGGCCGACCTGGTCACCCCCTTCGCTCTGCGCCACGGCGACCGCGAGGTGGTGCTGCGGATCGTCGGCGGGCTGCTCGGACACTGGTCGGTCTGGACGAAGGCGGCGGTGGACCTGCACGCGCGCTGCCGCGCGGAGAGCACGGGCATGACCCTGCCCGCGGGCCTGCTCGCGCTGGACGCGCAGGTGACGGAGATGAACGCCGCAGTGTTCGACGTCGCCAACGGCTTCCACGGCGTGATCGCCGGCTGCCACGAGGTGCTGCGCCGCCAGGGGCTGCTCGAGGGCATCTGGTGCCTCGACCCGAATGAGGGTCTCTCGCCCGGCCAGGCGGAGCTGATCGAGGCGGTCGCGCGCCGCTACCCGCACCTGACGGACGACGCCTTCGTGCGCGACAACCTCGACCGCTGGCTTTCCTGAGGGGACCGGACCCATGGCGGAGCGCCGCATCGGCATCATCATGAACGGCGTGACCGGGCGGATGGGGACGAACCAGCACCTCATCCGCTCCATCGCCGCGATCCGCGCGGAGGGCGGCGTGCCGCTCGCCAATGGCGACCGGCTGATGCCCGACCCGATCCTCGTCGGGCGCAACCGGGAGCGGCTGGAGGCGCTCGCCAGGGCGCACGGCATCGCGCGCGTCACCACCGACCTGGACGCCGCGCTGGGCGACCCGCGCGACGAGGTGTTCTTCGACGCGGCGACGACGCAGATGCGCGCGGGCCTGCTGCGCAAGGCGATCGCCGCCGGCAAGCACGTCTATTGCGAGAAGCCGAGCGCGGACAACCTCGCCGATGCGCTCGACGTCGCCCGCCTCGCGCGCCAGGCGGGCGTGAAGAACGGCGTCGTGCAGGACAAGCTGTTCCTGCCCGGCCTGCGCAAGCTGCGGATGGTGATCGACTCCGGCTTCCTCGGCCGCATCTGCGCGGTGAAGGGGGAGTTCGGCTACTGGGTGTTCGAGGGCGACCTCCAGCCCGCGCAGCGGCCCTCCTGGAACTACAAGAAGGCCGAGGGCGGCGGCATCATCCTCGACATGCTCTGCCACTGGCGTTACGTGCTCGACAACCTGTTCGGCGAGGTGCGTGCCGTCTCCTGCCTCGGCGCGACCCACATCCCGGAGCGCGTGGACGAGCAGGGCCGGCGCTACAAGGCCGACGCGGACGACGCGGCCTACGCTACCTTCGAGCTGGAAGGCGGGATCGTCGCGCACATCAACTCCTCCTGGGTGACGCGGGTGCGGCGCGACGACCTGGCGGTGTTCCAGGTGGACGGCACGCATGGCAGCGCGGTCGCGGGCCTGCAGAAGTGCTGGACGCAGAGCCGGGTGAACACGCCGAAGCCGGTCTGGAACCCGGACGTTCCGCAGACCATCGACTTCTTCGCCGGCTGGCAGGAGGTGCCGGACACCCAGGCCTACCCCAACGGCTTCCGCGCACAGTGGGAGCTGTTCCTGCGCCACGTCGCGGGCGAGGTGGCGGAGTTCCCGTGGGACCTGATGGCCGGCGCCAAGGGCGTGCAGCTTGCCGAGGCCGGGCTGCGGAGCTGGCGCGAGCGGCGCTGGATCGACCTGCCGAAATTGGAGGTCTGACGATGCCGACGATCAGGCTGCCGACCGCCGCCGGCCGCATCGAGCCCTTCACCACCAGCCCGCCGCGCGACTTCCCGCGCGCGACGCCGCCCTTTCCGCGCGTGGCGCTCGCCGCGGCGCATGTGGTGGCCGATCCGCTGGCCGAGCAGGATCCGTGGCTCGACGTGCGGATCGACTGGGACCGCACCGTCGCCTACCGGCGCTATCTCTGGTCGCTCGGCCTCGGCGTCGCGGAGGCGATGGACACGGCGCAGCGCGGCATGGGCCTCGACTGGGAGGGCGCGAAGGAGCTGATCCGCCGCTCGCTCGACGCGGCGAAGGACGTGCCCGGCGCGGTGATCGCGAGCGGCGCGGGCACGGACCACCTCGCGCCCGGCCCGGACGTGACCGTGGACGACGTGATCCGCGCCTACGAGGAGCAGTGCGAGGCCGTCGAGGCGATGGGCGGGCGCATCATCCTGATGGCCTCCCGCGCCCTGGCGAAGGCCGCGCGCGGCCCCGCCGACTACGAGCGCGTGTACGGCCGCATCCTCGCCCAGGTGAAGGAGCCGGTCATCATCCACTGGCTCGGCGAGATGTTCGACCCGGCGCTGGAAGGCTACTGGGGCAGTGCCGACCACATGGCCGCGATGGAGACGGCGCTCGCCGTCATCCACGCCAACGCGGCGAAGGTGGACGGGGTGAAGATCTCCCTCCTCGACAAGGACAAGGAGATCGTCATGCGCCGCCGCCTGCCGAAGGGCGTGCGGATGTACACCGGCGACGACTTCAACTACGCCGAGCTGATCGCCGGCGACGAGCACGGCCATTCCGACGCGCTGCTCGGCATCTTCGACCCGATCGCGCCGGCGGTGGGCGGGGCGCTGGCGAGCCTCTCGCGCAACGACCTCTCGACCTTCCACGACATCCTGGCGCCGACCGTGCCGCTCTCGCGCCACGTGTTCCGGGCGCCGACGCGCTTCTACAAGACCGGCGTGGTGTTCCTCGCCTGGCTGAACGGGCACCAGGACCACTTCGTGATGGTCGGCGGGCAGCAGTCCGCGCGCTCCATCCAGCACTTCTCCGAGCTCTTCCGCCTCGCCGACGCCGCCGGCCTGCTGCGCGACCCGGAGATGGCGGTGGCGCGCATGCGCACATTGCTCGCCCTGCACGGGGTCGCCTGAGATGCCGCAGCCCGGCCCGCTCAGCCTCAACACCGTCACGGTGCGGGAACGCTGGGACCTCGCAGCCTGCATCGAGGGCTGCGCGCGCTACGGCATCCCCGGCATCTCCCCCTGGCGCGACAAGGTCGCCGAGATGGGGCTGGCGCGGGCCGCGCGCCGCATCCGCGACGCCGGCCTCGTAGTCACCGGCCTCTGCCGTGGCGGCCTGTTCCCCGCCGCCGATGCCGCCGGCCGGCGCCGCGCCATCGAGGACAACCGCCGCGCGATCGAGGAGGCGCACGCGCTGGACGCGGCCTGCCTCGTCGTCATCGGCGGCGGGCTGCCGCCCGGCTCGAAGGATCTGCCCGGCGCGCGCGCCATGCTGCGCGACGGCCTGCACGCCGTGCTCGACGAGGCGCGCGCCGCCGGCGTGACCCTGGCGCTCGAGCCGCTGCACCCGATGACCTGCGCCGACCGCAGCGTGCTTACGACGCTCGCCCAGGCGCTCGACCTCTGCGACGAGCTCGGCGCGGGGGTGGGGGTCGCGGTGGACGTGTACCATGTGTGGTGGGATCCGGACCTCGCGCGGCAGATGGCGCGCGCGCAGGGGCGCATCGCCGCCTTCCATGTCTGCGACTGGCTGGTGCCCACGACCGACCTCGTCTTCGACCGCGGCATGCCGGGCGACGGCGTGATCGACATCCCGCGCATCCGCGCCATGGCCGAGGCCGCCGGCTACAAGGGCTTCGTCGAATTCGAGCTGCTCTCCCGCCGCTGGTGGGCGGAGGATCCTGAGACGGTGCTGCGCATCGTGAAGCAGCGCCACCTGACCGCATGCTGAAGGAGTCCATAATGCTGCCCCGTCGCCGCCACCTGCTGCAAACCGCCACGCTGGCGGCCGCTACCGTGCCCGTTGCAGCGGCTGCGCAATCCGCCGCGTGGTCGCCGACGCGCCCGATCCGGCTTGTCGTCCCCTTTGCTGCGGGCGGCAGCACCGACGTCGCCGCGCGCATCCTCGCCGAGCGCATGGGCGAGACGCTCGGCCAGCCGGTGGTGGTGGAGAACCGCAGCGGCTCCGCCGGGCTGATCGGCAGCGAGAATGTCGTGCGTAGCGCGCCGGACGGCCACTCGCTGCTGATGGGCGCGACCGGCGTGCTCGCCATCGCGCCGCATCTCTACGCGAACATGCCGTTCAAGGTGGACCGCGACCTCGCCCCCGTCTCGCTCGCCTTCGCCTCCGACCTGGTGATCAGCGTGGCGAACTCGGTGCCGGCGCGCACGCTGCGCGAGCTGATCGCGCTGGCGAAGGCCCGGCCGGGCGCGCTCTCCTACGCCTCCTCCGGCACGGGGACGACGACGCACACGGCGACGGAGCTGTTCCGCCTCGCTGCCGGCATCGAGTTGCTGCACGTGCCCTACCGCGGCAGCGGCCCGGCGATGAACGACCTGATGGCCGGCACGGTGCAGATCATGGTGGACCAGATCGCGGGCTCGATCGGCCAGATCCGCGACGGGCGCATCCGTGCGCTGGCGGTGACCGGTGCGCGGCGCCACGCGCTGCTGCCGGATGTGCCGACGGTGGTGGAGGAAGGCCTGCCGGGCGCGCAGGCCTCGTCCTGGGGCGCGATCATGGCACCCGCAGGCACTCCGGCGCCGGCCATCGCGCGCCTCGCCGCGGCGGTGCGCGAGGCGGTGGAGCAGCCCACGGTGCGCACGCGCATGGCGAATGCGGGCGCGGACCCCGCGGCCTCGACGCCGGAGGAGCTGGCGGCGTTCATCCGCTCCGAGTCGGAGAAGTGGGGGCGCGTGGTGCGCGAGGCGCGGATCAGGGTGGAGTAGCCGCCGCTCCCGCCGCATCGCGGCGTTGTGGGCAGGGGCGGCCACGCGGCCTTCGGCATCGCCTCCATCGCGCTGGGATCCGGCTCGGCGGTCGCTTCCTGCCCCGGCGTGCCCGGCGAATCCAGCGCCGGCATCCCCTCGCGGATCGGCAGCCGTGGCCCGCGCGGCGTGCCGGCGCAGAGGCCCGGGCGCGCTTCCATAGCCGCACCGCTGCAACCGATGACTTGCGCCGATCGTGACGTGCGCTCGGCGCTTGTCCCGGCGCTCGATCTCCAAGGGATTCGTTGGGATCGAGCCGCTCTCGCGCTGCTGGTGATCGCAGGGTCCGGACAAGCTCCTCACTGTCATGAAGCGGTGCCATGCCACCGCTTGCTGTGGCCGGAACGCCCGGTTCCGCTGCTGTCGCGGCCATTCGCGGGACGGGTGGACGAGTGACATCACTTCGGAGATATCGCGCCGGCCCTTGGGGGGTGGGGGATACCGAGACCGCTCCTTCGGGGCGCAAGGAGACTCTACTCAATGATTCGCCGTCGCACTCTTCTCTCCACTGCCATGCTTGCGCCTGTCGGCGCCCGGGCCGAACAGGTGAGATGGGCCCCGAACCGCCCGATCCGCTTCATCGTTCCCTATGCCGCCGGCGGCAGCACCGACGTCGCCACCCGCATCCTGGCGGACAAGATGACGG
>ERZ777003.3856-NODE-3856-length-13585-cov-16.380562_pt1 | contig 13585 bp, 12 predicted proteins | sample MGYA00374956_ERZ777003 | MGnify/ENA primary metagenome ERZ777003 (study PRJEB29302, sample SAMN06268252) | bioreactor metagenome | isolation source: Joint BioEnergy Institute, California, USA | place: USA:Joint BioEnergy Institute, California, USA | collected... | reverse complement strand
TTTCCGGCGTCCAAAGGTCACCCCGTCACCCAGCCACCCCGTCACCCGGTCACCCCCTCACCCATTCACCCCGTCACGGTGACAAGGTGACAAGGTGACAGGGTGACCGACTAACCAAGATGTCTCTGGATGTACCACGGGTTTCCGGCGTCCAAAGGTCACCCCGTCACCCAGCCACCCCGTCACCCGGTCACCCTTTCACCCAGCCACCCGATCACATCCCCGCCCGGCGGCGCCACAGCTCGTAGAGCGGCGGGATGTAGCGCCGGTCGTAGGCCGGGAGGTAGCGCACCACCTGCCCGCCGAACCCCTTCTTGAAGCGGTACACCCCGATCAGCGGATCGCTGCGGGCCGCGGCCTCGAGCGCCGCGCGCTCCTCCTCGCTCGTCGCCGCCGCCGCGCGGCCCAGGGCGTCCGGGATCCCCCAGAAGTCGTACACCCGCGCGCCGCGCCCGCGCGCCCACCGCAGCGCCTCCCACTGCAGCGCGTGGTTCGCGCCGGCCCGCAGCCCCTCGTCGGTCGAGCCGCCGTACAGGTAGAGCCCGGCGCCCGCCGCCGCGAAGACCATGCAGGTCGCCACGGCCCGGCCCTCGCGCTCGGCGAGCAGCAGCAGCGCGCGCTCCCCCTGCTCGCCGCCGAACAGCTCCCAGGCGTCATGGTAGTACGAGCGGCTGTGGATGGCAAAGTTCGCCCTGGCGGCCGTCTCCTGCATGATCGCGTAGAAGGCGTCCATGTCCGCGGCTGACGCGCCGCTGCGCACCGTCACGCCCTCGCGCGCCGCGCGCCGGATGTCCGCCCGGTGGCCCTTGCTCATCTGCGCCAGCAGCTGCTCGGGGGTCGGCGTGAGGTCGAGGTGGATGGTGCTGCGCGGCTGGATGGGCTCGGCCGGGACGAACCCGCGCCGCCGCAGCGCGTCGTCCAGCTCCCCGGCGCCCGGGCCGGCCTCGAGCACGTTCGGCTCGATCCGCAGGAAGACCGCCCGCGCCCGCCGCGCCAGGCGCTCCAGCTCCGCGAGCAGCAGCGCGTCGGCGTCCGGCTCCCCCGAGAGGAGCGGCCCGCGCGGCACGTAGGCCGCCGCCAGCCCGAGGCGCCGCCGGATGAGCACCTGCGCCCCCGCGCGCAGCGCGCCGTCGCCCGGATCGACCAGCGCCACCCGGCGCGGCTCCCAGCCGCTGCGCCGCTTCAGCTCGCCCCACCCGCTCAGCTGCAGCAGGTGGCCGGCCGCGTGGCGCTCGACGAAGGCATCCCAGAGGCGGCTATCCGGCTCGGAGATCGTGAGTGTCATGCGCCGCCGTTGCCCGCAGATGGCACCCAGACCTGCTCGCCGTAGACGCCGTCCGCGGGCCTGCGGGACTCAGCGAAGGCGGTCATCGTGCGCGCCATCGCGTCCGGCCCGCCGAACAGCTCGTACACCTGGCTCTCGTAGGCCGCGATCGCGCGGATCTTGCGCTCGAGCGCCCCGTCGATGTCGACCCTGTGCGGGGTGAGCGGCATGCCCACGGCCTCCAGGCGGCGCTCCAGCGCGCCCGGCTGCAGCACGTAGTGGACATCCTCATAGAAGGCGAGCGACGGCCCCGCCGCCTCGAGCGCGACGTCGTAGCAGATCAGGTGGTCGGCGTGGTCGCCGACGCCCAGCGGCACGTAGAAGGTGGCGCCGGGGATGCGCGCCCGCAGCCGGTGCAGCAGCTGGCGCAGCTGGTCGAACAGCGGATCGTTCGGGACCGGGGTGTTGAACAGCGTGGCGCGGCTGACGTACGCGTCGGGCACCCGATAGATCGCGTCGAGCAGCCCGGCCCAGAAGTAGTCTGCGCCGAGCTGCTCCATCGCCCGCCGGTCCTCGCCGAGCCGGACCTGCATCACATCCTCGGCCTCGAGGTTCCACTGGGCGTGGAACTCCCGCGCCACGGCGTTGAACGGCGCGTCGGGCGGCGGGGCTGCGGTGCAGAGCGTGACGATCAGCACGCGCCGCCCCGCGGCGACGTGGCTGGCGATCGACCCGCCGCACGAGAGCGCGGCGTCGTCGAGGTGGGGCGAGATGTAGACGTGCTCGTAGGTGTTGTGGATCTGACGCAGGTCTTCGACGAACATGGTCGCTCCCGGGGCGCTAGCAGGCTGTCGGCCGAGGGCCGGAGGTTACGGGCAGGCGGGCGGAGGCTAGCGCTTCGCCCGCGGCGAGGACCCTCCGAAGAGCCCTTCCTCGAGACTGAGCTCGGCCAGCGCGTCGGCAGCGGCCTGGCTGCGCGCGTCGTCCTTGCTCTTGTGAATCTGCTGCAGGGTGCGCTTGGCGACGTTCCCGCCGATCTGGCCGAGCGCCCAGATCGCCGCGTCGGCCACCTCGCTGTCGTCGTCGCTCGCCAGCGGCGCCAGCTTCGAGACGAGCCCGCGCGCCTCCTCCGCCATCTCGCCGGCGGCGCGCGCCGCCTCGTAGCGCAGCGCGGGCGAGGGGCTCCCGAGCTCGCGGCCGATCACCGGCAGCCAGTTGGGCAGCATCGAGCGGCCCATCGCTACCAGCGCGCTCTCCTTCAGCAGCTGCTCGTCGGAGGCGTAGGCGATCTCGATCTGGCGCCTCACGTCCTCGCTGTTGGCGAAGTAGCCCGCGCTCTCAAGCGCCCGCCGGCGCACATCCAGCGGCTGGCTCTGGTCGTTGATCGCCGCCAGCAGCCCGTTGAGCACCGCCTCCGACTCGTCGTCGAGCTCGCCCATCTCGGCCATGTAGGCGAAGCGGCTCAGGCCGATGGCCGCCGCCGCCCGCACCTCCGGCGACGGGTCGGACTGCAGCGTCCGCAGCAGCCGCCGGCAGTGGGCGCGGCTCTCGTTCTCCCACAGCCCCTCGACCGCCTGCAGGCGCACCTCGGCGCTCTCGTCATCCAGGCACCACGTCAGCACCGATGTGAAGTCGAGGTCGACGTTATCCTCGGCCAGCTCCACCAGCGCCCGCGCGATCTCGCCGCGGCGCTCGATCCGCACCCGGCACCACGCCTCCCAGAAGGCGCCGCGGTCCTCCGGGCCGAGGCCCGAGAGCGGCTTGAGCTCGCGCATCGCCAGGCTGTGGCCCGGCGCGCCAATTGTTGCGATATATGCTGATAGATCCACAGTTCCCCAAACATGCCGAATGCGTGATACGTGATGAGTAGCAGTTCCACACGCCCGTCACGTACCACGCACTCAGCGTCACACTATCACTTCCTACTCGTCCTCGTCGTCGTAGTAGTCGTCGTCCTCGTCCTCGTCCACCTCGTCCGCCACGTCCTCGGGCTCCGGCGTGAAGAACCAGGTCGCCTCGTTCTCCTCGTCCGGCTCGAAGCGCTCGCCCTCCCGCAGCAGGTGCGCCAGGTACTCGCGCGAGGCCGGGCGCAGCACGTTGAGCCCGACGAACAGCTCCTGCTCGGTGACGCGGTAGCGCGGCTCCGCCCGCGTGCCCACCGGCGTCCCGATCGTCTCGGCGACGTGCTCGAGCATCTCGACGCCCTTGCGCCGCTCGTTCATCGGGAACGCCTTCAGGTTGCGCAGGCGGCCGTACTGCTGCTGGTTCACCAGCATGTCCGTGTCCACCATGCAGGCGTAGGTCAGGTTCGCGAACGCGAACTTCGGCGTCTTCTTGCTCTCGTCCAGCACCAGCAGGCGGTCCTCCGTCTCAGGCGCCTCCTCGTACGTGATGCTGAAGACGTGCGGGTCGTCCGTGCGGGAGATGGTGATCAGCGCGCCGGAGACCAGGTACTCGTGGAACGGCACCTCCAGGCCCTGCACCCAGCCGCCGCGGTTCCCGGTGGGGTAGCGCAGCTCCGCCAGGAAGGAGGTGTAGTGCTGCGGGAACTCGAAGCGCAGCACCGCCGTGCGCTGGTCGTGCAGCAGAGTGGACGGCAGCAGCGCGGCCAGCGCGCGGGTGAACGGGAGCATGCCGTACTCCCACTCGAAGAAGGTCAGGATGTGGCTGAGCGAGCCGCTCTTGCGGATCGACTCGATGCTCTGGTCGCGCAGGCTGTCGTCGAAGCCCTCCTCCAGATAGCCGGTGAGGTTGCCCATCTCGTTGGCCTTGACGCGCTTGGTGCCGATCGGAGCCAGGCCGCGCGTCGACCAGAGGCGGGCGCCCTCGACGCCGACGAACTCGAAGTCCTTCTCGCGGCTGAGCCGGTAGTTCAGCGCGAAGCGGAAGGACTCGTAGTCGGCCTGGCGCGGGTTGTGGTAGAAGACATCGGCGATGATCTGCGTATCCGGCAGCGGCTCGCCCACCTCCAGCAGGTAGTCGCGGATGCGGCGCAGGTCGTTCTTGCCGAAGTTGACCACCGCCGCCTCGGGGTACGCCTGGTTGCCGAATGTCACGATGCGGCGCAGCGGGTCGCTCTCGATCGCGCTCCGCAGCAGGTTCTGCAGCGTGTTGCCGTACTGGCCCATCAGCTCCTCGACCGACCGGCGCAGGTCGATCTGCACGCCGTTCGGCAGGGTGATGACGGTGTTGATCGGCGTCTGGGCCGGCTGCAGCTCGGCGGGGGCCTCCTCCGCCTGCTCCTCCGGCGCCGCCACCACGACGTCCTCCGCGGTCAGGTCCACGGTCGCAACCGCCTCGGCCGCCTCGGCCTCCTCGGCCGGGGCCTCGCCATCACCGTCGGTGGACGGCATCGGCTTCAGGCCGGCCTGCTGCTGCCAGTAGTCCGAGATAAAGACCGGCTCGATCGTCGTGAGCGCCGGGCGCGTGGTGGTCACCACCACGCTGATGTCGTCCACCGGCAGCGGGTTCTCCGGCTCGTGGAGCCGCTGCCGGAACATGTGCTTGGTGTCCTCCTCGCGCGGCCGGTAGCTGCCGAGCCGCGAGGTGATGTAGACCACATCGCCGTCGCGCTCCTCGCGGGTGAAGACCGCCTCGTTCGCGCGCAGCGCGGCGTCGATCTCCTGCGCCACGACGGCCGGGTCCGCCTTGCGTTGGGCGGCGAAGAACTCGGCTAGGTTGGTGAGTGTCTGGCGGATGGGCGCATCGGCGGCGAAGAAGCGCCCCTGCATCGACATCAGCCGAAAGACCTCTTCGGCGAGCGCGCGCTGCTCGGCGCTGCCGCTGAACGCCGGACCGTTGCTGCCGTTGCTACCGTTCGTCATGACGCCTGCTCCTCCGCAAGTACGAGCTCACGCAGCAGCTCGAGGTAGCGCTCGGTCAGCCATGCGATGTCCTGCGGCTGCCCGCTCGCGCGGAGCACCTGCACCAGCCGGTCCATCGCCGTCTCGCCATAGATCACATTCTTGCCGTCCATAAGCTCCTGGCACCCATATTAAGAGGTCAAAATCGAGGACACAGCAAACCAACGCATCTGCTGCGCGATTGGCCGAGTATTATAGCAGCGGGAAAGCCAGGATGCAAACGTTGCGCGGGCGGCGCGGGCTCTCCCACGAGCCCGCCTACTCCCCCATGCTCTCCAGCGCCAGGGCGATGCCGCCGATCGCGACGCTGTCGGCGCCGAGCACCGAGGGCACGATCGCGACGTTGCGCTGCAGCAGGTCGCCGCTGTAGTAGCGCACGCGCTCGCGCAGCGCGTCGAAGAACGCCTCGCCGCCGACGCGCGCCACGACGCCCCCGATCACGACCATCTGCGGGTCGATCAGCGCGATGATCTGCGAGACCGCCACCGCCAGCACGTCCACCGCCTCGGTCACCACCTGCCGCGCGACCGGCTGGTCGCTGAAGATATCCTGCAGCAGGTTGGTCTCCAGCCCCAGCTCAGCGGCCCGCTGCAGCAGCCCCTTGATCGAGAGGTGCTGCTCGAGCGTGCCGAGCCCGCGCTCGCGCCAGATCGGGTCCACCGCGCCCACCACGGCGTGGCCGATCTCGCCCGCGGTGGTCGTGGCGCCGTGGTACAGGCGCCGGTTCAGCACCAGGCCGCCGCCGACGCCGGTGCTGAGGTGGATGTAGACCATATGCTGCGTGTCGTGCGCCACGCCGAAGGTGGCCTCCGCCAGCGCGATCAGGTTGGCGTCGTTGTCGATCAGCGCGACGGCGCCGAAGGCGTCCTCGATGCGCTCTTTCAGCGGGAAGCGCTCCCAGCCGGGCATGCGCGGCGAGAGCAGCACGATCCCGGCGCGGGCGTCCACCGGCCCGCCGAAGCCGGCGCCCACCCGCACCAGGCGGCTCGGGTCGACGCGGTGGTCTCTGAGCAGCCCCTGCGCCAGCTCGATCACGCCGCTCACGACCGACTCGGCGTTCTCGGTCGCCGGCTCACGGTGGCGGCACTCATACGTGTGGCTGCGGAGATCGACGAGCGCTGCGCGCAGACCGTAGCTGCCTGCGTCGAGGCCGAGCACGTAGCCCTGTGTCCCCAGCAGGCCCCAGCTGTTCCGCGCTAGCCGCTCCTGCACAAGCGCCTTGGGGTCGTTCATGGCTCCCTCCTCCTCGTGCCGGTCCAGCGCTCCGTCTGCCGAAGGCGTCTCGCAGGGTGCGGAGCGGTGCCGCGCATTATAGCACACGGTCTCCGCCGCCACCCTCTTCCGCCGGGGCGCCCGGCGGGTGTGGTACACTTGAGCGCCACGCGTAGGTCGCCGTGAGGAGAGCAGCATATGTCGAGTCCAGTCTACGACCGCCCGCTGGTGAGCAACGGCTACACCCTCTCGGCGGCCCCGAACCGCCTCGGCCGCCTCACCCCGAGCGATCCGGCGCGCCCGCTGGCCGAGCTGCGCGAGCAGTACGAGGCCCAGGGCTACCTCTGGCTGAAGGGCGTGCTGGACCGCGCCGAGGTGCTGGAGTTCCGCCGGCGCTACTTCGCCGCCTTCGCCGACACCGGGCTGCTGGCGCCCGGCAGCGACCCGGTCGAGGGCATCTACTCCGGCGGCGGCGAGGACCACCGCGCGGTGCACAAGGTCCTCATGGAGGCGGTGCGCTGGGCGGCCTACGAGGCCTTCTGCCTCACGCCGGCGATCTGGCGCTTCTACGAGCGCCTGTTCGACGGCGCGCCCTACCTCCACAAGCGCAAGCTCATCCGCCACACCCGGCCGGAGGACCCGAGCTGCACCGGCGCGCACTACGACCTGACCTACCTGCGCGGCGGCACCGACCGGATCTGCACCAGCTGGATCCCGATCGGCGACATCCCGGTGCACATGGGCGGGCTGGTGTACCTCGAGGGCTCGGACGCCTGGGGCCGCCGCAGCGAGGCCGCCTACCGCGAGCAGGCCCGCGACCTCCCGCCCGAGGAGCGTATCAGCGCCTACAACAAGTACATGAGCGCCACCGGCTGGCTCACCAAGGACCTGCCGTCGCTCGCCGACCGGCTCGATACCCGCTGGCTGATCGCGGACTACGAGGCGGGCGATATGGTCGTCCACAGCCCGTACATGATCCACGCCGCTACCGTCAACACGGATGCCGAGGGGCGCATGCGCCTCTCGACCGACATCCGCTACCAGCGCGTGCGCGACGAGATCGACGCCCGCTGGAACAACCACTGGTCGCTCGACGACATGCTGTAGCCCATGACGAGCTATCTGGCTTCCCTCAACCCCGAGCAGCGCGCCGCGGTCACGGCGCCCGTCGGGCCGGTGCTCGTGCGCGCCGGCGCCGGCAGCGGCAAGACGCGCGTGCTCACGCTGCGCATCGCCTACCTGATCGAGCAGGGCGCCGCGCCCAGCTCGATCCTGGCGCTGACCTTCACCAACAAGGCCGCCCGCGAGATGCGCGAGCGCCTGCGCTCACTGCTCGGCCAGCGGGTGCGCGGGCTCACCACCGGCACCTTCCACGCCATCTGCGCCCGAATCCTGCGCGCCGAGATCGCCGGCCGGATCGGCAGCTACACCGGCGACTTCACGATCTACGCCGCCGACGAGCAGCTGCAGATCGCCGCCGAGGCGCTCAGCGCGGTGACGGTCCCCCGCGGCGCGTCGCTGCTCGAGCCCGAGGAGTTGCTGCGCCGCATCTCGCGCGCCAAGAGCCGGCTGCTCACCCCGCGCCTGGCGGCGCGCTTCGCGGGCGACCCGCTGGACGCCTACGTGGCGGCGTGCTACCGCCGCTACCAGCGGGCGCTCGAGCAGGCCAACGCGCTCGACTTCGACGACCTGATCCTGCTCACGCACCGGCTGTTCACCGAGCACCCCGAGGTGCTCGAGGAGTACCAGGAGCGCTGGCGCCACATCCTGGTGGACGAGTACCAGGACACCGACTCCTCGCAGCACGCGCTCGTCGAGCTGCTCTCGCGCCCGTACGCCGGCCGGCCGCGCTCGCTGTTCGTGGTCGGCGACGGGATGCAGTCGATCTACGGCTTCCGCAACGCCGACCACACGATCATCGGGCGCTTCCAGCACGACTTCCCCGAGGCGCAGGTGGTCGAGCTCAGGACCAACTACCGCAGCCGCCAGTCGATCCTGGACGCCGCCTACGCGATCATCCGCCACTCGAAGGTCGTCGCGCCGATGGCGCTGCGCGCGGCGTCGCAGCCCGGGCCGGGCGAGCGCATCGGGGCGCGCCACGCCCCGGCCATACAGATCTTCGACGCCCGGGACGCCAGGGACGAGGCCGAGCAGATCGCCCGCTGCATCGGCGACCTGCTGCGCCAGGGGCGCAGGTGCCGCGAGATCGCCGTGCTCTACCGCACCCGCCACATGAGCCGCTCGTTCGAGCAGGCGCTGCGGCACGCCCGCATACCGTACAGCGTGCGCGGCAGCACCGGGTTCTACGACCGCGCGGTGGTGCGCGACGCGCTCGCCTACCTGCGGGTGATCAACAACCCCGCGGACAACCTGAGCCTCACCCGCATCGCCAACACCCCGGCGCGCGGCCTCGGCGCCCAGGCGCTCGCCACGCTGTCCGCCTTCGCCGCCCAGAGCGGGCTGCCGCTCTCCGAGGCGCTCAGCCACCCCGAGGCGCTCGACCAGCTCTCGCCGAAGGCGGTCTCCGGCGCGCGGCTGCTCGCCAGCCTGCTGGCCCGCTGGCGCCGCTACGCGCGGACCTTCACGCCGGACAACCTGCTCGGGGACGTGCTGGAGACCAGCGGCTACATGGCCGCGCTCCACGAGCGCCTCTCGCCCGAGGAGCTGCCCGACGCCCGCGCCCACCTGCAGGAGCTGGTGGAGGCCGCCGGCGAGCACAACACGCTGAGCGAGTTCCTGCAGGAGGTGGCGCTGCTCACCAGCGCCGACGACGAGGACGACGAGCGCGACCAGGTGCAGCTGCTGACGATCCACGCCGCCAAGGGCCTGGAGTGGCCGATCGTCTTCGTGGCCGGGCTGGAGGAGGGCACGCTGCCGCACGAGCGCAGCCTGGGCACGCTGGAGGGCGTGGAGGAGGAGCGGCGGCTGTGCTACGTGGCGATCACCCGCGCCGGGGAGCGGCTGTACCTCTCGTGGGCCGCCGGCCGGGTGCGCGGGCAGCAGGCCAGGCCGTCGCGCTTCCTCGGCGAGATCGAGCAGTACGGCCGCGAGCGCGCCGGGCGCGCTTAGGGGCCGTTGCCACTGTGCTGGTGGCGCTCGCGCTGCTCACGCAGGAGAGCTCAGGGCGTCTCTCCAGGCGAAAGGAACGCTAGCAGCGCTCGCACGTGCTGCACAAATTCGCCGGGGCGTGCGACCGTGACCGACGGGTGGCCAGGCTGGAAGTGCCGCACATTGAACGTCACCAGCCAGGGGCACCCTTCGCGCACGGCGGCTGCAAGGATGGGCGAACCTTTCGGATCGCCCAGCCCGCGGCAGACCTCTAGCTCATCAAGCGTTGGGTCCGCTACAATGCGCAGGCAGCGGCTGACGAGCTGGCGGAACGTCGGCAGTACGGCGGGAAGGAAGTCCGCGAGGTTACGCTCGACCTCAGCGATCATTTGCTCGGAGGCAACAGCGTCGATCAGCGTGATCTCGGCCATCCGCAGCACAACCAGGCTCGCACCGTGCTGCGACGGCGAGGCTGCGCCCGCAAACAGCACGTCCGAGTCAATAAAGACACGCGGTTTAGGGACGGTCGCCATAGCGCTCGGCCCGGTAGCGCTCGCGCTGCTCACGTAGACCGCGCAGAAGATCCTCGGTGCTCAAGCCTGCTTCGATCCTCGCCCGCTCGATCTCGCGCGCAAGCTCCGGCACCATCGGCACCATCGGCGTGAGCACGAAGATGCCGTCGAGATCGAGCAGCCGGAAGGTATCGCCCGGCCGGATGCCGTACTTCTCACGAAGCTCGGCTGGCAGTGTGAGTACGCCACGATCGCGCACTTGCACGCTTGCGTCCATAATGCTCATCCCCCGAGCGTTGCAGAATTTCTGCACACTATAGCTCAGTAAGGTACAGTTCGCAACTGTGCCCAAGCCCGCGCACCGGGCCACCGCCGCTCGAATCAGAAAGGGGAGCGGAGGTGTGCGGCGAAACCGTCACACCCCCACTCCCCTTCTTGACTAGAGACTAGATATCCAGGTTCCTCACCTCGAGCGCGTGGGTCTGGATGAAGCGCTTGCGCGGCGGCACCAGGTCGCCCATCAGCATGGTGAAGGTCTCGTCGGCCTGCTGCGCGTCGTCGAGCGTCACCTGGAGCACGATGCGGTTCATCGGGTTCATCGTGGTCTCCCACAGCTGCTCGGCGTTCATCTCGCCCAGCCCCTTGTAGCGCTGGATCTCCGCCCGGCGCCGCTCCTCGGGGGTGAGGCTCTGCAGATACTCCTCGCGCTCAGCGTCCGAGAAGACGTACTTCTCGGTCTTGCCGTGCTTGATGCGGTACAGCGGCGGCTGCGCCAGGTACAGGTGGCCGTTCGTGATGACCGGCCGCATATAGCGGAAGAAGAACGTCAGCAGCAGCGTGCGGATGTGCGAGCCGTCCACGTCCGCGTCGGCCATCAGCACGATGCGGTGGTAGCGCAGCTTGGAGGGGTCGAACTGGTCGCCGACGCCGGCGCCGAGCGCCGTGATCAGCGCCTTGACCTCGTTGTTGCTGAGCATCTTGTCGAGCCGGCTCTTCTCGACGTTCAGGATCTTACCCCTGAGCGGCAGGATCGCCTGGTAGCGCCGGTCGCGCCCCTGCTTGGCCGAGCCGCCCGCCGAGTCGCCCTCGACGATGTAGATCTCGCAGCGCGCCGGGTTGGTGTCCGAGCAGTCGGCCAGCTTGCCGGGCAGCGAGAAGCCCTCCATCGCGCTCTTGCGCGCCGTCTCGCGCACCTTCTGCACCGCCAGGCGCGTGCGCGCCGCCGAGACGCACTTCTCGATGATCCGCCGCGCGTCCTGCGGGTTCTCCTCCAGCCAGATCGCGAACGCCTCGCCGAACACGGCCGAGACCGCGCCGGTGGCCACCGGGCTCACCAGCTTCTCCTTGGTCTGCGAGCTGAACTGCGGGTCCTTCAGCTTGACGCTGATGACGGCCGTCAGGCCCTCGCGCACGTCGTCGCCGGTCAGGTTGCCCTCGCCGTCCTTCAGCAGGCCCTTGGAGCGCGCGTAGTTGTTGATCACCCGCGTCAGCGCGGTGCGGAAGCCCGAGACGTGCGAGCCGCCGTCGGTGTTGTTGATGCCGTTGGCGAAGGCGTAGACCGAGTCGGTGTCGAAGCTCTCGGTGTACTGCAGCGCCACCTCCACCGACACGTCGTCGACCACCTTCTCGACGTAGAACGGCTGCTTGTGCAGCGGGTTCTTGTCCTTGTTGAGGTGCCGCACGTAGGACTGGATGCCGCCCTCGAAGTAGAAGTTGACCTCGTTGTCGTCGCGCTCGTCCACGAACTTGAAGCGCAGCCCCTTGTTGAGGTACGACATCTCGCGGAAGCGCTGCGCGAGCGCCTTGAAGTTGTAGTCCAGCGTCTGGATGATGGTGGTGTCCGGCAGGAAGCGGGTGATCGTCCCGCGCCGGTTGGTCGGCCCGACTTTCTTCACCTCGGCCAGCGGCACGCCGCAGCGGTACTCCTGGTAGTAGTGCATGCCGTCGCGCGCGTTGTGCACGTCCACCCGCATGTAGGCGGAGAGGGCGTTCACCGCCGAGACGCCGACGCCGTGCAGACCCGAGGAGACCTTGTAGCCCTTGTTGTCGAACTTGCCGCCGGCGTGGAGGATCGTCATCACCACCTGGAGCGTGCTGACGCCAAGCTTGGGGTGGGGGCCGGTCGGGATGCCGTAGCCATCGTCCGCGACGGTCACCGAGCCATCCTTGTGGATCGTGACCTCGACGGTCGTGGCCCTGCCGGCCATCACCTCGTCCACCGAGTTGTCCACCACCTCGCGCACCATCGTGTGCAGGCCGTTGACATCCGTCGGCCCGATGTACATGCCCGGCCGCTTGCGCACGGCCTCCATGCCCTCGAGCACTTGGATCTGGCTCTCGTCGTACGAGGTGTTGGTTATTGGCGGAAGCGTGTTGGTCGTCATTGCTCTATGCTCACCTTTCGCTCGGCCGGGCGCTGCTGCCCGGCCTGAATCACTCTTACCGTCCTGTGCCTGCGTAGGCCGGCGCCCCGCGCCAGCGCCGAATGCGCTCGCGGTAGAAGATCATGCGCGCCGCCGCGAGGCCGCAGCCGATATACGCGCTGCCGATCGCCGATGCCACCAGCCCGAAGGTCGTTCCCGAGATCGACTGCCACACGATCCCCATGCCGAGCGGGATGATGAACGCCGACAGCGCCAGAAACCCGAGCGTGCTCCAGAAGTTGTGGCGTACAAGGTTGAAGCTAGCCCGGATGGCGCCCAGCGGCCCCTGCTCGCCGATCACGATCGCCTCGTTGGCGAAGCCGATGTAGATCCAGGCCCAGAAGCTGACCAGCTGCAGCACCATCGCCGCCAGCAGCCCGAGCGGCGGGCTCAGCAGCATCAGCATGACGCTCAGGAACACGTACGGCAGCCCGAGCCCGATCCCGACGCCGGCCAGGACGCCGATGTAGGTCAGCATCGCCAGGGCGACGCGGCCGGTGGCCCGCAGCAGCCCCTGGCGCGCCCGCTCGCCGCGCACCGCCTGGCCCGTCAGCACCAGGAACAGCGCGCTGAGCGGCAGGGCCAGGGTGTTGATCAGCACGAACGCCAGCAGCGCCCCGCCCACGCCCGAGACGCGCAGCGCGCTCGGGTCATCGGCCGCCACCTCTCGCACCGGCGGCAGCGTCGGCACGACGTTGAGCACCGCCAGCGGGCGCCGCATGTCCTGCCGGCCGAGCTGCTCGGCCATGTCGGCGAACTGCTCGACCATCGCTGGGTCGCTGCCCGGCGGCTGCATGCGCTGCATCAGCCCGCTCAGGCTATCGAGCAGCGGCGCAAACGAGAGCGGCGCGCCGAACACCAGGTACAGGTTCAGCAGCAGCGGCAGGATCAGCAGCCAGGGACGGCGGTTGACCACCGCGTACCCTTCGCCTAACATGTCGATTAGGGTGGCTGTTTGAGGCTTGCTGGCGGTCAATTCTCTCTCTCCTGCAACCGTTACATTATACCACACTTTAGCCGATCCCGGCAGAGAAATAGAACATGCTTGCGGGTATCCTGCCCGTGCGAAGAGAAACGAAGAGGCACGGTGACGGGCGGCGAAGCCGCCGCATCACCGTGCCACCACGATTCTCTCCCCCAATCGCAGCGGGCTGGGAGATGCTGAAGCGCAGAGCTACGACTGCGATGCGGTCTCGGTGGTCGACTCGGCGGTCGTCTCGTCCGGCTGCGAGGCGGACTCGGCGGTCGTCTCGTCCGGCTGCG
>ERZ777003.3855-NODE-3855-length-13586-cov-5.559752_pt1 | contig 13586 bp, 13 predicted proteins | sample MGYA00374956_ERZ777003 | MGnify/ENA primary metagenome ERZ777003 (study PRJEB29302, sample SAMN06268252) | bioreactor metagenome | isolation source: Joint BioEnergy Institute, California, USA | place: USA:Joint BioEnergy Institute, California, USA | collected... | reverse complement strand
CTGGGGGGCGCTCGTCGGCGCCGGGCTCGTGGCGCTGGCCCGCCGGGCCCGGGCCCGGCGGGCCGGCGCCGGTGGCCCGGACGGGGGCGGGACGGCCGGCGCCCTGGGGCCGGTCCCCTTCGCCCCACCGCTCGCGGTGGCCTGGCTGGTGGCGCTGCTCGCCGCGACCTGACCGGGCCGCCCTGGCCGATCAGGACGCCTTGGGCACGATCACCTGCTCGACCCGGCGCAGGCGGCGCCGGATCTCGTCGTCGCCCAGGCCGAGCTCGCGGAGGGCGTCGCCGTAGGCGGTGGCGGCGGCCCGCGCCGCGCGGCGCCGCCCGGTGGCGGCGTGCGCCCGCACGACCAGCTCGTGGGCCCCGTCGGCCCAGGGGTCGACGGCCAGCGCCAGCTCCCCCAGGCGGGCGGCGCGCTCCGCGTGGCCCCGGGCGAGCAGCAGCACCCCCGCCCGCTCGGCCAGGCTCGCGACCCGGGCCCGGCGGGCCTCGACCTCGGCCAGCGCCCAGTCGGCGGCCGCCAGCTCGGTCGGCTCGCCCCGCCACAGGTCGAGGGCGTCGAGCATCCGGGCCAGCGCGGCCGACGGCTCGCCCCGGCGGTCGGCCTCCAGCGCGGCGTCGGCCAGCTCGTCGAACCGCCAGACGTCGGCCTCGAACCACTCGCCCCGGTGCAGCGACAGCCCGTCGCCCCGGGACTGCACGAGGAACGCCGCGTCGCCGCTCCGGCGCCCCGGCTCGAGGGCCCGCAGCAGGTGGGTGAGCGTCACCCGCAGGTTGCGGGCCTGGCCCGCAGCGTCGAGGTCGGGCCAGAGGTCGGCGGCCACCTGCTCGCGCGAGTCGTGGGGCCGCAGCGCCAGGTGGGCCAGCAGGTCGCGGACCCGCCGCCGGCGCCACTGGGGCGCGTCGACCGGGACGCCGTCGCGGCGCAGCTCGACGGGACCGAGGAGCCGCAGCTCCAGCCGGCCCTCCGGCGGCACCGGCAGCCGCGCCAGCACGGCCCGGGCCGGCCGGGCGAGGTCGCCCTCGCCGGCCACCCGCCGGACGTGGGCCTGCGCCCGCGGCCACAGCGCCTCCAGCAGCGCCCACCCCGCCCCGTCGCCGGCGGCGACGTGGGCCAGGGCCAGCTCGGTGGCCCAGGGCGCGGGCAGGAAGGCGCGGACCACGCCGGGCGCCACGCCCGCCGCCGCCCGCCGGGGGCCGTCGTCGCCGGCCCGCCGGGCCACCACGGCCCGGGCCAGCGTCCGGGCCTCGCTGAAGTAGGGGCCCAGGTCGGCGCCCTCCCAGTAGGGGCGCGTCTCGGGCACGAGCACGTACCACAGGGCGAGCGCCCGCTGCTGCGGCGCCGCGCCGATGCCGACGCCGATCGCCGCCCGGGCGAGGTAGCCCTCGAGCACGTCCCGGGCCCCGCGCTCGTCGCCGACCGCGACCCGCAGCGCCGCCTCGGCCTGCACCAGGCCGACGTCGACGAGGGGCGAGCGGGGCACGGCGGCCAGGTCGCGGGCCCGCCGGAGGTAGCGCTCGGCCTCCTCGACGCGGTCGGCGGCCGCGGCCATCTGGGCGTAGGTGGCGCAGACCACCGCCGTGTACTCGGACACGCCGCCGGCCGCCGTCCGCTCGACCAGGTCGGGCATGCCGGCGAGGCACTCGTCGACGGCACCGGTCATCCACAGGGCCCCGTACCGGGTCGCCTCGACCAGCGGCTCGTAGAGCGGCCCGACGGCCCGCAGCGACTCCTCGGCCAGGCGCACGGCCTCCTGCGGACGGCCCAGGTGGCTGAGGGCGGCGGCCCGCATCCAGCGCTGGAGGCCCGTCCAGGTCTCGTTCAGCGACCGCTCGGGGATGCGGTCGAGCTCGGCCAGGATGTCGGCGGGCCGGTTGGCCAGGTCGGCCACGAGGGCCCGGGCGAGGCAGGCCAGCGGCACCGCCCGCTCGTCGCCCTGCGCCTCCATCTCGACGAACCGCGCCGCGATGCCGACCAGCGGCTGGACGTCGTCGCGCCACCAGGCCAGCTGGGCCAGCTGGGCGATGGCCGCCAGCTCGCCGGCGGTGTCGCCCGCCCGCCGGAACCCGGCGGCGGCGTCCTCGAGCAGCCGCATGGCGCCCCTGGGATCGTCCGGCCCCCGGGCCACGGCCTCGAGCAGCAGGGCGAGCGCGCCGTCGGCCACGTCGGGCGGCAGCCGCCGCAGCCAGGTGGCCGCCACGTCCCCCGGCACCGGCGGGCTCGTCACCCCCAGCGCCTGGACGACGACCCGGGCCATGTCGTCCCAGGCCCCGGCCGACGCCAGGTGGCCGACCGCCGCCCACAGGTCCCCGCGCTCGGCGATGGCGAGACCGGCCCGGCGCCGGGCCGCGGCCAGCTCGTCGGGGGTCACGACGGTGGCGAGGTGCGGCAGCCACAGCGGGTGGACGAGGTGGCCGCCCTCCCCCGTGGTCTCGGCGAGGGGCAGCTCGCGGGTGAGGGCGTCCAGGTCGACCTCGTGGCCGAGCACCGCCGCGGCGACCTCGGGGTCGGTGATGTCGGCGTGGGCCACGAGGGCGAGGTCGCGGCGCTGGTCCTCGGTCAGGCGGCCGAGCACCTCCTCCCACAGGTACTCGGCGTCGGTGCCGGGCGCCCCCGACGCCGACAGCTCGGCCAGTGCCGGCCAGCCGCCGGAGCTCGCGACCTGGTCGAGGGGCACGCCCCGGCGGCGGGCGAAGTCGGCCAGCTCCTCGGGCGAGAAGGCCATGTCCGCCTCCCCGACCCGCACGACCTCGCCCTGGACGTCGAGCCGGGCGAGCGGCACCGGCGGCGGGGTGCGCCCGGCGAGCACGAGGTGGCCGTTGCGGGGCAGGGCGGCGACCAGCCGGGCGAGGGCGTCGGCGCCGGACGAGCCGGGCGCGACGAGGTGGACGTCGTCGAGGACGATGGCCACCTGGGCGGGGGCGCGGTGCCACAGGGCGGCGGCCACCGCGTCGACCGCCGCCTCGGGTGACGGCTGCGGGTCGACGCCGGCGGCCCGGCACAGCCCGTCGGTGAGCGACGAGGCGGCCTCGTCGTCGGGCGTGCAGGTGAGCCAGACGTCGTCCCGGTCCGGGACGGGCTCGGCGGCGGCGACCGCCTGGGCCAGCAGGGTCGTCTTGCCGAAGCCCGCCGGGGCCACGACGACCACCACGCGACGGGTGAAGCGTTCCTCCAGCAGCGCGAGGAGGCGGCGGCGGGAGACGAGGCTCCGCCGGGCGGTCGGAGGGGCGAAGCGGAAGCCACCGTCGACGGGGTGCACCGCCCGGGACACTACGGCGGGTCCTGGCGGTTGTGCGCGCGGTATCGGCGGCCCGCGGCGGCGACGCAGGGTCGCACCACAGACCGCGCTCGTCGCGCTGCGTGACGTGGCATCGCTGGTTAGCGCGCCGGTAGCGGACCGTTCGCGCCCGCCGTCGTACCGTCCCGGGACGGCGGCCGAGGCCCCGGTCGGAGAGCCCCGGGCCGCGCCCGCCGTGTCCCGAGCGGAACGAGGAGGGCGTGCGGTCGTTGGGTGGAGGTCGCGTGCACGGACGCAGAAGGGGTCGCGCTCGACCCGGCCCGCGGTCACATCCCGCAGGCGTGCGCAGCTCCACCGTCCGTCCCCGAGCCCACGGGCGCGCCACCGCCCTCCTGCTCGCCGCCGTGCTCGCGACGGCGGCGGCCGCCGGCTGCGGCGGTGACGCCGACGCGACCGAGGGCGACGCCGACGAGATCGGCCTCGAGGCCCGGCCGGGCCTCCCCGACGACGCCGACGACGACGAGCTGCGGGCCGAGATCGAGCACCTGCTCGCCGAGCGGGACCGCGTCGTCGGCGAGATCGTCGCCGACCCTGCGGTGGCCGCCGACCCCGACCACCCGCTCGTGCGGGAGCTGGCCGACCTCTACGAGCCCGACAGCGAGGAGGTCGCCGCGGCGCTCGCCACGTGGACCGGCCACGCCGAGGCCGGCGAGCGCACCCTGCCCGCCACCGACGGCCGGCCGGCGTTCGCCACCCGCCTCGACGGCGAGATCGAGCGCCTCGGCGACGACGAGGTGCGCTTCCCGACCTGCAACGACCACAGCTACGCGGTGCTGGACGCCGCCGACCAGCTCGTCGAGATGCAGCCGGGGATCGAGATGCCCGGCGAGGGCACGGCCGTGCGGGTGGACGGCCGGTGGCGGCTGCGGCAGCTCACGGTCGAGGCGGTGACGGGCTGTCGACAGGAGGTGCCGTGAGGTGACCAGGATCCGTGCGGTCGTCGCGGCAGCCGTCGTCCTCGCCGTGCTCGCCGGCGGGCTCCCCGGTTCGCCGGCACCCGCCGACGCCCAGGCCGGGGGTGGTTGCGCGCAGCGGGACCGCAGCGGCAAGTGCCGGGTCGACAACCGGGGCCCGTACGGCGGCACGCCGGGCGACGCCGGCGGCACCGAGACCGCCACGTCGTGGATCTGCACCTACCAGTTGCTCGACCCGGCGGTGGGGCTCGCCCGCTGGCCCGACGTGCCGGTCCCGCCGGAGTACCCGTTCTGGTACTTCGAGGACTGCGGGACCACGGGCGGCAACGGCCGGTTCGACGAGTGGGAGGAGTTCGGCTACTTCGTCCCCCACTTCGAGCTCCTGTTCCTCGGCTTCGCCTTCGACCTGTTCCCCGCCCCGACCTCGCCGCCGTCGCCGGTCGAGGTGGCGCAGGACCTGTGGGCCGAGGTCGAGGTGGAGCTGCCGGCGCCGGAGCTGGTCGTGTCCCCGCCGCCGGGGCGGTCGGCCATCGTCGACCAGCCGACCTTCCTCGCCGTCAGCAACTGGACCGAGATCGACGGCAGGCGGGAGTGCGACGACGTGGTCGGCATCGTCTGCGTCACCCTGTCCGCCCGGCCCCGGCTGACGTTCGACCCCGGTGACGGCAGCGACCCGATCGCCTGCGCCGGGTCGGGCACCGTCTTCGACCCCGGCCGGGACCCCGACGCCCAGGCCGACGCCCCGGGCGCCTGCGCCCACCGCTACGCCCGCCGCACCGGCGCCGCCGGGCGCCCCGACGCCTGGACCGCGACCGCCACCGTCACCTGGGAGATCAGCTGGACCTCCGAGAACCCCGACGCCAGCGGCACCTTCCCCGACCTCTCGCTGTCCACCACCATCGACCGCCCCGTCGACGAGCTCCAGGGCATCGTCGTCGACGCCGACGGAGGAGCCCGATGACCGCCACACGCCCCGAGGCGACCGGGACCCGCGGCCTCGCCGCCGTCGCCGCCCTGCTGGCGGTGCTCGTCGCCGGACTGACCGTCGCCCCCGCACCGGCCGGGGGCCAGGCCGAGGGCGGCTGCGTGGAGCAGGACCGCAGCGGCAAGTGCAACGTCGGTACCGGCGAGGACCAGGACGGCGGCACGGGCCCCGGCGGCGGTGGCGACCCCTGGATGTGCTCCTGGAGGGGCCCCCTGGACGCCGAGGTGGGGCGCCGGGCCTGGCCCGACGCCCCCGAGTGGGCCGGCTACTGGATGTTCAACGACTGCGGCTACGGCGGGGGCAACGGCACCTTCGACCCGTGGGAGCAGGTCGGTTACACGGTCGGGTCCTGGCTCACCGACATGGAGATCGTCCCCGGGCCCCTGCCACCCCCGTCGCCCGACGAGCTGGCCGCGAGCTACTGGGCCGAGGTGCGGGCGACCTTGCCCGCGCCGGAGCTGGTCGTGTCGCCGCCGGCGGGACGGGCGGCCATCGTCGACCACCCGACGTTCCTCGCGGTGGGCAACTGGACCGTCATCGACCCCGCCGAGCACACGCGGTGCGACGACGTGCGCAACGTCACCTGCGTGAGCCTCTCCGCCCGGCCCCGGCTGACGTTCGACCCCGGTGACGGCAGCGACCCGATCGCCTGCGCCGGGTCGGGCACCGTCTTCGACCCCGGCCGGGACCCCGACGCCCAGGCCGACGCCCCGGGCGCCTGCGCCCACCGCTACGCCCGCCGCACCGGCGCCGCCGGGCGCCCCGACGCCTGGACCGCGACCGCCACCGTCACCTGGGAGATCAGCTGGACCTCCGAGAACCCCGACGCCAGCGGCACCTTCCCCGACCTCTCGCTGTCCACCACCATCGACCGCCCCGTCGACGAGCTCCAGGGCATCGTCGTCGACGCCGACGGAGGTCTGCCGTGACCGTGACCACGACGACGACCAACGGTGCCGCGCAGCGCCGGGCCGCGCTGGTCGCCGGCGGCCGCAGCCCCGCCGAGCTGCCCACCCGGCGCCGCTGGGGCCGGGTGGCGGCCGGGTCGTGCCTCGCCCTCCTCGGCGGGCTGCTGTTCGCCGTGCTCTACCTGTCCGCCGGCCGGCGGGTCGAGGTCCTCGTGGCCGCCGACGACATCGCCCCCTACGAGGTCATCGAGCGCAGCGACCTGCGCGTCGAGCGGGTGGCCGCCGACCCCGACGTCGCCACCATCGACGGTGCCGACATCGACGAGGTCGTCGGGCGGACCGCGGCGGCCTACCTGCCCGAGGGTGCGCTCATCGCGCCCGACCAGATCTACGCCGAGGACGCCCGCATCGTCGGCCCCGGCGAGGCCGAGGTCGGCGTCCTCCTGGCGCCGGGGCAGGCGCCGCGCGGGCTGCAGACCGGCGACGAGGTCATCGTCGGCGTCGCCCCGGCCCCCGGGTCCGGTGGGGAGCCGCTGCAGGTGCGGGGCTGGGTCGTCGACCTCGGCGAGCCCGACGACCGCACCGGCGAGCGGACCGCGTCGGTGGTCGTGCCCCGGGAGGCGGCGCTGACCGTCGGGACCGCGGGCGACCGCGTCTCGCTCATGGTCGTCCGGAGCGGGTGACGTGACGGCGATCGTGCTCGTCTCGGTCAAGGGGGCGCCGGGGGTCACCACGGCCGCCGCCGCCCTCGCCGCCGTGGCCTCGGGGGCCGGCACGCCCCCGCCGGAGGGGCCGGCCGCGGTGCTCGCCGAGCTCGACCCGTCGGGTGGGTCGGTGCAGGTGCTGACCGGCGCGCCCGCCCAGTGGGGCGCGATCGACGCCGCCGGACGGCTGCGACGCCAGGTCAGCGCGGCCGCCGTCCGCGACCACCTCGCCGACGTCCCGCCGGGCGTCGCCACGCTCACCGCGCCGCCCGCCGCCCACGTGGCCGGCTCGGTCATCGCCTCGGGCGGCGACCGGTGGCTGCCCTCGCTGCGGGCGGCGGCCCCCGAGGTCGTCGTCGACGCCGGCCGCTGGGACGCCACCCAGCCCACGGCCGGGCGGATCCAGGGCGCGGACGTCGTCGGGCTCGTGTGCCGCCCGACGGTGACCGGCGTCGAGTCGGCCCGGCTGGCCCTCGACCGCCTGCGGGCCGCGGTCCGCGCCCCGGTCGCCCTGGTCGTCGTGGGCCGCAGGCCCTACCCGACGGACGAGATCGCCGCGCACGTCGACGTCCCGGTGGCCGGGCCCCTCGCCTGGGACCCCCGCGCCGTCGCCGCCCTGTGGGCCACGGGCCTCACGCGCCGGTGGCGGCGCTCGTCGCTGGCCCGGTCGGCCGCGGCGACGCACGCCGCCCTGGCCTCGCTGGCCGGGCCGTCCGCGGCCCCGTCGCCGGCGTCCGACCGACCGGCGGCCGAGACCGCCGCACCCCCGACGGAGGTGGCCTCGTGATCGACCCCCGCGTCGAGCAGCTCCGCCGCATCGTCGTCGCCGAGGTGGGCGAGGAGACCGCCCGGCGGGCCCAGCTCGGCCTGCCGCCGCTCGACCCGGTCGACCGCCGGCAGATGGCCCGCTCGATCCTGCGGCGCGAGCTCGACGGCCAGTGGCGGGCCGCGCAGCAGCGGGGCGAGATGACGCTCACCCCCGAGGAGGAGGACCGCATCGTCGAGGAGGTCCTGGCCGGGCTGTTCTCGCAGCTGCCGGGGCTGGAGGCCTACCTCGCCCGCCAGGACGTGACCGACATCTTCGTCGTCGGCTGCGACAACGTCCGGCTGCGGACGCTGGACGGGCGGGAGCACAAGGTGCCGCCGGTCGCCGCCAGCGACGAGGAGCTCGTCGCCCAGATCCAGGCCCTCGCCCGCAAGGGCGGCCGCCTCGGCCTCGACGACGGCCCGACCGAGATCGAGAAGGAGTTCTCGCCGGCCCGGCCGATCCTCGACCTGCAGCTCTCCGACGGCTCGCGCCTGGCCGCCGTCGCCTGGGTGTCGGCCCGGCCCTACGTCTCGGTGCGGCGCCACGCCCTGGTCGACGCCACCCAGGACACGCTGGTGCACGAGTGGCACATGTACGACGAGGGCGTCGCCACGCTCCTGCGGGCCGCCATGCGGGCCCGGCTCAACATCCTCGTCGCCGGGGGCATGGGCCGGGGCAAGACGACGCTCATGCGGGCGCTGCTCCACGAGTGCCCGCCGGACGAGCGGATCGTCGTGCTCGAGCAGGAGCGCGAGCTGCAGCTGACCGCCGACCCCGAGCGCCACGACCACGTGCTCGAGCTGATCGAGCGGCCGCCGAACATGGAGGGCCAGGGCGCGGTCACACTCGCCGACCTCACCTGGGCGGTGAAGCGGCACGCCCCCGACCGCATCGTGATCGGCGAGGTCCGGGGCCCCGAGGTCATGTCGATGCTCGAGGCCGCCTGCGACGGCATCGCCGGCACGCTGTGCACGCTGCACGCCCGGTCGTCGCACCAGACCTTCGAGAAGCTGGTCAACTACGCCCGCCGGGACGGCGCCCGCTACGACCGGGAGGACGTCCTGCAGACGGCGGCCTACGCCCTCGACCTCGTCCTCTACCTCGACCGCGCCCGCGACGGCCGCCGGGTCCTGGCCGAGATCACCCAGGTGCTCGACTACGACCCGAGCGACCGCCGCATCGTCACCAACGACTGGTTCGTGCCCGGCCCGGACGGCGCCGCGGTGCCCAACCCCCGGGCGCCCATCCCCGTCGACGTGCTCGACCTGCTGGTCGAGCACGGCTACCAGCCCGAGCTGCACCGGGACGCGGTGGGGGCCTGGTGACCGCGCTGGCGCTGCTCTCCGGGATCGCGGTCGTCGCCGGCGTCGCGCTGGCGGTCGGCGGCGCGCGGCCCGTGCCGGTCGAGCCGACGGCCCGGCCCCGGCGGCGGTGGACGCCGCCCACGCCCGAGCGGGCCGCGGCCGTCGGCGGCGTGGCGCTGCTCACGCTGCTCGTCACCCGCTGGCCCGTGGCGGCGGTGGGCGCGGGCCTGGCCGTCGCCGCGCTCGGCAGCTCGCGCTCGGCGCTCGCCCGCCAGACCGCGGCCGCCGACATGGCGGAGGCGCTCACGACCTGGGCCGAGATGCTGCGGGACGCGACCGGCACGCCCCGCGGCATCGAGGGCGTCCTCGTGGCCACCGCGTCCGGCGCACCCGACCTCGTCCGCCCGGCCGCGCTGCGGGTCGCCCGCCGGCTCCCCTACGAGCCGCTCGACCCGGTGCTCGACGACCTGGCCGACGACCTCGCCCACCCGGTCGGCGACCTGGTCGTCACCGCGCTCCGGCTCGCCGCGCGGTCGGGCGGGCGGCAGATCCGGTCGGTCCTCGACGACCTGGCCGCCGTCGCCCGGGAGGAGGCCCGCATGCACCGCCGGATCGAGGTGGCCCGGGCTCGCCCGCGGTCCGACATGCGGTCGGTGCTGCTGCTGATGGTCGGCTTCGTCGCCCTCTTCGTCCTCGTCGCCCGCGACTACCTCGCGCCCTACGGCACCGTCGCCGGCCAGCTCGTCCTCACGGTCGTGCTCGGCATCTGGGCGGCCGGGGTGTGGGCGATGGGGCGGCTCGGGCGCATCCGCCCCGTCGAGCGGTTCCTGGTGAGGTCGGCGACGTGACCGTGGCGCTGCTCGCCGGCCTGGTCGTGGGTGCCGGCCTCTGGCTGGTCGCCTCCGGGCTGCGCCCGGCCCCGGAGCCCCTCGGCGACGCCCTGGCCCGCATCGCCCGCCCGCCGGCGACCCAGCGCGCGGACGACGGCCTCGACGAGCGCGACGCCCGGGTCGGCGCCTTCCTGCTCGAGCGGGTCCCACCGCTCGCCCGCCGCATCGAGGCGGTCCGCGCCGATCTGCGGGTCGTCGGCCGGCCGCCCGAGGAGCAGGCGATCCGCACGGCCGCCTGGGTGCTGCTGCCGCTCCTGCTCGGCCCGTGGGTGGCGCTCGTGGCCGCCGTGTGCGGGCTGCCGCTGCCGCCCACCGTCGCCGGGACGGCGGGCCTGGTCGCGTCGGCCCTCGGCATCGTCGTGCCCTTCGCCGCGCTGCGGTCCGAGGCCCGCGAGCGCCGGGCGGCCTTCGCCCACGCGCTGTCGGCCTGGTGCGACGTGGTCGTCATGACGCTGGCCGCCGGCCGGGGCGTCGAGCAGGCCATGGAGACCGCCGCGGGCTCGGGGGAGGGCTGGGCCTTCGCCGAGATCCGCGGCGCCCTCCACGGCGGTTACGTGCGGGGGGAGCCGCCCTGGGTGGCCCTCGGGCGCCTGGGCGACGATCTGGGCCTCCCCGACCTCACCGAGCTGGCGGGCACCATCGCCCTCGCCGGCGAGGAGGGGGCCGCGGTGCGGGCGACGGTCGCCGCCAAGGCCCGCACCATCCGCGAGCGCATCAGCACCGACACCGAGGTGGCCGCCGCCACCGCGACCGAGCGCATGAGCCTCCCGAGCGTCCTGCTCGTGCTCGGGTTCCTCGTCTTCCTCTGCTACCCGGCGATCGTCGCCGTCTTCGACTTCACGACCTGACCGATGTCCCGCCCACCGGAAAGGACCGGAACCGATGACCGAGACCATCCGCAGGCTGTCGGCCGCCGTCGTCACGGCGTGGCAGGAGCGTCGCACCGACGACGGCGGGCTCACGGACGAGGTGGCGATGATCGCCATCCTGGTCGGGATCGCCGTCGCCGTCGGCGGCATCCTGCTCGCCCTGCTGACCGGCGCCGCGTCGAGCCTGAGCTTCGACATCTGACGCCGGGCCCGTGGCGCCGGCGGGGCGGGCGCCTCGCCGGCGACCGCGGCGCGGTCGCCCCCAGCGTGGTGATCGTCCCGGTGCTCATGACCGTGCTGCTCACCGTCGTGCAGGTGGCGCTCTGGTTCTACGGACGGGCGCTGGCCACCTCCGCCGCGCAGCACGGGCTCGACGCCGCCCGGATCGCCGAGGGCTCGGCCGCCGACGGCGAGGCGACCATCGCCGCCTTCGTCGAGCAGACCGGCGGGCTGGCGCTCACCGAGGTCGACGTCGACCGCGGCGCCGAGACGGTGACCGTCAGGGTCGAGGGCGAGGTCGTGCAGGTGGTGCCGTTCATCGACGTGCCGGTCCGGGTCACGGTCCACGGACCGGTCGAGCGGGTGGTCGGGTGAGCCGCCGGTCCCCCGCCCGCCGGGCCGGCGACCGCGGCACGGCCACGGCCGAGCTGGTCGTCCTCATGGTCGTCTTCTTCACCTTCGTCGCCGCCATCGTCTTCGCCGGGCGGGTCACGGTCGGCGCCGCCCAGGTCGAGGCCGCGGCCCGGTCGGCGGCCCGGACGATCAGCATCGCCCGCGACCCCGAGGGGACGATCGACCGGGCGCGGGACCAGGCGGCGACCATCGCCGGCCTGGGGACCGCGGCGTGCTCCTCGATGCAGTTCACCCCGGTCATCGACCGGTCCGCCGACCCGGCCGAGGTGCGCGTCGAGGTGGCCTGCACCGTCGACCTCTCCGAGATCACCCTGATCGCCGTGCCCGGGTCGTTCACCGTCGACGCCACCGCCGTCGAGGTGATCGACCGCCACCGGGAGGGGTCGTGAGCCGGGCCGGCCGGGACGACCGGGGCTACGCCTCCGCCTGGACCATCGCGGTCGCGACCGCGTGCTGGGCCCTCGTCGGCCTGGTGGTGGACGGCGGCCGGGCGCTGCGGGAGCGCAGCGACGCCTTCGGGGCGGCGGCCGCCGCCGCCCGGGCCGGTGTCCAGGAGATCGACGAGGTGGCGGCGGTGCAGGGGGAGGTGCGCCTGGACGAGGCGCGGGCCGTCGCCGCCGCCGAGGCCCTGCTGGCCCGGCGCGGCTACGAGGGCGAGGTGACCGTCGACGGCCTCGAGGTGACGGTCGTGGTGGAGGGCGAGACCGACCTGAGGATCCTCGCCGCGCCCGACGTCGTCACCTACCGGGTGGCCGCCTCCGCGCGAGCGGTCCGCGGGAACGACATCTCGTGAGCATGGAGGCTCCCGTCCCCGCTCCCGCACCGGTCGGGCGCTCCCGGGCCCGGCTCCGGGCCGGGGGCGCGCTGGTCGCCCTCGTCGCCCTGCTCGGCGGCGTGCCGGCGGTGCTCGTCCGCCTGGGCACGTGGCCGATCACCGGCGTGCCCACCGCCGACCAGCTCCGCGACCTGCCCTCGACGATGCTCACCGACGGCGCCGTCCTCGGCCTCGTCACCGTGCTGCTGTGGGCGCTGTGGGCGGTCTTCGCGCTGAGCGTCGTGGTCGAGGTGGCCGCCCAGCTCCGCCGCCGCCGGCGCCGCCGGCGTGCGGGCGAGGTCCCGCCGGCGGCCGACGGTGACCGGCCCCGCCGGCTCGGCGGTCCCGTCCAGGGGCTCGCCCGCTACCTCGTCGGGTCGCTGATGATGAGCGCCGCGCCCGTCCTCACCTTGGGGCGGGCGCTCCCGGCCGGCGCGGCGACGCCCGCGACGACGGCGGTCGAGGTCGAGGCGCCGGCCGAGGCCGCCGCGGTGGTCGAGGTGGTCGACGTGGTCGACGACACCGGCCCCGACCGGCCCGCCGCGCCGGAGGTCGTCATCGTCGAGCGGGGCGACACGGCCTGGTCGCTCGCCGAGCGGCACCTGGGCGACGGCGCCCGCTGGCGGGAGATCTGGGAGGCCAACCGCGACCGCGCCCAGCCCGACGGCCGCACGTGGGCCGACCCCGGCGAGGACGTCCGCCCGGGGTGGGTCCTGCACCTCCCCACCGGTGGCGCCGGCGCGGCGGAGCCCGCCCTGCCGGCGGCGGCCGACCCGGCGCCCGCCGAGGCCGGCCCGCCGCAGGCGCTCGCCGGACGGCCGGGGGCCGTGCCGTCCGAGGTCGTGGTCCAGCCCGGTGACAACTTCTGGGACCTGGCCGAGGGCCAGCTGGCGGCGGCCTGGGGCCGGGCGCCGGCGGACGGCGAGGTCGTCGACCACTGGCAGGCGCTCATCGAGGCCAACCGGGACGCGCTCGTCCGCCCCGGCGACCCCGACCTCATCCACCCCGGCCAGGTGTTCCGGGTCCCGACGCCGCCGCCCGACCCCGTCGCCTCCCAGGCGCTCGCCGGCGCCGCGGCGGGCGAGCCCACGCCGGCCCCCGACGCGCCCGACTGCGACCCCGCCGACGTCGGCGAGGCGCCGGCCACGCCACCGGTCGCCCCCGAGGACGACGAGGCGGGGCCGGCGGACGACGAGCCGGCGCCGGCGGAGGACGAGCCGGCGGAGGACGACGCCGAGACCGGCGGCGTGCTCGGGCCCGGCCCTGCCGGCCCGGACGGCACACCCGACGGGCCGGGCGGCGGCCCGGCGCCGGGCGGCCCCACGCCCGGCGGCCTCGACGACCGGGCGGACGGCACGCCCGACGAGACGGCCGCCGAGCCCGACCCGGACGAGGCGGGCGACCGGCCGGACCGGCGCCTGCCGGTCGGGGTCGTCGGCGGCGGCCTGGCGCTGGCCGGCGC
>ERZ777003.3853-NODE-3853-length-13594-cov-4.120171_pt1 | contig 13594 bp, 10 predicted proteins | sample MGYA00374956_ERZ777003 | MGnify/ENA primary metagenome ERZ777003 (study PRJEB29302, sample SAMN06268252) | bioreactor metagenome | isolation source: Joint BioEnergy Institute, California, USA | place: USA:Joint BioEnergy Institute, California, USA | collected... | reverse complement strand
CCACCCCCAGCACGTCGGCGAGCAGGGCACGGAACCGCGGGTCGCGGCTGCCTCCCCCCGCCAGGCGCACCACCGGCGGAAGGCCGTCGGGCAGCAGGGCGGCGGCGTGGCGGATCGTGAAGGCCACGCCCTCCACGGCGGCGCGCAGGACCTCGGCTCGGCCGGTGTCCAGCCGCAGTCCCGCCAGCGCCCCGCACCGGCCCAGTTCGGGGGCGCGCTCCCCGGTCAGGTGCGGCAGGAACACCACTCCCCCGCTGTCCGCCTCCCCCTCCCCGGCCGCGGCGTAGACCTCCTCCCAGGTGGCGCCCAGCAGGGTGCGCACCCACTCCAGCGCCACCCCGGCGTTCTGCACCGCCGCCATCCGGTACCAGCCGGTGCGTTCTGCGGTGCGGTAGACGTGGACGCCCGGCGCGGCGGTGGGCTCGGCGGCGGCCGTCACGATCTGCGCGCCGCTGCCGACGGTGAGCTGGGCCGCCTCCTCCCCGGCCGTCCCGGCGGCCAGCAGCGCTGCCGGGGTGTCGCCCGCCCCGGCGGCCACCGGCAGGCCCGGCGGCAGGCCCAGTTCGGCGGCGGCCGCGGCCGTCAGGCATCCGGCCGCCTGGTCGGAGGCCGCCACGGGCGGCAGCAGCTCCGCGGGGATCCCGGCCGCGCGCAGGGCGGGCGCGGACCAGGTGTCGGCGGGCACGTCCCACAGCAGGGTCGCCGACGCGTCGGAGGGCTCGGTGACGGCCTCCCCGGTCAGGCGCAGCCGCAGCCAGTCCTTGGGCAGCAGCGCCCAGCGCGCCTCGGCCAGGGCCGAGGACTCGTGGCGGGCGGTCCAGGCCAGCAGCGGACCGGTCATGCCGGGCACCAGCGGGTTGGCCAGCGCCTGCCGCTCCGCCGCGGGAAGCGCACGCCATGCCTCCAGTTCGGCCTCGGCGCGGCGGTCGGCCCACAGCAGGGCGGGACGGACCGGAACGGCGTCGGCGCGGGCCAGCACCAGGCCGTGCATCTGCCCGTCCACGCCGACCGCGGCGACGCGGGGGCGGCCCGCGGCGGCCAGGGCGCGGCGCACCGCCGCGACGGTCGCCGTCCACCAGTCGGCGGGGTCGGTCTCGGCCCAGCCCGCGCGGGGCGAGCGCACCGGGTAGACGGCGTCGGCCTCGCCCAGCACGTCGGCCCGTAGGTCGACCACCACGGCCTTGACGCCGCTGGTGCCCAGGTCCACGCCGAGCAGCGCCTCCCCTGCCATCGGCTCTCCTCTCTCGTGCGTCGGTCAGATCGCCCGGCGGCGCTGGAGGCGGGCGAAGGCCAGCCAGCCGGGCAGCACCGGAAGCCAGAAGGTCAGCAGCCGAAACAGCAGCACCCCGGAGAGCGCGGCGGCGGCGGGCACTCCGGCGATGGTGGTCAGGCCGCCGATGAGCGCCGCCTCGACCGCGCCCAGGCCGCCCGGGGAGGGCGCCGCCGATCCGATCGCGTTGCCCGCCAGGTAGACGACGCCGACGGCGGCCAGCGACGGGGTCGCGCCGAACGCCAGGATGCTGACGTGCAGGCACAGCACCAGGCTCACGGTGAGCAGCAGGGTGCCGCCGAAGCCCAGGGCGAGGCGGCGCGGCTGCTGGACGAGGTCGAGCAGTTGCGGCAGCACCCCGCTCAGGTGGGGGCGGAGCCGGTCCAGCGCGGCGCGGCGCAGCCTGGGCACCGCGAGCAGGGCGGCGGCCAGCGCCGACAGCACCCCCACCACCGCCAGCAGGGTGAACGACGGGGAGAAGTCGCCGGGGTAGCCGGTGTGGGACAGGTAGGCGCACAGCACCAGCAGCGGGACCAGGGTGGCCAGTCCGGCGAGCTGGGACACGCCCACCGCGGAGACCGCCTGGGCGGTGCCGGCGCCCTCCCGGACCAGGTAGCGGGTGTTGAGCGCCAGCGATCCCACGCCCGCCGGGGTGGCGATGCGCACGAAGCAGGAGGCGTACTGCACCAGCACGGTGCGCCACAGCCGCAGCCGCACCGGGGAGAAGCCGAGCAGCGCGAGCGCGGGCGCCAGCACGGACAGCAGCGACAGCACGACGGCGGTGCCCGTCCACAGCGGGTCGGGGTCGCTGATGGTGGTCCAGTCCACGCCGGGAAGCTGGTAGGCCAGGGCGAGGCCGACCGCGGTGGCCACGACGACGGTGGCCACGGTGCGCGGCGGCATCCGCTCCAACTGCACCGGCTGGGCGGGCGCGTGCGGGGCGCTGCGGGAGATCTCCTCACGCAGCCGTCCCAGCAGGTCGCGGCGGAAGCGTACGGCGCGGCGCAGCGCCGGGGGCAGGCCGATGCTCTGCAGGAACGGCAGCACGGCGGCGACGGTGTCGGTGCCGAGGCTGCGCACGGCCGAGTCCACGGCGCGGCGCGGTCCCACCCGCAGTGCCAGCGTGGTCAGCAGGGCGGCGTTGTCGAGGGAGAGCGCCCAGGAGCCGGCGGCGACGCTGCCGGTGGACAGGCCGGTGAGGACGGCGCGCCCGTCCGTGCGGCGGCAGACGGCCTCGGGGCCGATCGCGCGGTGGGCCACGCGGCGGCTGTGCAGCAGCCGCAACTGCGTCCAGACCTCGTCGAGGAAGTCGTCGTCGAGGTCGGCGTCGGCCAGTTCGGTGAGCGGGCGGACGGCGACGTACTCGCGGACCAGGAAGGCCGTGGAGGGGTCGAGGTCTCCGACGGCCAGCAGGCGCGGGGCGGCCGTTCCCGCCGCAGCGGCCGCGTACTCCAGCAGCGCGGTGTGCTCGACCCGGTCGCGCAGGCCCAGCAGCAGCGGCGGCGCCGCGGCGTCGCGCAGCACGATCCGCGCCAGCAGCCTCCGGAACACCCCGCCGGCCGGGTCGGGGCCGAGCAGCGTCACCTCCAGGCGGCGGTCCACGGTCTCGGCGACGAAGCGCCGGTTGCCCTCGTGGTCCTCGCCGACGGGGTCCAGGCACAGCGGTTCCAGGCCGAGGCGGTCCAGTTCGCGGACGAGCCGCCCGACGTCGGGCGGCGGGATGCTCACTCCCACGGTGTAGTTGACCAGGGAGGCGCAGACCGCGCCGACGAGCAGGGTGAGCACCAGGGCGAGTGCCGTGGTGTAGCCGGACAGCAGCACCGCGGCCGCGGTGACCGCGACGCCCGCCGCCATGAGGCCGGTGACGGACACCAGGTGCACGGGGCGGGTGGCGTGCAGGTAGGCGACGGCGGCGGCGAGGTAGGCGTGCAGCGGGTTGCTGGCCGTGCCTCCTGCGGTGGAGGTGCTGAGGACGTCGGGCCGGGCCTCGCCCAGCAGTGCGGCCAGGACCGTGTTGAGGGTGACGGCGGCGCCGTAGCCGAGGCCGGCCGCGAAGAGCACGCGCACCACGTGGCGTACGTCGCGGTGGATGAGGCGTTCGGCCACCGCGACTCCGGCCAGCAGCAGGACGGCGAGGTTGGCCAGGCCCGCGACCAGGCCGAGTAGGGACGGCGGCAGCAGGGAGCGCAGTTCGGCCGTGTCACCGACCCTGGACGGCTCGGCGACGAGCACGACGGCGAGGAGGACCAGGGCCAGCAGCGCCCAACCGGCGGCGGTGAACAGCAGGTCGACGGGCCGCCGTGCGACTCCCGCGGCGGCGTCCGTTCCGGTTCTGCGTGTGGTCTCTGCCGTGCTCACGTCCTCTACCCTGCCCTGATCGGCCGCCGGTTGTCGCGTCGAGCGGCCCGAGGCGGGCAACGGGCACCCCACTCGTGGTCCGTGTCCCGGCGGCGGGGACACGGGGCGCGGCCGTCACCGGACGTGATGACCCGCACGGTTCCCGTGTGGTAGGACGGCAGGATCGTCCCATGCGACGTATGCGACAGAACGGTAATCTCACCCAAGGCGCATTTTGTGTCATTTTTCCGCCGAAGGAGAGCGATGGTCACGTATGAGCAGGCGGTCGCGATCGCGAACGCGTGGCTCAACGGCGCCTCCCCGCCGGGTCGACGCCGGGAGGTACGGGCCCACGAGTTCGACCTGGGCTGGGTCGTCTGGGCCGCCCCCGCCGGCACCGGCGGCGTGTGCGGGGTGGTCGACCGTCGCACCGGCGAGCTGAGCACCTGGCCTTCGGCACCGGTGGAGGAGGTGGTGCGGATGTACCGCGACAAGTACTCCCACGATCCCTTCTTCTCCTACGACCCGGCGCTGCCCCCGGTCGTCGGCCCCGGAAACTCGGTGGTGTTCACCTACCGCGACTCCCACGGCGGGGAGGCGTCCGTCTCCCGTTCCTCGGGTCCGGGCATGCCGCCCCCCGAGATCCAGATCTGGACCGAGCTGAGCTGGATGGGGGTGTGTCCCGAGGAGGTGGTGGGCGTCTACTCCGACCTGTACCCGGCGGACCTGCCCGGCGGCTACCGCGGCCGGTTCCTGCGCGACACCTTCGGCGACGTGAAGGTGTCCTGCTCCCACGACTACGGCCCCACCCGTGCGGTCCGCGCCCTGGGCGTGGCCGCGCTCGTCAGCCAGGCCGAGACCGCGCGGCGGCTGCCCGGCGCCCCGTCGCTGCCGCGCCCCAACCGGGTGCCGTTCCCCGCGGGGCGGACCGGTCCCGCGACGGACGACGGGACGCTGGAGCAGCTCCTGGCCGAGACGTTCCCGCAGGTGCTGCGGTACGACCCCGGGCTGCTGGCCGTCAGCGGGCTGCCCGAGGCCACCCGGCGCACCCTGGCCAGGGCGGGCCTGCCCGGCCTGGTCCCCCACTTCTTCGCCGCCGACCTGCCCGATCTTCCGCCCGCCGGCGGGCTGTTCTGCGACACCGCCACCCACCTGCGCGCCTGCGGCGGTGACCTGTCCGACCCGCAGTTGGCCGCCGCCCTCGGCGACTACGTGCGCATCGGCAGCGACGGGGGAAGCGCGGTGGCGGTGCGCACCGTCGGCCCCGACGCCGGATCGGTGTGGGCGGTCGACGTGCGCAGCGGCGCCCGCCGCTACGTCAACCGGTCGGTGGCGGAGTTCGGGCGCTGCCTGGCGCTGCTGTCCCGGACGCTGCCGACCATGCGCGACCAGGACCCCTACAGCGCGGGCCGGATCGTCGCCGAGTTCCAGGAGGCGCTGGCCGACGTCGACGGCTCGGTGTTCGGCGGCCCCGAGCACTGGTGGGCGGTCATCGTCGAGCAGATGTGGGACGGCCTGCTGTGAGCGGCGCTCACCGTCGCGAGGGCTCGGCCTCGTGCCCGGGCTCGCCCGGCGATCGGCGCTCTTCCTTCATCGCCGACTCGTGGACGTGCCGCACCCCGCCGAGCAGGTCCTCGCGGGCCTGCCGCTCGATCCGGCGGAACTCGGCGTAGTAGCCGTCGTCGTACTCCTCCACCAGTTGGTAGGTCCAGCGTCCGTCGACGACGTTGCGGCCGATGAGGCGGCGCCGGACCTCCTCGGCGACCGTGCGGTGCCCGGCCTCCCGCAGCAGCCGCACCGCCTCGTCGAGCATGGCGTCGGCGTGCCCGGTCAACTGGTGCATCGAGTACAGGTGGCCGCGGGCGCGTTCGATGGTCTCCAGCGCCTCGGTGAGCTTGCCGACCCCCGCGACGGTGGCGTCGTCGACTCCCCGGGGCCGCCGGTCCGCGCCGCGCGGGACGGGAATGCGGTGCTGCTGGTCCATGGCCGCACCCTGCCCCCGGCCGGGGCGGTCATGCGCCTACCGGCCGGTCGTTGACCCGTGGTTGGCGATGCGGGGACCCGCGGCGCGGTGGACCGCTGTGCCTCGGGTAGCGGTGCGGTGCACGGCCGGAGACGAGCGAGGAGCAGACCATGCGGGTGCTGAGCGAGGAGGAGATCTCCACCGCGCTGGTGAGCCTGGCGCACTGGGAGCACCGGGCCGGCGCACTGGCCCGGCCGACGCCCACCGACGATCCGGCGGGCATGCGCGCGGCGGTGGACGGCGTCACGGCGGACGAGCCCGGCCACGTGGCCGTGCGGCCCGTCCCCGGCGGACTGGTGGTGCGGGTGGCCACCCCCGGGGAGGGGGTCACCGAGACGGACGTGGAGCTGGCGGCGCGCATCGAGCAGACCATCGAGATGGGCGGCTCCGACTCGCGGCCCCGCCCGCCGCGCTGAGCCGAGGGGTGTCGCCCCGTCCCGCTACCGTGACCGGTGTGACCCCCTACGTTCCCTCTCCCCCGCCCGCCGACCTCGCCGACGACGTGGTGCTGGGCTGGACGACCCGGCTGGGCGGCGGCACGCACCGGCTGGTCCCGGACGGATGCGTGGACGTGCTATGGCTCGACACCGGGGCGGTGGTGGTGTGCGGGCCGGAGACGACGGCGTGGACGTTCTCCCTGCCGCCGGGCACCGAGGCGGTGGGGGTGCGGTTCCGTCCCGGTCGGGCCGCCACCGCGCTGGGACTGGACGTCCCTGGGGCGCGCGACCGGCGGGTCCGGCTGGAGGACGTGTTCGGTTCCCGGGTGCAGCGGCACGTGGCCGAGCAGGTCGCCGAGGCCCCGGACGCGCGGTCGCGGCTGCACGTCCTCCACGGCCACGTGCGCCGCTGGTTGCGGGACGCTCCCGACGCGGACCGGGTCGGCGAAACCGTGGTGCGCATGCTGGAGCACGACCTGGCCACCCCCGTCGCGGAGCTGGCCGGGGAGGCGGGGCTGAGCGAACGGCAACTGCACCGGCGCTGCACCGCGGTGTTCGGCTACGGTCCGGCCATGCTGCGCCGCATCCTGCGCCTGCAACGCTTCCTGCGGCTGGCGCGCCGCCCCGGAGCACCGGCCGACCTGGCCTGTCTGGCGTGCGCGGCCGGGTACACCGACCAGCCGCACCTGTCGCGGGACTGCCGTGCCCTGGCCGGGGTGAGCCCGCGCCGGCTGCTGGCCGACGTCGAGCGGCGGGCGGCGGCCGTGTCCCGCCTCGCCGCAGGAGGGCAGCGGTGCCGGGACGGCACCGGCGTCGAGACCGCCCCTGCTGCCTGAGCGGGTTTCCGGATCCGGGTACGGCCGGTGCAGGTCGGAGGAGCGACCGGCCGGTTCTCGGGAAGCAGAGGAAAACACCGCCGGGTGGCAGCAAAGCCGCGGTTCGCCACGTGTGCTCCCCCGCACGCGGGGACGACTCCGGCCACGGCGCGCTCGGCATGGTCCGCTTCTCATCACCCTGCGGAGACACGACGACCAGGCCGGTCCCGTCCTCTGCTGGACGCGGCAGCCCTGCCGGAGGCGGGACCGGCCTGTCGCCGAAGCCGCGGCCTCGTGGCTCCCGTCGGGCTCCTCCCGTGCGGCCACCGTCTCGGTGGTCCTCACGCTGCCGGGTCCCGCTGCCGCGCCCCGTCCACGGTGGGCGTCCGGAGCCGAGGGCGAGGCGGGGCTCACGGCCTCACCCTCGGCTCCGGTCTCTCGGGCCGAACGCTTCCGGAGACGTCGCCGCCGGGCGGATCGGTCGGACCAGCAGCACGGTCCTGCCCGGGGCAGTCCCGATGACTCGACCTGACTTGAGGCCAGGGGGCAAGAGCGACAGAGGGCACGAAGCGTTCCGGGCGGCCGCCGCACCACTGCGGTTTCGGGGGTTCCCGCCGGTCGGCGCGCCGCCCTCAGGTTCCTCCGGGAGTCCGGCGTACTGGAAGCCGCCCACTGCGAAGGTGCCGGTGCGCAGCGGCTTGGCGTGTCGCCCTCTCCGCTTGGCCCGACCGTCGGGTGCTTCCGTGGGCGTGGGGGCGGTCCTGCGCTTCTGGAGTCGCAGAGGCGGACGGTCTGTGCGACTGGAGACACAAGAACTGCGGTCTTTACGACGTAGATCAAAAATTGTCTCCGCTTCCGCTCCGCGAGACCGTTCCAGGCCCCACCGGGCGAAGTGCTGCCGGAGGACGGCAGCAGACCGCGGGGCGGCCTGCGCGGGGGCGCGGGAAACGCCGGGACCGGCGGTGGGAGGCTGCCGGTCAGCGCGTCTCCGTCGTTCCCCGAAGCGATGCGTCCGACCTGCGGACCAGCTCCCCCACCCGTCCGCCGCCGGACGGGGCGGCCGGGTGGCGTCTCAGGGCGTCCACCACGACCGGGGTTGCGAGGAGCAGCGACCGCGCGAGGCGGTCGTCCCCGGCTGCCAGTTCGAGCGCGCGTGCGGCGTGGGCGGCCGATCCGAGGACGTGCTTGACCTGGGTGGCTTTCGCCAGGGGGTGGAGGAACGCCGCGCCGCACGCGTGGGCGGCGCGCGCGGCGTCGCCGGCCGCGGCCTGTCCCGCGTCGCGGGCCTCCTGAGCCGCCCGATGTGTCGCCCATGCGTGGTCCCGTAGCGCCTTGGTCCGCCTGGCCCCGTCCGCGAACGCCTGCGCGACGTCGATCGCGGCCCGTGGCCGCTGGTCGTCGGGGCGTTCGCGTTCGAGGACCGCCGGTGCGGGCCGCGCGCACGCCACCGCGTAGCCGGTGAGCTCGCGCAGTTCGTCCAGGGTGAGTGCGAATGCCGCAGAACCGTCCGCCATGACGTCCCCTCGTCTCTTCTCGGGCGCCGCAGCCGCCTCGACCGTATCGGTGCACCTGCGGTTCGGGTTCCGGCGGTTTTCCGCCGGACGCCATGACCGGACCGCTGGCCGTTGGAGAGCGCGGAAGGCCGGGGCGGCGACAGGACAGCACGCGTGAGGGCCCGTACTCCGGGCATTCCGGAGTGCGGGCCCTCACGCGGCGCCGCGCGGTGCGGCGCCGTGAGCGGGAACAGGTCAGCGTTCGGTGATGGCGATCCGGCGCGGCTTGAGCGCCCGGCTCTTGGGGACGCGGACGGTCAGCACCCCCTTGGACAGGGTCGCCTCCACGCCCTCGGGGTCGATGCCCTGGGGCAGGGTGACCGCGTAGCGGAACCGGCCGACGCTGCGGGTGCGGTGGCGGAACCAGCCCTCGCGCTCGCGCTCCTTGCGCTCGCCTTCGATGACCAGTTCGGCACCGGAGAGGTCGACGGTGACGTCGTCGCGGGTGACGCCCGGGAGCTCGACCTCGACGACGTAGGCGTCCTCGGTCTCGGACAGGTCGGCCAGCGGCGACCAGGTCGAGTGGTCGGCGCCGACGGCGAGGGTCCGGTCGAACACCGAGTCCATCCACCGGTGCATCTGCGCGTGCAGCTCGTTCAGTTCCCGGAAGGGGTCCCAGTCGGCCGGGGTCTGAGAAGAACGGACGACGGGCAGTGCCATGGTCTGTGCCTCCTCCGAACTCGTACGGCCACCGGGGAGGGTGGCTACTGGACCTGCGAACCTTGCACCCCTGACATTCCCCTTGTTGAGTCTCTTAAACTCAAGTTTGTTGAGTGTGCATGGTCTCACACTCGAAGTGCTGACGGCGTGTCCGTCACTCCGCGGCGCCGCTCCTCCGCTGTCGGCCGTGTCCTGTCCGATCGCGGAACGGGACTCCCGCGGCGGGGAGGACGGACGTTTCCGTGCCGCGGCCGGGCAGCACGGGACCACGGCTCCGACCGGGTGCGGGACCTTCTGTCCCGGCTGCCGCGCCCTGGTGCGGGCGCGGGTCTTCGCGGGGTGTCCGCGGGCACCGCCTCCCGGCGGGAGTCCGGGTTCGGGCTTGCCCTGTCAGCCGCCTGCTGCCGGGAACCCGGTCAGCCGAGCCCGGCACCTCCCGTCCCAGGACCGCGACGCCGGTACCAGCGCCGCTGTCAGCAGCCTCTGGCCTGCGGGACGGTGGGACGGTAGGAAGAGCACGAGGAGAGACCGCCCTCCCAGCGCCGCGAAAGGACACTCCCGTGCCTCACCCCGTTCCTCCTCCCCGGACCGCTCTGGTCACCGGTGCCTCCTCGGGCATCGGTGCGGCCGTCGCCGCCGCGCTGGCCGACCGAGGGCTGCGCGTGTACGGCACCACCCGCGCCCCCGAAGCCGTGTCCGATCCCGTGCCGCGGGTCGAGTACCTGCCGCTCGACCTGGCCGACACCGCGTCGGTGGAGGCGTGCGCGCAGGCCGCAGGGGAGGTGGACGTGCTGGTGAACAACGCCGGGGAGAGCCAGAGCGGCCCCCTGGAGGAGCTGCCCCCCGACGCGGTGGAGCGGCTGTTCCGCATCAACGTGTTCGGGGCGGTGCGGCTGACCCAGTTGCTGCTGCCGGGGATGCGGGAGCGCGGGTACGGGCGGGTGGTGATGGTCGGGTCGATGGCGGCGAGTTTCCCGCTGGCCTACCGCTCCTCCTACGTGGCGTCCAAGGCCGCACTGCGGGGGTTCGCCGACGCCGCACGGCGCGAGGTGGCCCCCTACGGGGTGGCGGTCACGACCGTGGAACCGGGGTCGGTCAACACCGGCATCAGCCGGCGCCGCACCGCCTACCTGCGCGAGGGGTCGCCCTATGCGGCCGAGTTCCGCACCATGCTGGAGGCGATCGACGCCAACGAGGCCCGCGGGGTCTCCGCCGAACGGGTCGCGCGGACCGTGCTGCGGGCGGTCTGGGCCCGCCGCCCGCGCCCGCTGTACGCGGTGGGCAGCAACGCGCCCGCGGTGTTCGCGCTGCGCCGCCTGCTGCCCCGCTCCGCGGTGCTGCGCCTGGTCGCCCGCAGGCACGGCCTGTGAGCGCCCGGACCGGGCGGCGCGCATGTCCGATCCGTACACGACAGCGCGCGCTGCGCCCGGCAGGCTGGGGTGCATGACACAGGTGCTGAAACGCTACGACTTCCTGGCCGCCGAGTTCACCCGCCGCGTCCGCGACGTCTCGCCCGAGGCGTGGGACGCCCCGTCGCCGTGCGCCGGGTGGAGCGCCCGCGACGTCCTGCGGCACGTGGTGGAGACCTGCGCGGCCATGCCCGGGTACGCGGGGCTGAGCGTCGAGCTGACCGGGTCGGTGGACGAGGACCCGGCCGCCGCGTGGGCCGAGGCGCGCGACGCGATGCGGGAGATCCTCGCCGATCCGGCACGCGCCGGCCTGGAGTACGACGGGTTCTTCGGCCGCACCAGCCTGGCGGCGACGGTGGACCGCTTCCTCTGTTTCGACCTGCTCGTGCACGCCTGGGACATCGCGCGTGCCACCGGGCAGGACGAGACGCTGCCCGCCGAGGAGGTCGCCCGCGTGTACTCCGACGCCCTGGAGCTGGGCGACAGCCTGCGTATGGAGGGCATCTGCGGCCCCGCGGTCGAGGTGGCCGCCGACGCCCCGCTCCAGGACCGGCTGCTGGCCTTCCTCGGCCGCACTCCCTGACCCGCCTGTCCTGCTCGGGGAGCCCGGCCGACCGGGGCGGGGACGCCGGTCGGCCGGGCTGTTTCGACCCCCCCGTGGGGTGACGGCGCCACGGCGGGACGCGCTCCGCCGGTGGCGCCGTGCCGGGACGGGGCCGTTCCTCTCCACGCCCTCGCGGCAGAGAGGGGACGGCCGCGGGGTGTCCGTCCCGGCGGCCGGGGTCAGCGCACGCCCAGGAGGTGGTCCAGGGCGAGCTGGTCGAGACGCTCGAAGTGGTAGCCGCGCTGCGCCACCGCCTCCAGGTCGATGTCCTCGGCGAGCAGGTCCTCCAGGGTCTCGCCCTCGCCCAGGGTGGGCTGCTCCAGTTCGAAGACCCGGGAGGCCTCCATGGCCGCGCGCACCTCGGGGTCGGCGCGGAACGCCGCGGCCTTCTCCTTGAGGATCAGGTAGTTGCGCATGCAGTTGCGCGCGGCCTCCCAGACCCCGTCGACGTTCTCGGTGCGCGGGGTCTTGAAGTCGAAGTGCCGCGGGCCGTCGTAGCCGCTGCTCTCCAGCAGGTTGACCAGGAAGAAGGCGTCCCGCACGTCGCCGGCGCCGAAGCGCAGGTCCTGGTCGTACTTGACGCCGCGCTGGCCGTTGAGGTCGATGTGGAACAGCTTGCCGTGCCACAGGGCCTGGGCCACGCCGTGGGTGAAGCTGAGCCCGGCCATCTGCTCGTGGCCGACCTCGGGGTTGAGGCCGACCATCTCGGGGTGCTCCAGCTCGTTGATGAAGGCGATGGCGTGGCCGATGGTGGGCAGCAGCACGTCGCCGCGCGGCTCGTTGGGCTTGGGCTCGATGGCGAACCGCAGGTTGTAGCCCTTGGTGCGGACGTACTCGCACAGCAGGTTGAACGCCTCGCGCAGCCGGTCCAGGGCGGCGGCGTCGTTCTTGCCCGGCTCGTACTCGGCGCCGTCCATGCCGCCCCAGCACACGTAGGTGCGCGCGCCCAGCTCGGCGGCCAGGTCGATGTTGCGCATCACCTTGCGCAGGGCGTAGCGGCGCACGTCGCGGCTGTTGGAGGTGAAGCCGCCGTCGCGGAACACCGGGTGGCTGAACAGGTTGGTGGTGACCATCGGGACGGTCAGGCCGCTGGCCTCCAGCGCCTCGGTGAAGCGCTTGATGACGGCGTCGCGTTCGGCGGGGCTGCTGCCGGGCGGGATGAGGTCGTCGTCGTGGAAGGTGATGCCGTAGGCGCCGAGCTCGCTCAGCTTCCACACCACGTCGACGGGGTCGAGCGCGGGGCGCACCGCCTCGCCGAAGGTGTTGTGGCCGCGCCATCCGACGGTCCACAGTCCGAAACTGAACCGGTCCTCGGGAGTGGGCTGGTAGTTGCTCATGTGTGCCTCTTTCGTCGTGGTACGGGACTTGCGGTTCAGAGACGGTCGCGGGCGGCGGCGTAGCGCTCCCGCACCTGGGGGGTGGGGTCGGCCTCGCTCACGGCGGTGACGGCGTTCTCCCACTCGGGCGGGGTGGGCTTGCCCGACAGCGCCCAGGCGGCCTGGCGGGCGGCGCCGTCGGCGACGTACTCGCCTTCGGCGGGCACGGTGACGGGGCGGCCCAGGATCTGGGGGGCGATGGCGCGGACCGCGGCGGAGCGGGCGCCGCCGCCGATGAGCAGCACGCGGTTGACCGGCACGCCCTGGTCGACGAGGGTGTCCACGGCGTCGGCCAGGCCGCACAGCATGCCTTCGACGAAGGCGCGGGCCAGGTTGGCGGGGGTGAGGTTGGCGCGGGTGAGGCCGTCCAGGCGGCCGGTGGCGTCGGGCAGGTCGGGGGTGCGCTCGCCGTCCAGGTAGGGCAGCAGCACCAGGCCGCCCGAGCCGGGCTGGGCCGACAGCGCCAGCCGGTCGAACTCGGCGTGGGTGACGCCCAGCATGGCGGCTCCGGCGTCCAGGACGCGGGCGGCGTTGAGGGTGCACACCAGTGGCAGGAAGCGGCCGGTGGCGTCGGCGAAGCCGGCGACGGCGCCGCTGGGGTCGGCGGTGGGCTTCTCGGCGACGGCGAAGGCGGTCCCGGAGGTGCCGATGGAGACCACGACGTCGCCGGGGCGGGCGTCCAGGGCCAGCGCGGCGGCCATGTTGTCGCCCGTTCCCACGCCGACCACGCCGATGGACGGCAGTTCGGGGGCGGTGACCTCGCCGACCGTCTCGGCTGGGCCGGCGACGCGGGGGGTGCGCAGTTCCCGGCCGAAGGCCAGGGTGAGCAGGTCGGTGCGGTAGGTGTCGGTGGCGGGGTCGTAGTAGCCGGTGCCGGAGGCGTCGCCGCGGTCGGTGACGGGTTCGGCTGCGCCGGTGAGGCGCTGGGTGAGCCAGTCGTGGGGCAGCAGGATGCTCTCGGCGCGGGCGGCGTTGTCGGGTTCGTGCTGGGCGAGCCAGCGCAGTTTGGTGACGGTGAAGCTGGCCACCGGCACCGAGCCGACGGCGCGGCTCCACTCGGCGGGGCCGCCGAGTTCGGCGACGAGGTCGCTGGCCGCGCCCGCCGACCGG
>ERZ777003.3849-NODE-3849-length-13609-cov-3.858197_pt1 | contig 13609 bp, 10 predicted proteins | sample MGYA00374956_ERZ777003 | MGnify/ENA primary metagenome ERZ777003 (study PRJEB29302, sample SAMN06268252) | bioreactor metagenome | isolation source: Joint BioEnergy Institute, California, USA | place: USA:Joint BioEnergy Institute, California, USA | collected... | reverse complement strand
CACGTTCAGCGGGAAGAATAACCCTTCCGTTCGCCTTGATACCCGGGTAGTAACTGTTGTTCCCATTCGCAAAGACGATGAAGTTCTGATGAATGCCACGCAGTCGGCTGGCGTTTTCTGTACGCCGGGCAGCCTGGCGTGCGGCATTCAGTGCCGGTAGTAGCAGACCGATCAGCAAGGCGATGATCGAAATTACCACCAGCAATTCAATAAGGGTGAAGCCTCGACGTGTTTTCATTGCTGACGCTCCTGAATGAACGGACTCAGTAATCCAGGCGAAGGGGATGACCGACCCGACGGCACAGGACCGTCCGCAATCAGCCAACTCATTTAACCCTCTTCCACAACAACTTACACCAATACGAAAGACAGATGAACGAGCGTCGCCGCTCCCTTCAGAAATCCGCCCAAAACCCGAACGGAATGGGCAATACAATGTCAATTAACATGTTAACCTCGATCGCGGCAAGTCGTCAAGTCAATTTCAAACGAAGCCATCTCACAGCAAAGCGTACGTCCACGCCCACTCGCTGTCAGTCCAGTCTCATTTACCGCGACCCCGGACACCACCAACGTAAGTATATGTGGGACCACATCTTGCGCCACCAGGAGGCGATAGTGCCCCTTTCAGCCAGGAGTGTGCCACGCAATGGTCAGGCCACCACAGGGTAGGACCTGTTCGCCGCATGAGTCAGCTGCTGCTGATTCAGCAGTCGCATGTCAGATGCCGCCGTCATGAGCAACGATGCCACCGTCACATGGATAAATGACCATGGGAACGTGGGATAGAACACCACGTCGTTCACAAACCCGTGTGCGTACATAAACAGGAGCAGGACGGCAAGCGTGGTGATCAAAAGAGGATCATTCAAGAATCGTCGACGATGCACAAGGCAGTAGATCGCACTGAACACCGCAACACCTACCCCAAACATCATGGGGATCGCATAGCTCAACCCGCCAAGGTACAGCATGTTCAGATAGGCGTTATGCGGATGTGCTCCGACACTTTTCAAAAGGAAGAATGATTCTCCCTGCGTTCCAATCAGACCAAAAAACGGCCGCTCGGCAATCACTTCGAGATAGGGTCCATACAGCTCCCACCGCCCAGATTTCAAGCTGCCCAAACGGGCAAAATCGATTTGCTCGGCGAGCCCAATGAGATAGAGAGCCGGCCCTAGAACGACCGCAACCCCGATTATCAGAAAGATGGGACGGCGAGTCCATGCGAACAGAACGGGCAGTGATGTGAAAACGCTTCCAAAAAGTACCGCGCGACTGGCGGTCATAAGCCCCAGCGCCAACGAAATCCCCAGAAAGGGTAACAACACCACTTTACCCAATCCGCTGCTTCGATAAGCCAAATACGCAGTAAAAACGGTGGTGCTGATAAAAAGGGTTCCAATCCCTTCCGGATTCGCCCCCCAGGGGAATAACCTGAACAGGCCCCCCCTGAATGACCCTGCGGGATCAAGAACCACCGCTGATGCCGGAAACAAAACCGCAATACAAAGCCCTATTGTCAACCAACGGATCACGTACCGTAACGCAGCATCATCGACAATCGTGCGAACCGTCAATAAAGCAGCAATCGTAAGAACAATCCAACCAAAACGTATGGCCAACGCCAGCGTACGATCCTCTGTGGTAAGAACGTACACCACGGCTATCACAGCCATGACCGGAAAAATGAACGCCATTGCAGAAACCTGGCGCCGTTGTCCGGGATGAAGAAAGGCCGACAATCCGATCAGTGCGAGTGGAATGGCCGAGGTCGCCTTCGCCAGCGCCTGGACGCTTCCGAGATCCGGCAGTGCACCTACCGTTTGCCAAACGACCATGAAGGCGATACTTACCCCCAACCGATAGTTTCTTGGGACTAGCAGGAAGGCAAGAAGACCAAGGACAGCAGCGCCGATCAATAGCGGCAGTGGGACAATCTCCAGGTATTCCTGTACGCGGCTCGCCCGCATCGATTCGCTCCCTATTGATCCAGGCCATCGTCCGGCTCAACACCGTGCGCAACAGGCCCTCCCATGAGGGTGTACCGTCAGAAAATCGACCGGACACCGCTCGATGATTACGATCTTAACCGATTAGTAGTTCACCCCAAGGGATGGCGTCCCCTGTGTTGGTATCGCCACACCCCACCCGCCGAGGCTTCGGCGAATCGCCATGCCCAACATTGACCGTACAAAAAAAACGCCGAGCGAAGCGAAACGCGGGATCGTGCGGATCGCTTCCAACTTTACCCGACTAGGAATCACCTTCGTCCTCGGCATTTATCTCGTCCGCATCCTGCTCCGTGTCCTGGGTAATGAGGGACTCGGCCTTGTGTCATTGCTCGGCTCAAGCATGGGGTTGGCGGCGGTCCTGAACGGCGTGCTCTATGACAGCTCCGTCAAGGAACTCGCCGCAGCCTATCACCGAAATGATCAGGCATTCCGGGAAACATACAACACAAGCCTTGCATTGTCCCTTGTTTTCGGACTCGTCACTTCATTCGTTTTCGTCCTGCTGATCCTGCTGGCACCGGTCTTATTTGAACTGCCCAAGGGTTACCTGGGGGTGACTCAGACGTTTATCGCACTTCAGGCTGTCCGAAGTTTTGCTGCGGTCTGTCTGGTACCTGTTCTCAATATGTTTCAGGTGACCGAACAGATGGTAGCCGATAACCTTCAGCGCGTCGTTGATCGTAGTACTTATATTGTTGCCGCAGGGTTGACATTGCTGGTTCAGGGTGATCAGGTAGCGCCTGGTTCGGTGGTGATTTATGGTGCGTTTCAGGTCGGACTGGCAATTTGCGCCAACCTCATCGCCGCCATAATCCTGATTGTGCGTGACCGGCGTCTGGTTCCCAGCCCACGGTACATCAGCCGTGCAGCAATGCGGTCGATCCTTTCCGTCGGGGCGTGGAACGTCAGTTCGCGCATCGCATCCGACCTGCATCTGCGCACCGACAACTATCTGATGAACCTGTGGCTCGGCGTGGTCATGGGCAACGTCGTGTTCGGTGCACTGGCGGTCACGCTCACCGCCTATACGCGGATGATCGCCACGGGGGTCAGCAGCGGCCTGACCGCAGTGGCGGCGCGCGTATCGACGCGTTCTCAGGACGGCGCGATGCAGAAGCTGACGTACCATACCAGTCGCCTCCAGGCTGTGTGCATCGTCCCCGCAACGGCGATTTTGCTCATCCTCGCTGAACCCATCCTGGCTGTGTGGGTGGGCAACAGACTCGACGATCCGACGGGTGAGCTCATGCGCGTGACCGCCATACTGGTGCGCATTCTGGCAATCGGAACTCTCTGCCTGGCAGCATCGGAAAGCATCACAAACATTCTTTACGGTGCCGGACACATCCATCGCTACGCGCCGTATCTGTTAGCCGGCGGTGTCGCGAACCCGATCTTCTCGGTGATCCTGCTGGTTCTGCTTCCCGATTCACTCAAGTTCATCGGGCCGGCATGTGTCTTCTCCCTGCTGATGATCATCGTGTACGGATGGGTGGTACCGCGGATCGCTTCGCGAACGTTGTCGATTCCGCTTGGACAGATCTACACACCGTTTGTGCGCCCCCTGATCCTTACCGTCTTCTGCAGCCCGATTCTGATGATTCCGGCTATTGTGCTTGAATCGTGGACGCTGTTCTGGTTCATCGGCGTGGTGGGCGTGTTCGGCGCGGTTTACGGTACGCTGTGTGCCTACTTCGTGGTGACACCAGACGAGCGGGCACGTGTTCTTCGGGCAGTGGGCGTGGGACGCGAACGTCGCCCCGCACCCGATGAGGTCAGCGTCTGAAGCTGCCCGAGCATCGTCGCACGCGCTGGGGTAAGATGGCGATTTTTCACAGCATGCGGCCGAATTGCCATGATTATCACGACCGGCGCCAACGGATTCATCGGATCGAACGCGGTGGCTGACCTTGTCGCCCGGGGGGGCGAGGTTGTCGCGGTTGATGATTACCCTTCCATTCGCGGATGCGGTGCAGTCACCCATCCCTGTGCGGAGGTGCGCTATAACCGGGATGCGGCGGTCGCGGCGTATGTGGATATGGAGGATCTGGCGGCCTGGCTAAGCCAGCAAGGCAACGCCATCACGGGAGTGGTCCACCTGGGGGCGTGCAGTGATACGACCGTGACGGATCGCGATTACGTCATGCGGGTGAACACGGAATACACCCGCACGCTCTGGCGGTGGTGCACGGAGACGGGCACGCCCTTCGTTTACGCATCGAGTGCCGCCACGTATGGCGATGGCTCGCAGGGCTTCGATGATGAAGCGGACCCGCGCCGTTACAAGCCGATGAACCTGTACGGCGAATCGAAGCACATCTTCGATCTGTGGGCGCTGGAGCAGACACAAACCCCGCCGCGCTGGGCCGGGCTGAAGTACTTCAACATCTACGGCCCCAACGAATCGCACAAGGGCCGCATGGCCTCGATGGCGTACCACTGGTTCCACCAGATCCGCAACACGGGGCGTGCCCGGCTTTTCAAGTCTTACCGGCCGGAGTATCCCGACGGTGGCCAGATGCGCGATTTCTGCTACGTGAAGGATGCTGTCGCGGTCACGCTGAACCTGCTGACCTTACCGGCAAGTGACACCGCACCGAACGGGCTGTACAACGTCGGCACGGGTCAGCCGCGCACGTTCGCGGACCTCGCCCGGGCGGTTTTCACAGCACTGGAGATGGAGCCGGTGCTGGAGTACATTGAAATGCCCGCCGACCTTCGCAACCAGTATCAGTACTACACCGCGGCGACGGTCGCCAAACGGGAGCGGGCGGGGTTGCTCGATCGGTTGTTCGCCACACTGGAAGAAGGCGTCCGGGCGTATGTGCAGCATCTGCTGGCCGCGGAGCCGGAGTCAAAACCCGCATGAGCGTTCCTTTTGAAGAGCCATCCGTTGCGCAGGTGCGCGAGCTGCTCGGCGCGATGGTCGGCCGTCGCGTCGCCGTGGTGGGCGATGCGATGCTCGACGCCTACGTGATGGGCGAAGTCGGCCGCATCTCCCCCGAAGCGCCCGTACCGGTGCTGGCGGTGGAACGCGAGGAGTACATGCTCGGCGGCGCGGCGAACGTGGCCAAGTGCCTGGTCGCGCTGGGAGAGCAGGTCCGGCTGTGCACCGTCGTGGGCGATGATGCTGACGGCGAACTCTTCCGCCGGGAAGCGACCAATATTGGCATCGATGTGAGCGGTGTTGTGCAGGACGCCAGCCGCACCACCACACGCAAGACCCGCATTGTCGCCCGGCAGCAACAGGTGATCCGTTTCGATCGCGAGTGTTGCGATCCGATTGACGAGTCGGTGACCGCCGCCCTGCTCGCGCGGATCGCCGAAGCAGTGCCGTGGGCGGACGCGATCGTCGTTTCGGATTACGCCAAGGGCGTGATGACGGACGCGGTCTGCCGCGGGCTGATCAGGGCAGCGGCCGGCAAGCCGGTGGTGGTCGATCCGAAGAAACTGCCGTGGGATCGCTACGCCGGCGCCACGCTCATCAAGCCGAACGTTGCCGAAGCGCAGGCGTTCGATCACACACCGATCACGGATGATGCGACAGCCGAACAGTGTGCCCGGCGAATCGCCCGCGCGCTGTCCAGCCATGTGCTGATCACCCGCGGGAAACAGGGCATGACGCTGGCGCTGCACGATGCGGAGGCATCGGTGAACAGCGAAATGCCGACGTACCGGTTCGCCGCCCGGCCCCGCGAACTGATTGATGTGACCGGCGCGGGCGATGTCGTCGCGGCAACGCTGACGCTGGCACTGGCAGCTGGCGCATCGCTGCCCGAAGCAACCTGGCTGGCAAACATTGCAGCGGGCATCAAGGTGGGCAAGTTCGGGGCGGCAGCCGTCACCGGGCAGGAAATGCTCGATGCGCTGGGCAGTGGCAAAGCCGATTACGAACGCAAGGTGATGTCGCGTGAACAGGCTGCCCAGTTCGCTCAGCGCCTGCGAAGCATGGGCAGGAAGGTGGTTTTCACCAACGGCTGCTTCGACATCCTGCATGTGGGTCACGTGAGCTATCTGGAACGGTCACGCCGCCTGGGCGATGCGCTGATCGTCGGTCTGAACACCGACGATTCCGTGCGGCGACTGAAAGGCCCGGGCCGGCCCGTGCAGACGGAAACCGACCGCGCCCACATCCTCGGTTCGCTGGCGTGCGTCGATGCCGTCGTGCTGTTCGACGAGGACACCCCGCTGGAGCTGATCCGAGCCATCCGCCCGGACATCCTCTCCAAGGGGGCCGACTATCAGACCAAGGAAAACGTGGTCGGCTGGGACATTGTCGAAAGCCTGGGAGGCCAGGTGGTCCTGGTGGACCTGGTCGAAGGCCGATCGACGACGCGGCTGTTGAGCAAGGCGGCGAAGTGACGGCCTGACACGGCCATCGCCCCGTGACATTTCCTCACTCCCATTTCGGCAGCGACTGTTCCAGTTGATTCTTCACGAGCTGAAGGTCCGGATGGAAGTCCACTTCGGACCACTCGTCCTCGCTGCACTCGCAGAATCCGATGCGATATCCGCCCTGCACCATCCTGCGCAGCGCCGCAGGGAAGAAAGCCTGCAGGTTCTCTTCCTGGCGGAACATCTTGAGGAGCACCTGCTGCACATCACGCAGTCCATGCTCGCTGAAGTAGATCATCCCGATGGATTCAGCCGACGCCTGGTCGAGGGGAATGTCCTTGCCGATATCGGTGATGCGCTTGCTCTCTTCGTCAACGATGACCTTCATGTCCTCGTCGACGTACTTCGCCTTTCGGCAGATCATCAGCGTAATGTCATTGTGACTCGAACGAGCATGTTCGATGAGTCTCGTGAGGACGCTGACCTTAAAGAGGTCGTCACCATTGATGAGAATGGTCGGCTCCGAAAGGTCCTTCAGGCCCATCCACGCAGACACAATCTGGTTCGCGATGCGATAGAACGGGTTGAAGACGATGCGAAACTCGAAATCGGAATAATCGTGAATCTTCGCTTCAATCTGCTCGGATTTATACCCTGTCACCAGTGTGATATTCCGCAGGCCCGCGGCGGAGATTGCCTGCAACTGCCGTTCGAGCAAAGTGTATCCGTTGCCCAGGTCCAGCAGTGACTTGGGGGTATTGCGCGTCAGGGGCAGCAGCCGACTGCCCATTCCCGCCGCCAGAATCACGACATGCATCGCCCAACTCCAGATGTTGTGTCAGCGCGCCCGCGCAAGGACTCGCAGGAAGTATGCGCTGAAGAATGCGAAATAGAAGATGCCGTATCCCAGGTAAACCTTCAGGAAAAGGGAGGGCCACGGCAGAAGCAGCACGGTCATGATGTAGATGCCATAGTCCGCCAGATAAGTGATGGATCGCATGATCCTGCCGCGCCAATTGTTCGCCTCCACACTCATGGTGTCAGCCTCCTCCTTGCCGAGGAGCATCCCCTTGAGGCTGATCACAAAAAAGTGCGTGGATAGGCTCAACACGTTCAGCAGCGTCGCAGTGAAGGCCAGCGTGAGCGAAAGATCGCCCGCGATCGATTCGCGAATGAGCGCAAAGCCCAGGATCAACGGCACGGTGATGGACTTGATGGCATCAAACGAATGATCCAGCCATTCCCCCAGCCGGCTGGTTTTCCCGGAGACGCGTGCCAACTGCCCATCGCAACAATCGGTCACGAATCCGATGGCAAGGAACAGGTAAACCGTGACACAGATGGCAACGGTCGGCTGGAACGCCATCAGCAATGCAAGGCCGGTATGCGTCAACAGCGAACTGATGAACGATACCGCATTCGGCGACAGGCCCAGCTTCCAGAAGAGAAAGGTGAACGGGATGGCGGCGTTGCGGTTGACGTACCGGGTATAGAGCGGGCCTTTCCCGTTCTTTTTGGACGCGGCGACAAACTGACGCCAGGTATACACTTGCGGTGCGGCGGTGTTAGGCATGCCTGTCCAATCCAATTAAACCGTGACCGCGTCATCACTTGTCCGACGGTCGCCACTGACGTCCTGATAAGCAGTCGGGTCCATTCGGGCCAGCGACCGCACGGGTCACACACTGCAATCCGTACCGGCCTGCCACCCCAGGGGCGGGACGACGAAAGTCCCCAGCCAGCGTGCCATCCCCACTTCACCCTGAAGCAACATCGACCGATAGACTCGGCAGACTAAGCACAAACCGCGACCATCAGGGATCAAGGCGCGTGACCACCAGTGTTGATATAGTACCGCTCCGTATGATCGAAGCGAAAATCGCCAATCGGACCGCCAGAATCGGCATTATCGGACTGGGCTACGTCGGACTGCCGCTCATGCGGGCGTTCTGGGATGCGGGGTTCCCCGTCATCGGTTACGACGTCGACCCGAAAAAGCCCGAGATGCTGCTTGCAGGCAAAAACTACCTCAAGCACCTGGGCGAGAACATGGTGTCCGAAATGGCGGCTGACCGGTCGCGGTTCGATGTCACCTGCGACTTCTCCCGGCTTGCGGAGGCGGACGCCCTGCTCGTCTGCGTACCCACACCGCTGGGCGAGCATCTGGACCCGGATCTGAGCTACGTCGAACAAACCGCAACGGACATCGCCCGGACGCTGCGTCCCGGCCAGCTCGTTGTGCTGGAATCGACGACCTACCCGGGAACGACGCGGCAGATCATGCTGCCCCGACTGGAGGCAAAGGGCCTCAAGTGCGGCAGGGACTTTTTCCTTGCGTACTCGCCCGAGCGCGAGGACCCCGGCCGCAAGGACACCTCCACCCGCAAGATTCCCAAGCTCGTGGGCGGCATCGACCAGGCCAGCGGCAATCTGGCGACTGAACTTTACCGAACCGCGATCGAGCAGGTGATCGCCGTTTCCAGTGCTGAGGTCGCCGAGGCAGCCAAGCTGCTGGAGAACATCTACCGCGCGGTCAACATCGCCCTGGTCAATGAGATGAAGGTTGTGCTGACGGCCATGGGCATCGACGTGTGGGAAGTGATCGAGGCGGCGAGTACCAAGCCGTTCGGTTTCCAGGCGTTCTACCCCGGCCCGGGACTGGGCGGACACTGCATCCCGATCGACCCCTTCTATCTGACCTGGAAGGCCCGCGAGGTGGGCCAGCCCACCCGATTCATCGAGCTGGCAGGCCAGGTCAACCACAACATGCCCGACTATGTGGTGCAGCGCACCGCGCTGGCGCTTAACGACCGCGGCAAACCCGTCAAAGGCTCGCGAATTCTTGTGCTGGGGCTGGCCTACAAGCCGGACGTCGACGATGTGCGCGAAAGCCCGAGCTTCGAGCTGATCGAGAAGCTCATGGCTCTGGGCGCACATGTGGACTACAATGACCCGCACGTGCCCGCCACACACCGCATGCGCAAATATGACCTGCGCATGGAAAGCGTTCCGCTGACACCGCAGACGCTGGCGAGCTACGACTGCGTGCTGATCGCGACGAATCACAAAGCCTACGACTGGTCACTGATCGCCGAGCACGCGAAGCTGATCGTGGACACGCGTGGGGCACTGCGACACCATCCGGGCCGACGCGATCACATCGTGAGCGCGTAACGGGAAACGCCGCGGCATCCCACTCGCCCGGTCACAGGTCACACACACCAGCACCTCACTGAGAGGAGTGACATCCTTGACCGATCGGCCACTGCGCATTGCACATTATCTGCAACGCGTGCGTCTGGAGGATGGCGGCGTCGTACGCGCGGTGCTGGATATGTGTCAGGTGCTGGCGGCTCGGGGCGTGAGCGTCACGTTGCTCACCGTGGACAGCATAGATGTTCCTCCGCAATGGCTTGAGGGCCACCCTGAAGCCCCCCGAGTGGTTCAGATCGACCCTCCGACTCGACTGGGAAAGCTCACCGCATCCTCAGAAAAAATCGTCCTGGCAACCTTGCGTGATACGGATGTTCTGCACATCCACATACCGTGGGACACATCAAATATCCGCATCACGCAACTCGCACGGCAGACCGGCACACCCTATATCATCAGTGTGCACGGCATGCTCGACGACTGGTGCATGGCCCAGAAGGCACTCAAGAAACGGGTGTATCTGGCGTTGCGTGGACGGCGAATGCTGGAGGCGGCTGCACGCGTCCATTGCACCGCCGAAGCGGAAATGCAGCAGGCCCAGCGATGGATCGGTGCGGGGCAACCAATCGTTCTGCCATTGATCTTCGACATTGAACCGTTCAAGGCTTTGCCCGGGCCGGAACTGGCTCGACAGTCGCTTTCGTGCCTTTCGGAGCAGCACGCCAACGTTCTTTTTCTCAGCCGGCTTCACCTGAAGAAAGGTCCGGAGCATCTGATCGACGCTGCGGCAATCCTGCAGCGACGCGGACACACCATCAATGTCATCCTCGCGGGGCCGGGTGAGCCGGATTACATCGACAGACTGCGCAAGGTCGCAACCGATCGTGGACTGAGCGACCGGATTCACTTTCCGGGCATGATCACCGGGGAACTCAAACTCTCGCTCTATCAGGCAGCTGACATCTTCGCCCTGCCCAGCAGCCAGGAGAATTTCGGGCTGGTATTCCCCGAAGCGATGGCATGCGGTACGCCCGTCATCACGACGCGCGGCGTGGACATCTGGCGCGAGCTTGAAAAGGGTGGCGCATTCATCGTGCCTCCGACCGGCGAGGCGTTCGCCAACGCGATCGAACAACTACTGACCAATCCAACGGACCGTCACGCACGTGGCGAGCGGAGCCGTGCATTCATTTTTCAATGGCTTGCACCGGACCATGTGGCCGATCAGTACATAACGGTTTATCGTGACATCGTTAACCAAAGCAGCCCCGCTGCGCGCCATCCAACCGCGTGAGCATGATCGGCGCCTCACGATCAGCCCGATCACTTGCCGCCCGGCAGATACCGAACATCACGCGAAACGTCGAGCAGGTGCTGATCTATGCCGATATACTCTGTCAGTTAAAGAAACTGGGGCAAATTAAGAAGGACACCATAGAAAATGGCTCAATCGAAAAGTGCCCTTATCACCGGCATCACCGGGCAGGACGGCAGCTATCTGGCGGAACTGCTGCTGTCCAAGGGATATAACGTCCACGGCCTGATCCGGCGATCGAGCAGCTTCAACACCGATCGCATCGACCACCTTTATCAGGATCCGCATCAGCCTGATGTGCGACTGAAGCTGTATTACGGTGATCTTTCCGATTCCAATGCACTGCGGCGGATTCTCGATGAGGTAAAGCCCGACGAAGTCTACAACCTCGGAGCGCAATCACACGTCCGTGTCAGCTTCGACATGCCCGTCTACACGGCGGATGTCGACGCTATCGGCACACTGCGGCTACTCGAAGCGGTTCGCGAGTTTCAGAACCAGACCGGTCGGACGGTGCGGTTCTACCAGGCGTCCAGCAGCGAAATGTTCGGCAAGGTCGTCGAGACGCCACAGCGCGAGACAACGCCCTTCTACCCCCGCAGCCCATATGCGGTGGCGAAAGTTTATGCCTACTGGACCGTCGTCAATTACCGTGAAGCCTACGGCATGCACGCCAGCAACGGCATCCTCTTCAACCATGAAAGCCCACGTCGCGGCGAAACATTCGTCACGCGCAAGATCACGCGGGCTGTCGGCCGAATCAAGCATGGCCTGCAGTCCAAACTGTATCTGGGCAATCTCGACGCCAAGCGCGACTGGGGTTTCGCGGGTGATTACGTCGAAGCCATGTGGCTGATGCTGCAGCAGGATCAGCCCGATGACTACGTCGTCGCCACCGGCAAGACATATTCGGTGCGTGAATTCGCCGAGCGTGCCTTCGCCCATGTTGGCCTGGATTACCGCGATTTCGTGGAAATGGATACGCGTTATCTGCGTCCGACCGAAGTGGACCTGCTGCTGGGCGATGCGAGCAAGGCCCGCCGGGTGCTGAAATGGGAGCCGCGAGTCAGCTTCGAGCAACTGGTCGCGATGATGGTCGAGCATGACCTTGAACTGGCCGCCCGGGAGCGGACACTGCGCGACGCAGGACATAAACTGCCGGCCCAGGTCGGGCATGATCAGTGAGGAGTTGGTGCGTCATGGACCTGAACAGTTCACAAGTGTCACCTGACCTCGACCAGCTCTTTGCACCCGTTTTGCCCGCCGACGACTTTGATTTCGAGCGGCTCGCGCAAACCTACAACTACCGGAACGTCTCAGACCGCAGCCGTCTGTTCGTTCGTCTGATCCTGAAGGAAATCGCCCGCCGCCCCCAGCCTGTGCGTCTTCTCGATGTGGGGTGCGGGGAGGGGCTGGGAACGACGCGGCGGTTCGCCAAGCCCTCCATTCATCGCATTCGTCTGGCGGCCCAGGAGCTTTGGGGTGTCGAACCGGATACTAACGCGGTTCCCGTCCAGAACGTGTTCGATCGCCATCTGTACAGCACCGTCGAGGAAGCAGACCTACCCGAACAATACTTCGATATTGCCTACTCATATCTTGTGGTCGAACATGTTGTAGACCCAGTGGGTTTTCTGAAAGCAATTCACCGCTGCCTCAAGCCGGGCGGGTGTTTCATCTTTCTTACCCCCAGTGGAAAACACGCTTTCGCCCGTATTACCCGATTGCTGAATCGAATCCACTTGGATGAGTTCGTTCTTCGGATGGTGCGTGGCCGGCAGAAGGTCGAAGCATACCACTATCCGGTTCAGTACCGAATGAATGATGAGCGAGCGATTTCGGCTGCTGCTCACGAAGCCGGATTCAACAAGCCGGAGCTTGTCTTTGAAGAGAATGAAGGCCCCAAACCCTATTTTCCTGGTCCCCTTCGTCCCATTTACCATTTGCTTCGACTTAAGCGTGCCATTTACAAGAACCCTCAATGCCTTCTGAACCTTTACTGTCGGTTAACCAAACCAGCATGATCGCGTATCTCAACTGGTCTCAACAGCGTGTCACCGTCACGGGCGGGGCGGGGTTTCTTGGCCGGGTGGTTTGCGAGAAACTGCGGCAGCGCGGCTGCACGCACATCGATGTGCCCCGGCGGGCGGAGTACGACCTGACCCGCGAGGCGGATGTCGTGCGGATGTACGATGACTTTCGCCCGGACGTGGTAATCCATCTGGCGGCGGAAGTGGGCGGGATCGGTGCCAACCGCGACCATCCCGGCCGGTTCTTCTACGCCAACCTCGCCATGGGCATGCACCTCATCGAGCACGGACGGCGACGTGGCCTGCGAAAATTCGTGCAGGCTGGCACAGTCTGCGCCTATCCGAAGTTCGCCCCGGTGCCCTTCCGCGAGGAGGACCTCTGGAACGGTTACCCTGAGGAAACCAACGCCCCCTACGGTATCGCGAAAAAATCACTGTTCGTCATGCTCGACGCATACCACCGGGAGTATGGCTTCCCCGGTGTGGTGGCGGTACCGGTGAATCTGTATGGCCCGGGCGATAACTTCGATCTGCACACGTCGCACGTGGTGCCCGCGCTGATCCGCAAATGCGTCGAGGCGATTCGCCAGAATCAACCCAGCATCACCTGTTGGGGAACGGGCAACGCCTCGCGCGAGTTCCTGTATGTGGACGATGCGGCGGAGGGGCTGCTGCGTGTCGCGGAACGGATGACCGATCCCCGGCCGATCAACCTGGGCACGGGGCGGGAGGTGAAGATTCGCGACCTTGTCCAGATAATC
>ERZ777003.3848-NODE-3848-length-13614-cov-6.910687_pt1 | contig 13614 bp, 14 predicted proteins | sample MGYA00374956_ERZ777003 | MGnify/ENA primary metagenome ERZ777003 (study PRJEB29302, sample SAMN06268252) | bioreactor metagenome | isolation source: Joint BioEnergy Institute, California, USA | place: USA:Joint BioEnergy Institute, California, USA | collected... | reverse complement strand
TAGGGGCGGCTGTCGTCGGTGGGCTCGGGCCGAGGCTTCGGCGGGATCGTCTCGTTCATCATCGGCCTCACCCCCTCGCCATGATCGCGACGGTCCCGTCGCCAAGGTCGCCGTAGCCGGTGACCAGCCCAAGCTCGGCTCCCGGCACCTGCGCCGCACCGGCCGTACCGCGCAACTGCCGCACCAGTTCGATGATGTGGTTCATCCCGGCGATGTGCGCCTGGGAGAGCAGGCCCCCATGCGTGTTCACCGGCAGGCGCCCGTTGATGCCGAGCGCGCCGTTCTCGACGAAGGCGCCGCCCTCGCCCTTGGCGCAGAAGCCGAGATCTTCGAGCTGGCAGAGGACGATGTAGGTGAAGCAGTCGTAGATCTCAGCGACTTGGATGTCAGCCGGCGTCACGCCCGCCATGGCGAAGGCGCGCGGCGCCGCCTTGGCGATGCCGAGACGCGTCATGTCCGGGCGCTGAGTGATGGCGCTCGGGCTGTCGGGATGGCCCTCGGCGATTCCGAGGATGAGGACCGGCGGCGCGCGCATGTCGCGCGCGCGCTCGGCGCTGCTGATCACAACCGCGGCGCCGCCGTCGCTCTCCAGGCTGCAATCGAGCAGGCGCAGCGGATCGGCGATCATGCGCGAGGCCTGGTGGTCCTCGATCGTGATCGGCTTCGTCATGCTCGCATTGCCGTTCAGGATCGCGTGCGCGCGGGTGGTGACGGCGATCTCCGCGAGTTGCCGGCTCGTGGTGCCGTAAAGCTCCATGTGCCGGCGCGCCATCGGCGCGTAGTACTGCGCCGGGGCGTTGGCCCCATGCGGTGCCTCGAACTCGCCGACGAGGCGGAACTGCGGCATCTGCGCAAGCCGCGCGCCGATCCGCGCCCCCGAGCGCCCGGTGCGGCCGAGCGGCATCAGGACGTGGTTGCACACCCCCATGGCGATCGCCGCCGCGGCGCATTGCAGCCCGGCCACCGCCGCGGCGCCGCCGAGCGGCGTCACGGTGGAGAAGCGCAGGTCCGGGAGGCCGAGATTGGTGGCGATGTCCTCCGCCACCACTGGCCCTGTGCCCCCTGGGATCACGATGCCGTCGATCTCGCGCGGCGAGAGCCCGGCATCCGCGATCGCCTTGAGCGAGGCCTCGAGCTGCAGGCTGAGCGCGCTCCGGCCCGGATGGGCCCGGGTGTAGTCGGTTTCGCCGATGCCGGTGACGGCGCCGATGCTGCGACGGGCCATGGACGCTCCTCTCCTTGTCGTGCCGGCAGCCTCCGCCCTTACGGCGGCGGCATCAAGCCCCCCGGCCGCCCGCCCCCTGGCCGCGATGCAACTTTCCCACGCGATATCGCCTGCTTGCCTGCAGCGAGGAAGAAGAGGAGCACCTGGCGCATGCGGCATCCGATGGGCCCGGCTCCGCGCGGGACTCGGGCTGTGGTGGAGGCGATCATGACGGCGCTCGCCGCGGTACCGCAGGCGAGGCGCAAGCTGGCATTCCGCCACGCGGCGGCGACCGTGGAGGAAAGGCTGATCGCCGAAGCGGAGGTGGCGAAGGCCGCCGCAAGGCGGGCCCCTCCCCTGCCCGGCGCGAAGCGGGCGGCAGCGGCCGAAGCCGCAGCGGCGGCAAATGCCCGACGGAGGCGGGGCCGCGCGCCTTGAGTCAGAGGAGGCCCGTCCAAGTCGGCACCGGTCGGCAGCAGGCGCCGCACGGGCGAATACCTGGTCCGCCATCAGCGCACCGCCCGCCTGCCGCAGTCATTCCACGGCGGTGCGCTGCGCGGCGCGGCAGCGGCGAGCGCCCGGCCGGTTGGCACCTCGATGCTCGCAAACGAGGCCGTCCACCCCCCCCCACGCGCCGCGCGGTACGCTGCGGTTCGTCACCGCGCACGCACGCTTACAGGGTCGCACCACAGTGCCTGTCTAAGGCAAGGCGTGGCATCTCTCGGGCAGCCCGCCAGACGGCAACGCAGGGCGACCACGCAATCCGGCCTGTCACAGAGTTGTCGATCCGCCGCCACAGGGTGCAGTGGCGCGTGCCGCCAGCATTTGCCCGCTTCTGCGCGAGTTTGGCCTGGAACTTTTCTCCGGACTGGAGAAGCCCGTGCCCTCGGTCGCGCTTCATCCCGAGCGACGGGACGATTGTCCCACTCAGTAACGAGGTGCTGTCACCGCGCCGCCTTCCGCGCCGACACCGCCGCCGATCAGCGCACCGGTGCCGGCATTGCCGCTGAGCGAGCCCACGGCCGCGCCTGTGCGCGCGCCGAGCAGACCGCCGGTGACAGCGCGCATGCCGGGGTCATAGCCATAGGCCTCCGCGGAGAGGGCGATGCCCGCGACCAGGGAGGTCATCCGGAGGAGCTGCTGCGCACCGGTGATTGCTCATTGGGTCGTCTCTGCGCGCATCGACGTTCGACGGACCGCGGAGTCGCGGTTGGAACGTGAACTCGCGCGCGTGACCCATGCGCGCTGCGGCCCGGGCCGATTCGGCCAGCTTGCCTCCCGTCGGGCCGTTCGATCGCCGGCCCCTGTCATTCGTGAAAATTTCGCGAACGCGAGGACACTTCCTATCCTGACAAAGACCAATCCAGGACTGCCCCCTTCACGCTGGGGGAACAGAACGAAACGGTCGGAGCAAGGTGCGGAATGGGCAGGCTGATCCTGAAGGGCGCCGCACTGACGGTGCTGGTCGTGTCCATGGCGTTTGCTGGCGCCCTCATCGCGCTTGTCGAGCAGGGCCTCCGCGCGGACGGGCGGCCGGACCGGGCCCATCAGGCCGATCAGCAGACCGCCGAAGCCCTGGCGCGCTGACGGGCCCAGCGCCGCGAAAGACGGCCCGAAATCCGTGGTCCGAGGGGCAGCGGCGCGGGCACCACCAAGCGAACGCCGATACCGGCAGGGAGCGATCCATCCCCTTCACCGCGCGATCGGCCCGCAGCATTCTCCCGGGAAATGCCGAAGCGAGCCTAACCCAACGGCTTTCCCAGGCCGGACGCGCGGTGTCCTGAGAGTTCCTCCGTGCGCGAAGAGCGCCTCTGGCCCCCGCTCGGCCCATGTGGCCTGCGAGGCAAAAGCCAGCCCGGTACGGCCCGCGGGGGCGGGCCAGCGGTGGCTGGGAGGATGACTACGTTCGCCTTTTAGGTCCCGCGGGCTGGCCAGCGGTGCCAGCGGGCGGCCAGCGGTTCAGCCCGGACGGTTCGGGTCAGCCTGGAGAGCGCGGCGCTTGTGCCAGACCGCGCCGCAGAGGGCGATGAAGGCCTCGGCGTCCTCACGCCAGACCGTAAGGTCATGCCGAGGCGGGCGGCCACGCCTCCGGGTGATCGGGAGGGCCGCCGGATCGGGCCGGTCCTCGAGCAGGCGTCCGGCGAGTCGCAGGAGGCGTTCCGCGACCTCGATCTCACCCACCTCGCAGGCGGACCGGCCTGCGTCGAGAAGGCGGGCAAGCACGCGGCGCTCGGCAGGCCGTGTGGAGCCGCCGGGGCGCGCCACCGTCGGCGGCAGCTTCGCGCGACCGAAGGCTGCTGATGAGGCTTCGGCGCGACCTCCCCGCCATTCGGGGAGGGGAACGGGCGGTCGGGCGACAGAGGCAAAGCCTGCGGCAGGAACTGCGCTGCGGGGGGGCGGTCCAGGGGGGAAGAGGGGCTGCTCGGTCACTTGGCGGCTGCCGTCATGTCTGTTCGAGCCTGTCTGCTGCCGTGCGTGGATTTCAGGGGCCACGCTGCGCAGCGGTGGAGGCTCGGGTCATGAGTTCCGCATCTCGGTTCTCACCGCTGATGGATATGCCGCAGTCGGATCGGATTGTCACGAAAAATTTATCACAATCCGGCATCGTTCCGTGGCCATTGGAATCATTTTTGCTAGGAAACTATTACTTATAGTTGAAAAATTTCCTTCTCCCGAAACCGCTCGGCTTGCGTCTGCCAAGCGGCATGACCGGGTGTTTCCTTATGAGATCGCTTGCCACCGCAATCGGACCGCCTTGCACGGCAGGACAAAAGTGCCCAGCCGATGCGACGCCCTCGCCTGCAGGACCCATGTGCCGGTGTCGCCAGGGTGCCTCGCCGCACCACGCTCGCCCGGAGGACACCGTGCTGCCGTGCCGGAGCACCACGCCGGCCGCCCGCCCCCGCCCCGCCATGCCCCTCGCCTATTGGACGGCCCGAAGCCGACTCGCTTGGCGGCATCGCAAGCCACACCTCGGGCGACCGGACAGTGTTCCAAGAGCGGATTGCCGCAGGGCGAGATCGCCCCAAGGCATGACGCTGCGCCGCGATCAACAAGCCAGGGCAACTGCCCTAGCGCGGCGCGAGACCCGCAGCGCCGAGCGCAGCGAAAACCAGGCCAGCGGCGCCGAGCACGAGATAGGGGCTGCCCTTCGGATGCAGCAGCGCCAGCGTGGCGAGCACGGTGGTCACCACCCCGGCGATGCCTGCCTCCGAGGCCTGCAGCAGCGTCAGCGCGCCGGCGAAGATCAGCCCGACCGCGACCGGCGCCAGTCCGCGCTCGATCGCCGCCCGCACGGGCGAGGCAGCGTAGCGGCGGCCGAGCACCCCCACCGCGCAGACCAGCAGCGAGGACGGGACGTAAAGCCCGAGCGCCGCCACCAGCGCGCCAATGAACCCCGCCGCCTTCCAGCCGATCAGCGCCGCGATGAGCGAGCCGGGCCCCGGCGCGGCGCGCGAGATGGCGAACAGCTCCACGAACTCCGCATCCGTCAGCCAGCCATACACATCGACGGCCTGGCGCTGCATCTCCGCGAAGATGCTCGGTCCGCCGCCAAGCGAGACCAGCGAGAGCGGCGCGAAGACCAGAAGGAGGGCGAGCAGACGGTCAAGCTCCACGGTCGCTCTGCTCCTGCTCCCGCCCCGCGCGCCAGGCCAGGGCGACGCTCACCGGGATGACCGCCAGCACCACGGGGATCATCGGCCATTTCAGCACGCCGACCGCGACGAAAACGGCAGCCGCGACGGCGAAGGGCGCCACGCCCTGCATCCGCCGCGCGGCGCGCACGCCCATCGAGCAGGTCAGGCCGATGCCCGCCGCCGCGACGCCCGCGAGCGCGGTGTTCACCAGCCCGACCGCGCCGTAACGCTGGTAGAGCAGCATGAGGCCCAGGATGAACAGGAAGGGCGGGCCGAGCAGCCCTATTCCCGCCGCCACCGCGCCGATCCCGCCGCGCAACTGCAGCCCGATCTGCAGCGCCAGGTTCACGCTGTTCGGCCCCGGCAGCACCTGGCCGAGCGCGAGCGCGGCAAGGAACCGCTCCTCGCCCATCCAGCCGCGTCGCTCCACGATCTCGCGGTGCATCCAGCCGGAGAGGCCGCCGCCGAAGCTCATCATGCCCATCTGGCAGAACACGAGGAGGAGTGCAGGCAGGGTCGCGGGCGAGCGTGGCGGAGAGTCGTCGGCCATGCGGCGAGGCTAGCCGAAGACGCCGCCGCGCACAGGGGGGGTGGATGGCCTCTTCGTGCCGCTCCGCTAAAGTGGCGCCCTGTCGCCAAAGGGATCTGCCATGGAACATGTGAAGGTTTGGGACGACGGCCCAGTGCGCATCGTTGCGCTGAACCGGCCGGAGAAGGGCAACGCCATCACCAAGGGCATGGCGGAGGCCGTGCAGGCAGCGATGCGCGACTTCGCCGCCTCCGAGCAGCGTGCGATGGTCCTTACCGGGACCGGCACCCGCGCCTTCAGCTTCGGCGCCGACGTGTCCGAGCCGCCGGAACTCTGGCGCGCCGTGCCGACCGTCGGCGCCGCGACCAACAAGCCGATCATCGCCGCGATCGAGGGCTGGTGCGTCGGCGGCGCGATCGTGCTGGCGATGATGTGCGATCTCGCCGTCTGCGGCCGCAGCGCGAAATTCTACTATCCGGAAGCGAAGCTCGGCGTCACCGGCGGGATGATCGCCGGCCTCGTCTCCCGCATCCCGCACAAGATCGCGATGGAGATCGCCCTGCTCTGCCGCACCATAGAGGCGGAGCGCGCCGAGCGCGTCGGCCTGGTCAACGAGGTGGTGCCGGACGGCGAGGCGCTGGCGAAGGCGATCGCCTGGGGCAAGGAGCTCGCGGGGATGGCGCCGCTCGTCCTCGGCGAGATCAAGCGCATGGTGACGGAGGAGATCATCCCCCGCGGCCCCTCCGAGCAGATGGCGATCCACATGCAGCGCATGGGCGCGATCCGCAGCTCGGAGGACTTCCGCGAGGGCGTGGCGGCGTTCAAGGAGAAGCGGCCGCCGCGCTTCAAGGGGCGCTAGCGCGCGGGCGGCGGGGCGCGGCGCGCAGGCGGCGCCCCGTCGTCGGTGATGGCATCAATCTCCGCGAGGTCCTCGGCGCTCAGCGCCCATTCTGTCGCCCTGACGTTCTGCGCGATCTGCTCCGGCGTGCTGGCGCCGGCGATCACGCTCGTCACGGTCGGGCGCGCGAGGAGCCAGGAGAAGGACAGCTCCAGCATCGTCCGCCCGCGCTGCTCGCAGAAATCGGCCAGCTTTTCGGTGATCTCCCAGTTCCGGTCGGTGAGGAAGGCGTTGGCGAGGCGCTGGGTGATGGTCAGCCGCGCATTCTCCGGCATCGGCCGGTTGCGGCGGTACTTGCCGGTCAGCAGCCCGCTCGCCAGCGGGAAGTAGGGCAGCAGGCCGAGGCCGTGCGCCTGCATCGCCGGGATCAGGTCTTTCTCCGGGCCGCGCACCAGCAGGCTGTACTCGTCCTGGCAGGAGACGAAGCCATTGCAGCCGAGCGACTTCGCCGTCCACAGCGCGTCCACGACCTGCCAGGCGGCGAAATTCGAGACGCCGACATAGCGCACCTTGCCCTGACGGATCAGGTCGTCGAGGGCGCGCACCGTCTCCTCGAGCGGCGTCAGCGGGTCGAAGCGGTGCACCTGGTAGAGGTCGATCCAGTCGGTGCCGAGGCGCTTCAGGCTCGCCTCCACCGCCGCCATGATGTAGCGGCGCGAGGCGCCCTGCTTCGCGCCGCTCTCGTCCATCGGGTTGCCGAACTTGGTCGCCAGCACGATGTTCTTGCGGCGCGGGCCGAGCGCGGCGCCGAGATACTCCTCCGAGCCGCCATGCCGGACCGGGCGGCCGTAGACATCGGCCGTGTCGAACAGCGTGATGCCATGGTCGAGCGCCGCATGCACCACTCGCCGCGTCGCCTCGTGGTCGAGGCGTGCCGCGAAGTTGTTGCAGCCCAGGCCGACCACGGAGACACGGAGGCCGGACGGGCCGAGGTTGCGCTGCTGCATGGAGCGAAGCCTTTCGGACGGGAGCCGGGGCACCAGGATGGGACCGGCCGCCGCCCCGCACAAGCCGCCGCAGCCCACGCTTGACCGCGACCGGTGCGCGCTGAAAGCTCCCTCCGGTGCGGCCGCGCCGACCGAGAACCGGCCACCGAGAGGAGACGCCGATGGGCTTCCCGCTGACCCAAGCCGATCCCACTGCGCTCGGCCTCGATCCGGGCGCGCTCGCGCGGCTCTGCGCCATGGTCGAGCGCCACATCGCCGAGGGCCGCCATCCGGGCGCGCAGCTCGCCGTGGCGCGGCACGGAAAGCTCGCGCTGTTCCGCAGCTTCGGCCAGGCGCGGGTCGGCGCGGATGCGCGTGCGGCGGATGACCGCACGCTCTGGCTGCTTTACTCTAACACAAAGGTCATCACCGCGGCCACTCTGTGGAAGCTGGTCGAGGACGGCGCGCTCCGCTTCTCGGACACCATCGCGAGCCACGTCCCCGACTTCGAGAAGGGCGGCAAGGGCAACATCACCGTCATCCAGCTCCTGACGCACCAGGCAGGCTTCCCCTCCGCCGTGGTCACGCCCGAGGCGTGGGAAGACCACGAGCTGCTGCGCCGGCAGGTCTGCGATTTCGCGCTGGAATGGGAGCCGGGCTCACGCGTGCACTATCATCCCGCCTCCGCCCACTGGACCGCGGCGGTGCTGATCGAGGCGATCACGGGCCAGGACTTCCGCCGCGTGATCCGCGATCGGATCATCGCCCCGCTCGGGCTTGGCGAGGAGCTGTTCGTGGGCCTGCCGGCCGCGGAGGAACCGCGCGCCGCCGGCATGTACGACCCGGGCCCCGATGGAAACTACACGCCGCGCATGCCGGAGAACACCTCCGCCCACCGCGCCGCCGGCATACCGGGCGGCGGCGGCTATGCGACGGCGCGCGCGATGGCGGCGTTCTATCAGATGCTCGCGCAGGGCGGCACGCTGAACGGCGTGCGGCTATTCGCGCCGCGCACCATCGAATTCGTCACGCGCAATTTCACCGGCGACCAGGTGGACGGCTACATGGGGATGCCGATGCACCGCGGCCTTGGCCCGCATTTGCGCGGCACGACCGAGACGATCCGCGGCCTCGGCAGCCTCGCCCACCCGCGCACTTTCGGGCATGGCGGCGTCGGCTCGTCCTATTGCTGGGCCGATCCGGTGTCAGGCGTGTCCTTCGCCTTCCTCAGCAATGCGCGGCATGAGAACCCCTTCCACGAGCCGCGCATGGACACGCTGAGCAACTTTGTCCACACGGCGATCCTGGCGGACTGAGGCCGCCCGAGCGGCAGGCGACAGACGACAGCGCCAGGGCATTTGCCGTTCGCACGGTTCACAGCAGGTGCCCTGACCTGTTGATTGCGGAGCGGCTTCGAGCCTCAGCGCGATCTCGTCCCGCGGCAATCCGCTCTAGACGGCGCGCACCCAGCCGCCGTCCACGTCCCAGAGCGCGCCCTGGACGTAGCCGGCCGCATGCTCGCTGGCGAGGAAGGCAACGACACGGCCGATCTCCTCCGGCGCGCCGATCCGCCCGATACCGTGCTCCGCGGCGAGGCTGGCCGCGCCCGCGGCCTCGTCGGCGCCGAGCTCGGCCGCGCGCGCGCGGATGCGGGCGGCCAGGCGGTCGGTCGCGATCAGGCCCGGGTTGATGCAGTTCACCCGCACGCCGTCCTTCACGCCACGGTCGGCCAGCGCCTTCGTGAAGTTCATCAGCGCCGCGTTGACCGAGCCGCCGATGGTGAAGTCCGCGCTCGCCACGCGCCCGCCCGCGCCGGCGATGTTCACCACCGCGCCGCGCGAGGCGACAAGGTGGGGCCAGGCGGCGCGGCACATCCGCACGGCGCCGTGCAGCTTCAGCGCGTAGCCGTCCGCCCAGTCCTCGTCCGTTAGCGCGAGGAAGTCGCCGCGCTTCGTCGCGCCGGCGCAGTTCACGAGCAGATCGAGCCGGCCAAAGCGGGCGATGGCGTCGGCCACGGCCGCGCCTGCCGCCTCCGGCCGGCGCAGGTCGGCCGGGTGCGTCGCCGCCTCCGAACCGGCAGCGCGCACGGCCGCCGCCGTTTCCTCCAGCCCGTCGGTGGAGCGCGCGACCAGCATCAGGGACATCCCCTCCCCCGCCAGCACGCGCGCGATCGCCGCGCCGATGCCGCGACTCGCGCCGGTCACCAGCGCGATGCGGCCCTTGAGACCCAGGTCCATCCGTTCCTCTCAGTCCATGGTGATGCCGGCGGCGCGGATCACCTCGCCATACTTCGCGAGGTCGCGGACAATCAGCGCGCCGAACTCGTCGGGCGTGCCGCCCACCACCTCAGCGCCCTGGTCGAGCAGGCGGGCACGCATATCGGGCCGGGTGATGATGCGGTTGATCTCCTCGTTCAGCCGCCGCACCGCCGCGGGCGGCATGCCGCGTGGGCCGATGAGGCCATACCACTCGGCGATCTCGAAGCCCGGCAGCACCGTTTCGGCGATCGTCGGCACATCAGGCAGATGCGCCGTGCGCCGCCCCGCTGTGACCGCCAGCGCCCGCAGCCTGCCCCCACGCACATGCGGCAGGGTGGAGGTGGCGTTGCCGAACATCGAATCGACGTTGCCGGCCATGACGTCGGTGAGCGCCGGGCCACCGCCGCGATAGGGCACGTGCTGCATCGGGACGCCGGTGCCGAGGCGGAACATCTCGCCGGAGAAGTGCGTCGATGTCCCGGTCCCCGAGGAGGCAAAGGTAACCGGCCGCTGGCTCTTCCGCCCCTGCTCGACGAATTCCTGCACGGTGCGGACCGGAGAGGAATTCGGCACGACCAGGATGTTGCTGACGTTCACCACCCAGATCAGCGGCGTGATGTCGCGGGTCGGATGGTAGGGGTGCTGCCGGACGAGATGCGCGTTCGCGACATGGGTGCTGATGATGAAGCCGAAGGTATGGCCATCCGGCTCGGCGCGGACGATCGCCTCGGTGCCGATCAGCCCGGCCGCGCCGGCACGGTTCTCGATGATGACCGGCTGACCGAGTGCCTCGGATAGCTGCGGCGCAAGCAGGCGCGCCACGATGTCGGTCGTTCCGGCAGGCGGCCAGGGAACGATGAGGCGTATGGTGCGGCTCGGGGACCAGGCCGTTTCCGATTGGGACGCCGGTTGGGACAGGGCGCCGCCGACGGGCAGCGCGAGGCCGGGCAAGCCGGCGAGCAAGGCGCGTCGTCGCATTCTCCGTCTCCCCCTTTCGCGCGACGGTGGCGCAGGGCACGGTGGCTGGCAAGGGCGGTGCCCCTGGACCTCGACGCCGCAGCACCTCAGGCTTGCGAAGCCGAAAGCGGCCAAGGGAGGATACCATGGCGGAGATCGGCGGCGGCCGGGCCGACGGGCCGCGGACCCTGTTCGAGAAGATCTGGACCCGTCACCGCATCCTGGAGCGGGAAGACGGCCAGACCCTGCTCTACGTGGACCGCCACCTGGTGCACGACGGGGCGCCGACCGCCTTCGCGGCGCTGCGCAAGCGCGGGCTCAGGCTGCGCGCGCCGGAGCGCATCTTCGCCACGCCGGACCACTACGTGCCGACGGATACGCGGGAGGTCGGCGCGATCCCCGACCCCATCAACCGCTCCATGGTCGAGGCGCTGACGCGCGACGCGGCGGAGTACGGCATCACGCTGTTCGACCTGAAGAGCGAGCGGCAGGGCATCGTCCATGTCGTCGGGCCAGAGACGGGGCTTAGCCAGCCGGGCATGCTGATCGTCTGCCCGGACAGCCACACCTCGACCCATGGCGCGCTCGGCGCGCTCGCCTTCGGCATCGGCATGACCGAGGTCTGCCACGTGCTGGCGACCCAGGCGCTGTGGCAACGCAAGCCGAGGACGATGCGCATCACGGTGGAGGGCGCACTGGCGCCGGGCGTCACGGCGAAGGACGTGATCCTCGCCATCATCGCGCGGATCGGCACGGCGGGCGCGACGGGGCACGTGATCGAGTACGCCGGTTCGGCGATCCGCGGGCTCTCGATCGAGGGGCGGCTGACGGTGTGCAACATGTCTATCGAGGCCGGCGCACGGGCCGGCATGGTGGCGCCGGACGAGACCACCTTCGCCTATCTGGAAGGCCGCCCCTATGCCCCGAAGGGCCGGGACTGGGAGCGTGCGCTGGCACGGTGGCGCGCCCTGCCGAGCGATCCGGGCGCCGGTTTCGACCGTGAGGTGACGCTGGATGCGGCGGAGATCGCGCCGATGGTCACCTGGGGGACCAGCCCGGAGGACGCGTTACCGATCACCGGGCGCGTGCCTGACCCGGTCGCCGAGGGCGATGGGATGCGCCGCGAGGCCATGCTGCGCGCGCTGGACTACATGGGCCTCACGCCGGGAACGCCACTGGAGGAGGTGGCGGTGGACCGCGTCTTCATCGGCTCCTGCACCAACAGCCGGATTGAGGACCTCCGCGCCGCCGCCGCAGTCGCGCGCGGGCGCAAGGTCGCGCCGGGCGTGCGCCACGCCTGGGTCGTGCCCGGCTCGACGCCGGTGAAGCGCCAGGCAGAGGCGGAGGGCCTCGACGCCGTGTTCCGCGCCGCGGGGTTCGAGTGGCGCGAGCCTGGATGCTCGATGTGCCTCGGGACCAATGGGGAGATCGGTGCGCCGGGCGAGCGCGTCGCCTCCACCTCCAACCGCAACTTCGTCGGGCGCCAGGGGCCGGGCGTGCGCACCCATCTGATGAGCCCGGCGATGGCGGCGGCCGCGGCGGTGACGGGGCGCCTGACCGATGTGCGGCGCCTGCTGGCGGGGGAGGCGTAAGGCGAATGGAGCCCTTCCGCCATCTCGACGCGGTCGCGGTGCCCTTTCCGCGGCCGAACATCGACACCGACCAGATCATCCCCGCGCGCTACCTCAACCGCCTGCGCGACGAGGATTTCGGCGCCTGGCTCTACCGCGACCTGCGCTTCGCGCCCGACGGCACGGAGGTGCCGGACTTCCCGCTCAACCGGCCGCAATGGCGCGGTGCGCGCATCGTGCTAGGGGGGCCGAACTACGCCTGCGGCTCCTCGCGCGAGCACGCGGTGTGGGCACATGTGGACTACGGCATCCGCGCGGTCATCGCGCCTTCCTTCGGCGACATCTTCCGCATCAACGGGCTGAAGAACGGCCTGCTGCCGGTCGTCCTGCCCGCGGAGGCCGTGCGGGACCTGATCGCGCAGGTCGAGGCCGCGCCCGGCGCGCGCATCGCGATAGACCTGCCGGCACAGACCGTGACCGGCCCCGATGGCGCGGTGCACGCCTTCGAGATCGACCCCTTCGCCAAGCACTGCCTGCTGGAGGGGCTCGACGAGCTTGGCTTCACGCTGGGCCTGGAGGAAGAGATCGCCGCCTTCGAGCGGCGTTACGGGCGGGAGAACGCCTGATCCATCCGGATGCCGCGCCGCACGCGGCCCGGAATGACCGGGCCGCGCGCCTCCGGTTCATCCGGCCATGTGCGAGTAGAGCGTGGGGCCCGCGACCGGCATGTCGGCGGCGAGCACGACGCCCGTATCCGACACGGTGATGAACAGCGTGCGCCCCTCCGGCCCGCCGTAGCAGACATTCGTCGTCCAGAGCCCGCGCGGGGAGCGCAGCCGTGCCATCGGCTCGCCGAGGCGCGAGAACAGCCAGACCGTCCCGAGCCCCACATGGGCGATCGCCAGGTTGTCGTCGGCGTCCATCGCCATGCCGTCCGGACCGCCGAGGCTGCCCGAGAGCTGGATGAAGACGCCGACGCGGCCGACGCCGCCATCCTCCTCCAGCGGCACGCGCCAGATCTGGTTCGCGCGCGTGACGCAGACATAGAGCGTGCGCTCGTCGCTCGTCAGCGCGAGGCCGTTCGGGCTCGGGACGTTGTCGAGCAGGCACTCGAGCCGCCCCGTGTCCGCACGCAGGCGGAAGACGCGGCCCGTCGGGTCGCGCAGCGAGCTCTGTCCCTGGTCGGTGAAGTAGAGGTCGCCGTTGCGCGCGAAGGTGAGGTCGTTGAGGCCCTTGAAGCCCTCGCGCCGCACCCGCGTCAGCACCGCGTCCAGCTTGCCGCTGCGCGGGTCGAAGACCAGCAGGCCGCGCTTGTGGTCGGCGATGAAGACGCGGCCATCGCGATGGATGGCGAGGCCGTTCGGCTCGCCGTCGTATTCCAGGGCGACGGTCCAGGTCCCGTCCGGCGCGACGCGGAACAGGCGGCCGTACGGGATGTCGGTGAGCCAGAGATGCCCCTCGCGGTCGAAGGCGGGGCCCTCGAGGAAGGAATCGCCGGGCGTGCGGTTGTGGAAGAATTCGGCAGGCCGGCCCTTCAGGCGCAGTTCGGGCGGAACCTCGGTGTGGATCCGGGTCGCGATCTCGGGTGGAGCGGCGAACATGCGGCGGGGCCTCCTAATCGATGGTGATGCGG
>ERZ777003.3847-NODE-3847-length-13620-cov-5.522153_pt1 | contig 13620 bp, 11 predicted proteins | sample MGYA00374956_ERZ777003 | MGnify/ENA primary metagenome ERZ777003 (study PRJEB29302, sample SAMN06268252) | bioreactor metagenome | isolation source: Joint BioEnergy Institute, California, USA | place: USA:Joint BioEnergy Institute, California, USA | collected... | reverse complement strand
CGGCCAGCACCCGGCCGAACCGGTCCCCGCCCTCGAGCCGCTCGTCGTACCACCAGGGCACCCCGGCCGCGTCCAGGGCCGTAACGAGCACCTTCACATATTCCGCGTCGGCGCGGGCGTACGAGATGAACACGTAGCTTTGGGTCGGGCCCGCAGCTCTGTCCACACTCGACGGCACGCTGACCCCCCTTCGTCATGCCCACGGCGTCTTGGCCCCACGGCACGCCACGGTGCCTCCATGGCCCTGCACCACGACACGGTGTCCTCATGACACCACACCTCGCCAACCCTCGCGATTATCGGACGGGCTGATCGGCTGACCGATCGGCCGGCACACGTATTTCCGGGTTGGTGCGAATTGTTTTCCGCTGAGTACTGACGCTTTACCCAGGACTGCGTCAAGGCCGACGAGGAGCGCATGCCGGCGTGTCGGGGTGCCGGTGGATACCGCTACGAGAGCAAGGTGTTCCGCGACCTCGAGGCGAAGAGCCGCGCCGAAGGCCGGGAAGAGGGCCAGGCCCGCGGGCGGGCCCTGTCGATACTGCGCGTCCTTGATCGCCGCGGCATACCGATCACCGACGATCAGCGTTCCCGCATCCTGACCTGTGCCGATTCGGCGACCTCGACCAGTGGCTCGACCGGGCCCTCGACGCCACGACCATCGAGGAGGTCCTGGCCGAGTAGGGGCGCAGGCTCGATCGACGGCCGCTCTCACGGAGCCGCCCGCGGCATATGGGAGTGAGGGCGCGACCGTGCCGTACGGTCCACACCTGGCCTCGCGCCGGCCACGCCTGGGTTCGGGTCGGCCCGAAGAGCGTGGGGCGAGCATCGCCACCGTGACGCGGAGCACGGTCCCCGGCTCGGCGGGCCGGGGGCGGGCTCCGGTCCGGCTAGGCTGGTCTGACATGCGGGCACTGCTGTTGGAGGGCATCCACCCCGACGCCGTCGCGCGGCTGAAGGCCGACGGGATCGATGTCGAGACGGTCGGCCGGGCGCTGGACGAGGCCGAGCTCATCGAGCGCGTCGCCGACGTGGAGCTGCTCGGCGTCCGGTCCAAGACCCGGGTCACCGAGGCCGTGCTGGAGGCCGCGCCGAAGCTGCTCGCGGTCGGCGCGTTCTGCATCGGCACCGACCAGATCGATCTGGCGGCCGCGTCGGCCCGGGGCGTGGCGGTGTTCAACGCACCGTTCTCCAACACCCGCAGCGTGGTCGAGCTGACCCTGGCCGAGATCATCGCCCTGCACCGGCGGCTCACCGACAAGAACGCCGCCATGCACAACGGCATCTGGGACAAGGCGGCCGAGGGCTGCCACGAGGTGCGCGGCCGGGTGCTCGGCATCGTCGGATACGGCAACATCGGCTCCCAGCTCTCGGTGCTCGCCGAGGCGCTGGGCATGACCGTCTACTTCTACGACACCGCCGACAAGCTGGCCCTCGGCAACGCCCGTCGCTGCGCCACCTTGGACGAGCTGCTCGCCGTGGCCGACGTGGTGACGCTGCACGTCGACGGCCGGCCCGGCAACAGCGGCTTCTTCGGCGAGCAGCAGTTCGCCCGTATGAAGCCGGGCAGCATCTTCCTCAACCTCAGCCGGGGCTTCGTCGTCGACCACGCCGCGCTGCGGGCCCACCTCGAGTCGGGCCACCTGGCTGGTGCGGCGATCGACGTCTTTCCGCAGGAGCCCAAGGGCCGGGGTGACGAGTTCGTCTCCGAGCTGCGGGGCCTGCCCAACGTCATCCTCACCCCCCACATTGGAGGGTCCACAGAGGAGGCCCAGGCTGACATCGGCTCCTTCGTGGCGAACAAGCTCGCCCAGTTCGTGGCCGACGGCACGACGACGCTGTCGGTCAACCTGCCGCCGGTCGCCCTGGCGAGCCGGCCCGGGGCCCATCGCCTCGTGCACATTCACCGCAACACCCCGGGCGTGCTCGCCCAGGTCAACGGCATCCTCGCCGAGCACGACGTCAATGTCGAGGGCCAGCTACTCGGCACGCGCGGCGACGTCGGCTACGTGCTGACCGACATCGGCGTGGACTACTCCGAGGCGGTGCTGGAGCGCCTGCGCGCCATGCCCGAGACCATCCGCCTCCGGGTGGCGTCCTGACCGGGCCGGCCCCGGAGCCGGCCACGGTCCCCACGGGCGCGGGCGAATGCCCCGCGAGTCCTTCGCGACAACACCCCGGTCCCCAGGCGTGCCCCCGTCGACCGCCGGCGAGCCCGCCTGCGCTCTGTGGACCCCGAATGCCCTCGGGCGGACACCCGTGGCTCTCGGCCACCAGCCGGCCGGCCTTGGGGCGTGACCTCCGGCCGGAAGTCCGGCTCCGCCGAGGGCGGTGGCGTGCTCGTCGACGGCTCAGGTGGTGGTCGCCGACCGGGCGCGGCGGATCATGGCCCGGATCACGGCGCGGAGGATGAGGGCGACGATCAGGAGGGGAATCGCGAGGGTGAACCACCACGGCACCACAGAGAAGACGTGGAGGCCCTCGGTGCCGTTCGCGGCGTAGGCCGGGGTGAACGCGCGGCTGTCGCCGGGCACCGTGTACGCGGTGACCGAGCGGTTCCGGAAGGCGAACAGTGACGTCACCCTCGGGTCGAACTCCACGTCCAGTTCGTCCACCGTGACCAGGACCCGTCCCCGGTACATCCGGCCATCGATCATCCATTGGGCGTCGCGGCACGTCGCCGTCTTGACGGCCGAGGAGTCCTCGGAGTCGTTGTCGTGGATGATGCACTCCTCACCGAGCACGACGGGTACCGGCCGGCCGTACCGGAGGGCGTACGTCCCCTCGCCTCTGGCTTGTATGCCGATGAAGCCGAGCACGGTGGTGGCGACCGTGACACCAACGAGGAGCGACGTCGCGACCGTTCGCAAGCGGGGCAGTGGCGGCCTGGTCTCTTCCCGTTCCCAGGCCTTGAGGTAGCTCCAGATCGTGACGAGGAGCATCGGGAAGACCGCAATGGCGAGCAGGATGGCGATGACGCCATACGGCCGTGTCTCGCCCGAGAACCGGACGAACGCGACGCCGACCGTGACGAAGGCGGTGAGAAGGACGGGCCACACCTTCTCCGCCCACCGGGGCAGGGCGATGGCCAGCGTGAGCATCACCGCCGCGACCGGCGCCAGCACAGGCACCAGTCCGCGCAGGTTATCCGGCAGAGCGACCCGGCCGACGACAGTGGCGACCAGGACCACCACCAGCACGATGCCGACGTTGCGTCCGACCCTCCGGCCCGGTCGGGAGGCCGACGCCCCGGACGCTGGGCTCCCCGGTCCCGTACCACGATCCATCGGCAATCTCCTTCAGTGACCGTCATCGGTGTCGCAGAGCAGGGTAGCGGTTGTTCGTCGGCACGTCCGCACCCCGACGAAGGGGCCGGTCACCCGGGTTCGCTGCCCGGCCCGAGGACCCCGGCGACCGCGGCCCGACCGCGATCACGGTCGCGGCCCCGGCCCCGCGGCCCGTTGACGACCGTCGTCGGCCGCTGGGCCCGGGCGTCGTCGCCGAAAGGCCCGGGCCGGCTCCTCACCCGTGGTCGGCCGGCCGAGCCACCCGGCGGCGAGGACGGTTCGTCCACTGTGGATTGCCCGAAGAACCTCCACGGACCGTCCGGTTCGGTCAGGGAGCGAACGTACGCCGGCGCCGACGGCAGACGAGCTGACGCTGACCGGCCCGTGAGGCCGATCGGCGCCAAGATGCCATCGCTCACTCGCCCCGGTCGCCCCTCGCTCCCTGAGCGCGACCCCACTCGCGGCCGACCACCGTCCCGCTCACCGGCTGATCGAGAAATTCTCCCCACTCGACCGCAACCGAACGCCCGGGCGTCCTGTGTATGGTCCGAACGCGCGCGGACGGTGCGCCGAGGAAGGGGAACGGCTCGATGGCCAGGCAGAGGCGGCCTCGTGACGACGATCCGCCTGGACACAGCTTCGACGAGTTCTACGAGGCGAACGTCCAGCGTCTGACGCTGATGCTCTACGCCTACACCGCCGACCTGCACCTCGCGCAGGACTGTGTCCAGGAGGCGTTCACCCGAGCCTGGCCCCGGTGGCGGCGCCTCGTCGAGTACGACAACCCGGCGGCCTGGATCCGGCGGGTGGCCCTGAACATCGCGTCGAGTCGATGGCAGCGGATGCGTGCGGCCCGTGCCCACGCCCACCTGCACCCGCAGACCGTCGTCGACGGTCCCGGACCGGAGCGCGTGGCCCTCGCGCGGGCCTTGGCCACGCTGCCGGAGCGCCACCGGCGCGTGCTCGTCCTGTTCCACATCGCCGACTTGAGCATCGCCGAGATCGCCGCCCAGGAAATGGTCTCCGAGGGGACCGTGAAGTCCTGGCTGCACTGTGGCCGGGCTGCGCTGGCCTCGGCTCTCCGACACCGAGAGCGAGGCTCGCCATGCCTGAGGTTGACATTCATGAACTGTTCGAACGCTTCAAGAGCGGAGGTCCCCTGACGATTCCGGCCGGACCCGATGCGGCTCGCCGCACCAGCGAACGACGTCGGCGTATCCGGCTCTCGGCCGCCGCCGCGGCGGCCGTGGTCGTCACGGTGGCGGCCTCGGTGGTCGCGTACGACCTCGTTCCCCGCGGCGGCACCACCGAGGTCACGTCGTCGCCGACGCCAACCGGCCCGCCGCCCACGCCAACGGTGACCGACACGCCGACGAGCTCGCCGAGCCCGACGTCCGACGGGCAACCCACCGAGGGACCGGCCGCTCCTACCCTGCAGCAGTCCGACGTCCCGGAGCGGTACCGGTACGAGGGCGACAGCATCCGGGGCGACTGGATCGTGGAGTTCGCGGCCTCGCTGTGCGCGCCACCCCACAACCTGGCCACTGTCCCGACACCAACGACTCAGTGGGAGGCCGCGTTCCGGAACGGCCTCACGGCCGAGGCCCCGGCCATCTACCAGAGGGTCGTCGACTACGTCGGGGCCGACACCGCCCGGGACTACGTGGACGCGGTCCGCCGAATGGCGCAGGAGTGCGTCCAGGTGATCGGTGAACCGAAGACCTGGATGGTCATGCACCAGGCCTTCGCCGGGGATGAGGCGATCGTCCTGCGCTGGAGCGGCTCCGGACGCAGCACCATCTACGTCGTGGTGCGGGTCGCCGGCCTGGTCACGCAGATCGCGTACCCCGAGAGCGACCTCATCGATCCGATCCGGATCGGTCAGCGTGCGGCCGACCGGCTGTGCACGGCCGCGGCCACCTGCTGAGAGGCGGCCGCCGGGTGCGGCCCGCTCCGCCCCGCTCCGCCCCGCTCGACCCTCGTCGGGCGAGGCGCACCCGTGAGGCGACCCGAGACGGTACGTCGGCGGCGACCCGATGAGCCACCCGCTCCGTCCGCCCGGATGGGTCGGCCCGGCCTACCCGGTCTCCTGTGTCGTTGACCCGACACCGTTGCGCCGGTCCGGTAAACCTGGGGTCAGGGTCGCGCGTTAGGGATACGTGCTACCCGGCGCGCACTCGATGACGTGGGGGAGGAGCAGCGGTGTGAGACCGGCTTCCGACCCCGGTGAGGTCGCGCGTGGCGCGAGTCCGGGTGACACCGGACGGGGCGCGTACCAAGGTGAGATCACGCCCGACGCGGATCCGGGTGACACCACGCCCAGCGCGAGTCCGGGTGGCATCGCGCATGGCGCCAACCTTCGCGACGTCGGGCGCGGCGGAAACCTCGCCGACCCCGCGGGCCCCACGGACCTGGGCGCGCGGACCCGTAGCGCCGACGAGGCCCTGGCCGACCTCTACACCGCCGAGTACGCGTCGCTGGTCCGCCTCGCCACCCTGTTGATCGGTGACCTCGGCTTGGCCGAGGAGGTCGTCCAGGACTGTTTCGTGGCCCTGCACCAGCGGTGGGCCCGGCTGCGGGACCAGGGAACCGGGGCGGCCTACCTGCGGCGCAGCGTGGTCAACCGGTGCCGGTCGGTCCAGCGGCACCGCGCCGTCGTTGACCGATTCCTCCGTCGGGCCCAGCCGCGCGCCATGCCCAGCGCCGAGTCCGAAGCCATCGACACAGACCAGTACGCCGACGTGCTCGCGGCGGTGCGGGCCCTGCCCGCCCGGCAGCGGGAAGCGCTGGTGCTGCGCTACTACCTGGACCTGTCCGAGGCTCAGACGGCCGAGTTCATGGGCATCAGCCACGGCGCCGTCAAGAGCCACACCTCTCGTGCCCTCGCGGCCCTGCGGCGTGTCCTGGAGTCTGCCCCATGAACCCCGACGAGCTGCTGCGGCACGCCTTCCACGCCCACGTCCAGCGAATACAGCCGTCCGCCGATGCGCTGGCCACGATCCGGGCCCGGATCGCCCGGCGCGCCAACCTGTCGAGGAGGATCACCGTGGGCCTCGCATCCCTGTCCAGCGCGGTGGTCGTGACCGCCACCGTCGTCATCGCCGGCGCCGTGAGCTGCGCGCCACCGTCCACGCAGGAACCGCTGCCGCCGGCTGACCCCGGCCCGTCGGCCACCACGACACAACCGACGCCCCCGTCCCAGGGCGGCCAGCCCGACCGGGTGCCGATCTACTACCTGGGCGAGGTGGGCGACCGCGTCGTGCTCTACCGGGAGTTCCGTACGGTCACCCCGGCCGACGACACGCTGCCGGCCCGGATCGCCGCGGCGGTGCAGGAAATGCTGCGCGACGATCCGCTCGACCCGGACTACTTCGGCCTGTGGCCCAACGGCGCGCAGGTCCGCGAGGTCCGTATCGAGGACAACATCGCGGCCGTCAGCGTGGCCGGGATTCTGCACAACGACGTCGGGGCGGAGACGGCCGCGCTCACCGTGGAGCAGCTCGTGTGGACGGTCACGGCGGTGGCCGCCGACGCCGGCTCGCCGGTCGACGGCGTCCGCCTGAACGTCGACGGGCTGACCGGGTCCGCCCTGTGGGGCCACGTCGACGTCGGGGGCGTGCTGCGTCGGGGCGATTCCACGCAGGTGCTGGCGCCCGTCTGGCTGATCTCGCCGCAGCACGGGGACACGGTGGGCCGAACCTTCGAGGTCCACGTGGCTGGCACGGTCTTCGAGGCCACCGTCAACCTGCGGGTCCGTGACGCCGCTGGCGGCGTCGTCCTGGAGACGTTCACAACCCTCGATGTCGGCGCGCCGTCGCGGGGTCAGACCAAGGTGACGCTGGACCTGTCGCCGGGCCAGTACACGCTGGAGGCGTTCGTGTACTCCATGGCGGACGGCAGCATCCAGGCGTTGGACGACCACACCATCACCGTGACCTGATCACCGTCACCTGATGCCTACGCGCCGTGACCGGAGCCGACCGGACCGGCGGCCGGTGGCCATCCCGCGGGCCGCCGGTCCGGCGAGGGCTGGCGCCGGGACCGGGAACGGGCAAGACTGTCGGGCGTGACCCGCTACGTCCAGCCGATGCCCGACCTTCCCGACGTCTACGAGGACGACCCGGTCCTGCGCTCGTGGCTTCACCGCCTCCTCGGTCCGGACCGCTTCGCCGCCGCCGAGGGGCCGCTGAAGGCGCTCGCGGCCGAGGTGATGGGGCCGCTGCGGGCGGCCCACGCGGACGCCGAGGCCCACCCGCCGGTGCTGCACCGCTACGACGGCTGGGGGGCCCGGATCGACCGGGTGGAGACCAGCCCAGGCTGGGAGCGGCTGCGGGTCGCCGCGGCCGAGCACGCGCTCGTGGCGCTGCCGTACCTCCCGGAGGCCCGGGCCCGGTACGGCGAGCGGGCCCGGGTCGTGCAGCACGCGCTGCTGCACCTGTACGGCCCGGAGTCGGCCACCTTCACCTGTCCGATCGCGATGGCCGACGGCGCCGCCGCGCTGCTGTCCCGGCCCGACGTCTCCGGCGAGGTACGGGACGCGTGGCTGCCCCGGCTGCTGTCGACCGACCCGGCCGTCGCGATCACCAGCGGTCAGTGGATGACCGAGTCCCAGGGCGGCTCGGACGTGGGTCGGGCCACGACGATGGCGATGCCGGCCGACGACGGCTCCTGGCGCATCCAGGGCGAGAAATGGTTCTGTTCGGCGATCGACTCGGCGATGGCGATCGCGCTGGTCCGCCCGGACGGCAACGGTCCGGGGAGCAAAGGGCTCGCGCCGTTCCTCGTTCCGCGCTATGCGGCTGACTCACCGCTCGGGCAGGGCCTGCCCCCGCGGGCCTCGGCGCCGGGCATCATCGTGCACCGGCTCAAGGACAAGCTGGGGACGCGGGCCGTGCCGACCGCCGAGGTCGGGCTGCGCGACGCCTGGGCCCTGCCGGTCGGCGACCCCAGGACGAACGGCCTGGCCCGCATGATGACGCTGGTCGTGGTCACGCGCCTGCACAACGCGGCGGCCGCCGCGGCCGGCATGCGGCGTGGCCTCGCCTACGCCAAGGTGTACGCGCAGGCTCGCAGTGTCGCCGGTGGACGGTTGGCGGCCAACCCGCTGCACCGCGCGACACTGTCCACATTGGCGGTCGACGCGCAGGCCGCGTTCGCCCTGGCCGCGCACGCGTTCGCGCTGTTGGGCCGGGTGGAGGTGGCCGGCGGCCAGGAGGCCGAGCGGGAGCTGCGCCTGGTCGCGCCGATCGCCAAGCTCACCACGGGCAAGCTCGCGGTCGCCGCGGCGAGCGAGTACCTCGAGTGCTTCGGGGGAGCCGGGTACGTCGAGGACACCGGCGTGCCGCGGCTGCTGCGCGACGCCCAGGTACTGCCGATCTGGGAGGGCACCACCAACGTGCTCGCCCTGGACGTGGTCCGGGCCCTGTCCCGCGACCCCGGCCTGGCCCAGGTGTTCCTGTCCCGCTTGGACGAGGCGACGCTCACCGCGTCGGATCTGCTCATCGGCGGTGCCGTGGACGGCCTGCGGGCCGCCCGGTTCACTTTGGTGGACGCGCTCGCCGCGGCCGCCGCCAGCCCGACCGACGCCCGCGTGGTCGCCGGCGCCCGGCAGATGGCGCTCACCATGGGCTACGGGCTGGCCCTGGCCCTGCTCGTCGAGCACGCCGCCGCCACCGGTGACGAGGCCGCCAAGCTCGCCGCCGAGCTGTGGGGCCGGTACCGCCTGACCGCCGACGACATCGCCCACGACGCCCACACCGGCTACGAGATCCTCTGCCCCTGAGCCCGCGCGGCCCGGCCCTGTCGAGCGTCGATCGAGGACTTTGCGTGGTGGTTGGCGATCCACTCACCACTCCACGTCCTCGATCAACGTCGGTGTTTTGGTCAGGCGTGACCGATTTGTTGGGACTTGGTGGTGGTCCGGGGGTGCGGGCAGGGGCGGAGATGTGGTGTGCCCCCGGCGTGGCGACCTCGGCGGGGGCACGGCCCGGTGGCTAGGCTCGCCGGTCGTGACCAGCTCCGCTCTGTCGCCCGTGCAGCACGACGAGCGCCATCGGTGTGACGGCGCAACTCTTAAGTTTTTCTATGGTCCTATGGACTGCGGCAAGTCGACGCTCGCGTTGCAGATGGACTACAACCACGCCCGACAGGGGCGACGCGGGCTCGTGCTCACCCGCAACGACCGGTCCATGGGCCCCACCGTCACGACCCGCATCGGGCTGGCCCGCACGGCGATCGAGGTGACCGACGACCTCAACCTCGTGGATCTGGTGCTCTCCCAACCGGAGCGGGTGGACTACCTGATCTGCGACGAGGTGTGCTTCTACACGGTGGACCAGGTCGAGCAGATGGCTGACCTGGTGGACGAGTACCACGTGGACGTGTTCGCCTTCGGGCTGGCCACCGACTTCCGCACCGAGCTGTTCCCCGCGTCGCGGCGGCTCTTCGAGCTCGCCGACGAGGTGACCCGGCTCCAGGTCGAGGTGCTCTGCTGGTGCGGCCGCGAAGGTCACCTCAACGCCCGCGTCGTGAACGGCGTGATCGCCCGCGAGGGTGAGCAGGTGGTGATCGGGGACACCGGCGCCGACTCGGCGGCCGAGATCCGCTACCAGGTGCTGTGCCGGCGCCACCACCGCCTCGGGCAACTCGGCCCAGCGTGACCGTGGTGATGATCGCCGTGAGGCGGTCGCCCCGCCGCGAGCTCCGGTCCGCCTCACCGTGACCACGATCGGTGATCGCGGTGAGGCAGGCGTCCCGCGGAAACCGGCGTTCCGCCTCACGGTGATCATGAAGGGTCGCCGGCCGCCCAGGGTGTCCAGGGGCCGGCAACGACCGCCCGGCGGGCCTACAGCACCCGGGGTGGCGTGTTGCCGGCCGCGATGATGGCGCGACGGACCGGGATGAACAGCAGCGCCACGAAGCCGAGCACGACGAACGACACGACCGAGACGATCGCGATCTGGTACTGGCCGGTCGCCTGCAGGGAGATCCCGAAGACCAGCGGCCCCAGCCACGAGGTGCCCTTGTCGCTGATTTCAGGAAGAGCAGCGTCAACGGGTAGGACCGCAGCTCCCGCAGGGTCTGGCCGAGCTGCCTGAACCCGCCGCTGAACGCGGAGCCCGAGGCGCGCACGATCTGGTGCGGCTCCGGGTCCTTGAGCATGACGAGCGGCAACGTCGAGAAGACCGCCCACCACACGCCGGCCGAGGCGAGCGAGATCCGCACGATCAGGCCGGTCAGGCCCTCAGGCGCGAACACGTACGCCGCGAGGTTGATCACGAGCAGTAGGCCGCCGCCCAGGTAGCCCATGGCCCAGCCGATCGACGAGATCCGGTCCCGCTCGTCGGGGCCGCCCAGCGCGGGCAGGTACGAGTTGTAGACCACGACGCTCGCCCCGAACGCCACGTTGGCGATGAGGAACAGCGCCCCGCCGAGCAGGTAGTTGCTGCCGGTCACGAAGAAGAACCCGATCGTCGACAGCGCGCCGACGTAGGCGAACAGCGCGAGCAGCTTCTTGCGGTGCCGGGTGCGGTCGGTGAACGCGCCGACCACCGGCAGCACGACGACCTGCAGCAGCACCGACAGCGACAGGACGTACGAGTAGAAGGACAGCGGCGAGACCGGGACGCCCAGCGGATACAGCCGGGCCGCCCCGCACGCCTCGTCGGTCGCGCAGCCGGTCGCGGCTTTGGCGATCTCGGTGAGGTAAGGGCTCAGGAAGACCGCGATGACGGTGGTCGAGAAGGCGGAGTTGGCCCAGTCATAGAAGTACCAACCCACCCGTTCGCGGCGGGTGCTGACCGGAGCGGGGGCGACGACGGTATCGGACACGGGGTCACCTGATCCTCACGGGACGGCTGCCCGGACCCTGGTGGGGCGCGGTCCGGACAGGGTGCCAGCGCGACGTTGACGGTGGGTTGTCGCCCAGGCACGTCGGGTTGACGGACGGATGACAACGGGGCCCGAGACGACCGCGAACGAACGTCAGGCGATCAGAGGGCCCACTGCCCCCGCTCCTTCAGCACGTCGCGGAGCACCTCGATGTGATCGGTCATGATGCCATCTACACCAAGATCAAGTAACTCCCGCATCTGGTCGGCATCATCGACCGTCCAGACGTGGACGTGGAGCCCCAAGCGGTGCGCGTGGGCCACGAAACGGGCGTCGACGACCGGAAGCCCGGCGTATCGCGGGGGGACCTGGACGGCGGCGGCCCCCGGCACGAAGCCGGCCAGCCCGCGTCCGTGCAGGGAGCCCAACCGCAGCGTCAGCACCTCCCGCTGGCCGAGGGCGGTGGCCTGGCGCGGGCCGCAGATCCGACGCGCCCACCGGATGCGGCGGTCGTTGAACGAGGCGAGCAGGACGCGGTCCCGGGCGTTGCACCGCCAGATCGTCTCGATGGCCGGCTCGACCGCGGGGTCGGACTTGAGGTCGATGTTGAACCGGCACTCCGGGAACTCCTCGAGCACCTCGGCCAGCGTCGGCACCACGGACTCGCCGCCGATGCGCTCGCTCCGCAGCTCCTTGAGGGTGTAATCCCGCACGCGGCCGGGCCGGCCGAGGATCCGGGTCAGGGTGTCGTCGTGAAACACCACCGCCACGCCGTCGGCCGTCCCGTGCACGTCGGTCTCGAGGTACCGGTAGCCCAGCGACACGGCCCGCAGGAAGGCGGCGATCGTGTTCTCGTCACCATGCGCCGCGCCACCGCGATGCGCGAACGCGATCGGCGTTGGCGCGTCGAGGTAGGGGAACCGGTGGGCCACGACACCTCCAGGAGGCTGTCGCACCAGAATAGGCCCCCCGCTCGACCCCGCTGTCGCACTGGGTCGGACCGTGCGGTCAGTGGCCGGCCGGAGGCGCCGAGAGGCATGCCCCGCCGCCGTCCGTCGGCGGTCGGGCGGCCCTCCGTCCGCCGGCCGGAAAGATCCGTACGCCCGTCGCGCGGGCCGCGGATCAACCGTCGGACGGTGGGCGATCAGCGGGCCGAGCGGGTCAGCGGGCCGGGCGGCGACCGCCGCCCGGCACCATCGTCGCGCAAATTCCGCCGTCCCGCCGGATTCGTCAGGCGAAATCGGTCACGCCGTGCGGTCACGGGCTCGAGCCAGGGTGACCGGCCGGGTGTGGTCGCGGAAGCGGGGGAGCCCGGGCTCGTCGACTCGCAGTCGGGCGAGCTCGGCGGTGATCGCGTCCATGATGCGCTCGCTCGCGCGCTGCGCGTGCCCGATCGCACCGGCGCGCAGGTCGCTCAGGTCGACGGGATCTCCAAAGTGGACGCGCACCACCGGCCGCCGCCAGAGGGCGGAGATGAGCATCCGGATCATCACCGGCCAGCCGTGGTAGGCGATGACCTCGTGTGAGCCCCAGATCGCCACCGGCACCACGGGCGCCCGGGTGGTCAGGGCGAAGCGAGCGATACCGGTCCGCGGCCGTTCGGGCCACAGCGCGGGGTGCAGCCCGATCCGCCCCTCCGGGTAGATGAACACGATCGACCCGGCTGCCAGCGCCGCGGTGGCATCGGGGACCGCGTTCCGTACGGTCTCCCGGCCCCGGTCGACCGGGATGTGACCGGCGGCCCGCATGAACGCGCCGACGATCGGGACCCGGAACAGCCCTCCGGTCGCCATCATGCGGGGGGCGATCCCCAGCCGGGCGCAGGCAGCCGTCGTCGCTATCGGGTCGAAGTTCCCGATGTGGTTGCCGGCCAGGATGAGGGGCCCGCGGACCCACCAGCCCGAGCGGCGGCGCCGCGCACCCGACCCGCGGCCGGCCCGATGCCCGCGCGCGTCGCTCAGCCGGTCGCTTCGGCCCGCCGGCTCGTCGGACGGCCCACCGGTTCGACTCACCAGGTCGTCGAACTGCTCGCTGGTGGTGACCCGCAGCCGGCAGACCAGGGGGACCAGGACGGTGGACAGACGCAGGACGAATCGCCACAGCAGCGGCGCCCGCCACGTCGGTGAGGGCGCCGCTGCTGCATCGGAATCGCCGGTGTGCACCATGGCCCGCCGATCCTACGACCGGACGCCGGCCGCCGGCCGGTCAGGACCGCGCGCTGGCGAGCCCTGACCGGCCGGCGAGGGCTCAGCGCAGGTCGGCCGCGAGGTCGGCGTACGGGCCCGCGCCGTGCAGGGCCTCGACGATGTCACCGGCCTGCTGCTCGTGCTTGGCGTAGTGGTTGGGGTAGGCCGAGACCTGGACCTTCTGGGCGGCCACGGTCAGCGGCAGCTGGTCCCAGTTCGGGACCTCCATGAGACCCCGGTAGAAGGCCTTGGCCGCGTACTCGGGGTCCTGGATCTGCTCCGGCGTACCCCAGCCGGTCGACGGCCGCTGCTGGAAC
>ERZ777003.3845-NODE-3845-length-13632-cov-6.157988_pt1 | contig 13632 bp, 11 predicted proteins | sample MGYA00374956_ERZ777003 | MGnify/ENA primary metagenome ERZ777003 (study PRJEB29302, sample SAMN06268252) | bioreactor metagenome | isolation source: Joint BioEnergy Institute, California, USA | place: USA:Joint BioEnergy Institute, California, USA | collected... | reverse complement strand
TTCCCGAACGCCCGGTCCGGATCGTCGTGCCCTATGGGCCGGGCGGCAGCAGCGACATCGTCGCGCGCATCCTGGCGCAGCGCGCGACGGAGATCACGGGCCAGTCCTTCCTGGTGGAGAACCGCGGCGGCGGCGCTTCCATCCCGGGCACCCAGGCGGTGCTGACCGCGCCGCCGGATGGCTACACGATCGGCACGGCGGACAACGCCCTGGTGGTGAATCCCGCGCTCATGCGCGACCGGCTGCCCTACGACACGGAGCGGGACCTCACGGCGCTCGGGCTCGCGGTGACGGCGCAGCTCGTGCTGCTCGCCAACCCCAACGCGCCCGCGCGCAGCCTGGCGGATGTGCTCGCCGAGGCGCGGGCGCAGCCGGGCACGCTCGCGGTCTCGCATGGCGGGATCGCCACGCCGACGCACCTGACCATGGTGCAGATGCAGCTCGCCGCGGGCGTCGAGTTCAATCAGGTCGGCTACCGCGGCGGCGGGCCGCAGCTCACCGGGCTGGTGGCGGGCGAGGTGCCGTACGGCCTGGTCGCGATCTCCTCCTCCTTCCGGCATGTGCAGTCGGGGCGGCTGCGCGCGCTCGCCATCTCGGGGACAGCGCGCAGCCCGCAGCTTCCGGATGTGCCGACGATGGCGGAGGCGGGCCTGCCCGGTGTGGACCTCGTCGGCTGGTGGGGCTTCATCGCCCCGAAGGGCGTGCCGCCCGAGATCGTTCAGCGGCTGCACGCGGTCCTGATCGCCCCGGCGCGCGAGCCGGCCGTGAAGGCGCGGCTGGAGGAGCTGGGCTACGGCGTGGTGGCCGGCAGCCCGGAGGACTACGCCGAGCGGATCCGGCGCGAGATCGCGCAGTGGCGGGAAATCGTGGCGCGGGTGGGCCTCAGGGTGGATTAGCGCGGCCGCCCCGCGCGGCCCCCTTACCGTGGCGGCACGATCCGGCAGGCCTCCGAGGCGGCGCGCGCGAGGCGCAGCATACGGCGCACCGCGACCGCGCCGGTCGCCGCCTCGCCGGCGAATTTCGTCAGGAGCGGGTTGGTCAGCAGGGCGCGCGCGGCGGTGTCCACCGCGACATCGGTCGCGGCAACCGTCGCGGCATCGAGCAGGGTGCGCCGCAGGAGCGCGACCGTGCCGGCAATCCCTGGCCGCAGCCCGTGCAGCGCCGCGATCTGGCGCACCAGCCGCACGCCGCGCCAGGCGAAGACCAGCGCGTCGAGCCCCGCCGAAGGGCTGATCGCCGTCACGGCGAAGGCCTGCAGCGCCGCCGCGCGCCCCAGCGCCTGCGCCTGCGCGTCGAGCGCGGCGAGCGGCCCCGCCTCCAGGATCGCGCGCAGGCTGTCGGGGTCGTTGGAGGCGCGCAGCGCCGGCAGGACGGATTGCGCGACCGGCACCTCGGCCGCCCAGCGCAGCGCCTCCTCACGCGCCGTCACGTGGTCGCCGCGGGCGAAGGCGGCGCGGGCGCGGTCCACGCTGCGCAGACCCGCGAGGCCGCGCAGCTCGCGCCACAGCGCCGCGCCAATCAGCCCATAGCCGGCGCCGGCGACGCCGAGCGTGAGCACGCCGAGCCAGGTCGCGCGCGCGAACTGCGCGGCGACGAAATTCGCCGCCTCCAGCGCCGAGAGGCCGAGCACCAGGACGCCCGCCCCAGCGCCGAGCAGGCCGAGGGTGGACCAGCCCGTCGCCGGCCTCACGCGCGCCGCGGCCGAGGGCGCCACGGCGCGATCCCAGCCGAAGTCGAGGCGCGGCGCTGGGGGCGTCTCAATGCCACGAGGCGGGGCCGGCTCCGGGCGCGGCGCAGGCGGAGGCGGCGGCGCCTCTCCCTCATCGAGGATCACCCGCGGCCCGCGCGGCGGCGGGGGCAGTGCTGCGCCCGGTTCGCTCACAGCAGGTCTCCGATCAGCCAGGCCAGCAGCGTGTCGAGGCCCAGATGCGGAACGCCCGCCGCGCCATGCGGATCGAGGCGCGGCGGCTGGAACTCCGGCATCTCGAACAGGCTGCCGTGCTGCCAGAACTCCGGGCCCGGCCGGCGCGTCGGCACCTCGCCGGGATAGACCTTGGCGACGCGCCCGCTTCCGAGCAGGACGCCGCGCACCGCGCCGACCCGGCGGCCCTCCAGGGTCGCCACGTCGTCCTCGGTGCAGCGGATCGCGGCGAGCGCATGCACGCCCGTCTCCGCCCCCGCCGCAATAGCGCGCTCGCGCGGCGCCGTGGTGAGGTCCTCCAGCAGCGAGGTCAGCGCCTCGCGCGGGCGCGTCGGGACATGGTCCGCCTTGGTCGCGACGAAGGCGGCGCGGCGCACCCCCTGCCCCGTCAGCCAGTCGAGCCAGGAGCCGCCATAGCGCAGCGCGGCGGCGATCTCGGCGAGCGCCTCGGCCGTGTCGTCGAAGGCCTCCTGGCCGGCGTGAAGGGCACCGAGCACGTCCACGAGCACCGCCTGGCGGTCGAAGCGGCGGAAGAAGGGATCGAAGAAGGCGGCCCGCTGGTCGGCGAGGTAGGCGTCGTAGCGCCGGGCACAGAGCTCGGCGAGGCCGCCGCCCTCTGCGGCGTGCGGCAGCGGGAAGAACCACATCAGCGGCGCCTCGCCGCGCGGCCCCGGGTTGAGGAAGCGGCCGGGCTGCAGCAGGCGCAGTCCGTGCGTGTCGCGCGCGGCATGCAGCCCATCGCGGTAGAGGATGAAGCCGCGGCGCGAGAGGGGCTCGTCCGCCGGCGCGCCGGCAGGCAGCGCATCCACGAAGGCGAGGAAGTCCGCGAAGGCCGCGGCGCGCGACCCACGCCGCAGGCGCGCGAGAGTCGCCGCCGACCACTCGGCGAAGGACTGGCGCAGCATCGGCAGGTCGAGCAGCCACTCGCCGGGGTAGTCGAGCAGTTCCAGCGTGACGCTGCGGCCGCCGAGAAGGCCACCGATCCAGGAGCGGCGGTCGAGCTCGAGCGTCAGCGCCAGGGTAGAGAGGTCCTCGGTGCGGGCAGGCCAGCGCGGCGGGTCGGCGGCGAGCGCGGCGAGGTGCCCCTGCCAGTCGAAGCGCGGCACCGATTCGACGCCGGCCGGCACCACGCGCGCGCGGCGCAGGCGGCCGCCCGAGGCGGCCTCCAGCGCCGGCAGGGTGCGCAGCCCGGTGCCGGCGGCGAGCAGGTTGGCGACCAGCGAGGTGAGGAAGACCGTCTTGCCCGAGCGCGACAGGCCGGTGACGGCGAGGCGCACCCGCTCCTGCCCGAGCAGCGCGAGCGCCGCATCCTCCGCCCCCGCGACCGCGTCGCGGAGGAAGCCAAACGGACCGGGCATGGGCACACCGATGCGGGCGGGCGTCAGGCCCGCTCGATCAGCTCGATCTTGTAGCCGTCCGGATCCTCGATGAAGGCGATCACCGTGGTGCCGAACTTCACCGGCCCGGGCTCGCGCGTGATCTTCACGCCCTCAGCGCGCAGGCGCTCGCAGGTCGCCTTCACGTCCTGGACGCCAATCGCGAGGTGGCCGAAGGCGGTGCCGTGCTCGTACGTCTCGACGCCGTAATTGTAGGTCAGCTCGAGCACGGTGTTCGACGCCTCGTCGCCGTAGCCGACGAAGGCCAGGGTGTACTTGCCCTCCGGCACGTCGCGCCGGCGCAGCTCCTTCATGCCCAGCAGGCGCGTGTAGAAATCAATGCTGCGGTCGAGATTCCCGACCCGGATCATGGTGTGCAGGAAACGGCCGCCAGTGGTCGTCGTCTCGCTCATGGCGTGATCTCCTCCTTCAAGGCGGGATCCTCGGGGTCGATCGCGATCAGGAACAGGCCCGCCTCATCCGCCGCCGCGGCGATGGCGGGGCGGTCCAGGATGATAGTACCGCCGGCCTCAACGGCGATGCCGCGCAGGCCCGCCGCCTGGGCTTCCAGGACCGTGGCGAGGCCGATCGCCGGCAGGTCGATCAGGCGGCTCTGCCCAGGCTTGACCAGCTTGACCAGCACGCCGCCCGCTCCCTCGCGCGCCAGGTCGCGGCAGCGCCTGAGGAGCTCGTCGGTTCCCTCGATCGCCTCGACGCCGAGCACGAGGCCCTGCTGGACCACGGCGGCCTGGCCGACATCCACGGCGCCGAGCGCGCGCACCACGGCGATGCCGCGGCGGATGTCGGCCATCGCCTGCTCGTCGGGCGCACGCTTCGTCATCAGCCCGGGCGGGGCGAACAGGTCGTCGAGGAAGGCCTGCGCGCCCACCACCTCGAAGCCCTCCTCGGCAAGCACGCGGGTCACGGCGGAGAGCAACGTGTCGTCGCCGCCGAAGGCCTTCGCGCCGATGCGGGCGATCAGCCGCGCGCCCGTGGGGTCCGGCCGCAGCGAGAAGAGCGAGGGCCGCGTCACACGCCCGGCCAGCACGAGCTGGCGGATGCCGCGGGCGCGCAGCAGCTCCATCATCTGCCCGGCGGCGCCGAGGCGCAGCACGACCTTGGGAATGGTGCCGAAGCGGCCGGGATCGCCGTGGCCGCCGATGACGATGACGAAGACCTCGCGCCCGGCCGCGCGGGCGGCCCTGGCGACACGCACCGGCAGGTCGCCGCCGCCGGCGATGATGCCGAGCGGACCGGGAGCGCCCTCCGCCGCGGCGGGGACCGTCGGCGGCGCCGCCTCGCTCACCCTTCCGCCTCCTCGCCCGCCTCCTCCTCGGGCGCGGCGCGGCCGACGCGCACCAGGCCGCGGCGCGAGGGGGCGCGGATGAAGGCGAGCATCTCGGCGATGTTGGGATCGTCGGCGAAGCGTTCCTCGACCGCCTGCAGGCGCTCGGAGAAGACGCCCGGGTCGCGGAACAGCATGCGGAAGGCCGCGCGCAGCGCATGGATCTGGGCGCGCGAGAAGCCGCGCCGCCGGAGGCCGATCAGGTTGAGGCCGATCAGCCGCGCGCGGTTGCCCATGGCCGAGCCGAAGGGGATCACGTCCGCCTCGACCCCGCTCATGCCGCCGATCACGGCCTGGCGGCCGATCCGCACGAACTGGTGGATCGCCGTGCCGCCGCCGACGAAGACGGTGTCGCCGATCTCGACATGCCCGCCGAGCATGACGTTGTTGGCGAGGATCACGCGGTCGCCGAGCACGCAGTCATGCGCGACATGGGCGACCGCCATGATCATGCAGTCGGCGCCGACGCGGGTGACGCCCTCGCCGCCGACGCTGCCGCGGTGGATGGTCGCGTGCTCGCGTACCAGGGTGCGGGGGCCGATCTCGCAGCGCGTCGGCTCGCCCTTGTACTTCAGGTCCTGCGGCGCGAGGCCGATGCTCGCGAAGGGGAAGATGCGGGCGCCGGCGCCGATCCGGGTGATGCCGTCCACCACCACATGAGCGACGAGCTCGACCCCGTCCTCGAGCGTGACGCCGGCGCCGACGACGCAGCCCGGGCCGATGCGGCAGCCGTGGCCGATCACGGCACCCGGGGCGATGGCGGCGCTCGGGTGGATCTCCGAGGGCGCGGCGGTAGGCGCGTGGCGGGCGTCGTCCACGCTCAGCGGTCCAGAATCATCGCGGAATAGGTCGCCTCTGCCACCACCTTGCCGTCCACCTTCGCCTCGGCCGAGAATTTCCAGATGTTGCCCCGCTGGCGCTCCTTGTGCACGTGCACGCGCATCTGGTCGCCTGGCACGACGGGCTTGCGGAACTTCGCGTTGTCCACGGTCATGAAATAGACGAGCTTCCCTTCCGCCTCCGGCCCGAGCGTCGCGACGACGAGTACGGCGGCGGTCTGTGCCATGCTCTCGATGATGAGCACGCCGGGCATCACCGCCATGGCGGGGAAATGGCCCTGGAAGTAGTGCTCGTTGATCGAGACGTTCTTGACCCCGACCGCAGAGACGCCGCGCCGCACCTCGACGACGCGATCCACCAGGAGGAAGGGGAAGCGGTGCGGGATCGCCCGCATGATGCGAGCGATGTCCCAGGATTCCAGCGTCTCCTCGCCAGCCGTCGAAGGCGCCGCCGCTTCTGCGCGCATCGCGTCGTCCATGCCGTTCAGCCTGTCTCCTCTCCGGCCCCGCCCGTGCCCGCGGCCGCCTTGCCGTTGCGGCCGGCGGTGCCGCCGGCGAGCCGGCGCAGCCGTGCCATGGCGCGCCAGAACTCCCGCACGGGCCAGGCCGGGCTGCCGAGGACATCGGTGCCGGCCGGCACGTCGTTGGTCACGCCGGCCTGCGCTCCGATGCGAGCCCTCGGGCCGATCGTGAGATGGCCGACCAGCCCCGCCTGCGCCGCAACGACCACGAAATCCCCGAGCGTGGTGGAACCTGAGATGCCGGCCTGCGCCACGATCACGCAGCCCCGCCCGGTGCGGACGTTGTGCCCGATCTGCACCAGGTTGTCGAGGCGAGTGCCCGGACCGAGCACGGTGTCGTGGCCGGAGCCGCGGTCCACCGTGCTGTTGGCGCCGATCTCCACGCCGTCGCCGAGGATCACCCGGCCGAGTTGCGGCATGGTCACGTGCTCGCCCGTGGCGGTGGTGGCGAAGCCGAAGCCCTCGTTGCCCACCCGCGCCCCGGGGTGCAGCACCACCCGGTCGCCGGCGAGGCAATGGCTGATCGAGGCATGGGCGTGGATCCGGCACCCGGCGCCCAGTACCACGCCGGGTCCGACCACCGCGTGCGGCCCGATCACGCAGCCGGAGCCGATGCGCGCGCCGGCGCCGATCACCGCGTAGGGACCGATCTCGCAGCCCTCGCCGATGTCGGCGTCCGCGGCAACGACCGCGGTGGGGTGGATGCCGGGGCGCGGTGGCGGCTCCGGATGGAACATCGCGGCCACCCGCGCATAGCCGAGATAGGGGGCCGCGGTGGTGATCGCGATGGTGCCGGGAGGCACCTGGTCCGCCATCTCCGGGTGCAGGATCACCGCACCGGCGCGGGTGGCGCGCAGCGCCTCCGCATAGCGGCGGTTGTCGAGGAAGCTGACCTCGTCCGGTCCTGCCGATTGCAAAGGCGCGACCCCGGAGAAGCGTCGCTCCGGGTCGGCGGACGGGCCCTGCACCGTCCCGCCTGCAGCCTCGGCGACCGCCGCGAGGCTGAACGGGCCCGCCCGGAGGAAGAAGCGCGGATCGGCCGGCAAGGCGCGCCGCCGTCGCCGTTCAGTTCCGGCGCTGCTGCTGCTGCGCCGGCCGCTGCTGCTGCTGCGCGGGGCGCTGCTGCTGCTGCGACTGCTGCGCGGCCTGGCCCGACCCCGACCGCGGCGCCTCCCCAGTCTCCTCCGGCGGGATGGTGACGCTGCGCAGGCGCTCGTTCAGCTTGGCGGCGACCTCCGCGGTCAGGTCGAACTGCGGGTGGTTGAAGATGACGACGGGTGCCGGCAGCACGAGGTTGACGTTCCGGCTCGCGGCCACCTGGGTGATGACCACGACCAGCGCCTGCTCCACCTCGGAGAGGGCCTGCTGCGCCGCCTGCTCGATGCTGCGCTGGCGGTCGCGGAAGATGCGCTGAGCGTCGGTCACGCGGTCCTGCAGGTCGCGCTCGCGGGTCCGGAGCTGCTCGGGCGAGAGGGTGGCGCGCTCGGCGCCGAGGCGCTGCTGCTCCTCGCGCCAGCGCGCCTGCTCGCGCTGCAGGTCCTCGTTGAGCTTGGCGCGGCGGCGCTCGATCTCCTCGCGCACCTGCGTGTGGGCGACGGAGACGCGGAGCACCTCCGGCACGTTGACGAGGCCGATCACCGGGGCGGGCGGCTGCTGGCCCGCCGGTAGCGGCGGCGGCGCGTCCACGCGCTGTTGCTGTTGCTGACGCTGCTGCGGGGGGCGCTGCTGCGTGCGCTGCTGGGACGCGCCGCCCTGGGCGGGGCGCTGCTGGCCGCCACCGGGGACGAACCATTCGGGCTGCGCCTGCTGCGCCAGGACCTGAGCCCCAGCGGTTCCGGCGGCGACCCAACCGAGGCAGAGCGCGAACGCAGCGGCGGCGATGCTCCGGCAATGACGGCGGCGAGAGGCCGCCACCCGCCGCCGCGTGGCGGCGCCGGGGCCCGCCGAGGCGCGGCGGCTGGTGGTGGGGCGGAACGACATGGGCAATATCCTGGCTGATTCTAGAATCGGGTTCCGAAACCGAGGCGGAAGACCTGCGTCTCGTCGTAGGAACGCTTCACCACGGCCTGCGCCACGTCGATATTGATGATCCCGAAGGGGCTGCGCCAGGAGACGCCGACACCGACGCCGACCCTCGGACTCGCGTCGTCGCTCACCGTAGGACCGGAAACCGAGGAAGGCAGGCCGGAGAGCGACCCGATATCCACGAAGGCGCGGCCGGAGAGGCCGACCTCCTGCGGCAGCGGGAGGGGGAAGCGGAACTCGGTGCTCTGGGTCCAGATGAAGCGGCCGCCGAGCGTGTCGCCGGTGGAGATATCGCGCGGCCCGGCGCCGCCGATGGCGAAGCCGCGCAGGTTCTCGCCGCCGAGGAAGAAGCGGTCCACGATGCGGTCCTGTCGCCCGCCGAAGGGCTCCAGGATGCCGACGCCCCCGGAGATGGCGATGACATAGTCCGGATCCCCGAGCAGGCGCTCGAGCGGAATGTAGTAGGCGCCGTCCAGCCGGGCACGGATGTAGGCCACGTCGCCGCCCAATCCGGCGAGGTCGGTGCCGAGCCGCAGCACATAGCCCGAGCGCGGGTCGATCCGGCTGTCGCGGCGGTCGTAGGTGATGGTCTGGCCGATCTGGGAGAGCAGTGTCTTGCCGCGCTGCTCCTGGATGAATCGGCTGGCGTCGGGCTGGACGTTGTAAACGTTGCGCTCGACCAGGGTATAGGACCAGGACTGGCGCAGATACTCGTTGAATTCGTAGCCGATGCGCAGCGCGCCGCCGTAGCGCCGCTCCTCGTAGGAAGCGATGTTCAGCAGGTTGCGCTGCACCAGGAAGAGATCGAAGCCGGCGGCGAGGTTCCGCTCGAGGAAGGCGGGATCGGTGACGGAGATGTCCAACTGGCTCCGCCGCTGCGCCAGCGTCACGTTGAAGCGCGCGTCCACGCCGGTGCCGAGCAGGTTGCGCTCACGGAGCCCGACATCGGCGAGGAAGCCGGCGTCCGTGGCGTAGCCGCCGCCGAAGGAGACCTCGCCGGTGGCGCGCTCGGTGACCTCGGTGTTGAGCACCACCCGGTCGGGCGCGCTGCCCTGCGCGACGTTGATCTCGGCCGAGGAGAAGTAGCCCAGCTCGCGGATCCGCTGGCGCGAGCGGCGGATCTGGGCGGGAATGAACGGGTCGCCCTCAGCGAGGCGGAATTCGCGCCGGATCACGCGGTCGAGGGTGCGGGTGTTGCCGGTGATCTCGATGCGCTCGATGTAGGCGCGCGGTCCCTCCCCGATCTCGAAGGTGAGGTTGATGCGCCGCGCCTCCCGGTCGCGCTCGATGCGCGGGGTGACCTCGACGAAGGGGAAGCCGCGCTGCTGGATCGTCTCGGACAGCGCCTGGACGACGCGCTCGACCGCGTCCCCGTCGTACCAGTCGCCCTCGTCGATCGGCACCTCGCCGCGGACCGTGTCGGGGTCGAAATTCCGCAGCCGGGAAACCAGCTCGACCTTGCCGATCCGGTAGCGCGGCCCCTCATCGATCGTATAGGTGATGAAGAAGCCGGAGCGGTCGGGCGCCAGCTCGGCGGTCGCGCCGGTCACCTGCACGTCGGCGTAGCCGTTGCGCAGGTAGTAGCGGCGCAGCAATTCGCGGTCGAAGTTCAGGCGCTCCGGGTCATAGGTGTCGGAGGTGCTGAAGGGGCGGTACCAGGCCGCCTCGCGCGTCGCGATCACCTCCTTCAGCCGGCTGTCGGAGAAGGCGCGGTTGCCAACGAAGTTGATGCGCGCGACCAGCGCCGCCTCGCCCTCGGTGATCTCGAACACGACGTCCACGCGGTTCTGGTCGAGCTCGATGATCTTCGGTTCGACCATGGCGGCGAAGCGGCCGCGCCGGGCGTAGAGCTCGAGGATGCGGTTGCGGTCCGCCTGCGCCGCGGCGGGGGTGAAGACGGCGCGGGGCCGCAGCGTCACCTCGGCGCGCAGCACGTCATCGGAGACCTTCCGGTTGCCCTCGAAGGCGACGCGGTTGACGATCGGGTTCTCCACCACCCGCACGATCACCCGGTTGCCCTCGGTGGTGATCTCCACGTCGCGGAACAGGCCGGTGGCGAAGAGGGTGCGCAGCGACCGGTCGAGTCGCTCCGAATCCATCGGGTCGCCGGGCTGGAGCAGCATGTAGCTGCGCACCGTGTCGGCCTCGATGCGCTGGTTGCCCCGCACCTCGATGGCCTGGACGGTGCCGCCCGTGGAGGGCGGCGCCTGGCGCTGCTGTGCGGCGGCGGCGGGACGCGGGGCCGCGGGCCGGCCGCGCTGCTGCGCCTCCGCCACCGGCGGGGCGACGAGGACGAGCGCGAGGGCGAGCGGGAGGAGAGCGCGGAGCAGGTCTTGCAAGCGACTCGGGCCCGAAAGCAGGGGTTGCAGAGGGCCGGCACACTAACCGGGTCGGTGCGGCCCCGCCACCCCTTTGAAGGCCCCGCCGGACCGATCCCGCGCCATACCCGGCCGCGCCCCGGGGCCGGGCGCCGGACTCCCCCGCACCCCAGCGGCGTCCCGCGCCAGGGTTGAGGCCGCCGGCCCGGCGGGGCGCCCAGCCGCCGCCCCTCAGCCGACGATTCCGGCGATCCAGTTGAACACGCCCCACTGGGCGAGGTCGTTCCAGGTTGCGAACACGAAGAGCGTGATGAGGAGCGCGAAGCCGGCGCGCAGGCCGATCTCCTGCGCGCGCGGCGGCAGCGGCCGGCCGCGCAGCGCCTCCGCGGCGTAGAACAGCAGGTGGCCGCCGTCGAGGATCGGGATCGGGAAGAGGTTGATCAGCGCGAGGTTGACCGAGAGGACGGCGATGAAGCTGACGAGGCTCGTCCAGCCCATCTCCGCCACCTGGCCCGAGAGCTGGGCGATGCGCAGCGGCCCGCCCAGCTCCTCCGTGCCGCGCTCGCCGGCGATCATCTGCCACACGCCCGCCAGGGTCTGCCCTGTGACGTCGAAGGTGTAGGTGACGCCGGCCGCGACGGCACGGATGGGGTCGAGCCGCTCATACTCCACCGCCCCGCCCCGGATGCCGAGCACGCCGACGCCTTTCGGGGAGCCGTTCTGCGCCTCCGGCACGGCGCGCAGCGTCAGCTCCTCCCCGCCTCGGTCGGCGCCTGCGCCCGTCGCCGCCGCCTCCCCGCCCCCGCGCCGGACGCGGATCGTGATGGGCACGCCAGGCCGCGCCTGCACGTAGCGCTGCACATCCTCGAACCGGGCCACCGGCTCGGCATCGAGAGCGAGGATGCGGTCGCCCGGCTTCAGCCCGGCGCGCTCCGCGGCCGACCCCTCCATGACGGCACCGATGACGGCGCTGCTCCTGGGCATGCCGGCGGTGCCGAACAGGGCGGCGAACAGCACCATCGCGAGCAGGAAATTGGCGATCGGGCCGGCTGCCACGACGATCGCACGGTCGCGCACTGGCTTGTCGTGGAAGGTCTCGCCGGGGCGATAGTGCGCGCGCTCCTCGGGCGGGATCTCGCCCGCGGGATGCTCCTGGCCGTGCAGCTTCACGTAGCCGCCGAGCGGGATCCAGCCGACGCGCCAGCTCGTGCCGCGCCGGTCGGTCCAGGCCCACAGCGACCGCCCGAAGCCGATCGAGAAGGCCTCCACATGCACGCCGCGCCAGCGCGCGGCGAAGTAGTGGCCGAGCTCGTGAACGAACACCAGCACGCCGAGCACGACGGCGAAGGCGATGATGGTGCGGAACGGATCGGGCAGCAGGTCCAAGGATCAGCTCTCCTGAGGGCACCCCGCCCCTGCGGGGCGGCATGTGGGCGGGGACGCGGCCCGCGCGGCGGCGATGGCCCGCCGAGGCGCGACGCAGGTCACGACCGGACCCAGGCCGCCGCGGCCGCCGCCCGACTCACGCCGCCCGCGCCCGCCGCACGGCGGCAAGGCGCAGGGCCTCCTCCCGCGCCGCCGCGTCCAGGGCGAGGATCGCCTCGAGCCCCTCCGTCGGCGGCGCGCCGAGGCGGGCGAGCGTCTCCTCGACCACCGCGGCGATGTCGAGGAAGCCGAGGCGCCGATCGAGGAACAGCCGGACTGCGGCCTCGTTCGCCGCGTTGAGGATGGTGGGGGCGCCACGGCCCGCCCGCAAGGCCTCGCGCGCCAGGCGCAACGCCGGGAAGCGCGCGAGGTCGGGCGCCGAGAACTCCAGCCGCCCCAGCGCGGCGAGGTCGAGGCGCGGCAGATCCACCACCATGCGCCGCGGCCAGGCGAGGGCGTAGGCGATCGGCGTGCGCATGTCCGGCGTGCCGAGCTGGGCGATGATCGAGCCGTCGGCGTACTGCACGAGTCCGTGCACGGCGGATTGCGGGTGGACCAGCACCTCGATCCGCTCCTCCGGCACCGGGAACAGGCGCGCGGCCTCGATCAGCTCGAGGCCCTTGTTCATCATGGTGGCGGAATCGACGCTGATCTTGGCGCCCATGTTCCAGACCGGATGGCGGACCGCGATCTCCGGCGTCACCGCCGCCATCTGCGCCTGGTCCATCAGCCGGCACGGCCCGCCCGAGGCGGTAAGCACGATCTTCTCGACCGAGGCGGGGTCGCGCGCGTCGAGCGCCTGGAAGATCGCGTTGTGCTCGGAGTCCACGGGCAGGATGGTGGCGCCGGCGCGGCGGGCCTCAGCGAGGACCAGCTCGCCGGCGCAGACCAGGCTCTCCTTGTTGGCCAGGGCCAGCACGCCGCCGTTGCGCAGGGCGGCAAGCGTCGGGCGCAACCCGGCGGCGCCGACGATCGCCGCCATGGTCCAGTCCGCCGGGGTTGCCGCCGCCTCCTCCGCCGCCTCGATGCCGGCGGCGACCCGGATGCCGGTGCCGGCAAGCGCATCCCGCAGATCGGCGTAGCCGGCGGGGTCGGCGAGCACGGCCTGGCGGGCACCGAGCCGGCGCGCCTGGGCGGCGAGCGCGGCGGCGTCCCGCCCCGCGACCAACGCCTCCACGACGAAGGTGCCGGGCGGCGCGGTCTCAAGCAGCGCGGCGGTGCTGCGCCCGACCGATCCGGTGCTGCCAAGCAGGGTGACGCGGCGTGGCGCGGTCTGGTGCCGGGCGGGCGAGGAAACGATGTCCGGGGCGGCCGCGCCGTTCATCGCCAGAGCGGAGTCCCTTGGCCGAGCGCCACGGCCATCAGCGCGGCCACCGGCGCCGCCGCCAGCACCCCGTCCAGCCGGTCCAGCAGCCCACCATGGCCCGGAATCAGCCGCGACGTGTCCTTCACATCGAAGCGGCGCTTGATCCAGCTTTCGAGAAGATCGCCCGCCTGCGCGATCACGCCGAGCAACGCCGCCACCGCCATGCTGCGCCACACCTCTCCTCCTGGCGCCAGGGCCGCGGCGGCGCCGGTTCCGACCAGCACCGCCGCAACCAAGCCGCCCGCCGCACCCGACCAGGTCTTGTTCGGGGAGACGGCAGGCGCGAGCTTCGGACCACCCAACGCCCGGCCGGCCGCGTAGGCGCCGATGTCGCTGGCCCAGACCACGAGAAAAAGAAATAGCACATTCGCCCGCCCGGCGTCGTTGTCCGCGCGCAACACGATCAGAGCAAGGCCGGCGATGCCGATATACAACACCCCGGCGGCCAGCGCGCGTTCCAGCAGGACGGCCATTTCCGCCCGGTTGACGGCTTCGT
>ERZ777003.3843-NODE-3843-length-13637-cov-13.363643_pt1 | contig 13637 bp, 7 predicted proteins | sample MGYA00374956_ERZ777003 | MGnify/ENA primary metagenome ERZ777003 (study PRJEB29302, sample SAMN06268252) | bioreactor metagenome | isolation source: Joint BioEnergy Institute, California, USA | place: USA:Joint BioEnergy Institute, California, USA | collected... | reverse complement strand
ACGTCGACGAACTCCGCGTCTACGACATTCTCACCCGGCTTGGACTCGCCGCCGGTTTTCGTCTCGGTTCCCTGACCCGCCTGGCCACCGGGCTGCGACTGGGCTTTGTACATCGCCTCGGCGAGCTTGTGGCTGGCCTGCGTCAGCTTATCGACGGATGCGTTGAGCCGCTCCAGGCTGGCGTTCTCGTTGATCGCTTTACGCGTTTCATCCAAGGCTGCCTGAACGTTGGCCTTATCCTCCGCGCTGATCTTATCGCCGTGGTCCTTCAGCATCTTCTCTACCTGATAGACCATCGAATCAGCGCGATTTCTAGCATCCACCTCATCGCGCCGGCGCTTGTCTTCTGCAGCGTGTGCCTCGGCGTCGCGCGCCATCTTCTCCACTTCCTCCTTGCTGAGGCCGGAAGAGGAGGTGATGGTAATCTTTTGCTCGTTGCCGGTCGCCCGGTCCTTTGCGAGCACGTTCAGAATACCGTTGGCGTCGATGTCGAAGGTCACCTCAATTTGCGGGACACCACGCGGTGCCGGCGGGATACCGACCAGTTGGAAGACACCAAGCAATCGGTTGTCCTTCGCCATGGCACGCTCGCCCTGGTAAACCTTGATCTCAACCGAGGTCTGATTGTCCGAGGCCGTGGAGAACACCTCGGTTTTCTTCGTTGGAATGGTTGTGTTCCGCTCGATCAGCTTTGTGAACACACCGCCCAGGGTCTCGATGCCCAGCGAAAGCGGGGTGACGTCGAGCAGCAGGACGTCCTTCACCTCGCCGCCAAGCACGCCGCCCTGAACAGCCGCCCCAATGGCTACAACCTCATCCGGGTTGACGCTCTTGTTCGCCTCCTTGCCGAAGAAGTTGCGGACGATTTCCTGAACCTTCGGAATACGCGTGGATCCGCCGACGAGAACGACTTCGTCGATCTTGTCCGGCGTCAGCCCGGCATCGGCAAGAGCCTGCTTGCAAGGCTCAATTGTCCGCTGGATGATGTCATCAATCATCTGCTCGAAGCGGGCACGCGTCAGCTTCTTGACAAGGTGCTTTGGACCGGTTGTCGGGTCGCCGTAAATGAACGGAAGGTTGATCTCGGTTTCGTACAGCGTGGAAAGCTCGATCTTCGCCTTCTCTGCGGCCTCACGCAGACGCTGCAAAGCCATGCGGTCGCGCGAGAGATCGACGCCTTCTTCCTGCTTGAACTCCTGAATCAGCCAGTCCACCAGGCGCTGGTCGATGTTGTCGCCGCCAAGGTGAGTGTCACCGTTCGTAGACTTCACCTCCACGACGCCATCGCCAACTTCGAGAATCGAGATATCGAACGTACCACCGCCAAAGTCGTAAACGGCAATGGTCTCGTCCTTCTTCTTGTCGAGGCCGTAGGCAAGGGCAGCTGCCGTCGGCTCGTTAATAATGCGCTTGACCTCCAGGCCAGCAATCTGGCCGGCGTCTTTGGTCGCTTGGCGCTGAGCGTCATTAAAGTAGGCGGGAACGGTAATGACGGCGGCCGTCACTTTTGTACCCAGATACGCTTCTGCGGCCTCCTTCAGCTTGCTCAGGATCATCGCCGAGATTTCCGGCGGCGACAGCAGCTTCCCGCCAGCGTCCACCCGCGCATCCCCCCTGTCGCTCCGCTTGACATGGTAGGGCACGAGCTTCATTTCTTCGTTGACTTCGTCATAGCGCCGGCCCATGAAGCGCTTGATGCTATAAATGGTGTTTTCTGGATTCGTAACCGCTTGACGCTTCGCAACTTGTCCAACCAATCGCTCTCCGGACTTGGTGAAGGCCACGACAGAAGGTGTGGTTCGGCCTCCTTCCTGATTCGGGATTACGACCGGCTGCCCGCCTTCCATAACCGCAACAACAGAATTTGTGGTCCCGAGGTCAATCCCAATGATCTTGCTCATTTCTTTGCAGTCCTCCCTTAGAGAAACCCTCGTACAAACGTTCGGCTCACGGTGCTCCTGCCCGCGCCCTGCTCAAGTTAGCCTATCTTTATTATTAAAGTTTAGTGGATTACTGTCAAGATTTGGGTGCTTCCTCTTCGCCGCCTGCTTGGCCTATGGCGCTGAGATTCTCGTCGCCTCCGCCTCCGACCTGGCCCCGATGCAGCAAGCGCTGGCGGATGCCTTTCGAGTCGCGTCGGGCCACAGTCTGCGATTTGTACTCGGGTCGAGCGGGATGCTGGCCCGCCAGATCCGGAACGGGGCGCCGTACGACGTCTATCTCTCGGCGAATGAGGAATTTGTAAAAGAACTCGCAAACTCCGGGCACCTGCTGGAGGATTCAGTGCGGGTCTACGGGCTGGGACGCGTCGCATTGTGGTCACGCCGGCCTGAGCTTCGCAGCCTCTCTAAATTGGATGCCGAGTCCGTGCGTCATATCTCAATCGCAAATCCGGCCCATGCCCCGTACGGACTGGCGGCGCGGCAGGCGCTCGAGAGCCAGGGGTTGTGGAAGAGCCTGAGTCCGAAGATCGTCTACGCAGAGAACGTCAGGCAGGCGTATGAGTACGCCCGGAGCGGGAATGCGGATATGACACTCACGTCCTGGACCTTGGTCTTTGACAAGGGCGGCGTCCTGATTCCGCAGGAGTGGCACCGCCCGATCCGGCAAGTCGGGGGAGTCGTTACCCGGTCAACCCAGCGGGAGGCCGCCCTGCAGTTCCTCCGCTTCCTCACCAGCCCCCCCGGACAAAACATCCTCCACAGCCTCGGATTGTTCGGGGCCGCTCCCGTCGGCCCAAGGAAGAGCACCGGAGGGAAAGACTAGCTCGTTGCTATTGCCGGATCGACATGAGCGGCAATCTCATCGAGTTTAACCAGTGCCATTAAGTCCAGAGTGCCGGCCCGCTCAACGAGCGAATAGAAGTTCTTCAGCCGCTACGACCGGTTCATCAGCAGCCGGTACACGAGGTGCAAGCACTGGTCCACGGTCAGCGGAATCATCCGGTCCGAAGGAAGCAATGGTCATGGTCGAGGAGTTGGAGGCCGTTGGCGGGTGCCTTACTGATGCGCTTACTGCCGGGATACCTTGATCGATATGGTAAACGTTCTTTACACCGGCTGCCTTTAGTTTGTCCACATCCGAGACCCGGTGTACGAAACAAGCTGCCGCCATCCGAAAGGCGTCAGCGTAGTCCAGAAACCGGGGATTCGTCACCGAGTGTAAGGTCACGTCCCCTAAGTCTCCGGGCAATCGACGGAAACCCTCTCCGAACTGCCGCCTTGAAAGCGATTGCAGGGCAGCAACGAGGACCAGAGGACCAAAAAGGAACCACCGAAGGCTCCTAGCCGGTTGGAGAACTTAAGGAAAGCGTTCACCCGCCGGGCACCGTGAGTTGGTAAAGGCGAGAGTCCATTTTCCCTAGGAACCCAATTCGCAAGAGAGAGAAGCTAATCTTCCTTGCTTCTCCGTCCCTAGCTGATTCGGCTCAAGGGCTAGCTGGCGCCAATGTCAGAAGCACCAGACTATAGCGAAACAACCTCACGGGTCACGACCAGCGAGAGAGTAGTCGGTAACTAAAGCAGCTCTTATCTGCCGGCGGCCGCGTCCCTTTGATATTGCGCAAGAACCTGCGAGGGCTTGCCGTCTGCGACGATTCGCCCCTTAGACAAATAGATCACACGGTTGCAAAGCTGCTGGATGTGTCCCATGCCGTGGGAAACAATGAAAACAATAGCTCCGCGACTAATCAACTTCTTTATGCGGAAGAAAGATTTCCGTTGAAACTGTTCGTCACCCACGGATAAGACTTCATCCAAGAGAAGAATCTCGGGCTGAATCTGCGTGCTAATGGCGAAAGCGAGCCTAGCCACCATTCCAGACGAATAGGTCTTTATGGGTGCGTCGAAGAAGACCCCAAGTTCCGCAAATGCCGCGATCTGAGGAATCAGCTCATCCATCTCCTTGCGAGAGATGCGATAGATGGACCCGTATAAGTAAGCATTCTCCCGCCCCGTCAGTTCGTGATTGAATGCGGCGCCAAGTTCAAGCAGGGGATTTACTCGACCCCGAATGTTCACTGTCCCGGTTGTAGGCTCAATGATCCCCGCAATGACCCGTAACGCGGTACTCTTGCCAGATCCGTTGGGGCCAACGATGCCAACGATCTCCCCGGGGTTCACACTAAGGCTAAAGTTCCGGAGCGCCCAGAATTCGGACGACACAGACGGCGAGCCGAACAAACCGAGCACGCGACCTTTGATTGTCCGGCGATTCTCCGGCACCAGGAGATATCGAACCCCCACATTCTCAAGCGATACGTGGATTCCGGCAGCGGTCTCTTGCGAACTAATTGGTTTAGATACAGTAGCTGCCATCTTTATTTATAGGTACAAGTAAAAGGACTTTTGTGATCGGAAGAAAATGGTCGAGCCAAGAACGAGAGCGACAAGGGCGTAGAGCGTCGCGAGAAGGACTGTCTCGCCAGAAGGAACAACGCCTGACGCAATGGGCTCCTGAAACATTCGGATAAACGGTAACACCGGGTTAGCTTCGAAGTAACGCCGAGCATCAGGAGGAAGGGCCGAAAGCTTGTAGAGGATCGGCGTGAAAAAGAAAAGAAGAAAACTGAAGCTAGCCCAGAAGAAACTGAAATCACGCACAAACACGTTGATGGTGGCGAAAAGAAAGGACAATCCCAGCACGAGAATAATCAACGCAATCACTGAAACGGGAAGAAACAGCATCGCTGCGCTGAACTTCGCCCCAAAAGCCAGCATCAGCAGGAAAACAACGGCGAGGCCCGCCACAAGATCCAGCAGATTCACGAAAAGCGTCACTATCGGAAAGGCGCCCTTTGGTATGAAAATTCGATTCACATAGTTGGCGTTTCCTACGATCGACATCGTCGAAGCGCTGGTTGCAGCCGCGAAAAAGGTCCAGGGAATATACCCGGCAAAGAAATAAACGCCAAAAGACCTCATGTCCTGCCGGTTTAAGAAGGAGAACACGATGGTGAGCGCAAGCGACACGAACAAAGGATTGAGAAGGGTCCAGAGAAATCCGAGAACGGATCCGCGGTATCGAGTCCTTAACTGCTGTAGCGTGTATTGAATGATGAATTCCCGATAGTCGAGGATCTGTTTGATTTGATGCGACATAGGGTCTAGACCGAAACGGCGGCCTTCCGACGGCACTGTGAAAGATCGACACCCAGTGCCCGGCAGTCTGACTCGAGCATCTCGTACACGAGGTCCGGGAAACTGGTGCGAGAGCTCCAATTGAGTACAGCCTTGGCTTTGGCGGGATTACCGATCAGCAATTGAACCTCGGCCGGACGGTATAACTGTGGATCGATCACGATATAGTCGTCCGCCTTCAGACCGGCGAAATCGAAGGCCATATCCGCAAATTCACGCACAGAATGAGTTTCTCCTGTGGCGACAACATAATCGTCCGGTTCATCCTGCTGGAGCATTAGCCACATCGCTTCTACATAATCTCGCGCGTGGCCCCAGTCTCTCTTGGCTTCCAGGTTTCCGAGCCGCAGTTCCTTTGCCTTCCCGGCTAGAATCGAAGCGACGCCGAAGGTGATCTTTCGGGTAACAAACTCGAAGCCTCGACGGGGAGACTCGTGATTGAACAGTATTCCCGCAGAAGCGTGAATGCCATACGCTTCCCGATAATTGCGCGTGAGGTCAAAACCGGCCACTTTGCTGATGCCATAGGCGGATCGGGGATGGAAGCGTGTCGTCTCCGATTGCGGGACTTCGGCAACCTTGCCAAACATTTCACTGGATCCCGCAAAGTAGAACCGGCACTTCGGGCAGACGGCCTTTAAGGCAGCCAGGACGTAGTGGGTACCGTTGATATTGGTGTTGATCGTGGAAAACTCGTCCTCGAAGGAGTAGCTCACAAAGCTTTGCGCAGCCAGATGGTAGCACTCATCCGGCTGGACCTTCTGGAACGCCTGATAGATGCTCGGAAAGCTCTCAAGCGAGGCGCTGTGCAACTGCAGCTTATCCTGGATATGCGCAATACGCTCCAGACGGTGCCCAGGGTCCTGAAGCGCCACACGACGAACCAGGCCGTGAACCTCGTACCCTTTAGACAACAGGAGTTCCGCCAGGTAGGAGCCATCTTGTCCCGTGATACCCGTGATTAGCGCTCTTCTGCCCTTCATTTGAACCCCTTCGATTTGAACTGTGTAAAACCGCCGAAAGCCCGCACGTGGCAGATTTTCGATTATACAATAAGGGCTTATACTAGTTGCTGTTTTTCTGCGAGGTGCGTGTTACGTTCTTGTTCGTTGGCTGGTGATTACTTTGGAGCCGATGACTGATTCCCGCGATCACTACGAAAGCAAAATTTCACATTTGCTCGCAAGCAATGATCCCGACGAGAAGAGAAAAGCATATTGCACTTGCCTTCAACTCCTTCCTTGCAGTGAAGAAACAGCCGCGTGGCTCGGACCCCTGCTTATCAGGACGGGATTCGCATTAGAGCAACAGGGTTTTCACAGCGAAGCGCGCGAACTGTATGCTGCCGCCCGATACAGTGAGGAGGTGGCTGAGGACCTTCGTGCAAATGCGGCATATCGATGCGGGATTCTGCAGCAAATCGGCGGCGATTTGGAAGGGGCCATCGCCACCTATGAGGAAGTGGCGGCGCAGCACGCTTTCCCCTTAGTTCGTCAACTGGCTCAGTATCACCTGGCCTGCCTTCTGGTTCATACCGAACGCTTTCAAGACGCGATCCAGAGACTCGATTGCCTTCTCGCCGAAGAGATTCCGGCCGATCTGTCGGTAGCTCAACTGCAGCTCCTGCGCGCTATCTGCCTGATTAAACTTAACCGTGAGGCGGAGCTTCCAGAAGACCTGCTTGCTCTCCTGCCTGAGGCTGGCTCAAAGATTGGAGCGGGGACAGCGGGAATCTGGATGAATGCCGCGTTTCATTTCGAACAGCACGGCCAGCTCGAGCTGGCGAAGGAACTGTATGCCCGCCTCGCCGCGATGCAGGATGTGCCCGGTGAAGTCTTAACAAATCTGCACTTTCGGTTAGGTTTCGTGCTCGAATGCCTGGGCTACTACGATGAGAGCTGCACGGAGTACCAAAAGGCCGTCAATTCCCCGCACACCTTCACCACAGCTCAGGTTCAAGCTCGGTGGCATCTGGCGAATCTCCTGTATCTCGCCGAATCCTACGATACCGCCTTTCATCATTTCGCCTGTCTCCGAAACGCCTCTGAGCTCACGCCCGAGCAGTGTGCCGACGTCGAGTTGAAGTACGGCATCTGCCTTTACAGGACCAATCAGCTCAGCGAGGCTAGGCGGCATCTGGAATGGTTCCGCCAGTGGGCAGAACAATCGGATTCAGACTTCGACTTGAAGGCAGACCTCGTGCTGGCGGAGTTATGCCAGCAGGAGAAGGATATTCACGGCGCCCGCGAATGCCTCACCCGAATCATCCACCACCCCGGTGCGGAGCAATTGATGAAGACGGCGGCCCTCAATTCGCTTGAGCGGTTGACGAGCTAGCGGGCACCGGCTCAAGTCGGCAGATGGTTCCGTGCTGACTGCTTGGGCGCAGGGGCGGAAGGCGGAAGTGAATCCGAAAATACTCAGTCATTGGATCTCCGCACACCTGGCAGTACCGACGATCTTCGGGCGGAAAGCTCGCCCACAGCCGCTCAGCGACTTCCGACCTTGACGTTATAGCCCAAAGCGTCGGCAGGTAGCCGTGGCTCCTTTGATGAAACACGGAGATCCAGGTGTCCCAGTAGCTCCCGACAAGGTGTGTGCATCCCAGCGCTCGAATCGACTGCACCCGGGCGCCTGTGACACGGTCGATACGCCCAAGAGCAGCAGCGGGCGAAGACGCCCCGAATGCGTTCACAACCACGGCAAGGAGCAGAAGGGCGCAGCTCGTCGACGCAAGAGACGGAGAGCCTGTTGCTTTCTCTAGCCAACGAAACAGCGCAGACGCCAGCCAGCCGGTCATCACAAGGAGGATAAGAATCATTGACGTCGTCCAGTACCGTGCTTCGTGGTTGTTCATGGCAACCCAATCCAGGGCAGCCATCGCCAACGCGAACGTGACTGCGAGAGCCAGGAAGACGGCGGCATCCGCCACGCGATAGTGGAGAGCGAAGGTCTTGCGACGGTGCTGAACTGCCATCGCCAGAAGCAGCAGTACGACCAGAACTGACATCCCAACGGGATGAAGAAACCATGTGAACGTATTTGAAGTCAGAAGATAAACGGCATTGGGGATTGTCGAAATCGGGGCGATTTTGAGTTCGGCGAGGCGCGGATAACGGCTTGCATGCCAGAAAACACCGGCGCCTGCCGCAAAGACCAGGGAGCAGCTAAGCAGCCGTAAGGTCAGACTGCGCCGGTAAGTACAATCGAGGACGGGAAGAAGCACTACAAGGCCGAGCGCCAAGGCAACGTGGGACAGGTTGATCCAGAAGGACAAGGCGAAGCAGATGCCCGCGATCGCACTGCGAAGAAAAAGCGGACCTCTTCGACTCCGAAAGAGCAGAGCCACGCCAACGAGTAGCGGCAGGAGAGAGATGAGGTACGGATGGGCAAGCGCCAGTACGTGAGCCGTTTGATGTGTCGGCCGCAGGACCAGGATGCAGCCGATGAGCGAAAGGGCAGCCACAGAAAGGTTGGGTGCGGTCAAGCCCGTACAGCGATGAAGAAACCATCCTTGAAAAACCACGGCGTTTGCGAATGCTGCCAGGATCATTATTTGCGTCTGGAACAGCAGGTTGTAGCGGTAATCGCTAATCCAGGAGGCCAGCCATGGCACGGGCATTCCGTAGCGGTTATCACCCCAGTAGTACGGGGTATAAACTTCTCGACTGATAAAGGCAAGAAGGAAGGAGTCACTATTGTGGTAGTCGTGAACCCAACTGAAGTTCACACAAAAAGCGCCGAACACAAAGGCCAAGATCAGGAGAAAAACGGGAAGTTTCGGGGAATCCATTAGGGTAGCGGTTACAATCATACAGATCCTTAATAAGTAGCCTCATTCATCCTATGAAATACAACAAGGTATGCAACCTGGAGGACTGGTGCGACCAGACGCTCACCGCAACGATGCGTCGGGTTCTTCCTTATTTTCTCAAGGTTTATCCTGACTACCCTCAGGGCAAGCAGCACCGAAAACATTGGGAGTACGCACATGTTCTCAACGGGCTTGACCGACTTGGGGCGACCCATCAGCAATCTTTTGTGCTCTCCGTCGCCGGGGGGCACGAGGAGCCTGCCTTCGACCTCACCAATCGCGTCCGATGGGTGTTCGTCACAGACATCTACGGCACAGGTGGTTTTAAGGATCAGGAATCGAACATTACGATGCTGACGAACCCGGATGCCTTCGCGCGCTGCCCTTATAACCGGAACAGACTCGTCGTCGAGTATATGAACGCGCTCGACCTCCGATTTGAAGAGAACACTTTTGATGGGGTCCTTTGCTTAAGTTCAATCGAGCACTTCGGGGGTATCGAGGGGGCTCAAAGGAGCCTCGCGGAAATGAGACGGGTTCTCAAGCCCGGAGGGATCGCAGCCATCACGACTGAATGCATCATTAACGGCGCAAGCGACCTCCATTTGCCTGGGCTGAGCCTCTTTGCCCCCACAACTCTCCTGAATTTGGCCCTTTCATCCGATATGGACCTCGTAGACGAGCCCGACCTGACGGCCAGTAGAGAGACTATTTCCACGGTGATGCCTCTTCAACGGGCGATTCAGCATGCGAATGAGAACCGGGATGTATTTCCAATGGTGGCGCTCGAACTGGAGGGCCGTATCTTCACCTCAGCGGCTTTGTTTCTTCGCAAGCCGTAGAACCTTCGACCTTTATTCCAGCTAGTCCCTTCCGGAGGTCCGCTTGCATTCGCGTTTCGTGCATTTCCTGGCGACGCTTGCTGTCATCCTGACAATGCCCGGCGTCGCCCAAGAGCCAGCCACTTCTCGCGGAGCACGGATCGCCAAAGGGTCTCTGCTACGCGCACCCCTTCCTGAAGGCACCGAGGTTGCTCGTATTGCCGCCTCGAACGGCACCGTCTGGTTTGCGGGATTCGACCGCACAGAAGAACCTCCGGAGGCGGTCGTGTACTCCTGGTCAGCTGCTGGCGTACGAAAGCTACAGCTGCCTTCGCTCGATGGAGCAGTACAATTTCTCGACTTGGCAGCAGACCGTAACGGAACGGCGCTGCTGGTGACCAGCGCGGGCGTCCTGCAACTGGACGAGGTGCAAGCCGGCTGGTTCGAGTCGCTCCAGGAAATCCGAGTACGAGGAGTAGCCGGAACTGACGGTTACTGGGCGATCGCAGACGGGGACAAAGTGTACTACCTCGCGGGACCCTTTGATCGGCTGGTCCGCAGGGAGGGAATTCGCGGTGAAGTGACTCACTGGGCGGCAACGGCCAGCGGAGAGCTCTGGCTTGCAGCACAGAGGGCGGGAAAGAGCGTACTTTATGAGGTTCGGCGCGAGCAAACCAACGTTACCGAGGTCGCCCTCCCGATTCTGGCCAGCGAACCGTCCCTCGTGACGGCACTGTTCGCCGACTCTGCTGGCATGGTCTGGGTGTCGCTGGCAAATGGAACGTTGTTGCGGTACTCAGCCGGAGCCTTTGACAGGTATGACGAATCAACCGGCTACCCCAACGTGGCCCTCTCGGCAATTGCCGAAGACCAGCTCGGAAACTACTATCTCTCCCCTTTCGCGAGCGATGAGGAGCCGACCCGCCTTTGGGGGATCCCGTCGAGCGCCAGGGCGCGGGTGCAGTTGGACTTCTTTCGATTTGAGATGGAAGGGTTTACGGGACAAATCCGGACATTATCGGCCGACCCGAGGGGAGGGCTTTGGGTAGCAATCGGAGCCGAAGGTGCATATCGCCTGCAGGGCAGCAAGTCGCTGCCCTGGCCGCGAGGCTGGGCGCAGGACAGCGCGAGAGCGGGCGCCGGAACCCAAGCAAAGGCCGTCGCACCGCAAGAGCGCTTCTCAACTGTCGCTTCCGGAATCGAGGGGATGACGGGCGGTAAATTCACGCTACTGAATAGCCTGAAGGGGCTTGTGAACGACGCCGTCAGCTCGATTGTCTCGGACAGTCAGGGGAACATTTACTTCACCACAGGCTACTCGCAGTTGGGTGGGTTGCCTCCCCTGCCCGGAGGAGGTGTAAGCAGGTGGGATCATCACACCATCACGAACTATACGACGGCGAATGGCTTGGCAAGTAATACCGTCCAGGCCAGCGCCTTCGACGCCGCCAACAACGTCGTATGGTTTGGAACATCCAACGGACTCTCCCGATTCCATGTAGCGACGGGGACTTTCACCAATTTCCTTCCCGCTGTCCTCGTGACGGACATCAAGGTGGATGGCTCCGGGAGTCTGTGGGTCGCTACGTGGGGGCACGGGCTGTACCGGATCACTGCGGCGACAGGAGCCATAGCGGCGCAGTTTACAGCCGCTACCACCGGTGGGCGCTTGGGAAGCAACAACGTAACATCGGTAGCACTCGATGGATTCGGGAATGTCTGGGTGGGCACAGATGGCGGAAGCCTCAGTTCGTACTCCATCGCAGGGAATACCTGGACGAACCACTCATCGTCGCTCTCGGCGATTGCAGGGAGCGCATCCGCGCGCGTGTTCCGGGTCGAAACAGATCTTTCGAACAATGTTTGGATTGCAATTCCGTTCGCTGGCGTCGTCCGGCGATCCTCAGGCGGCGTTTACTCGAAATTCGACCGGTCAAGCACGCCGCCGCTCGGTGGCAATACCGACAACGTCATTTACGCCCTGCATAGGGACAGGTCCGGGAATCTGTGGTTTGGGTACGCCTACAATGGCGAAATCCCGAAACCAGAGAAAGTCGGCGTGACCTTCCTCGCGGCTTCGCAAGTGAACGCCTCTGCGCCAGCCTTTGTTAACTACAGCGCCTCAGCCAACGGTTTCCCCTACAACATCGTGATTTCCATCTACGGAGAAGACCAGTCCACAGTGTGGTTCGGGGGATCGGGCCAGGGGGTGTGGCGCCTTGGCGGCCCGTTCGACGCGCCTGGTTGGCCTCAGCGGTTGCAGGGTATGGTTTACCACTCCTCACCGGTACTCGCCGACCTGGACGGAGACCAGGACCTCGAGGTGATCGTCGGGGACACCGCCGGTTGGGTGTATGCATTCCGGCCCGACGGCTCTCTGTTTTGGAAGTACGACACGCGGAACGCAATTCCGGTTGGCACACCGGCCGGAGCGATGACCGTACAATCCTCGCCTGCCGTCGCGGACGTCGATGGCGATGGGGAACCCGAAGTTGTCGTAGGCTTAGGCGGGCAGGCACTCCCTGGAATTGGGATAGGGCAGGGCGGCGTTCTGATCCTGAACAGCAACGGAACGTTCAAGCGCATTCTGTACACGCAGGACATCACCGACTCCGCAAATCGAGGTGCGCCCCAGGATGGATTCCGGGAAGGCGTTCTGGCAACACCCGTCCTGGCGAATGTGGATGACGATCCCGAACCTGAAATCCTGGTTGGTGCTTTCGACAACCTCTTCTACGGCTGGAACGCAGACGGAACAACGATATTCGCGCGCGACAATGACGGTGACGGCCGGTTTGACGAGGATTTTCTGGGCGACTCTACTCCGTACACGCCGTTTGACTCTTCGGACGATTTTCCCGGAATCCGCCTGGTGGACGATGACAGCAATGGAGACACTGACGAAGGCCATCCAGCAGATGACGATGAAGACGGACTGATTGATGAGGACTACCCGGAGTTTCCCTTCAATGCGACGGATACCCTGCTAACCGGTACAGTAGTCACCGATCTGCTCGGCAACGGCCAGCCCGCCATCATCTTCGGCACAGACTACTCCGGTACGCCGCCCTTCAGTCGGGGCGGAGTGTTACGGGTCCTGGACCGCACGGGTTCTCCTCTGCCGGGCTTTCCGAAGGGCAATCTGGAACAGGTGATCTGGTCGTCACCCGCGGTCGTCGACCTGGACGGCGACGGGAAGCTGGAGATCGTTCACGGCTCTGGATTGGACCTGAGCACTGTTGGCGACACGCCGGCAGATTCCCTGGTGGGACGTCTGGTCTACGCATGGAGAAACGACGGCTCGCCCTTTATTGCAGGTTCCAACGGGAAGCTGGCAGACACTGAAGGGCGATCTTATGCTTCATTCGCAGTCGGCGACCTCGACAATGACGGACATCCCGAACTGGTCATTGCGACAACTCCGCTCATGAACAAGCAGGGACAGTACACGGATTCGGCTGGCAATGTGATTAGCGCGTCGAACGCCATCGGGCAGATGCTGTATGCATTTCGCAGAGATGGCTCCTTGCTGCCGGGCTTCCCTGTGAGGCCCTACACGGCGAATCGAGCCACCAATCTCGTTGGCTCCCCGGTATTGGCCGATGTTAACGCCGACGGCTTCCTCGACATCGTCCTTCCCGTAGGAGCAGGCATCGTTGTGTTCGACCGTACAGGGCGAGCCGTGCCCGGCATGGGCATCTACGAGAACCTTCAGGAGGATAACTTCCCGGGGGAAATCACTTCAACTCCCGCCGTCGGCGACATCGATCTGGACGGGCGCCTGGAGCTTGTATGGTCAATGGGCACGGGTTCGGGAACGACAGGGATTGTCCGCATCGTGAAGCTCGGGGCGGTAAATGCAAC
>ERZ777003.3842-NODE-3842-length-13648-cov-13.540131_pt1 | contig 13648 bp, 8 predicted proteins | sample MGYA00374956_ERZ777003 | MGnify/ENA primary metagenome ERZ777003 (study PRJEB29302, sample SAMN06268252) | bioreactor metagenome | isolation source: Joint BioEnergy Institute, California, USA | place: USA:Joint BioEnergy Institute, California, USA | collected... | reverse complement strand
GCGGTGCCTGCGCTGCGGGGAGACGGCCCTGCCGGGCTATGTGATGACCCCCGGCAGCTGGCTCGGCTGGAAGTCCGGCGAGCTGTCGTGGTTGCAGGCGTGGTTGAACAGGTCCGACATCACGCTGATCTATCGGTTCATCGGGGACGCCCGGTACCCGGGCCACCGGTGCCCGGCATGTGGCCTCATCCTGCTCGAATCCCCGACCCCCACCGCCCGCCCGAGCCACAATCCCCGCCGTGACGACGTGGCCGACCGACGAGGTGGCGTGACCGGCGCGCTGGCCGGGCCACGTCTGCCCGGCGTGCGGCCTCGTCATGCTGGAGATGCCCGAGGGCGCGCTCCCGACGTGACGCCGGGCCCGGGGTGGCGTACCGCGCCTCCGCTGTTGGCCACCGCCGCCGGTGGGTATGCGGGGCCACAGTCGGAAGGAGGCTGCGATGTTCTTCGTCGATCGCGTCGATGCCGGCCGGTGGCTCGCCGACCACCGGGAGGCCCCCTGGGTCCGGACCGCTCGCCGCCTCGCCGTCCCGGCGGGCGCCGCCGTGGCCGGCGCCCTGCTCCTCCCCCGGGCGAGGGCGCGGCACGCCCTCCGCCGCCTGGCCAGGCTCCTCCGCCGGCGGGCCCGCTACGTGCGGGGCCGGCTCCAGGGTGTCCGCTACCGCCTCTCCGGTCGCCACCCCGACCCCGACGTCCCCGACACGGTGCTCGCCGACCGGATCCGGTCGACCCTCGGCCCGCTCGAGAAGCGGCTGGACGTGCCCCGGGTCCACGTCATGGTCGAGGACCACGTGGCGCTCCTCCACGGCGAGGTCGGCGCCGAGGCGGAGGCCGAGGACATCGAGGTGGCCGTCGCCGCCGTCCCCGGCGTGCAGGGCGTCGAGTCCTACCTCCACGTCGGGCTCTGGGACGGGAGCGACCGGCCGTCCGCCGGACGGGCGGTGGAGCAGCCCTCCGACGCCCGCCGCCGCCTGCTCGACGCCGCCGCCTCGGCCGGCGTGGACGCCTCCGTCGCCCCGGTGGTCGTGCGGGCGATCCTCTCCACCTTCGCCGCCCGGATCCCCGACGGCGAGCGCGAGCAGGTCGCCACCCACCTCCCCGCCGACGTCCGCTCGATGTTCACGCCGCCGCGCCGGCGCCGCCGGCTCGCCCCGGCCCGCACGACGGCCGAGCTGGTCGCCCGCATCGGCGCCGAGACCGACGCGCTCCCGCCGGGCAAGGAGGTCGAGGTGACCCGGGCGGTCCTCCACGAGCTGCGGGCCCTCGTCCCCGAGGAGGCCGCCGACGTCGCGGCCGTTCTCCCGGCCGAGCTGCGGGAGATGTGGCAGGAGCGCTGACGCGGTGCCGGGGCGACCGGGCGCGCGCCCGGCGACGGAGGTGCCACGGCGGGCCGGCGGTCGCACGCCCACCCACGTGCGCCGCCGCGACGGCCAGCGCGTTCCCTTCGACGCCGGGCGGATCGAGTGGGCGGTCCGCCGGGCCGCGGCCGAGGCGGGCGAGCGCGACCCGGACCTGCCGGCCACCGTGGCGGGCGCCGTCGCCGAGGCGCTGGCGTCCGGCCGGCCCGGCCGCGTGCCGGACGTCGAGGAGGTCCAGGACGAGGTGGAGCGCCAGCTCGGCCTGGCCGGTCGCGACCGGGTCGCCAAGGCGTTCGCCGCCTACCGCCGGCGCCGCACCGAACTGCGGGAGGCGAAGGCCCGCCTGGGGGTGCGGGACGAGCTGAAGCTCGGCCTGGCGGCGGTGGTGGTCCTGCGGGAGCGGTTCCTGCGCCGCGACGAGCGCGGCCGCCCCGTCGAGTCGACCGGCGAGCTCATGGACCGGGCCGCCACCCACGTCGCGGCCGCCGAGGACGAGCACCGGCCCGGCGCGTCCCGGCGGTGGGCCGAGGCCTTCTCGGCCCTGCTGCGCCGCCTCGACTTCCTGCCGAACTCGCCGACCCTGATGAACGCGGGCACGCCCGTCGGGCTGCTGTCGGGGTGCGTCGTGCTCCCGATCGAGGACTCGCTGAGGTCGATCTTCGCCGCGCTGGGCGACGCCGCCCTCGTCCACCAGGCCGGCGGCGGGACCGGCTACACGTTCACCCACCTGCGCCCGGCCGGCGACCGGGTGGCCAGCACCGGCGGGACGGCCAGCGGGCCGGTGTCGTTCCTGCGGGTCTTCGACACCGCGGCCGGCGTGCTGCGGGCCGGCGGCCGGCGCCGGAGCGCCAACATGGCGGTCCTCGACGCGTCGCACCCCGACGTCGTCGAGTTCGTGGACGCCAAGCGCACCCCCGGCGAGCTCGAGCACTTCAACCTCTCGGTCGCGGTCCCCGACCGGTTCCTGCGGGCGGTCGAGCGCGGCGGCACCCACCGGCTCGTCAACCCCCGGACCGGCCGCACCGTCGCCCGGATGCCGGCCCGGGAGCTGTTCGAGGCGATCTGCGCGAGCGCCCACGCCTGCGGCGACCCCGGCCTGCTGTTCGTCGACGCCATCAACCGCGCCAACCCGCTGCCCTTCCTCGGCCGCATCGAGGCGACCAACCCGTGCGGCGAGGTGCCCCTGCTCCCCCACGAGTCCTGCAACCTCGGGTCGATCAACCTCCCCCGGTTCCTCCGTGACGGCGGCGTCGACTGGGACCGGCTCACCGAGGTCGTGCACCTGGCGGTGCGCTTCCTCGACGACGTCATCGACGCCGGCCGCTACCCGACCCCCGAGCTGGAGCGGGCCGCGCTGGCGTCCCGCAAGGTCGGGCTCGGCGTCATGGGCCTCGCCGAGCTGCTCGCCGCCCTGCGCATCCCCTACGACAGCGACGAGGCCGTCCGCCTGGCCGGCCGCCTCACCCGCCACATCCGCCGCGAGGCCCACCGGGCGTCGGCCGCGCTCGCCGCGGAGCGGGGCCCGTTCCCGCTGTTCGAGCAGAGCACGTTCGCCCGCCGGGGCTCGCCGCCGCTGCGCAACGCGCAGCTCACCTCGATCGCCCCCACCGGGACCATCTCGCTCGTCGCCGGGACGACCGCGGGCATCGAGCCGATGTTCGCGATCGCCTACGCCCGCACCGTCCTCGGCCACCAGGTGGTCGAGCTCAACCCGCTGTTCGAGCGCACCGTCCGCGACCTGGGCCTCTACTCCGACCAGCTCGCCGCCCGGGTCGCCGCCACCGGGCGGGTGCGCGACGACCCGGTGCTGCCGCCCGACATCCGGGCCGCCTTCCCGACCGCGCTGGAGGTCGCCGCCGAGTGGCACCTGCGGATGCAGGCCGCGGTCCAGCGCCACGTCGACGCCGCGGTGTCGAAGACGGTCAACCTGCCCGCCGACGCGACGGTGGAGGACGTCCGGGAGATCTACCTCGCCGCCTGGCGGGCGCGGGTCAAGGGCATCACCGTCTACCGGTACGGCAGCAAGCCCGACCAGGTCCTCACCCTCTTAGGTGACGGGGGCGGGGCGCTCGGGCCGTCCGTGCACGCGGACGTCGCCTTCGCCGGCGGCTGCGCGGGCCACGTCTGCGAGTTCTGAGCGCGCTCGGCCACCGGCGACCGGGCGGCCTTCGCGGACCCACCCGCGGGCTACGGTCGCCGGCAGGACCGCAGGCGGAGGAGGAAGGGCATGCCGAGCGAGCAGGTCGACGTCGTCGTGGTGGGGGCCGGGTTCGCCGGGCTGACGGCCGCCCGGGCGGTGCACGAGGCGGGCCGGTCGGTGCTCGTGCTCGAGGCCCGCGACCGGGTGGGCGGCCGCACGTGCACCGAGGAGCACCACGGCACCTGGATCGACCTCGGCGGGCAGTGGATCGGCCCCGGCCAGGACCGGGTCGCCGCCCTGGCCGCCGAGCTGGGCGTCGAGACCTACCCCCAGCCGACCGAGGGCGACGACGTCGTGCTCTTCGGCGACGGGGAGCCGCAGCGGGCGCCGGACGTGGCGCTCGCCTTCTCCGACGAGGAGCTGACCGCGTACCTCGAGCTGGCCGGTGCGTTGGAGGCGATCGCCGAGAAGGTCCCGCTCGACGCCCCGTGGCTGGCGCCCGAGGCCGCGGCCTGGGACGCCACCACCCTGCGCGAGTGGGTCGCGGGCACCGGTGTCCCCGACCGGGTGGCCGGGCTGTTCGAGGTCGCGGTCCAGGCCGTGTTCGCCGCCACCTCGGCCCAGCTCTCGCTGCTCCACGCCGCCCACTACGTCCACTCGGCGGGCGGCTGGTCGAAGCTGACCGACACCGAGGGCGGCGCCCAGCAGGACCGCCTCGTCGGCGGGGTCCAGCCCCTCGCCGAGCGCCTGGCCGCGCGCCTGCCGGACGGCGCGCTGCGCCTGTCCACCCCGGTCCGCGGGCTGGCCCAGGACGGCGACGGCGTGACCGTGCGCACGGCGGGCGGCGAGGTCCGGGCCCGGCGGGCGATCGTCGCGGTCCCCCCGACCCTCGCCGGCCGGATCGACCACGACCCGCCCCTCCCCCCGCAGCGCGACCAGCTCCTCCAGCACATGCCCCAGGGCTCGGTCGTGAAGTTCCACGTGATCTACGACGAGCCGTGGTGGCGCGCCGAGGGGCTCTCGGGCACCGTCCTCTGCCCGGACGAGCCCATCGGCGTCACCTTCGACGGCACGCCGCCGGCCGGCACGCCCGGCATCGTCACCGGGTTCTTCGAGGGCCCCGCCGCCGTCGCCGCCGGCGCCCGGACCCGGGAGGAGCGCCGCGACGTGGTCGTCGACGTGCTCGCCCGCACGCTCGGCGAGCGGGCCCGCGACGTCCGCGACTACATCGACCGGGACTGGTCGGCCGAGCCCTGGACCCGGGGCTGCTACGGCGCCCACCTGCCGCCGGGCGCCTGGACCGTCTACGGGCCGGCGCTGCGGGTCCCCGTCGGCCGCGTCCACTGGGCCGGGACCGAGACCGCCGAGCGGTGGACCGGCTACATCGACGGCGCCATCGAGAGCGGGCAGCGGGCGGCCGCCGAGGTGCTCGCCGCGCTCGGGAGCTGACCGGGGACCGCCACCGTGTGCGACACCGCCTGCGTCCGCCGCCCCGGCGGCATGCTCTTCGCCAAGTCGAGCGACCGCCCGGTCGACGAGGTCCAGGTGCTGCGGTGGTTCGGGCGCCGTCCCCCCGGCGAGCAGCCCGTGCAGGCCACCTACGTCCCGGTGCCGGACGCGGGGGCGGCCGCCGTGGTCGGATCCCAGCCCACCTGGATGTGGGGGTTCGAGCACGGGGTCAACGAGCACGGCGTCGCCATCGGCAACGAGAAGGTGTGGACCGTCGACGACCCCCGGGCCGTCCCGCCCGCGCTCGTCGGCATGGACCTCGTGCGGCTCGGGCTCGAGCGGGGCGCGACGGCCGACGACGCGCTCGACGCCGTCACCGCGCTCCTGGCCGCCCACGGCCAGGGCGGCTCGGGCGAGGAGGGCGGCGACGAGCCCTACTGGTCGTCGTTCCTGATCGTCGACGGCCGGAGCGGCTGGGTGCTGGAGACCTCGGGCCGGTCGTGGGTGGCCCAGCCGGTCGGCGACGGCGCCGCCATCTCCAACCGCCTGACGCTGACGACCGGCTGGACGCGCTCCTCCCCCGACGTCGCCCCGGGGACGAACTGGGACGAGCGGCGGGCGCCCGACGCGCCGACCGGCATCGCCGACCACCGCCTGGCGGCCACCCGGGCCTGCGTCGCCCGGGGCCCGGACGTCACCCCGGCCGACCTGGTGGCCACGCTGCGCGACCACGGCACCGGCCCCTGGGGCGCGCCGGGGCGGCCGGCGACGGCGCCGCCGCCCCCGCCCGAGGACGTCCGGGACGACTGGTCGGGCGTCACCGTGTGCATGCACGTGCGTGGCTACCAGTGCACGACGGCGTCGATGGTCGCCGACCTGCCGGCGGCCGCCGGCGAGCCGCTCCGGGTCTGGGCCACGCTCGGCTCCGCCTGCACCGCCGTCTTCCTGCCGGTGGCCGTCCTGCCCGGCGAGGCGGGGCGGGAGCCGCGGGCCGTCGTCCCCGCCGTGCTCGGCGACCCTGACGCCTGGCGGTCGTTCTCGGCGCTCGGCCGCCGGGTCGAGGCGCCCGGCGAGGCCGGTGCCGCCGCCCTCGCCACCGTGCGGGCCGTGCTCGACCCGATCGAGGCCGCGGCCTGGGAGGAGGCCGACGCCCTCTGGCGTGGGGGCGCCGGCCCGGACGCCTGGCGGGCGGCCGCCGAGGGCTGGGACCGGGCCGTCCGGTCCGCCCTCGCCGCCCTCGGCTGAGGCGCCGCCGCGCCGCGGCACGGCCGCCACTGCAGACAGTGGTGGCTTGACCGTCTAGGGTGATCCCTACGGCCGGCAGAGGGGGCGGGATGCTTCGACGGTGGGGCCACTTCGCAGCCACCCACCACTGGTGGGTGATCGGCACCTGGGTGGTGCTCGTGCCGGCCCTGTGGGTGCTGGGGCTCGCCGTCGGCGGCGAGCCGGACAACACCTTCACCCTGCCGGGCTCGCCGTCGCAGGACGCCCAGGACCGGCTGGAGGCCGACTTCCCCGCGGCCGCCGGGGCCAGCGCGACGGTCGTCTACCACAGCCGGACCGGCGCCGACCTCACGACCGACACCTCGGTCCAGCAGGAGATCGAGGCCAGCCTGGCCGACATCTCCGGCCTCGACGGCGTCGCCTCGGTGACCGGGCCGTTCCGCAACGACGACCTGTTCTCGGAGGACGGCAGCACCGCACTGGCCAACGTCGTCTGGACCGACCCGCCCGACGAGCTGCCGAACAACGGGGTCGACGCCTTCGAGGACCTCGACGCCTCGGTGGCGCAGCACCGCAGCGACGACCTCCAGATCGAGCTCGGCGGCACGCTGCCGGGCGCCCAGCCCACCGACGTCGAGCCCGCGCTCGTCGTCTACGGCCTCGTCGCCGCCCTCGTCATCCTCGCCGTCGCCCTGGCCACCTGGTGGTCGTTCGCCTGGCCGGTCGTCGGGGCGCTGGCCGGCGTCGGCCTCGGCGTCTCGCTCGTGCGGTTCCTCGAGCTGGCCGTCGACGTGCCCACCATCTCCGAGACCGCGGCGGTGATGATCGGCCTCGGCGTCGGCATCGACTACGGGCTGTTCGTCGTCGGCCGGGCCAAGGACCACGTCGAGGCCGGCGAGGCCCCCGTCGCCGCCGCCGGGCGCGCCCTCGACACCGTGGGGCGGGCGGTGCTCACCGCGGGCGCCACCGTCGTCGTGGCGCTCGGCGCGCTGCTCGTCTTCGACGTCCCCGCGGTGACCGCCATGGCCTACGCGGTCGTCGTGGTCGTCACCGCGGTCGTGCTCGCCGCGCTCACGCTGCAGCCGGCGATCATCGGCGCGGTCGGGCCCCGCCTGGCCCGGGGCCGGGTGCCCTGGTCCCACCGCGCCGACCCCGCCCGCCGGAGGCCCATGCGCCGTTGGGCCGACCTCGTCACCCGGGTGGCGCCGGTCGCGCTGGCCGGGGCGCTGGTCGTGCTGCTCGTGCTGGCCATCCCGGTGTTCCGGGGCGACCTGCGGCTCGGCCCGCTGGACAACTCCCTCTACCCGACCGACTCGACGCAGTACCGGGCGTGGGAGCTGCAGTCCGAGGCGTTCGGCCCCGGCTCGACCGACCCGTTCCTCGTCGTCGTGGAGATCCCCTCCGGTGACAGCTCGGCCCAGGGCCAGGTGACGACGCTGGTCCAGGACGTCGCCAAGGCCGACGGGGTGGCCACCGTGACGCCGCCCCAGGTCAACTCGGAAGGGAGCGTCGCCGCCTTCGAGGTGATCCCCACCACCGACGCCCAGGCGGAGGAGACCGCCGAGCTCGTCGACCGGTTGCGGGACGACACCATCCCGAACGCCGTCCAGGGCACCGGCCTCACCGCCGAGGTCGCCGGGCGCAACGCCATCTTCGTCGACCTCGACGACCGCATCGGCGACCGGCTGCCGACCTTCATCGGCCTCGTGATCCTCGTCGCCCTCGTGATCCTCGGCGCCGTCTTCCGGTCCCTCGCCATCCCGATCAAGGCGGCGGTGTTCGACGTCGTGACGATCCTCGCCACCTACGGCGTGCTCGTCGCGTTCCTCACCTTCGGCTGGGGCCGCAGCTGGGTCGGCATCCCCCAGGACCTGCCGGTGCTGTCGCTGCTCGCGCCTGTGTTCTTCGCCGTCCTCTTCGGGCTGAGCAACGACTACGAGGTCTACCTCGTGTCCCGCATGCACGAGGAGCGCGAGGGCGGCGCCGACCCCGCCGAGGCGGTGCGGCGGGGCCTGGGCGGCGGCGGCCGGATCGTCGTGGCCGCCGCGCTGATCATGGTCTTCGTCTTCGTCTCGTACGTGTTCCAGCCGGGCGCGGCCATCAAGCAGTTCGGGTTCGGGATGGCGGCCGCGATCGTGCTGGACGCGTTCGTCACCCGGATGATCGCGCTGCCGGCCGCCATGCGGCTCGGCGGCGACGCGATGTGGTGGCCGGGCCGGCGTGCGGGCGCCGCCCCGGCCGCCCGCCCGACCGCGACGCCCCGACCGGACGCCGCGGGCTGAGAGGAGGCACGCGATGGTGCGGACAGCGCCGCAGGACACCGAGCCGGCCACCGGGCGGGCCGACGCCCTCGTCGTCTTCGGGATCACCGGCGACCTGGCCCGGGTCATGACGTTCCGCTCGCTCTACCGGCTCGAGCAGCGGGGCCTGCTCGACTGCCCGATCCTCGGCGTGGCCGTCGAGGACTGGACCGACGACGACCTCCGCCAGCACGCCCGGGCGGCGATCGAGGCGACCGGCGAGCCGGTCGAGCCCCACGTCTGGGACCGGCTCGCCGCCCGCCTCTCCTACGTGGCCGGCGACGTCGCCGACGCCGGCACCTACCGCCGGGTCGCCGCCGCGCTGTCGGACGCGTCGCTGCCGGTCTTCTACCTGGAGATCCCGCCGGCGCTGTTCGCCACCGTCGTCGCCGGCCTCGCCGGGGCGGACCTGACCCACCGGGCCCGCGTCGTCGTCGAGAAGCCCTTCGGCCACGACCTCGCCTCGTCCCGGGCCCTCGCCGAGGAGATGCACCGCTACGTCGACGAGTCGCAGATCCTCCGCATCGACCACTTCCTCGGGAAGATGGGCCTGGAGGAGCTCCTCTACCTCCGGTTCGCCAACACGCTGCTCCAGCCGGTGTGGAACCGCACGGCGATCGAGAGCGTGCAGATCACGATGGCCGAGGCCTTCGGGGTCGAGGACCGCGGCCACTTCTACGACCCCGTCGGCGCCCTGCGGGACGTCGTCGTCAACCACCTCCTGCAGGTCGTGTCGGCCACGGCCATGGAGGCCCCCGCCGGCGCCGACCCCGCCGCCATCGAGGCCGCCCAGCTGGCGCTCTTCCGCTCGGTCCTCGACGCCGACCCGGGGCACTACGTCCGGGGCCAGTACGACGGCTACCGGGAGACCGCCGGCGTCGCCCGCGACTCGACGACGGAGACCTTCGCGGCGCTGCGCCTCGAGATCGAGAACTGGCGGTGGTCGGGGGTCCCGTTCTTCATCCGCACCGGCAAGCACCTGCCCGTCACCCAGACCGAGGTCCGGCTGGTCTTCGAGCGCCCGCCCCGCCTGCGGCTGGGGCTGGCCGGCGAGCACGGCCCCGAGCCCGACCAGCTCGTCGTCCGGCTCGACCCGTCGACCGGCATCCGGCTCGTCCTCGACGCCCGCCGGGCCGAGAGCCGCGCCCCGGAGGAGATCACCCTCGACATGACCTTCGCCGAGGAGGGCGGCGAGGGCCCGACACCCTACGAGGTCCTGCTGGAGGCCGCGCTCGCCGGCCGCACGGTCCGCTTCACCGGCCAGGCCGTCGTCGAGGAGTCCTGGCGCATCGTGCAGCCCCTCCTCGACGCCCCGCCGCCCGTGCACCCCTACCCCAAGGGCACCTGGGGACCGCCGGTCAGCGACGCCGTGCTGGCCGGGCACGGCCGCTGGCACGAGCCCTGGAGCACGCCGTGACCGCGCCGCCCAGCACGTCGATGCCGTCGCCGTTCCCGCCCATCGAGGACTACGCCTTCCTGTCCGACTGCCACACGGGGGCGCTGATCGCCCCCGACGGGGCCGTCGGCTGGCTGTGCGTGCCCCGCTTCGACTCGCCGAGCGTCTTCGGCAGCCTGCTCGACCGCCAGGCGGGCGACTTCCGCTTCGGCCCCTTCGGCGTCAACGCCCCCACCAGCCGGGCCTACGAGCCGGGCACCAACATCCTCACGACGACCTGGAACACCTCGACCGGCTGGCTCGTCGTGCGCGACGCGCTGACGATGGGCCCGCGCGCGGGTGACGACCCGGTGACCCCCCACACCCGGCCGCCGGCCGACGACGACGCCGACCACGTCCTCGTGCGCACCGCGGAGTGCATCGACGGCCAGGTCGAGGTCGAGCTCGTCTGCGAGCCCGTCTTCGACTACGGCCGGGAGGGCGCGACCTGGGCCCTGGTCGGCGACGACCGGCACGAGGCCCACGCGCAGGGCGCCGGCACGACGCTCTCCCTGCGCGCCGACCTGCCCCTCGGGGTGGAGGGCGGCCGCGTCCGGGCCCGCCACGTGCTGCGGGCCGGGGAGCGCGCCTTCTGCGCCCTGTCCTGGGACGCCGACCTGGCCGGCCCGGCGGACGTCGACGAGGCCGCCGCCCGGCTGGCGTCCACCACCCGGTTCTGGCGCGACTGGCTGCGCCGGGCGCGGGCCATCGACCACCCCTACCGGCAGGCGATCGAGCGCTCGGCGCTGACCATCAAGGGCCTGACCTACATGCCGACCGGCGCCACCGTGGCGGCGCTGACGACCTCGCTGCCCGAGGCGCCCGGCGGCGAGCGCAACTGGGACTACCGCTTCACCTGGATGCGCGACTCGACCTTCACGCTCCAGGCCCTCCACTACCTGGACCTCGACTGGGAGGCCGACGAGTTCGTCGAGTTCATCGGCGACCTCGAACCGGTGGACGACGGCGGGCTCCAGATCATGTACGGCATCGACGGCCGCCGCGACCTCACGGAGACGACCCGCGACGACCTGTCCGGCTACGCGGGGGCGCGGCCGGTGCGGGTCGGGAACGACGCCTTCTCCCAGCGCCAGAACGACGTCTACGGCGCCGTGCTCGACGCCATCCTGCTGCACACCCGCCGCAGCCGGCGCCTGCCCCGGGCCCTGTGGCCGGTCGTCCAGCGGCTGGCGAGCTGCGCGACGGCGGTCTGGCCGCAGCCCGACCAGGGCATCTGGGAGGCCCGCGGCGCCCCCCGCCACTACGTGTCGTCCAAGCTCATGTGCTGGGTGGCGCTCGACCGGGCGGCCAAGCTCGCCGCCCTGCGGGGCGACGCCGAGGCCGAGGCGACCTGGCAGGCCACGGCGGAGGAGATCCGGGCCGACGTGCTGGCCAAGGGGGTGAGCGACCGGGGCGTGCTGCGCCAGCACTACGACACCGACGCGCTCGACGCCTCGACGCTGCTGGCCGCCATCTTCGGCTTCCTCCCCGGCGACGACGAGCGCCTGCGGGCCACCGTCCTCGCTGTCGCCGACGAGCTGACCGACCGCGGCTACGTGCTGCGCTACCGGACCGACGAGACCGACGACGGGCTGACCGGCACCGAGGGCTCGTTCCTCATCTGCTCGTTCTGGCTCGTGTCGGCCCTGGCCATCGTCGGCGAGCTGGCCCGGGCCCGGGAGACGATGGACCGGCTGCTGCGGGTGGCCTCGCCCCTCGGCCTCTACGCCGAGGAGCTCGACCCCCGCACAGCCCACCACCTCGGCAACTTCCCCCAGGCGTTCTCGCACCTGGCGCTCATCGAGGCGGCCGCCCGGCTCATCCTGGCCGAGCGCCTCGACGAGATGGAGGTCGCCCTCTAGCCGGGGCGACCCCCTACTGCTGGTAGCGCTCGACCACCTCGGGCGGCCGGACGCTCGCCGCGTCCGGGTCCTCGCCCGACGCCCGCCGGGCCCGGCGCTGCCGCAGCAGGTCCCAGCACTGGTCGAGCGCCACCTCGACCTCCCGCAGCCGCTCGGCGGCCGCCTCGTCGGGCCCGTTGGCGGCGAGCGTGCGCTCGAGCGAGTGCTCCTCCTCCACCAGCGCGCCGATCCGCCGGATGATGTCGTCGTCGTCCATGGCCACGCTCCTCTCTCGGGCCTGGCCGGCATCCTGCCGCCTCCGGCGCCCGGTCCCAACCACGCCCGGCCGGCGGGTGCCGGTCAGCAGCGCGCCCCCTCCGGTGGCTGGCCGATGATGAAGGGGTTCTCGGTCGTCGTGGTCGTCGGCGGCGGCGACGTCGTGGTGGTCGTCGTCTCGGGCGGGGCCGTCGTCTCCGGCGTCTCCGGCGTCTCGGGCGCCGGCGCCCCGGCGGGCGGCGGCATCTGGTCGATCGGGGTGGGGACCTCGTGGACGGTGGTGAAGTCGGCCCCCGCGATGACGACCACCTCGCCCGAGCCCAGCTCGGGGTTGACCTCGGTGGGGATGGCCGTCTCGCTGGTGATGTGCCGGGCGACGCGCTGGGCGAACAGCTCCTGCCCCGGCGCGTGCTGGATGGTCGTGTGCGCGTAGAAGGTGTCGGCGTCGCCCGGCTGGCGCAGCGTGAAGCCGACCTGCTGCAGCGCGGCGCTGACGTCGGAGGCCAGGTTCTCCCGCTGCTGGGCGGGGTCGGCGACGGTGCCGTTCAGCACCTGCACCGTCACCCGTGACGGGCTGATCTCGCTCGGGTCGAGGCCCCGGAAGACGTTGAGGATGGGCTCGGCCTCGGCCTCGTCGAGCAGGAGGCGCCCCCGCTGGGTCGGGTGGTCGACGACCGGCAGCGGGTAGGTCTCGAGCTCGGCCGGGTCGAAGTCCTTGAAGCGCTCCCCCAGGTCGCGCAGGTCGCCGATGGTGAGGTTGGGGTCGAGCTTGACCGTGTCGACGCCGATGTCGATGAGCTCGTGCAGGTAGAGCGGGTTGTCCTTGACCCGCGCCAGCACCTTGGACATCGCCCGCTGGATGAAGATCTGCTGGCGCTTCACCCGGTTGACGTCCGACAGCGGGTCGTGCCGCCACTCGCCGTCGATGAGCACCTCGAGCTTGCGGGACCGCACGAACTCGAGGGCGTCCTCGCCGTTGAGGTTCACGCAGCCGAGCTGCTCGTTGTAGAAGCCCGACCCCTTGTCCCGGGCGGCCCGCTCCATGAACACCGGCACGCCGCCGACCGAGTCGACCACCCGCTGGAAGCTGTCGAAGTTGACCTCGACGAAGTGGTTGATCGTGACGCCGAAGTTCTGCTGCAGGGTGTCGATGAGGTTCTGCGGGCCCTTGTCGTCGGGCCGGTTGTAGACCGCGTTGATCATCCCCTTCTCGCCGGTGTCGGCGACGGTGACGATCAGGTCGCGGGGGAACGAGGTGAGCGCCAGCCGGTCGGACTTGGGGTCGACCCGCAGCACCATGATCGTGTCGGTGTTGACGCCGTTGTGGCCCTCGCGGGTGTCGACGGCCACGATGAGGAAGTTCTCCGGCTCGCCGGGCGGCGCCTGCGGCAGCTCCACGTCCGCCCGCTCGATGCTGCCGTACTTGACGACCAGGTAGGTGCCGAGCGAGGCGCCGAGCAGGCACACGAGCACGATCGCCGTGCCCGCCGCCAGCACCAGGCGCTGCAGCCAGCTGCGGCGGCCCCGGCGGCCGTCGCCGCGCCCCCGGGCGCCGGCGCCCCGGGGCCGGGCGTGGCGGGGGCCGTCGGGCGGGCGGCCCCTCCGCTCGCCGGGCCCGCGCCCGG
>ERZ777003.3841-NODE-3841-length-13648-cov-14.546678_pt1 | contig 13648 bp, 12 predicted proteins | sample MGYA00374956_ERZ777003 | MGnify/ENA primary metagenome ERZ777003 (study PRJEB29302, sample SAMN06268252) | bioreactor metagenome | isolation source: Joint BioEnergy Institute, California, USA | place: USA:Joint BioEnergy Institute, California, USA | collected... | reverse complement strand
CGCGCTCAGTGTAGGTAGTCGCTCACCTGGCGCACCCAGTCCGCGAGCCCGTACCAGATCAGCGCGATCAGCGCCGCCAGGGCGGCCCACCGCCCGGCCCTGCCGCGCCGCCGCCAGGCCTCCAGGGCGATGCCGGCGCCGATGCAGAGCGCCGGGAAGAGGAACGGCTGCCAGCGCACCGCCTGGTCGCTGTTCAGCAGCGTCCCAAACGAGAGCGCCGTCCCGAGCCAGCAGGCCGCCAGCACCACCCCGAGCTGGCGCGGGGCGCCCCGCAGGCGCTCCCGCCCGTTCTCCTGCCCGGTGTCTCCCCCGAGCCCTGCGCTCCGTCCCGGCGCGCCCACTCCCCCGGCCGGCCTCCAGGCGAGCAGCAGCGCGCCAGCGGCCCCGGCGATGAGCAGCGGCCCCGCCAGCGCAGGCTGCGGGCTCGTCACCTGCCCGACGACCCAGCGGGCGAGCTTGTCGTCGAGCGGCCGGTCGGGCGGGCAGCGCTGCTCGGCCGGCAGGTTGGCCTGAGCCGCGGCCTGCTCCCGGCGCGTCTCGAACAGCCCCAGGAAGGCGCTGTAGTACACCAGCCCGACGAGCGCCGCCGCCCCCGCCCACGCCGCGAGCAGCGGCAGCCGCCCCTTGAGCCAGCCCGGCGGCCTGCCCAGCAGCCACAGCGGCAGCCACGCCGCGAGCAGCGCCACGGCCGAGATCGTCATGCCCGCGTGGCTGACCAGCACGGCGGCGAGCAGCGCGGCGCCGAGGGCGGCCACCGGCCACCGCGCCGCGCGCTGCGCCCCGGCGACGAGGAACAGCAGCAGCGGCAGCAGCAGCGCCTGGCCGAACAGGTTCGCCATCTCGCCCACCGAGTAGGAGCGCAGCAGCGGCGGGGCGGCCACGTACAGCGCCGCGGCGAGGAGTGCGGCTCTGCGGCTCAGCCCGCTGTGGCGCAGCAGCAGCCAGATCATCGCGGCCGAGAGGCTCTCCAGCAGCGCCACGCCGCCCTGGACGAGCCACTGCCGCGCGAGCGCCCCGTCGCCGATCAGCAGCCCGCCCGGCATCAGCGTCAGGTACCCCCCGGGCGGATAGGGAGACTGGCCGCCGCCCGCCTCGCACGGCAGCCCCTCCGTCAGGAACAGCGCGCCGAGCGCCACCTCGGTCAGGTTGTTGACGTGCAGCCGGGTGTCGCTGAAGATCGCGTAGGGGTGCAGCATGCCGGCCACGCGCACGCCGAAGGCGGCCACGGTTGCCGCCAGCGCCATGTCGCGCTCTGCGGGGCCTGCGCTCACGCCGAGCGCCCGCGCCGCGGCGGCGAGCAGCGGCGCCAGCAGCGCCGCGATCAGGTAGCAGATCCACACCAGCGCGGCGAGCAGCGGGAGGAAGACGACGATGTCGACGCGGCGCGTGGCGAGCAGCAGGGCGCCGATCACAGCCAGCCCGGCCGCGAGCGGCAGGGCCGCGGAGGAACTCAGCAGGCGCCGGGCCAGGCACCATGCGCCGATCAGCGCCGCGGCGAGCAGCGCCAGCGCCGACGGCGCGGGGGTGTAGGGCGGCGCCCCCGTCGCAGCGGCGGAGACTCGGTAGATGACCAGCCCCAGCGTCCGCGGGTCGTCGGGGGCGGGGAACGGTGGCGCGCGCATGCGCAGCCGCACGTCGCCGGCCTCGGCCGTTGCCAGGATATGGTAGACGCGCGGCTCCGCGCCGACGGTGACCGTCAGCGCGGCGGCGGGGCCGAGCTGCCAGTGGCTCTGCACCGACTCGCGCGGGCCGCTCGACGCCGCGACGCTCACCAGCCAGGCGCCGCCGCCCACCCCCGGCAGCTGCACCTCGGCCTCGTCGGTCGTCCAGCGGTACGGGCGCTCGCCGAGCGTGTGCCACTCGACGCCGGGGCGCGTCGGCTCGGAGGCGTTGAAGCCGCTGAGAAACGGCGCGTCGAAGCCCCTCAGGCGGGTCGCCGGGTCGCCGCCGATGTGGAGCGTGTGGGCGGCGGGGGCCTGGTACGCGAGAGCCCAGAGCGCGAGCGCTGCGGCCAGCACGCCCCAAAGGGCCGGAGCGCGGAGCGCCCCGGCGAGGAGCCCGGCCTCACGCCGGAGCCATGATGCAATCGCGCGCAGGTCGTTCACGCTCGGACTTCGCTATGATGTCGATGAACGCACAGCGCCGCGGATTATAGCAGGAAACGCGGGCGGATCAGGTATAATCCCACAGCTATGAACGTGGACGACCTGCAGCGCTGGCTCCAGGAGCGGCTGCCGGCTGACCTGTGCGCCGCGCCGCCAGCGGTCACGCGCTACGACGACGAGGTGCTGATCACGCTCTCGCCAGTCGTGGCTGCTGAGGAGTGCGGCGACCGCGGGGCGGAGCGCGCGGCGATCCTCCGGCTGCGCGAGGAGACGCGGCCGCTGCGGATGCGGCTGGCGCGCGAGCTGCAGCGCGCGATCGGGCTGCCGGTCGCGTGGGGCATGCGCCTCGGCGGCAGCGAGATGCTGTTCACGAGCCGCTCCGTCCCGGTGATGACGCGGCTCGGGCGCGCGGAGCGCGAGGTGCTCGACACGCTCGTCGCCGTCGGGCTCGCGGACACCCGCAGCGCGGCGCTGGCCTACGTCGTCCGGGCTTTCGCCGAGGAGCACCACGAGTGGCTGGCGGAGGCGCGCAGGGCGCTGGCCGAGGTCGAGAAGGTGCGCGCCCGCCTCAAGCTTACCCCGCGCAAAGGCCCTCCCGCTGAAAGCTAGAACGCGCAGCCGCTCAGCGCGCCGGGACGTGCTCGTGCGCGTGGTAGCTGGAGCGCACGAGGGGGCCGCTCTCCACGTGCCGGAAGCCGCGCGCCAGCCCTTCGGCCTTGAACCAGGCGAACTCGGCCGGGGTCACGTAGCGGTCCACCGGCCAGTGCGAGCGGGTGGGCGCCAGGTACTGGCCGATCGTCATCACCTCCACGTCGACGGCCCGCAGGTCGTCCATCACCTGCAGGACCTCGTCGTTCGTCTCGCCGGCGCCGACCATCATCCCGCTCTTGGTCACGACGTCCGCGCCGCCGAGCTCGCGCGCCCGGCGCAGCAGCTCGAGGCTCTGCCGGTAGCCGGCCCGCGGCCGGAAGCGCCGGAAGAGGCGCGGCACCGTCTCGATGTTGTGGTTCAGCACGTCCGGCCGCGCGTCCATCACCATCTCCAGCGCCTCCCAGTTGCCGTCGAAGTCCGGGATGAGCACCTCGACGCGGCACTCCGGCACGCGCCGGCGGATCTGGCGGATGGACTCGGCGAAGATATGCGCCCCGCCGTCCGGCACATCGTCGCGGTTGACGCTGGTGAGCACGGCGTGGCGGAGCCGCAGGTACTCCACCGCCTCGGCGATCCGCGCCGGCTCCTCCTCGTCGATCGGGGCCGGGCGGCCCTTGCCGATCGCGCAGTAGCGGCAGCCGCGCGTGCACACGTCGCCGAGCAGCAGGAAGGTGGCGGTGCGGTGGTTCCAGCACTCGCCGATGTTCGGGCAGCGCGCCTCCTCGCACACTGTGTGCAGGCGCTTCTCGCGCACGAGCTGCACGACGTCGTGGTAGTTCTCGCCCGAGGGGGCGCGCACCTTGAGCCACTCGGGGCGGCGCGCGGCTGCGGGCGGCGCGCTGGGGCTCAACGGGATTATCTCAGTCATTGTGCTATACCTCAGCTGAATCGGCCTGGCGCAGCGCCACGCCGAACACGGCGCCGAACGCCTGCGCGACGGCCTCCTCCACCGCCTCGTGCGGAGGGGTGCGCGGGCCGAGCAGCCGCTCGAGCGACGTCACGCCGCGGCCGACGATTCCGCACGGCACGATCTGGCGGAAGTAGCGCAGGTCGGTGGTGACGTTGAGCGCGAAGCCGTGCTGGGTGATGCCGCTGGCGGTGAGCTTCACCCCGATCGCGCAGATCTTGTCGTCGCCTACCCACACGCCGGTGAGGCCCGGGACACGCCCGGCGCGCACGCCGAACTCCGCCAGCGCGACGATCACCGTCTCCTCGAGCATCCGCAGGTAGCGTGCCAGGTCGCCGCCGTAGGCCGAGAGCTTCAGGATCGGGTAGGCGACCACCTGGCCCGGCCCGTGGAAGGTGATGTCCCCGCCGCGGTCGGCCTCGACCAGCGCCACGCCCTGGGCGGCGAGCGTCGCCGGCGAGACGAGCAGGTGGCCGGGACGGGTGGCGCGGCCCAGGGTGTAGGTCGGCGGGTGCTGCGTCAGCAGCAGCGTGTCGGGCGCGCGGCCGGCGGAGCGCGCGGCGACGGCGGCGCGCTGGGCCTCCAGGCCCGCGGCGTAGTCGGTGAGGCCGAGGCGCACCACGCGCACGGTGCGCAGGTGTTGCTCGATGACGGCCATGCCTGTAGTGTACCACACCCGCGCTCACCGGCTCGCGGCGCGTCCCCGTGCTATAATTCTCTGCATTAGAGCGTATCCGCAACATCATTTTGTGGAGGGCGGAGCCCCGAGCGTGGCGGCTGTGCCGCATGCTCCGCCGATGCTCTAATGCTTGCGCTGCACGCGCACCAGGAAAGGGAAAACCGTGTCCCTACGGACGCGCCTGACGCTCTACTACGTCGGCTTCTTCGCCGCCGCGCTGCTGGCGCTCGACATCGGGCTGTACATGATCGTGCGCCAGGCGCTGATCGGCAGCATTGACAACGAGCTGCGGCTCGCGGCGCGCCTGCTGCAGCAGGGCTTCGCCGAGAGCAACCAGACGCTGCGCACCTACTTCGACGGCGACCGGATCTTCGTGCGGCTGCGCCCGCCCGGCGTCGGCGGGTTCGTCGCCTCGAACCTCGGCGTGCAGGTGTACGACCGGTCGGAGTCCGTGGTCGCGATCTCGCCGAACCTGAGCGAGCAGATGACCATGGACAGCGACGCCTTCGCGGCGGCGGTCAATAACACCATCACGATCCGCACCGTCGGGAGCGGCGCCGGCGCCCGGCGCGAGATCATCGCGCCGCTCATCCTGCGCAACCCGGTCACGAAGGAGCCGGAGGTCGTCGGCGTGGCGCAGATCGCCCGGGCGATGGACGAGACCGAGATGGCGCTCAATATCTTCGCCTACGCGCTGCTGGGCGGCGGCGTGGTGGTGCTGCTCGCCGCGGCGCGCGGCGGGACCTGGCTGACCCGCGCGGCGTTCCGCCCGATCGACGAGATCGCCGCCACCGCGCAGAGCATCGTCCACGCCGAGGACCTCAGCCGGCGCGTGCCGGTGCCCGCCGCGCAGGACGAGCTGCAGCGGCTGACGATCACGATCAACGACCTGCTGGCGCGCATGGAGGCGCTCTTCAGCGCGCAGCGCCGCTTCATCGCCGATGTGTCGCACGAGCTGCGCACGCCGCTGGCGGCCATGCAGGGCAACCTGGACGTGCTGGCGCGCGGCGCTGCGCGCGACCCAGAGCTGCTGGCCGAGTCGATCGCCGATATGCGGCGCGAGGCGGCGCGGCTGATCCGCATGACCAACGACCTGCTGCTGCTGGCGCGCTCGGACACCGGCTTCGAGCTCCACCGCGAGCCGGTGGAGCTCGACACGCTGCTGCTCGAGGTGCACCGCGAGCTCCGCCCGCTCGCCGGGGAGGTGACGCTGGCGATCGGCGAGGAGGACCAGGCCGTGGTGCTGGGCGACCGCGACCGCATCAAGCAGGCGCTGCTGAACCTCGGGATCAACGCCATCCAGCACACACCGGCCGGCGGCACGGTGACGCTCGGGCTCAGCCGCCAGGGCGAGTGGGCGGCCCTGACCGTCACCGACAGCGGCACGGGCATTGCGCCGGAGGACCTGCCGCATATCTTCGACCGCTTCTACCGCGCCGACCAGTCGCGCAGCCGCAACCGGGGCGGCGCCGGGCTCGGCCTGGCGATCGTCCGCTGGGTGGCGGAGGTGCACGGCGGGCGCGTGACGGTGAGCAGCGTGCCCGGCTCCGGCAGCACCTTCACGCTGCTGCTCCCGCTCGACCCAAGCGAGCGCGCGCTCCAGCCGGAGCAGGATGCCGTGCTGAGCTCCCCGTACTGAACAGATGCGCTTCCTGACCGTCAGTGATGAGATCGTTCCGGCTGTCTACAGCCTGAATATCAAAGAGCGCTTCCGCGACGTGCAGTGCGCCCTGGGGTGCGGCGACCTGCCGTTCTACTACCTCGAGTTCATCGTGACGACGCTCGCGATCCCGTGCTTCTACGTGTTCGGCAACCACGATCACCCCGAGGAGAGCGACGAGGGCGAGCCGCTGGAGGCGCCGCGCGGCTGCATCTCGGTGGAGGGGCGCACCGTGATGCACGAGGGCTTCATTCTGGCTGGCTTGGGCGGGAGCATCCGCTATAATAATGATCGCGGACCCCAGTACACCGAGACTGAGATGATGCTGCGGCTGTGGGCGCTCGCGCCGCGCCTGCTGCTCAACCGGCTGCGCCACGGCCGCAGCGTGGACATCATGCTCACGCACGCGCCCCCATGGGGTATCCACGACGGCCAGGACCGGCCACACCAGGGGTTCCGCTGCTTTCTGACGCTCATGGATCACTTCAAACCGCGCTATCTGATCCACGGCCACATCCATCGCTCCTACAACATCAGCGCGGTCACCCAGACACGCTACCGGGACACCACGGTGCTGAACACAGCTGGCTACCGCTTGCTGAACATCGAGCCGCTGGCGAAGAGGTGATGCGCGATGAACACCAGCGATCTGTGGATCTCCAAGCGCTCGAGGACGCAGTTCGAGGAGGCGCGGCGTAAGGCGGTGGTGGCGGGGATCATGGATCTCATCCAGCGCCGGCCGAGCGAGATGCTGTCGTTCGAAGAGGTGCGCGCGCGGCTGAATGTCCGCGGGCAGCGCTATCTGGGCCATCAGACCGTGCCTGTGAGCCGCATCGTCGGCAGCGAGGGGCGCTACGGCGACTTCGACCGGCGCTTCCTGCCGCGCTCGAACGCCCTCAAGAACCGCTGGACGCGGGTCAACAACGCGGCGCTGCAGGACATCAACCTCCCGCCGGTCGAGCTGTATAAGATCGGGGATATCTACTTCGTGCGCGACGGCAACCACCGCGTCTCGGTCGCGCGGCAGCAGGGCCAGGTGGAGATCGACGCGATCGTCACCGAGCTTGTGGTGGACGTGCCGCTCGACGACACCGATCTCTCGGTGCACGACCTGCTGCTGATGGAGGAGTACAGCGACTTCCTTGAGTGGACCGACCTGGCGCGGCTGAGGCCGCAGCAGCGCATCGAGTTCAGCGAGACCGGCGGCTACCTGGACCTCGTGCGGCACATCAACGCCCACCGCTACTACATGGGCCTGGAACAGAACCGGCCGATCGAGCGCGACGAGGCGGTGGCCGACTGGTACGACAATGTGTACACGCCGGTGATCGAGGCCATCCGGCGCCACGACGTGCTGCGCCACTTCCCCGGCCGCACCGAGGCCGACCTCTACCGCTGGATCATGGACCACCGCTGGTACATGCGCGAGCGCAGCGGCGCGGACCCGGGCCCCGAGGAGGCGGTGGAGGACTACGTGGAGCACTTCGGCCAGCGCAAGCTCACGGGCATGGTCGAGGAGATGATGCGCGAGGTTATCGGGCGCTTCCGCCCCTGACGCAGCCGGCGGCGAGCTCCTGCATGCGGGCGGCGGCCTCGGCGCTGGTGAGATCGCCCAGGATGGCGGGCGGCAGCACGATCTCGATCGCATCCCAGGCGCAGCGCAGCTCGTCGCGCGGGGGGATGCCGGGCGCATCGGGCGCCTGCGCGGCCGCCGCGGCCAGCACCGGGTCCTCGGTGACGGCCGGGCGCGTGAGGGCCGCGCGCAGGGCTGGGAGCGCCCCGATGTCCCGCGCGATGCGCTCCTGGAACTCAGGCCGCGCCAGCGTCCGCCCGAGCGCGTAGGCCTGCTCGAGCCGCTCCCCCTCAAGCCCCGAACCGTACATAAGATAGATCCCGCCGAGCGGCCCGACGGCCGGCAGGCCGGTGGCGTTCACGCGCGGCATCGGCGCGGCACCCAGCTCGAGCGTCTCGGAGTACTGGCGGTAGCGCTCGATCGACCAGTCGCCGTCGACCGCGAACGCGACGCGCCCATCGCGGAAGAGGCGCGCGCCCTGCTCGTATGTGGAGGGCGGCGGCGGCCCCGAGACGCGCAGCTCCTTGAGCAGGTCGAGCGCCGCGACGGTCTGCGGCGAGTCGAGCGCCGGCGCCCCGTCGGCGTCCAGCGCTGCCCCGCCGGTCCCGCTCAGCCACGCGGCGAACCAGCGCGCCTCGGCCCACCCGGCGACGATGCCGTACCTGCCGCCGCCCGTCTGCCTGCGCGCCGCGACGATCAGCTCGTCGGCGGTGCGCGGCGCCGAGTCGACCAGCTTGCGGTTGTAGAGCAGCAGCATGAACCCGTGGGCGCCGAGCGGCGTGCCCCAGCGCTGATCGTCGACGGCGCTGCCCTCGATGACGGCGGGGAGGAAATCCTCCGGCGCGAGGCCGTCGTCGGCGGGCCGCAGGGCGCCGGCGCGCTGGAGGATGCCCAGGTCATCCTGCGAGCCCCAGACGATATCGGGGAGCGGCAGGTCGGCCAGGGCCGCGGCGCGCACGTCGGCGCTCAGCCCGTCGGCGCTCTTCAGGCTGACCACGAGCTCGACGCCGGCGATGTGGGCCGCATCGGCGAGCAGGGCGCGCAGGCGCGCCCGGCGCTCCTCGCTGTTCGGCGCGACGGCCCAGAGCGTGAGCGGCGCGGGTTCCGGAGCTGCAGGGGCCGGGGCGACCGTGGGCGTCTCCACAGGCTCCGGGGCGGCCGTGGGCGTCTGCACCGGCTCCGGGGTGGCGACGCTCCGTCGGGGCGTCTGAACGGGCTCCGGGGTGACCGTGGGCGTCTCCACGGGCTCCGGGACGGCCGGGGGCGCGGCGCACCCCAACAGGACCAGAGCGGCCAGAAGCACCGCGATAGGCGGGATGGCGGCCGGGCGCCGCCGGCGGAAGCGGGCGAAGGCGGGCATCAGCTCACCGTGAGCAGCGCCGCGGCCTCGCGGATGAGCCGCTCGTGCACGGCGGGCGGCGTCGGCGCGCCGTCGGCGTCCATCGCAAGCAGCACGCTCCCGACCGCCGGCGGCGCCTCCAGGAGCACCGGCGCGACGCGCGGCGCGTAGGCGCGCACCGGCTCGACGAGCGCCTCGATCAGCTGCGAGCAGCGCGAGGTGAAGATGCCGCCGGCCATGACCAGCGCGAAGGGCTCGTCGGCCAGGTCGAGCTGGCGCGCCACAGCCAGCGCGTTCATCCCGAGCTCCGCGCCCGCGCGGCGGACGATATCGATCGCCACGTCGTCGCCGCCATCGGCCGCCGCGATCACCAGCGGCGCCAGCGACCCGTCGGGCCAGGGCGCCTGGCCGCGCGAGATCATCTCCGCCAGCGCCGGGACGCTCTCTGCGCCGTACGCCTCCAGAATGCGCCCCTCGAGCGCCGTGGCCGGGCCGCTGCCGAAGTAGTGCCGGCCCATCGCGCGGAAGGCCTCGAACGCCAGCCCGCTCGCCCCCTGGAACTCGCCCCACAGCGCGCCGAGCCCGAAGGTGCGGAAGCTGCGCCCGGCGCGGTTGCGGCCGGCGATCGTCGAGCCGGTGCCGGCGATCACCGCGACGCCGAAGCCGTCGGGCGCGCCGGCGCGCAGGGCGCCGAAGGCGTCGTTGACCATCTGGCGCGGGCCGGGCAGCCCGAGGCGGTCGAGCAGCGGCGCCAGCCGGCCCTCGTCGCTCGGCCAGTCCAGGCCGGCCAGCGCGTAGCCCGCGGCGCTCAGATCCGCCGGGCGCAGGCCGGCGCTGCGCAGCGCCTCGGACGCCGCGCGGTCGAACGCCTGGAACGCGCCCTCCAGCCCGACGCTCTCCCAGTTGCCGGTGCCCGCCCGCCCTGAGCCCAGCACGCGGCCCGCGCCGTCGGCGACCAGCGCGAGGGTCTTGGTGCCGCCGGCATCTATTCCGAGGTAGTAGCGCTCTGAGACCATGTCGTGCTCACGTATCTCCGTGGCGGGGCGCTGCCTCCCCGCACGCTTCTCTGGTGCCGCCCCGCGGCGCGGTGAAGCTCCAGCGGTGGGAAAAAGGTTCTACTGGCCCACCACACCTCCCGGCGGAGGGCTGGCGCGGCGGCCCGCAGGGCGACCGCGCCAGCCCGTCACTTCAGGAACAGCTCGACGACCGGCACGGTCACATTCGGCTTGATCACCGGCAGCTCGAGCGTCAGCGTGTCCGCCGCGGTGCTGGCGATGCTCCACTCGTTGTGCTTGCCCGGCTCGAGCATCCGCACCTCGCTGCCGTCGTGCAGCAGCTGGGCGTAGGCCACCTTGCCGGCCAGGCCGTCCAGGTGGATGTGGCGGAACGGCCAGGCGAAGATGTGCAGGTAGAGGCGCGTGCCCTCGCTCCGGCTGCGCTCGGGGCCGGTCTGGGTGAAGCGGCAGTCGGTCGGGGCCTTGTACTCGCTCTGGGTGCAGCCGTAGATCGAGCGCCCGTGGAGCCGCATCCAGTCCGCGTAGACCTTGAGCGCGCTCAGCGCGCGGTCGTCGAAGGTGCCGCGCGCGGTCGGGCCGACGTTCATCAGCAGGTTGCCGCCGGTGGCCACGGTGTTGACCAGCATCTGGATGAGCTGCTCGGGGCTCTTCCAGGTGGCCTCGTCGCGGTGGTAGCCCCACGAGCCGCTGAAGGTCTGGCAGGTCTCCCACACCACCGGCTTGCCGTCGACGTGGACCCACTCGCGCGGCTGGAACTGCTCGGGCGTGTGGATGTCGGCCTTCTCGGGCGGCAGGTCGAGCCGGTTGTTCACGATGATCCGCGGCGCGAGCTCGCGCGTCAGCCGCAGCAGCTCCTCGCTCTCCCAGTCGTCGCGGCCCTTGCCGGGCAGGCCATTGTAGTCGCGTCCGGGGTAGGAGAAGTCGTACCAGATGATGTCGATCGGGCCGTAGCCGGTGAGCAGCTCGCGCACCTGCTCGCGCATGAAGGCGGCGTAGCGCCGCATGTCGCGGCCCTTGTTCAGCTCGGCGACGTCCGGGCGGTTGCGGAGCGGGTGGAAGATGTCGATCGGGAAGTCGGGGTGGTGCCAGTCGATCAGCGAGTAGTAGAAGCCGACGCGCAGCCCCTCGGCGCGGAACGCCTCGACGAAGGGCTTGAGCAGGTCGCGCTTCGCCGGCGTGTTGGTGGCCTTGTAGTCGGTCTGCTTCGTGTCCCAGAGGCAGAAGCCCTCGTGGTGCTTGGCGGTGATCACCGCGTACTTCATCCCGGCGGCCTTGGCGGCGCGGGCCCACTCGCGCGGGTCGTACAGGTCCGGGTCGAAGTGGTCGAAGTAGCGCTGGTAGCGCTCGTCGTCGATCTCCTCGCGGCTCTTGACCCACTCGTGGCGGGCGGGGAGCGCGTAGAGCCCCCAGTGGATGAACATGCCGAAGCGGTCGTGCGTGAACCAGGAGGTGTCGCCGGCGGTTGGTGCGGGGGTGTACATGGCTCGTTTTCCTTCGAGGTTGTCTATGGCCGCGAACGGGCGATGGGCGGCAGGGTGGCGGGGTGACACGGTGATGGGGTGAGGGGGTGACGGGGTGACCTTTGGACGCCGGAGACTCTGCGACACACCCACAATCCTGGTGGCCGCCATCACCGCGTCACCTTGTCACCGTGTCACCGTGTCACCGCGTCACCGTGTCACCGTGTCACCGCGTCACCCAGTCACCGTGTCACTCAGTCAATACCCGGCCCGCTTATCCACCACATTGATCAGCGGCTCGCCGGCGCGGAAGCGGCGCAGGTTCTCGAAGAAGATCTGGAACAGGCGCTCGCGGCCACGCGGCGAGGAGTAGGAGATGTGGGGCGTGATCCAGGTGTTGGGCGCACGCCAGAGCGGGTGGTCGGGCGGGAGCGGCTCGACCGGCGGGGTGTCGATCGCCGCTCCGGCGATCCTCCCGGTGTGGAGCGCCTCGAGCAGGGCGTCGGTGTCCACGATCGGGCCGCGGGCGATGTTGATCAGGTAGGCGTCCGGCCGCATGCGCGCGAAGGCGTCCGCGTCCACCATGCCCCGCGTGCGCTCGGTGAGCGGCGCCGCGATGACCACGAAGTCCGCCTCGGGCAGCAGGTCGCGCCAGCCGTCCTCGCCGACCACCAGGTCCACCGCGGGGGTCGGGCGGGGGCGGCGGCGGCTGCCCAGCACGCGCATGCCGAAGGCCGCGGCCCGGCGCGCGATCTCCTCGCCGATGCTCCCCAGGCCGATGATCAGCGCGGTCTTCTCGTACAGCTCGCCGAGCAGGAGCCGGTCCTCGTGGTCCCAGGCATCCTCCGGCCGCAGCGCCAGCAGCTCGCGGGCGCGCTTGGCGTGGGCGAGCATGCACATCAGCACGAACTCCGCGATCGGGATGGCGTGCGCCCCGGCCGAGTTCGTGAGCACGATCTCGCTCTCGACGATCTCGGGGATGAGCAGGTGGTCGACGCCGGCGCTCGGCGAGTGGACCCAGCGCAGCGCCGGCGCGGCGGCCAGCGTGCGCCGAAACGCCTCGACCGGCATCCACCAGCGCAGGTATGCGGCGGCGTCCGTTGCGTCGCCCTCGACCGTCCCGTCGTCGTCGACGTGCACCACGCTCCAGTCGGGCGCGATGGCGCCGATGCGCGGCTCGACCAGGCCGGCGATCGCCTTGGGAATAATCAGCTTCATCTAGCGTAGGAGTCGCGTGCTTGGGCGTTGTCCATGTCGCTTGTCACGGGCGGGAGATGCGCGGTCGCGCCGGCCGCTCTGTCGCGAGCGGGGAGGCTCGGAGGGCCTGTGGCCCTCCGAGGTCCTTTGGTCTGGCGCTCAGGAGACGGACTCCCCCGGCTGCAGCGCGATGATCTCGGTCTCCACGCCGAACTCTTTGCAGTGCTCGCGCAGCGCCTCGGGGGTGCCGCGGAGCAGCGGGAAGGTGCCGAAGTGCTCGGGGATCGCGTACCGCGGGCGGATCAGCTTGAGCGCGTAGGCCGCTTGGCGCGGGTCCATCGTGAAGTGGTCCCCGATCGGCAGGATCACCAGGTCCGGCCGGTAGAGATCGCCGATGATCTGCATGTCCGCGGTCACCGCCGTGTCGCCGGTGTGGTAGATGGTGAAGCCGTTCTCCATGCGCAGCACGTAGCCGGCCTCGGTGCCCATCGGCACCACCACCCCGTTGTCGATAAAGGTGCTGCTGTGCGTCGCGTGCGTCATCGTGGCGCGGATGCCGGCCACCTCGACGGTGCCGCCCTTGTTGAAGCCGACCAGCCGCTCCTCGGGGATGCCTTTGGTCGCGAGCCAGCTGGTGATGTCGAACTGGGCGACGATCTGGGCGGTGGTGGCGCTGGCCAGCGCGAGCAGGTCGCCCATGTGGTCGAAGTGCCCGTGCGTGAGCAGGATGGCGTCGAGCGGGCCCTCGCGCACGCGGCGCTTCCACTCGTCCGGGCACGCCGGGTTGCCGTCCACCCACGCGTCGATCAGCAGCCGCTTGCCTCCCGGTGTGGCGATATGGAACGTAGCGTGCCCGAGCCACGTGATCGTCGTATCGCGTCCAATGGTTGCCATTGCTGCACCTCCTGACGACGTGTTGTGCAGACCGGGTGCCGCCCCGGGCCGCTCGCCGTGCGGCGGCGTCCCCTGGAATGAAATCTGCTCTATCGCTCTGCTGATCGGGCCCTCCGGGGCCAAAGTATAACACAGCCGCGCCGTGCGCCCGGTCGCTGGTGGTGACA
>ERZ777003.3840-NODE-3840-length-13651-cov-5.011989_pt1 | contig 13651 bp, 12 predicted proteins | sample MGYA00374956_ERZ777003 | MGnify/ENA primary metagenome ERZ777003 (study PRJEB29302, sample SAMN06268252) | bioreactor metagenome | isolation source: Joint BioEnergy Institute, California, USA | place: USA:Joint BioEnergy Institute, California, USA | collected... | reverse complement strand
TCCGCCGGGATGCGGAACCCCGCCTATTCCGCGGCGATGGCCGGGACGTCCGCCGGTGACCCGTGGTTGCCCGGCCCGTGGTGCAGCAGGAGCATTTCCCGGATGTCGTGGACGCAGGTGCCGCACTGCGGCACGCAGCCGAGACCGCGAAACACCTGAGCCACGGAGCTGGCGCCGGCGGCGATCTGGCTGCCGACGGCGCGGCAGTTGAACCCGTTGCACAGGCAGACGATCATCGTTAGTCCTGACAGTGACAATCATTCGCATGGCAATGTGAGGCACGGCGCGGCCGATTGCAAGTGCCTCGCATTCCCATTGAGGACAGCACGGCGAACAGCGCGAAGTTCCTCCCGGCGGGACAACGTCTGCCGGCGCTCGCCGGGGCGATCGGCTTGACTCCCGATTTTCGTTTGCGAAAATTCCTGCCATCAGGAATGCGCGCTTGTGAAAATGCAGGAGGCTGCTACCATTCACGAGCGGCACCGCTGAGCCGGCCGAGCCGAAGCGGCATGCGCGGCGGCATGCAACGACAACGAAAAATAGACCACGTTGGGAGGACGATCCTTGAGAACGAAACTGTTCGCCACTGCGGCCGCAGTGGCGCTGGCTTCCTTCGCCGGTCCGGCCTACGCCGGCATGGAAGAAGCCGAGCGCTGGGTGGACCAGGAATTCCAGCCCTCGACCCTGACCCGCGAGGAACAGCTGGCGGAGATGCAGTGGTTCATCGACGCCGCCAAGCCTTACGTCGGCATGGAAATCAACGTGCTGTCGGAAACGATCCCGACGCACTCCTACGAAGCCGAAGTCCTCGCGCAGGCGTTCTACGAGATCACCGGCATCCGGGTGAACCACCAGCTCCTCGGCGAAGGCGAGGTGGTGCAGGCCGTGCAGACCCAGATGCAGACGGGCCGCAACCTCTACGACGCCTACGTCAACGACAGCGACCTGATCGGCACCCACTCCCGCCTGCAGCTCGCGGTGAACCTCACCGACTGGATGGCCGGCGAAGGCGCGGCGGTGACCAACCCCAATCTCGACCTCGACGACTTCATGGGGATCTCGTTCACCACCGGCCCGGACGGAAAGGTCTACCAGCTTCCCGACCAGCAGTTCGCCAACCTGTACTGGTTCCGCAAGGACTGGTTCGACCGCGAGGACTTCAAGCAGCAGTTCCGCGAGATCTACGGCTACGAGCTCGGCGTGCCGGTGAACTGGTCGGCCTATGAGGACATCGCCGACTTCTTCACCAACCATGTGCGCGAGATCGACGGCGTGCGCGTCTACGGCCACATGGACTACGGCAAGCGCGCGCCCGATCTCGGCTGGCGCATGACGGACGCCTGGCTGTCGATGGCCGGCATGAGCGACCCGGGACTGCCCAACGGCCGGCCGGTGGACGAATGGGGCATCCGCATGGAGGAAGGCTCCTGCAACCCCGCCGGTGCGTCGGTGACCCGCGGCGGCGGCACCAACAGTGCGCCTGCCGTCTACGCCATCGCCAAGTGGGACGAATGGCTGCGCAACTACGCGCCTCCGGGGGCGGCGAGCTACGACTTCTACCAGTCGCTGCCGGCACTGGCCCAGGGCAACGTCGCCCAGCAGATCTTCTGGTACACCGCCTTCACCGCGAACATGGTCGCGCCACGGGAGGAGGGCAACAACACCGTGGACGAGGAAGGCTACCCGCTGTGGCGGATGGCGCCCTCGCCGCACGGTGCCTACTGGGAAGAGGGCATGAAGCTGGGCTACCAGGACGTCGGCTCCTGGACCCTGTTCGAATCGACCCCCGTGGATCGCCGGCAGGCCGCCTGGCTCTACGCCCAGTTCGTCACCTCCAAGACGGTGGACGTCCGCAAGAGCCACGTCGGCCTGACGTTCATCCGCGACAGCACGGTGCGGCACGAGAGCTTCACCGAGCGGTCGCCGCGGCTGGGCGGCCTGGTCGAGTTCTACCGCTCGCCCGACCGGGTGCTGTGGAGCCCGACCGGCATCAACGTGCCGGACTATCCGAAGCTGGCCCAGCTGTGGTGGCAGCATATCGGCGACGTCAACTCCGGCGCGTTCACCCCGCAGCAGGCGATGGACCGGCTGGCCGCCGAGATGGACCAGGTGATGGCCGGCATGCAGGCCGCCGACGAGCAGGCGAACCTCTACGGCGGCTGCGGGCCGCGGCTGAACGAGGAGCGCGACGCCCAGTACTGGATCGACCAGCCGGGCACGCCCGTTCCGCCGCTGGAGAACGAGAAGCCGCAGGGCGAGACGATCGCCTATGAGGAGCTGATCGCCCGCTGGCAGGAAAACTGACCGGCAAAGCCTGGCGCTGCCTTCCGGCCCGTCGCGGCGCACCCGTGGCGGGCCGGAAGAATGAACACTCCCTGCGTCCGCCGCTCGCGTCCGGCGCGAGCGACGGGCGCAGCGGAACGACCGCAGGTGACAGCGGCGGCGCTCCGATGCACGCTGAGCGTCGGCAGCGGACCCCGAGGAAAGCGGCCCGATGACCCTGGAACTCAGGCGCGTGGAAAAGCGCGTGGGCGCGGAGACCCACATCCATCCCACCTCCGTGGCGCTGGCCGGGGGCGGATTCAACATCCTGCTCGGCACCACGCTGGCCGGAAAGACGACGCTGATGCTCCTGATGGCGGGGCTCGAGAAGCCGACCGCGGGCGAGATCGTGCTGAACGGGCGCGACGTCACCAGAGTGCCGGCGCCGAAGCGAAACGTCGCGATGGTGCATCAGCAGTTCATCAACTACCCGAACATGACGGTGTTCGAGAACATCGCGTCCCCGCTGCGTGTCGCGCGCCTGCCGAGGGACCAGATCCGCGACCGCGTGCACCGGACGGCCGAGCTGCTGCGGCTGACGCCGATGCTGGACCGCAAGCCGGCGGAGCTGTCCGGCGGCCAGCAGCAGCGGACCGCCCTTGCGCGCGCGCTGGTCAAGGACGCCGACCTCGTCCTGCTCGACGAGCCGCTCGCCAACCTCGACTTCAAGCTGCGCGAAGAGCTGCGGGACGAGCTGCCGCGGCTGTTCGAGGACCGCGGCTGCACCGTCGTCTACGCCACCACGGAACCGACCGAAGCGCTCCTCCTCGGCGGCCACACCCTCACCCTCCACGAGGGGCGGATGACCCAGTTCGGCGAGACCGCCACCGTCTACCGCCGGCCGCGCGACCTCACCACCGCCCGCGTCTTCTCCGACCCGCCGATCAACACCGCGCCGGTGATCAAGCGCGGCGACCGCGCCTGGCTGGCCGACGACGTGTCGTGGCCGGTCACGGGGCCGCTGCTTTCCCGCGCCGATGGCGAATACATCGTCGGCATCCGCCCGCACCACGTGACGCCCACCCCCGGCGCGCCGGACGCCGTCCGCATCGAGGGGCGGGTGCTCGTCGCCGAGCTCAGCGGTTCGGAGAGCATCATCCACTTCAGCCTGTACGACCGGCCGTGGGTGTCGCAGTCGCACGGGGTGCACCCGTTCCGCGTCGGCGACCTGGCGCCGCTGTACATCGACACGCGGCAGTGCCTGTACTTCGACCGCGACGAGCAGCTGGTCGACGAGAGCTGACGGGGGCGCCGGTGGCACGCATCACGCTCGATCGCCTCGCCCACTCCTACGTCCGGTCGCCGACGCGGGACGCGGACTGGGCGCTGAAGGAGATGACGGTGGAATGGTCCGACGGCGGCGCCTACGCGCTGCTGGGCCCCTCCGGCTGCGGCAAGACCACGCTGCTCAACATCATCTCCGGCCTGATCACGCCGACCCGCGGTCGCGTGCTGTTCGACGACCGCGACGTCACCGCGGCCCCGCCGGACGAGCGCAACATCGCCCAGGTGTTCCAGTTTCCGGTCGTCTACGACACGATGACCGTCTACGACAACCTGGCCTTCCCGCTGCGCAACCGCGGGCTCGACGCGCGCACCATCGATGCGCGGGTGCGCGAGATCGCGCGCATGGTCGACCTGGAGGCGATGCTGGACAGGCGCGCCGCCGGGCTCACCGCCGACGGCAAGCAGAAGATCTCCCTCGGCCGCGGGCTGGTCCGCGCGGACGTGAACGTCATCATGTTCGACGAGCCGCTGACGGTGATCGACCCGCACCTCAAGTGGCGGCTGCGCTCGCAGCTCAAGGCGCTGCACCAGCAGTTCGGCGTCACCATGATCTACGTCACCCACGACCAGACCGAGGCCCTGACCTTCGCCGACAAGGTGGTGGTGATGCACGACGGCCAGGTGGTGCAGATCGGCACGCCGGTCGAACTGTTCGAGCGACCGCAGCACACCTTCGTCGGCCACTTCATCGGCTCTCCGGGCATGAACGTGCTGCCGTGCACGATCCGGGACGGAGTCGCAGTCTTTGCCGGGCAGCCGGTGCCGACGGCGCGGCCCGTCGCCGACCCCGGCGGTGGCACCCGTCTGGAACTCGGCGTGCGGCCCGAGTACGTGCGCTTTGCCGACGACGGCATCCCGGTGCAGATCGTCAAGGTCAACGACGCCGGCCGCTACCGCGTGGTGGACACGCGGGCGGAGGGCGCCCGCATCCAGCTTCTGGTGCAGGAGGACCAGCCGATCCCCGAAGGGACCGCGCACGTCCGCTTCGACGCCGCCCGCACCCAGGTCTACGCCGACGGCTGGGTCCTGAACTGAGGAACCGAGATGGCGCGCAAGATCCAGAATCAGAAGGCCTGGCTGTTCGTCATCCCGGTGGTGGTGCTGGTGGCGTTCAACGCCATCATTCCGCTGATGACGGTGGTGAACTACTCGATCCAGGACACCTACGGGAACAACATCTTCCTGTGGTCCGGGCTGAAGTGGTACGAGGAGCTGCTGGCGTCGGAACGCTTTCATGACGCGCTGGTCCGCCAGGTGGCCTTCACCTTCATCATCCTCGCGATCGAGATCCCGCTCGGGGTGGCGATCGCGCTCGCCATGCCGCGCCGCGGTCCGTGGGTTTCGGTCTGCCTGGTGCTGATGGCCCTGCCGCTGCTGATCCCGTGGAACGTGGTCGGCGCGATGTGGAACATCTACGCGCTGCCCGACATCGGGCTCCTCGGCTACCTGCTGAACGCCGCCGGCTGGGACTACAACTTCACCCGCCATCCGTTCGACGCCTGGTTCACCACGGTGATGATGGACGTCTGGCACTGGACGTCGCTGGTGGTGCTGCTCGCCTATGCCGGGCTGGTCTCTATCCCCGACGCGTACTATCAGGCGGCCCGAATTGACGGGGCGAAGCGATGGGCGGTGTTCCGCCACATCCAGCTGCCGAAGATGAAGCGGGTGCTGACCATCGCCGTCCTGCTCCGCTTCATGGACAGCTTCATGATCTACACCGAGCCCTTCGTGCTCACCGGCGGCGGGCCCGGCAACTCGACCACCTTCCTTTCGATCGACCTCAACAAGGTGGCGCTCGGCGAATTTGCGCTGGGCCGGGCGGGCGCGATGTCGCTCGTCTACTTCCTGATCATCCTGCTGCTGAGCTGGATCTTCTACACGGTGATGACCAGAAACGAGGACCGGTCATGAGGCTGCGCTGGATCATCCCCGCCCTGTACATCCTGTTCCTGCTGCTGCCGATCTACTGGCTGCTGAACATGTCGTTCAAGACGACCAACGAGATCCTCGGCGGGTTCTCGTGGTGGCCGCAGCAGTTCACGCTCGACAGCTACATCACCATCCTCACCGACCCCACCTGGTACAACGGCTACATCAACTCGCTCACCTATGTGGTGATCAACACCGTCATCTCCGTGGTGGTCGCGCTGCCGGCAGCCTATGCCTTCTCCCGTTACCGTTTCCTCGGCGACAAGCACCTGTTCTTCTGGCTGCTGACCAACCGCATGGCGCCGCCGGCGGTGTTCGCGCTGCCCTTCCTCCAGCTCTACGACGCGATCGGGCTGTTCGATACCCACCTCGCGGTCGCGCTGGCGCACTGCCTGTTCAACATCCCGCTCGCGGTGTGGATCCTGGAGGGTTTCATGTCCGCGGTCCCGCGGGAGCTGGACGAGACCGCCTATGTGGACGGCTATTCCTTCCCCCGCTTCTTCGTGAAGATCTTCATGCCGACCATCGCCTCCGGCATCGGGGTCGCCGCCTTCTTCTGCTTCATGTTCTCCTGGGTCGAGCTGCTGCTGGCCAAGACACTGACCCAAGTGGACGCCAAGCCGATCGCAGCGATCATGACCCGCACCACCAGCACCGCCGGCTACGAGCTGGGCCTGCTGGCGGCGGCCGGCGCGCTTACCATCATCCCGGGCGCGGTGGTGATCTGGTTCGTGCGCAACTACATTGCCAAGGGCTTCGCCCTGGGCCGCGTCTAGGAGGGCCGGACCATGGACATGCTCGCCTGGATGGCCTGGACGCCGGAGACGGCGGCATTCTTCGCGGTGATCGCCCTGCTGCTGGTCGGCATGGGCGTGTGGGAGTATTTCAGCCCCGGCGGCAACCCGCGCCGCGGCATCCTCGGTCTCGACACCACCCGCGGCGACCGGCTGTTCATCTCGCTGCTGGGGGCGGCGTTCATCCACCTCGCCTGGCTCGCCGCCTTCGGCGCGCCGCTGTGGGGCGCCAACGCGATCTCGCTGGTCTACGCGTTCGCCGTGTTCCGCTGGGTGTGAGCCCGGCCGCAGCGCCTCAGGGCAGCACGGGTGCGGACGGACCGGCTGCGGCGCCGAGCCGCTCGTCCATCCAGCGCGCGAGCCGCTCCTTCGTCTCCGGCGCGACGTGGAGGCCGAGCTTCGACCGCCGCCACAGGATGTCCTCCGCCGTCCGGGCGAATTCCTGCTCGATCAGGTAGCGCACCTCGGCCTCGTAGATCCCGTCGCCGAAATCGAACCCGAGCTCCGGGAGCGAGCGGGCGGAGCCGATGAGGCGCTCGATCCGCGTGCCGTAGGCCCGGGCGAGCCGGCGGGCGAGCGGCCCGGGCAGCCACGGGTAGCGCTGCGCGATGCCGGCGAGGAAGCCCGCGAAATCGGCGTTGGGGATGTCGCCGCCGGGCAGCGGCGCGTCGGGCGTCCAGATGCGGGCGTCGCTGCCGAGGCAGGGCATCAGCTTCGCCATCGCATGCTCGGCGAGCTTGCGGTAGGTCGTGATCTTGCCGCCGAACACGGAGAGCAGCGGCGCGCGGCCCTCGCCCGCGTCGAGCTCGAGCACGTAATCGCGGGTCACCGCCGACGGGTCGTCGGCGCCGTCGTCGTAGAGCGGACGCACGCCGCTGTAGGTCCAGACCACGTCCTCCGGCCCGATCTGGCGGCGGAAGTGGCGGTTCACCACCGCGCACAGGTAGCGGATCTCCTGCTCGTCGATCGCGACCTCGGCCGGGTCGTCCTCGTAGGGCACGTCGGTGGTGCCGATCAGCGAGAACTTCTGCTCGTAGGGTATGACGAAGACGATGCGGCGGTCGTCGTTCTGCAGGATGTAGGCCTGCTCGCCGTCGTGCAGCCGCGGCACCACGATGTGGCTGCCCTTCACCAGCCGCACGCCGGAACGGGTGTTCTGGCCGGCGCGCCGGTTCAGCACCTCCGCGACCCATGGGCCTCCGGCGTTGACCAGCGCCCGCGCACGGACGGTGCGCCGGGCGCCGTCCGCCGTCTCCAGCACGCAGTCCCAGAACGCGTCGGCGCGGCGCGCGCTGACGAAGGTGGTGCGGGTGAGGATGGTGGCGCCGCGGTCGGCGGCGTCGCGGGCGTTGAGCGCGACCAGCCGTGCGTCCTCGACCCAGCAGTCGGAATATTCGAAGCCCTTGACGAAGCCGGGCTGCAGCGGCGCGCCGTGGGGATGGCGGCGCAGGTTGAGCCCGCGCGAGGCCGGCAGGAGCTTGCGACCGCCGAGATGGTCGTAGAGGAACAGCCCGAGGCGCACCAGCCACGCCGGGCGCATCGAACGGTCGTGGGGGAGCACGAAGCGCATCGGCCAGATGATGTGCGGAGCCATGCGCAGCAGCACCTCGCGCTCGATCAGCGCCTCGCGGACCAGCCGGAACTCGTAGTACTCGAGATAGCGGAGCCCGCCGTGCACCAGCTTGGTGCTCGCCGATGAGGTTGCCCCTGCGAGGTCGCCCCGCTCGCACAGCACCACCGACAGCCCCTGCCCTGCCGCATCGCGGGCAATGCCGGTACCGTTGATGCCGCCGCCGACCACCAGGAGATCGACAGTCTGCCCCTCCTCCCCCGACGGGGCGTGCCTTGCCTCGGAGCTTTCCACCAGTGAGAATCCAGATTTTCGTTTGTGTGCGCGAACGCGCGATCAGTTTCGCAAACGAAGATACGCTTGGCGGCAAAGCGACCGCAAGTCCGTTGGGCCGCCGGAGCGGGGGCGGCAGGAGCCGTGCGGCCGGGCGCTCAGGCCTTCTCCTCCCTGGCTCCTGCGCCCGGCTTCGGCGGCGCGACGTGGATCTCGCCGCCGGCGGCGATGATCATGCTGGCGAGGTTTTCCGGCGGCGGACGGTCGGTGAACAGCGCCCGGATGTCGGCGAGGGAGCAGAGGCGGACGGTGGCGTTGCGCCCGAACTTGGTGTGGTCCGCAACCAGCCACACCCGCCGTGCGCTGGCCATGATCTGGCGCGACACCTGCACCTCGCGGAAATCATAGTCGAGAAGCGCCCCGTCCTCCCGGTCGATGCCGCTGATGCCGATGATCGCGATGTCCACCTTGAACTGGCGCATGAAGTCGAGCGCGCCCTCGCCGACGATGCCGCCGTCGCGGTGGCGGACCAGGCCGCCGGCGACATAGACCTCGAAGTCGCGCTTGCCCTGCATGATCGCGGCGACGTTCAGGTTGTTGGTGATCACCCGGAGCCCCGAGCACCGCGCGACCAGCGCACGCGCCACCTCCTCGGTGGTGGTGCCGATGTTGAGGATCAGCGAGGCGTTGTCGGGGACGAGCTCCGCCACCCGCTGCGCGATGGCGCGCTTCTCCTCCTGGCACAGCACACGGCGCGCGCTGTAGGCCATGTTCTCCACGGTGGAGGCGGTGGCGGCGCCGCCGTGATAGCGCCGGATCCGCCCCTCGCTCTGCAGGATGCCGATGTCGCGCCGGATCGTCTGCGGTGTCACCGAAAAGGCGGCCGCCAGATCCTCGACCGAGACGTAGCCATCGTGGAGCACCCGCTCCACGATCGCATTCTGACGCTGCAGCCGGTCCACCCCCGGGCTCCGTATCGTTGTTCGGGCGCGAACAGCAATAGCGGCCGACGCGCCGCGAGAAAACATCCGCGTCGCGATGGCGACCGGTTGCCGGGCGGCTGCCGACGCGGGTAGATGGTTGATGTCCGCGCGCGCCCGAGTCGCACGCACGCCGACCGGCCCCGCCCGCGGCACCACAGCCTGCGATGGGGTCGCCCGTGGCGGTTGGCAGCTTCGCTCCGACAATCCGGTCCGAGTCGTCGGTACCCAGAGCCCGGTGCCGGATTGACCGCTGGTGCGCCGGCGCGTGGCAGCCCGTTTCCGAGCATTTCACCCAGGAGGAAGCGTCGGCTGCGCTCGCCCTGCTGCAGCAGCAGGAGCCGGATGCCTGGTTCCGCATCGTCCGCCGCAACGACGTCGACGTCGACGCCGCCCCCGACGCGATGCCGTCGCCGGACGCCCTTCTGCGGGCCCCCGGGCCGGTGCTGGTCGCGGACAGGGACCGTCCCGCCGGCGGCTGGCGCGGCAATCGCCGAAGCGATGACCGTCGCGGCTCCGCCGCCGCGCGTGCGGCGGGTTTCGCCTGCCTCGCCGGGCTCTGCGCGCTGGTCGCGGCCGCAAGCTGGCTGGGCCCGGCCGCGGTGGAGCCGGTGTCGCGCAGTGCGCTGGCGCCAGGCGGAGCGGAAGCCGGAGCCACGGCAGCCGGCAGCCTGCCTGTCCTGCCCGCGTGGGAGGTGCCCGCCATCCTTGCCGACGTCTGGTCCGAGGGGGCGGACTGCACCGGCACAGGCGTGCGCTTCCTGCCGGACGCGGTGCTGCAGACCGATACCTCCGGCACGCTGAGCGCCTTCGCCGTCGCCGGCTATCACCGGGAGCCGGGCGACGCGGTCCGCGTGGCCCACGCCGGCGGCGCCAGCATCACCTACCAGCGTTCGGGCGACCGCCTTCTCCTGCAGCGCGCGCGGATCGCCGGCATCGAGATCACGCCGCAGCGGCCGGTCGCCCTCGTGCGCTGCGCCGACGGGGAGATGCTCCCGGCCGCGGCTGCGGCGACAGAGGCCGGGCCCCTGCCCAACACCCCGCAGACCGCGTTCCGGCTGGCGGTGGAGGCGCACGATGATCTGGCCGCCACCCTGGCCATCGCCCGCGGCCTGCCGGTCGTCGCGCCGCTGCCCGCGGCCGGCAACCCGCTGCCGATGGAATGGGCGGTGCGCCACGGCCGCGCGGTGCTGATCGGCAAGCTCGCCGCGGCTGGCGCCGACCCGGACGCGCCCGCCGTCGACGGCTGGCCCCTGCTGTCGCTCGCCGTGCGCAACGGCGACGTCGCAGTGGTCGAGGCGCTGCTCGAGGCCGGCGCCGATCCAGAGGTCCGCGACGCCGACGGGCTCACCCCCCTTCAGCGCGCCGGCGCCATGAACCACCAGCTCCTGATCGACGTGCTGTTCGCTGCCGGCCGCTGAGCCGGTCGCATGGCCGCCCCGCGGGCCTGCGCGATTGTCGTTGCAAACGATTCTCGCTCGCATTAGCAATCCGCCTGCAGTTGACAACCATTCGCAGCGCGCGAGCCTGCGAACATCGAGCGGGGGCGAGATGAGACAGACAGCCTGGGCGGTTCCGGCCATCATGCTGGCGCTGCCGGTGACGGTGGCGCAGGCCCATGACGAGACGGCGGTGCTGACGACCTATGCCGACATCGCTCATGCCGCCTACGAGGACTCGCTCATCACCGCTCGGGCGCTGGACGCGGCGATCGACGCGCTGATTGCAGATCCGAGCGAGGCCACCCTTGCCGCGGCGAGGGAAGCATGGATCGCGGCGCGCGTGCCCTACCAGCAGACCGAGGCCTTCCGCTTCGGCAACCCGGCGGTGGACGACTGGGAGGGCAAGGTCAACGCCTGGCCGCTGGACGAGGGCCTGATCGACTATGTCGACGAGGCCTTCTACGGCAGCGAGTCCGACATCAACCGCTTCTACACCGCGAACGTGATCTCCAACCCCACCCTCACGCTCGCCGGCGGCGAGATCGACGCCTCGGTCATCGACGCGGCCCTGCTGCAGTCGCTGCACGAGATCGACGAGGTCGAGGCGAACGTCGCCACCGGCTACCATGCCATCGAGTTCCTGCTGTGGGGCCAGGACCTGAACGGCACCGGGCCCGGCGCAGGCGCCCGCCCCTACACCGACTACGCCACCGACGGCTGCACCAACGGCAACTGCGACCGCCGGGCCGCCTATCTGGCCGCGGCCTCCGACCTGCTGGTCGCCGACCTGGAGGAGATGGTGGCGATGTGGGCGCCCGGCGGCGAGGCGCGGCAGGCGGTGCTCGACGCCGGCCCGAAAGACGGGGTGGCGATGATGCTCACCGGCCTCGGCAGCCTCTCCTACGGCGAACTCGCGGGCGAGCGCATGCAGCTCGGGCTGATGCTGCACGATCCCGAGGAGGAGCACGACTGCTTCAGCGACAACACCCACTGGTCGCACTACTACGACCAGGTCGGCATGATGAACGTCTACCACGGCCGTTACCAGCGGGTGGACGGGTCGGTGGTCGAGGGGCCGAGCCTGTCGCACCTGGTCGCCGAGGCCGACCCGGCGGTCGACGCTGCGGTGACCGCAGCCATGGAGGAAACCCTCGCCCGGATGCAGGCGATCGTGGACCTGGCCGAGAGCGGCAAGGCCTATGACCAGCAGATCGCGGCGGGCGACACCGAGGGCAACCAGGTGGTTCAGGCCGTGATCGACGCGCTGAAGGCGCAGACGGAGACCATCGAGGCCGCCGTTGCCGCGCTCGAGCTCGGCGACATCGCCTTCGAGGGCTCCGACAGCCTCGACAACCCCGAGGCGGTGTTCCAGTAGGCTGCCGCGCATGGGCGGGCTGCCTGCCGGCGGCGGCTGTCGGCTCCCCGCCATCCTGGCCGCCGCAATCGGCGCGCTGTTCGCGGTGCCGGCCGCGGCCTCGCTGTACGAGGCCGTGACCGCGCCTGCCACCGACTTCAGCCGGCCCGAGGCCTATGAGCGCAACCCCGGGGGCGCCACCACCGTCCGCCGCGACGACCGCGGCGCCTTCGCCCAGATGGCCGCCAACCTGGGTTTCACCGACCGCATGGAATTCACCCTCGGCGAGGCGGTGTTCCAGCGGCGGTGGGTGGCCGCCCCCTCCTCCACCCAGGCGGCCGACGGCCTGGGCCCGCTCTACAACGCCCGCAGCTGCGACGGCTGCCATCCCGGCAACGGCCGCGGCAGGCCTGCAGCCCCGGCCGAGGGGCTGATCCTGCGCCTCGGCATCCCCGACGGCGGCGACGCGCGGCCCGACCCGGTCTATGGCGCCCAGCTTCAGGACCTCGCCGTCGCCGGCCAGCACCGGGAAGGCGCGCTAGCCGTCACCTACACGGAGCACCGCGTCACCCTCGCCGACGGGACCAGCGTATCCCTGCGCGCCCCGTCCTACGCCATCGCCGACCCCGCCTTCGGCGACCCCGATCCCCGACTCGCGCTGTCGCCGCGGCTTGCGCCGCAGCTCATCGGCCTCGGCCTGCTCGCGATGATCGACGAGGCCGACCTGTTGGCCAACGCCGACCCGGACGACGCCGACGGCGACGGCATCTCCGGCCGGCCCAACCTGATCCGGGACCGCGACGACGACGCGCCCGTGATCGGGCGCTTCGGCTGGAAGGCCGGCCAGCCGACGCTCGCGGCACAGAACGCGTCCGCGCTCGCGCTCGACATCGGCCTGTCGTCGCCGCTCTACCCCGACCCTGCCGGTGACTGCACCGCGGCGCAGACGGCCTGCCGTGCGACCACGCACGGCGACTCCCCCCAGTTCGAGGGGCTCGAGGTGCCGTCGCTGCTGACCGGGCCGCTCGACTACTACCTGGCCCATATCGCGATGCCCGCCCGCCGCACGATCGACGACCCCACGGTGCTGCGCGGCAAGGCGCTGTTCTACGGCGCCGGATGCATCGCCTGCCACACGCCGAAGTTCGTCACCGCGACCGACCCGGCCTGGCCGGCGCTGTCCCGCCAGCTCATCTGGCCCTACACCGATCTGCTGCTGCACGACATGGGCGACGGCCTTGCCGACGGCCTGCCCGAAGGCTCCGCCACCGGGCGCGAGTGGCGTACGCCGCCGCTGTGGGGCATCGGTCTTCTCGCCACCGTCGGCGGCGGGGCCAATTTCCTCCATGACGGCCGCGCCCGCACCCTCGACGAGGCGATCCTCTGGCATGGCGGCGAGGCCGAGGCCGCCCGCAATGCCTTCGCCGCCATGGACGCCGCCGAGCGTGCCGCCCTGATCGCATTCCTGGAGTCGCTGTGATGCATGTCCGCGCCTGTCTTGCCGCCGTCGCGACGCTGATCGCGCTGCCCGTCGCCGCCGCCGGCCTGGAGGACGCGCAGTACCGGCGCATGAACCAGGACATGGTGGAGCGCCACATCGTGCCGCGCTACCAGGCCTTCGCCGCCGCGGCCGCCGATCTCGCCGCGGCCGCCGACGCCTGCGCCGCGGGGCCGGACGGGCTGAGGCCGGCATTCGA
>ERZ777003.3836-NODE-3836-length-13669-cov-5.429411_pt1 | contig 13669 bp, 17 predicted proteins | sample MGYA00374956_ERZ777003 | MGnify/ENA primary metagenome ERZ777003 (study PRJEB29302, sample SAMN06268252) | bioreactor metagenome | isolation source: Joint BioEnergy Institute, California, USA | place: USA:Joint BioEnergy Institute, California, USA | collected... | reverse complement strand
CGGTGTGCCAGCCTTGACCGCTGCGCGTAGCATGTCTCCAGTAGAGATTTGGGGAATATTGTAGCGTTCACGCAGAAAAGCTGCCTGAGTGCCTTTGCCGGCGCCAGGAGCGCCAATAAGGATGAGACGCATGAGGGTTTCCTAGCAGATGCGCGGGTAAGAACTTGACGATTCAGACGAACAAATCGGACAGCCGCGCCTGCCCCTTTTATTGTTCAAACCGTAAAGCATTACACGGACCGCTGATTCGGTCAATTACTATTGCGCACCCAGTGCACGCTACAGGCATTGACGCGCCGCGACGAGCGCCCTGACGCGGGCCAGGTCTTCCGGCGTGTCGACCCCGGGGGCTGGTGCATCTGCCGTAACATGCACTGCGATCGCAAAACCGTTCTCCAGGGCGCGCAGCTGTTCGAGCGCCTCCACGCGTTCGAGTCGCCCCGGCGGCAGGGCGGGATATCGTCGCAGGAAACCTGCGCGGTAGGCATAGAGGCCCACGTGGCGCAACGCAGGCACGCCGGGTGCCAGTACCTGCTCACCTCCGGCCAGCGCGTCGCGCGCCCAAGGGATGGGCGCCCGGGAAAAGTACAGGGCCCGGCCGCGTACATCACACACGACCTTCACTGCATTGGGGTTGAACAGTGTGGCCGCGTCGTCGATGGGATAGGCCGCGGTCGCAATGGCAACTTCGGTATCGGCCGCGAGGCAGTGCGCCACCGCGGCAATCAGGCCGGGTTCAAGCAGGGGTTCGTCGCCCTGGACGTTCACCACGATGGCGTCGTCGTCTAGCTGCAGTTGTTCGCAGGCCTCGGCGAGACGGTCGGTTCCGGTGGGGTGCTCAGGCGAGGTCAGCAGGGCGTCCATCCCGTGTGCGCGCACGACTTCCGCAATCGCGGTGTCGTCGGTGGCCACGATGACCCGTGCGGCGCCGCTTCGCTGGGCCTGCCGGGCGACACGTACCACCATGGGCAGGCCACAGATGTCGGCCAGCGCCTTGCCGGGCAGTCGTGTAGAGCCCGCGCGCGCCGGAATCATGGCGATCCAGCGGACCGGAGTCACTGCGACACCCCTGCGCGCGGCTGGCTGACGAGCGTTGCAGGAACGTTTTCGGAAGGCGTGCCTGCGAGCTCGCGCGCGGCCGATTCAAGCATGAGGGGAATGTCGTCCTTGATGGGGTAGGCAAGCCGATCGACCGTGCAGATCAGTTCATTGGCTTCGGCGTCGTAACGCAGCTTGCTCTTGCACACAGGGCAAACCAGGATGTCTAGCAGGCGTCTATCCATGGCGGGGAAACGATTTCGTGTTGGAGTACGCTACAAGGCGTGAATGGAGCCAATCGAAGAAGCCGGGGTCGGAGAACCGCAAGTACACCGGAACGGCCCAGATGCGCTCGTCAGCGAGATGGCCACATTTTACGGCGTCTTTTTCCGTGATGAGGATGATGTCGGCATCGACCGGGGGAAATGGATGAACCTTGAAATCGAAGTGGTCGGGCAGGGCGATGGTCTCCGCGAGCGGCACTCCGGCGCGGCGCAGGCTTGCAAAGAACCGTTCTGGCTGGCCAATGCCCGCGATGGCAGCCACCCTCGCGTAATCGCGACATAACTCGTCCAGCAGCAACTGGCGTTCATCGACGAGCCGGCGCGCGCTGGTGACATCCACACCCATCATGACGTGGCGTGTCCCGGTGGGGGGAGGCATCGTGGGCTGAACATCTCCCGCAAACCGTGCAGGTTCGAAAGGCTCGCTGCCGATATTCGTGACGATGACATCAACGCTCGCCAGACGGGACGGGGGCTCGCGCAAGGGGCCGGCGGGAAGGAGCAGGCCGTTGCCCACGCCACGCTGGTCCTGCATGACGATCTCGATATCGCGTTGCAGCGCCAGGTGCTGTAACCCGTCGTCCAGCAGGATGACGTCGACCTCCGGAAACTGTTGCAGCAGTGCCTTGGCCGCCAGCGGGCGCCGCGGGTGCACGGCCACGGGTGCCCGGGTGGTGCGGGCAAGCAGGGCGGGCTCATCGCCGAAACAGCCCGCATCGATCGTTCCCTGTCCCACCAGGGGTTCGGAACCTGCTGCGACGCCGTAACCTCGGCTGACGATGCCGGGAGTCCAGCCACGTCGTTGCAACTGGGCGACCGTCTCCTGCAGAAACGGGGTCTTGCCGGTGCCGCCAACGTAGATGTTGCCTACTACCACCACAGGTACGTGAAGGCGGGTACTGTCTTTCCAACCGTTCTGGTAGGCGGCTTGCCTGACCGCAACCAGGGCGTGTGTCACCCAGGAAAGCGGGCGGGTGACCATGGCCCAAATGCCACGTTGCTGCCATGCTGCGTGCAGCAGGCGCTCCAGGCGTGCCGACAATGAGGTGCTGGGGTGCATGGCGCGGGACGTCATCGGGCGGCCGTGCGAGTACCGAAGGTGACGCGCGTGATGCCCGCGTCCCGTGCTGCTTGCATGGCGTCGATCACCACCTGATGCGGAGCGAAGGCGTCGGCGTAGATGATCAGCATGGGGGGGGCGTCGGGGCGAGCGTGTCGCTGGAACACGGCACGCAGTGCACCCGCTTCGGCCGGCACGGGCTCGCCATTGATCGCGTATGCTCCGTTGGCAGTGATCTCGAGCGCGATCTCGGCGCTTGGTGCCGCCGTCTGTGTGGCGACCGACGGCAGCGTCACGGGCAACGCGCCGATGCGCGCGAAGGTCGTCGTCGCAGTGAGAAATATCAGGATGACCAGCAGGACATCGATCAGCGGAATGAGGTTGATTTCCGGGTCATCGTGACCCGGGTCACGATAGAACTTCATCGGGTGGTGTCCCCCCGGTTGGGTCCGGGCAGAATGTGCACGAAGCGGGCGGCGATCTGTTCGATTTCGATCATGAAGTCAGCCACCCGCGCCCGGTACAGGCGCTGGAAAATGATGGCAGGAATCGCCACCAGGATACCGAAGGCCGTGTTGTAGAGCGCGATCGAGATGCCTCGGGCAAGCTGGGTGGGGTCGCTACCAACGGGTGACCAGGCACTGAAGATCTCGATGAGGCCCACGACGGTTCCGAGCAGACCCAGCAAGGGACCAAGAGCAGCGATGGTCGTCAGTGCACCGAGGTAACGCTGCAGCTCGTGTGCCACCAGGCGGCCGGTATCCTCCACACGGGCCACGAGTTCGTTGTACGGGAGGTAACGGTTGTGGATGGCTGCAGCCAGCACAGCTCCGAGTGGCGAGTCGTCGTGGATGCCATCAATGAGGTCGCGTGTGACGTGCCCCGTGCGCAATGCGCGCAGCACGTCGTCGTGTAGCGGGCGAGGCAACACTTTGCCGCGCCGCAAGGCAAGTGCTCGTTCGATGATGAGTGCTACACCGATGAACGAAGTTGCCAGTAACGGCCAGATGGGCCAGCCTGCATTCTGAATGAGGGCGAGCATGGGTATATACAAAGAGTTATGTGTGGAGTGTAGCGCGCGACCAGGAGCTTTCGTGATGCCGGCATGCGCCAGTTGCGTGCAGTCCGGTTACTATCCACAAATTCTGTGGACAATTCTGTGCGTAAGGCGAGGAAGCGGCTTTTCATTGGGCTTCCAGAACGCTGCTGAAATTTGGAGCAGTTCGCACCAAAAATAACAAATTCAATAAAATCAATGATTTACGATATTTCTAATGACCGGGCTGCTGTGATGAGGGGTTGACAAACCCATTCATGCGCATTTGTGGACAGTTCAACTATCAGTTCAACTAGCGGAAAGGCCTGATTTTTCTTGATCTTGGATCTGGATGCGGGTGTACACCTCAAAGGACAACGGCGATGCCGGTGTAGGGGAGGTGCTTCGGCGCGGGTGCACCGGGCAGGAAACGCGGATGTAGCGCCTGCCCGGTAAGAAATGCCCTGCGGGCGAGGGTTGAGCAAGGAGAAGCCCCGGAGTTGCACGGGGTGGTCCGCCCGGGCCGATGACTGGCTACTGTGCACGGACGTGCGGGCGGCCGTGCCTGCTGATGGGTAGAGCCGTTTCAGCGTGTGTCAGGGCAGCGGCGCCAAGGCAGGAATGCCCCGAATGACATCGCCCGGGCCCAGTTTCCGTTGGGCAAACCAGCCAGCATTCATTTCCAGCGCAAGACGTACAGGCTCTGCCGAGCAATGCGAGGTACGGGTGTTGGGCTGCATTGCCTCGATGTTGACAATGGTGCCGTCGTCGCGCAGGAAAGCAACGTCCAGCGGAATGAGGGTATTCAGCATCCACATGCACTGTGTGCCGCGTTGCGCAAACACGAACAGCATCCCGTGGTTCTGCCCGAGTTGCGAGCGAAACATCAGACCCCGCTGGAGCTCCTCGGGACGCGAGGCGACTTCAGCGTGAATGAGATATAACCCCGCACGCAGCTGAACGACAGGCAAGCGAGGAATTTCCGCAGCGAAGGACGCCCCACCGCCGCCGAGCGCGGCGAAACAGGCCACAACAGCGAGTGCAGCAGACCGGTGAAACAGGGCAGTCAGCCGCCGCATTATGTCGGCGAGCTGATATTGGTGATATTGAGCGCCTGTTTCCCCTTGGGCCCCTGGATGACGTCGTAGGAGACCCGCTGCCCTTCCTTAAGGGTCTTGAAACCCGTCATCTGAATGGACGAGAAGTGGGCAAAAAGGTCTTCGCCGCCGTCGTCGGGCGTAATGAAACCAAAGCCCTTGGCGTCGTTGAACCACTTCACCGTGCCTGTGGCCTTTGTTGCACCACCATTCTCGGTGGTGGGAGCGCTGGATACATCAGACATGACTAGCCTTCTAGCTTGGTTTGGCGCACAACCCCACGGAGCGATGCCCGTGCTGGGAACTCTCGAATCACATGATCTGGATTTTGTAAACAGGCGTCAAGTTGGGGTTAGCCCGACGACTTGCACAATCTTCAGAGTTGTGTGTAAAATTGCGGTCTTTCCACGGCGCATTAGCTCAGTTGGTTAGAGCGACGGAATCATAATCCGCAGGTCCGGGGTTCGAGTCCCTGATGCGCCACCAGATTCTCTCAAAAAAGCCGCTATCGAAGCGGCTTTTTTGTTTGGGCGTGAGGCCGGTGCAGGGTGTGCCGCGCCGACTCGTTGCACAAGCAATACCGGCCAACACGCAGTACAGGCAGGTGTGCGTGGACAGGGGCGGGCGGCGGCCACGACAGGCCTCAGGCAGGTTTCCCAACCTGCAGCATCGAGCGCGTCGGCCCGGGGAATGCCATGCTATGGACATTCTTCCCCTGCGTGCAGTATCGTGTGCGCCTTGCCGTCCCCCACTGCCCAGGGCAGCGCACTCCCGTCATGCCTGAATCGATACGTCTTTCCAGCCTGATCGTTGTGACCGCGTTGGTATCGGCGGCGTGCAGCCACGTACCGGCGGAGGTGGTGTCGCCGTCCGAACCCGGCAACCTCATGTTTGACGAACCCTGTCCTCAGGTGGCGTCCAGCCTGCAAGTGTGGGGCGAGCCTGGCGACGACGTTCTGCAGGCACTCATCCCCCGGTACGTCGCGTGCATCACGAACCATCGAGAGAGCGTGCGTTCACGCCCGGCGCCGCCGGTCATGGGAGCCTGTGCATTGCGGTGTGGCGGTGAGACCGGCAGCGACCGCTGATCCCGGCAGGCATCCCGGATCCGGTGCCGCCAGGCCCATACCTCCGGGACGCGGGCTGTGGAGTACTCCGGTCGCCCCTAGGCCAACAGTGCGATAATCACGCTATCTCCACTTGACCGGTTAGCCCTGTTTCCCATGTCCGGCAGCACCCTAGGCACCCTGTTTCGTGTAACCAATTTCGGCGAATCCCATGGCCCGGCGATCGGCTGCGTGATCGATGGCTGTCCACCCGGACTGCCCATCAGTCCCGAGGATATCCAGCGTGAGCTCGATCGCCGTCGCCCCGGTACGTCACGGCACGTAACCCAGCGACGCGAGCCGGATGCAGTCGAGATTCTGTCGGGTGTGCATGAAGGTGTCACAACCGGTACGCCCATCGCGCTCCTCATTCGCAACGTCGATGCGCGCAGCAAGGATTACAGCAACCTGCTCGACACCTTCCGGCCGGGTCATGCGGATTACACCTACTGGAAGAAATACGGTGTACGTGATCCGCGCGGGGGCGGTCGTTCGTCGGCGCGTCTGACCGCTCCCACGGTGGCCGCGGGTGCGATTGCGCGCAAGTGGCTGGCCCAGACGTACGGCGTGGCCATCCGCGGCTACATGGCACAGCTGGGGGAAATCGAGATTCCGTTCGAAAGTTGGGACGAGGTCGAGCGCAATCCGTTCTTCGCGCCCAACGCATCGGTCATTCCCCAGCTCGAAAGGTACATGGACGCCTTGCGCAAGTCGGGTGATTCGGTTGGCGCGAAGATTTTCGTCACCGCCGAGCAGGTGCCCGCCGGGTGGGGAGAGCCGCTGTATGATCGGCTGGATGCCTGCATCGCGCATGCCATGATGGGCCTGAATGCCGTCAAGGCGGTGGAAATCGGCGCTGGGGTTGCCAGCGCGGCGCAAAAGGGCAGCGAGCACGGCGACGAGATCACCCCAGAGGGATTCCTTTCGAACCATGCGGGCGGTATCCTGGGCGGCATCTCCAGCGGACAACCTATTACGGTCAAGCTGACCATCAAGCCTACTTCCAGCATTCGTATTCCGCGGCGGTCGATTACCCGGGAGGGAGAGCCTGTGCTGGTGGAGACGCACGGCCGGCATGATCCGTGCGTGGGCATTCGCGCCACGCCCATTGCCGAGGCCCTGCTGGCACTGGTGCTGATGGATCACGCATTGCTCCAGCGTGCGCGTTTCGGTGCGTGACGGCTCTGCCAGGCATGGCGGGAAAGCGAAGCGTCCAGGCAATGCACTCCATCAACCAGGCGGCGTAGGCGCGCAGTCCTCACCCATGTCGAGTGAAGCCGTCATGCGCAAGAGCACCGGATCTCAGATGACAGTGTTTCGGATGACCGTGATGCAGAAACTGTGCGCCAGGGTACGCGGCCTGGCGGTAGTTGCCGCCTGTGCAGCTGCCAGCGCGTGCGCCCCGGTACAGACAACCAGCAGCGGCGCTGTGGGCGTGCAGCGGACGCAATACATCAGCAGCCTGGTCTCGCCCGCGCAGGTCGAGCAGGCGGCCGCCCAAATGTATGCGCAAACATTACAGGAAGCACGGCAGGCGGGGCAGCTGAACCGTGACGCGGCCGCGGTCGCTCGCGTGCGTGGGATCGCGCAGCGGCTGATCGCCCAGGTGGGTGCCTTCCGTCCCGACGCGGCGAACTGGAAGTGGGAGGTGAACGTCTTCGACAACGACGAGGTCAATGCCTGGTGCATGCCGGGCGGGCGGATCGCCGTGTACACCGGATTGCTTGAACGGGTGAAACCTACCGACGCGGAGCTTGCCGCAGTCATCGGTCATGAGATTGCCCATGCCTTGCGGGAACATACGCGCGAGCAAATGTCGCAACAGCTCGCAGCACAGCTGGGCCTCTCGGTGCTGGCGGCGGCCACGGGCAATCGCGCCGCGGTTGACCTTGGATCCACTCTCACCGAGGTCATGTTCACACTGCCAAACAGTCGCTCGTTCGAAACCGAAGCAGATGCCATCGGGCTAGAGCTGGCGGCGCGCGCAGGTTATAACCCCCGCGCAGCGGTCACACTGTGGCAGAAAATGTCGACAGCAGGGGGCGCCGAGCCCATTGAGCTGCTCTCAACCCACCCGTCATCCGCAAGCCGGATTGCCGACATCCAGCAGAAAGCGGAACGTCTCATGCCCATCTACCAGCAGGCACGTCGCTAGGCCAGCAGCAGGGTTCCTGCGACCAGCCCGCCCAGTTCGGCACAGCGTTCGAGGTCAGTGGCAGGAATTGTCTTGGGCGCGAGGATTTCCTCAGGTGTCTGCGCACCGTTGCGGATTACCACTGTGGGGGCGACTGCGCGCAGGCGCCAGCCTGTGACAATGCGCTCCAGTTGCTGGCGTGCGCCATGGCCGTCGGTGCCAGCGGCGATGATCGCCCCATACGGGCGACCCGCGACTGAATCCAGCACCGCGTAATAATTGCGATCGAAGAACTCCTTCATGGTCCCCGTCATGGATCCCAGGTTCTCCGGAGTGCAGAAAACGTAACCGGCAGCGCGCAGCAGCAGGCTGCTGTCGACCGTATCGGCGGACCGTTGACAGACATTGAGCAGACACGATTCGGCCATGGCTGGCTGGTCATGCGCGAACTCCGTGGCGACCGCATGGGCGCCACGGACCACGGCGTCAGCCATCTGCCTTGCGGCTCCGGTACGTGAGTGCCAGACGACAAGTAGCAGCGGTGGATTCGTGGTCATGGATGGGCCTCCGGGCGCTGGAGCGCGTGCCAGGGAGGCAGCGCTGGTGCTTCTGCAGCAGGTGTCATTGTGCCGCCCGCGCAGCCTTCCGGCAAAGTCTTTCGCCATGGGGCGGGCAAAGCCGTACGGTGCTGTCCGGTTACGGCCGAATGGCGTTATGCTCTGTGAACAGGTCGATACGACCAGCAGGCAGGGGCGGTCGCAGACACGATGCACGGGGGAATTTGAATGTGGGAACATTGGCTGCGTCGGGCGCGGCTCTGGAAAACAGTCGATGACTGGGTGCAGCACGGCGCCATCGGCCGCAGGGGGGTGCGGCGCATCGCGCGATGGTACCCCCCTTCGCCGTCGCAGGGGGCCTGGGAACGGTTTCTGTCTGATGCCTGCCTGGTGCTGGGCAGCGTACTGGTGGCGGCTGGCATCGTACTTTGGGTTGCAGCGAACTGGTCGGGTTTCAGCCGCCTTGCCCGCATTGGCCTGCTGGAAGTTCTGCTGGTGGCGGTAGCTTCGCCGGCGGTGTTGCCCCGGCTGTCGAACCGGGCTGCAAGTGCGTGCCTGTTCGTTGCGTGCGTAATACTCGGGGCATTGTGGGCACTGATCGGTCAGCAATACCAGACGGGAGCCGACAGCTGGCAGATGTTTGCCGTCTGGGCCGTTACGATGCTGCCTTGGGCGGTCGCTGCACGCGCGGTGTCCGTGTGGTTGCTCTGGATCGGCATCGTCAACGTTGCTCTCGTGCTGTTCGTGGCGCAGCGTTCGATTCACGACTGGGTTACATCCATGGCCATGCTTGCCGGGGGCAACCTGGGGCTGCTCTTACTGTTCGAATGGGGACTGCCGAAGTTCGCGCTTCCCCGCGTGCCGCTGCTCATCCGTATCCTTGCCGGCTGGCTGGTGTTCGCGCTCAGCGTGTGGGCAAGCGTGGTGGTCGTTCGTCACTTCGCTCTTGCGATGCCCGTGGTTGGGGTTCTTGCACTTTGGGCCGGTGTGTGCACGGCACTGGGGCTTGTGTATTCCTTCCTGCGCCCGGATCTGGCCATATTGGCGATGCTGGGCCTGTCACTGGTGTGGGTGATTGCTACTACCAGTGTCGCAGCCTACTGGGATCGCGTGCAACAGGGGCCGCTCGTCGTGCTTGCCATCCTCGTCGTATTCGTACCCACATTCTCCGCACTGATGGCAGGCGGTTTGCGACGGTTGGGGCGCACTCGCCGGTTTCGGTGTCCCATGCAGGAGCCGGTCCATGACGGCGTTGATGAGTTCCAGGCAGGCAGACCCCATGCATCCTGACATCGTTCCTCATTCGGCTCAGTCCTCCCGGGATGCGTCCCGGTGTATCGAGCGCCTCGTCGTACGCTTGCGCGAGGAATCCCTCTGGCATGGCGGCAGGGAGGTGACCACCGCGGATCGGTCGATGCCGGTGCGCTTTCTGGTGGGTGGCGCAGGATGGCTGACTGCGTGGCTATTGCTGGTCTTGCTCCTGTTTTTTCTCGATGACGTGTTCAGGCGGCAGCCGCTGGTCGTGGCAGGCATCGGCGTGGCGTTGTGCGGGCTTGGTGTGTCCATCAGGCGGATGGGACAAGGTGCATTTGCCCACCAGGCTGGCATGGCCGCGGTGCTGGCTGGGGTCGGGTTGTGCATGTGGTTCGTGAACGACGAGCGGCCGCATGCTTGGTGGGTCGTGCTCCCGCTGGTCGCGCTCTGCTACGCGGCGGCCGGTGGCTGGCTGTACCGGCTCGTGCTGAGCCTGGCAGCAGCGTGCACCATATGGTTTGCGCTGGGCGCGATGGTGCATGCATCCGCCTCGGCAAGCATCTCGGCGCTGACAATGAACGTGCTGGCTTTCGCCGCCTGGGTCATGGTGGTGCCCACCGTAACGCCAGCGCTGATGCACTGGAGAGTCCATACCGCTCCGGCGGTCCTCGGGCTCGCACTCGCCAGCAGCGTCCTGGCCTGGGAGGCCGGCGTAGCAATGACGCCAGCAGAGATGTGGGCAGCCATCCAGGGCGGCAATGTGGGACGCATTGTCAATGGCATGCATGCTTTGTTGCCAGCCTTGACCTGGCTGTGCGTGGCCTACCGAAAGGCGCATCCTACATCCTCAGGCGGGTGGCGCGATCATGGTACCCGTGGGCTGGTGCCTGGCGCGTTGCTGATGCTGTTTGCGCTCGTCCCGTTCTGGCTCCTTGCCCCGGGCGTCGGACTGTCGGTCGTCTGGGCCATGGCAGGCTTTGCCAGCCTGCAGGCGGGGCTGCTGGCAGTTGGTGTGGTCGGGCTGGTGGCGTATCTGGCGCGGTTCTACTACCTGCTCGATTTCACGTTGCTCGTGAAATCCGCCTCCCTCGTTCTGGTAGGTGCGCTGCTGGTAGCCTTCGCGATGCTCTTGCGCTTGCAACAGTCATCCTCGCCCATATTTGCCGATGAAGATGAATAGACGCAGCTGGCTGGTGCTGTTCGGACTGCTGCTCGTGCTGGTGACGGCTAACCTGCACGTGTTCAGGCTTGAGCGCACACTTGGCGCTGGTGTGGCCGTGCTGCTGGAGCTGGTTCCGGCGGATCCGCGCTCGCTGATGCAGGGGGATTACATGCAGTTGCAGTTCGCCCTGGCACGCGACATCGAGCGTCTGCGCAACGAGGGCAGGGTACAGCGCAATGATCGTTATGCCGTACTCAAGCCCGACGCCCAAGGTGTAGGACAGCTGCAACGGGTACAGTCAGGATTGCAGCCCGTGGACGACGATGAGATCGTCCTGCGTTTTGATGTCACCGGCAATCGCGTGCGGCTCACATCCGATGCGTACTTCTTTGAAGAGGGTGCCGCGGATCGTTTCAGCCAGGCGCGCTACGCCCTGGTGCGTGTTGGGCCGGACGGGCGTGCGTTGCTGGAGTCGCTGCGCGATGTCGACCGGCGCGCACTATAAAATGAATGACGACGGGATCCCCGTCGCGGGATACCCGAAAATTACTGGAGCAAGTCGTGAAGCAAATCGTTGCGATAATCAAGCCGTTCAAACTCGATGAAGTCCGCGAGGCACTGGCCGAAGTTGGCATCAGTGGCCTGACCGTCACCGAGGTCAAGGGATTTGGCCGGCAGAAGGGCCACACCGAACTGTACCGGGGCGCGGAATATGTAGTCGACTTTCTGCCGAAGATCCGGATCGAAGTCGTCGTCAGCGACCAGATGGTCGAACAGGCATGTGAGGCCATCATTCGGGCCGCGCATACGGGCAAGATCGGTGATGGGAAGATCTTCGTCCTGCCTGTGGAGCAGGTCATTCGCATCCGTACCGGAGAAACCGGCGACGACGCCATCTGATTGCCTGATGCGGGATGCGACAGGGTTCGCTCTCGGGCAGTGTTCGCCCGGCCCGCTTCAGGTTTGCTGATTTCGTTTCAGCAGTACCAGCACGACGCCTGAACCGCCATCGTTCGGGCGCGCTTCCGTAAACGCCAGTACTTCTTCCTTCTGCGTCAGCCAGCGCCGCACCTTGTCCTTCAGAACGGGTTGCCGGTTCACCGAGCCCAGCCCCTTGCCGTGAATGATGCGCACGCAGCGCTTGTCGAGCCTCACGCACTGACGCAGGAATTCGCTGATGGCCGCGCGCGCTTCATCGACCCGCATTCCGTGCAGATCGAGCTGGGCGGTTATCGTCCAGGTGCCTCGTCGCAACTTGCGCACCACGTCAGGGCCAATGCCATTGCGCCGGAACGACAACGTTTCGTCAGTTTCAAGCAGCCATTCAGCACCGTACTCGTCAGAAACGGACTCGCGCAGGACGGCGTCATCGTCAGCCCAGCGCTGCAGGGGCAAAGGCGCGGGTGCTTCCGCATTGAGCTGAACCCGGTTGTCCGGCGCAAGCGGAATCACGTCGCGCGCCCACTGGCGAAAGACGCTGTGTTCATGCTGGGCGCGCTCACGCTCCCGACGTTGCTCCTTGCGGCGACGCTCTTCGTCGTGCTGCACACGCTGCATTTCCTTGTACAGGCTTTTCAGCCGACCCAGGGCAGGGTGCAGCGCGGTGCCGTCCGGCGGCCGTACGGGGGCAGGTGCGGCGGGTTTCCTAGCTCGCTTTCTCATTCTCCAACCAGCGCTGGGCGTCCAGTGCAGCCATGCAGCCCGTGGCGGCGCTGGTGATCGCCTGGCGGTACACGTGGTCCTGGACGTCGCCTGCGGCGAATACACCCGGGATTGATGTCATCGTGGCCATGCCGTTGCGCCCGCTGCGGGTGATGATGTAGCCATCGTCCATGTCGAGCTGGCCGGCGAAGAGGCTGGTGTTCGGCGTGTGACCGATGGCGATGAACACGCCACTGACCGCGAGTTCTTCGACCTCGCCGGTCTGGTTCTGCCGGATGAGGACCCCGGTGACACCCCGGTCGTCGCCCAGCACTTCCTGCAGTTCATAGAAGTAGCGGATCTCGACATTGCCATCCCTGGCGCGGGCGTGCAGCTGATCGACCAGGATGGGTTCGGCGCGGAATTTGTCGCGGCGATGTATGACCGTCACTTTGCGGCAGATGTTGCTGAGATAGAGCGCTTCTTCGACGGCAGTATTGCCGCCTCCGACGACTACCACGTCCTGGCCTCGGTAGAAGAACCCGTCGCATGTGGCACACGCGGAAACCCCCTTGCCCTTGAACGCTTCTTCCGAAGGCAACCCCAGGTACCTGGCACTGGCGCCGGTGGCAATCACGAGGGCGTCACAGGTGTAGGTGCCGGAGTCACCAATCAGGGTAAATGGGCGTTCGGCAAGACGTGCCGTGTGGATGTGGTCAAAGATGATCTCGGTACCGAAACGCTCGGCATGCTTGCGGAACCGTTCCATCAGGTCGGGGCCCTGCACGCCTTCGAAATCTGCGGGCCAGTTGTCGACTTCGGTGGTGGTCATGAGCTGCCCGCCCTGCTCGACGCCCGTAATGAGCACGGGGTTGAGGTTGGCGCGCGCAGCGTAGACGGCCGCCGTGTAGCCCGCGGGGCCGGAGCCCAGGATGAGAATTTTCGAATGCTTGGGAGTCGACATGAATTGCCTCGGGTTGCGTGCTGGAGACATCAATTATAGGAAGCGGCCACGGCGGTTGCAGACGAGGCGCTGGCCGGCCACTTATAATGCCGCGTATGGCTCGTACTGCTGCATCTGCCCGAACTTCGCGTAATACTCGAAAAGCCACTGCCGAAACCCCGACCGTGCTTCCTTCCCGTCTGTCTGCGCTGGTTCGTGAAGCCCGCTGGATCCTGTTCGCAGCATTGGCGGCCTGGCTTGGCCTGGTGCTGGCGAGCTACCATCCGGCCGACCCTGGCTGGTCGCACGCTACCGACGCCGTTGTCATCCACAACCATGGCGGGCGTCTGGGCGCAT
>ERZ777003.3835-NODE-3835-length-13670-cov-4.441278_pt1 | contig 13670 bp, 12 predicted proteins | sample MGYA00374956_ERZ777003 | MGnify/ENA primary metagenome ERZ777003 (study PRJEB29302, sample SAMN06268252) | bioreactor metagenome | isolation source: Joint BioEnergy Institute, California, USA | place: USA:Joint BioEnergy Institute, California, USA | collected... | reverse complement strand
ATCGCCCAGCACCAGGACACGCCGGGGCCGCAGATCGCGGCGGAGAAGGCCGGAATCCATTCGATCGGCTACAACGCCGACATGTCCGGCTCCGCGCCCAACGCGCACCTCATGGCCGCCACCTGGGACTGGGGCGACTATGTCGTGCCGGCAATCGAGGCGGCGATGGCCGGGACCTACGAGGGCGGGTTCAGCTTCACCGGCCTCGACACCGGCGTCGTGGACATCTCGGAGATGAGCGACGCCATCCCCCCCGACATCCAGGCACGCATCCTGGAGACGAAGGAGGCCATCGCCAGCGGCGCCTTCCACCCCTTCACCGGACCGATCAGCGACAACACCGGCGCGGTGGTGGTGGAGGACGGCGCCGTCATGGACGACGGCGCCCTCTGGAGCATGAACTTCCTCGTTGCCGGCGTCACCGGCGCGCTGCCGGAATAACCGTGACGAACGCGCTCGAGCTCGCGGCGATCTCGAAGGCGTTCGACGGGAGGGTCGCCCTCGACCGCGCCGATTTCGCCGCGCGCTGGGGAGAGGTGCACGCCCTGCTCGGCGAAAACGGTGCCGGCAAGTCCACGCTGATGACGATCGCCTGCGGGCTCTACGCGCCCGACAGCGGGGACCTGGTCATCGACGGCAGCCAGCGCAGTCTCGCCGGCCCTGCGGAAGCGACGGCGCTCGGCGTCGGCATGGTCCACCAGCACTTCAAGCTGGTGCCCGAGTTCACCGTGCTGGAGAACGTGGCGCTCACCTGCGGCCGGCGCTACCGCGGCCAGGCGACGCTGCGCCGGGCGCTGACGGAGACGGCGGAGAAGGTCGGGCTGCCGGTCGCCGCCGGCGCCCGCGTCCGTGACCTGTCCGTCGCGGAGCGGCAGCGCGTCGAGATCGTGCGCACGGTGATGCTGGGCGTCCGTATCCTGATCCTCGACGAGCCCACGGCCGTGCTCACGGACCGGGAGGCGGAGACCCTGCTCGCGATGGTGCGGGGGCTCGCGGCCGACGGCACCTGCGTCATCCTGATCACCCACAAGCTGCACGAGGTGAAGGCCCATGCGGACCGGGTGACGGTGATGCGCGCCGGGCGCACCGTCGCCCGCGGGCTCGACGCTGCCACACTGGACGTGCCGGAGCTTGCCCGGCTGATGGTGGGCGAGACGCTGGTGCCGCCCGCGGCCCGTCCGCGCCCGCCGGGCGCAACCGCCTTCGCTGCCGAAGGGCTGCGCGTCCGCCGGGCGGACGGCACCACCGCCGTGATCGGACTCGGCTTCTCGATCGGCGCGGGCGAGATCTACGGCCTCGCCGGAGTCGGCGGGAACGGCCAGACGGAGCTCGTCCAGGCGATCGCCGGCGTCATGCCGGTGGAGGCCGGACGCCTCAGCCTCGGTGACGCAGACATCACGCATGCGGCGCCCGCGGGCCGGCGGAAGCTGGGGCTGCGGGTCATTCCGGCCGACCGCCACCGCCTGGCGCTCGCCGCCGACCTGGACGTCGCCGACAACCTCGCCCTCACCGGCCTCGCATCCGGCCGCTACGGCCCGGCGCTGTGGGCATCGCGGCCGGCGATGCGCCGCGCGGCCGCCGCTGCCATCGCGGACTTCGACGTCCGCGGGGCGGCACCGGACACGCCGGTGCGGCTGCTGTCCGGCGGCAACGCCCAGAAGCTGGTGCTGGCGCGCGAGCTGGACGACGGCTGCCGGCTGATCGTAGCCCATTCGCCGACCCGCGGGCTCGACGTCCGCGCCTGTGTCGCGGTCCACGCCGCCCTCATCCGCGCCCGGGACGCGGGCGCCGCCATCCTGCTGATCAGCGAGGACCTGGACGAAATCATGGCCCTGTCCGGCCGCATCGGCGTGATTGCCGGCGGGCGCATCACCGCGGAGTTCTCGCCGCCCTTCTTCCGCCCCGCCATCGGCGAGGCCATGGTCGGCCACGCCCCGGCTGCGCCCAGGGAGGAAGCCCCGGAGCCGCACGTGGGGGTGCGGGTGGCGGCGGGAGGGCGGCCATGATGGCCCTCGCCCTGTCTTCGCGGCGGCACGTCACCCGGCTGCAGAGCACCGGCGCGCTCCTCGGCGGTGTCCTGTTCGGCCTCGCGATCTCGCTCGCCCTCCTCCTCGCCCAGGGCATCGCCATCACCGCCGTCTTTGCCGAATTCGTCGGTTTCGTCTTCCTCAGCGATGCAGGCCTTGCTTCCGTCGCGGTCGAGGCGACGCCGCTGGTGCTGGCAGGGCTGGCCGGCGCGGTCGCGCTCAAGGTACGGTTCTGGAACATCGGCATCGAGGGCCAGCTCTGGCTCGGCGCCATCGGCGCCACCGGCGTCGCGCTTTACGACGCCGGACCGGAGGGAATGCGGCTCGCCCTGATGGCCGCGGCCGCCATGGCGGCAGGCGCCGCCTGGATCGCGATCCCGGCACTGCTCAGGATCCGGCTGGGCGTCAACGAGATCATCGCGACCCTGCTGCTCAACTACGTCGCCTTCCTGCTGGTGCAGCACCTGGTGTTCGGCGCGTGGAAGGACCCGCAGCAGAACTTCCCCTACACCGCAGGCTTCGACGCGCCCGTCGAACAGCTCGCCCGACTGGGCTGGGGCAAGACCCATGCGGGCCTGCTGATCGCCCTCGCCGCCGTCGCCCTGGTCTGGCTGCTCACGGAGCGGTCGCGGCTCGGCGCCTACATGCGCGCCGTCGGCGCGAGCCCCGAGGTCGCACGGGCCACAGGCGTGCCGGTGCTGCTGACCGTCGTCGCGGCGGTTGCGCTGTCAGGCGCGCTCGCGGGGCTGGCGGGCTTCTCGGTCGCCGCGGGCGAGGAGCACCGGCTGACCCAGCACCTCGGCCTCGGGTACGGCTTCAGCGGCATCCTCATCGCCTTCCTCGGCCGGTTCCGCGCCCTGGGAGTGCTGGTCGCCGGCGTGCTGGTGGCCGGCCTCTACGTGGCCGGCAAGTCGCTGCAGCAGTTCTACCAGCTTCCCGCTGCGCTCATCGAGCTGATCCAGGCCATCATCCTGTTCAGCGTCGTCGGCGCCGACTTCTTCGCGCGCTACCGCATCCACCGGGGCTGACGGCATGGACGGCATGATCGCCAACTGGCTGGCCGGCACGCCGACGATGGCGGCCCCCCTGCTGCTGGCCGCCCTCGGGCTGATCATCAACGAGCGCGCCGGCGTGCTCAACCTCGGCGCCGAGGGGCTGATGATGGTGGGGGCGCTCGCCGGGGTGATGGCGACCTTCCATGCCGGCGACCCGTGGGCGGGCGTCGCGGCCGCACTGGCGGCGAGCGCTCTGGTCTCGCTGGTGTTCGGCCTGCTGGCGGTTGTGCTGCGCGCCAACCAGGTGATCACCGGGCTGACCGTCGTCGCCTTCGGCGCCGGGCTGACCGGGCTGTTCGGCCCGCCCTACAGCCAGGCGGCGATTCCGTCGTTCCGGCCACTCGACCTCGGCCTGCTGGCGGAGATCCCCTACGTCGGCCGCGCGCTGTTCGGCCAGGACGTGCTGTTCTACCTCGGTCTCCTCGTCACCGCGGCCGTCTGGTGGACGCTGCACCGCACCCGGCTGGGTCTGTGCCTGCGTGCGGTCGGCGAGAGCCCGCAGGCGGCGGACGCCGCCGGCGTGGACGTGCAGGCGATGCGCATCGGCGCGGTCACGGTCGGCGGCATGCTGTGCGGCCTCGCCGGCGCCGACGTCTCGCTCGCCGCCAGCCAGACCTGGGTCGAGGGCATGACCGGCGGCCGCGGCTGGATCGCGGTGGCCCTGGTGATCTTCGCCCGCTGGAGCCCGTGGCGGGCGCTGCTCGGCGCGCTGCTGTTCGGCAGCATCGAGGCGCTGATCCCGCGCATCCAGGCGACCGGGACGAACGCGCCGACATTCCTGTTGAAGATGCTGCCCTACCTCGCCACGCTGGCGGTCCTGGTGGTCACCGCGCTCGCCCGCCGCCCGGGGCAGACCGCCCCGCAGGCGCTGGCCCTGCCCTATCTGCGCGAGGACCGCCGCGACTGACGGGGGTGCAATGACGTCCTTTTCGCTTGCCGGCCGGCAGGCGCTGGTGACTGGCGCCAGCCGCGGCATCGGCGCACGGCTGGCTGTCGGCCTCGCCGAGGCCGGAGCCGACGTGGTGGTGACCGCCCGCCGCGCGGAAGACCTGGCCGAAACCGTGCACGCCATCGACCGGCTCGGCCGGCGCAGCCTCGCGATTGCCTGCGACGTGTCGGGGACCGCCTCGATCGCGGCCGCAGCCGCCGCCATCGCCGACGCCGGCTGGCAGCCCGACATCCTGGTCAACAACGCCGGCCACGAGAGCGTCCGGCCGTCGGTCGATGTGGACGAGGAAACCTGGGACCGCATCGTCGACACCAACCTGAAGGGCGCCTTCTTCGTCGCCCAGGCGTTCGCCCGCCCGCTGATCGCCCGCGGCGCGGGCGGCGCCGTCGTCAACGTCTGCTCGCTGACCTCCGGCGTCGGCATTCCGACGGCGACGCCCTACACCTCGTCGAAGAGCGGGCTCCTCGGCATGACGCGCGCGCTCGCCGCCGAATGGGCGCCGCTCGGAATCCGCGTGAACGGGATCGGCCCCGGCTACTTCCGCACCGCGATGACCGAGGGCTTCTATCAGGACGAAGGCTGGCAGGAGTCCATGCTGGCGAAGATCCCGATGGGCCGGTTCGGGCAGCTCGACGACCTCGTCGGCGCCACCGTGTTCCTCGCCTCTGACGCCGCCGGCTACATCACCGGCCAGCTCCTCTACATCGACGGCGGCTACATGGCCTCGATCTGACCGGCGCGCCGGCGCCCCGCTATTTCGACTTTAGGAACACGTCGAGGCTGACCAGCCGGTCCAGCAGCCAGATCGCGACCACCGCGACCACGATGTAGACCACCGACACCGCCGCCAGGTCCGGCGTGATCACGCTGCGGATAGAGTTGTAGATCGTCACCGGCAGGGTGACGATGCGCGCATCGACCAGCAGCAGGCTGACGATGAACTCGTTGAAGGCGAGGATGAACATCAGCAGCGCGCCGCTGATCACCCCTGGCAGCACGGCTGGCAGAGTGACGGTGAGGAAGGTCTGCAGCGGCGGCGCCCCGCAGCTCGCGGCGGCGAGCTCCAGGTCCGGATCCAGCGCGTTCACGCTGGCCGACACTGCCCAGATCATGAACGGCAGGTTGATCACGCAGGCGGCCACCCCGACCGGCCACAGGCTGCCCAGCACCCGCACCTCGCCAAAGATCAGCATCAGGCCCAGCCCCGACACGATCAGCGGAATGGTGAACGGCAGCAGCAGGTAGAGCTGGATGCCGGCGAGGAAGCGGATGCGGTAGCGGACCATCGCGATCGCCGCCAGCGTGCCCACCGGCACCGCCAGCGCGGTGCAGATCACCGCCACCCACAGCGAGCGCAGGAAGGCGTCGAGGAAGTCGGTCCGCGTCAGCAGCCGCTCGTACCAGCGCAGGCTGAATCCCTCCGGCGGAAAGGTCACGATGTCGCCAGCGGTGAAGGAGGCGGCGAGCACGATCACCGTCGGCAGGCCGAGGCAGACGAGGTTGAGCCAGGTGATGGCCCACAGCACCACCGCTTTCGAGCGCGGGCCCCGCATCATCCCCTCCGGCTGACGAAGCTGAGCGTGCCGGCGCCGAGGCCGGCGAAGATCAGGCCGACGAGCGTGGTGCCGATGGCGACCAGCACCACGGCCAGCGCGGAACCAAGGCCGGCGTTGGCGATCTGGAAGAAGCCGTCGTAGATCGCGTTGGCGATGAAGTCGATGGTGCCGCCGCCCAGGATCTCGGGCATGGCGAAGTCGGTGATGGTGAGGGTGAAGACCACCACCGCGGCGCCGACCAGGCCCGGCTTCGCCATCGGGATCACCACGTGGAGGAAGGTTTGCACCCAGGTGGCACCCAGGCTCTCCGACGCCTGTTCCACCTCCTCCGGAATCGCCGTCAGCGCGGGCGCCAGCATCAGCACCGCGAAGGGCAACATGTACTGCACCAGCCCGAGCAGCACCGCGTTGTAGTTGAACAGCAGGTTCATCGGCTCGAGGCCGAGGGCGGCCAGCGCCTGGTTGATCAGCCCCTGCTTGCCCAGCAGGATCAGCCAGCCGTAGGCCCGCACCACCTGACCGATGAAGAACGGCAGGAACAGCGAGACCAGCAGGGCCTTGCGCACCCACGGCCGCGCCGTCCGCACCATCACATAGGCGTAGGGAAAGGCGAGAATGAGCGTGACCGCGGTGACGATCGCCGCCGCCGCCGCGCTCCTGAGAACGATGTCGATGTAGACCCGCTGCCCGAAGACCGTGCCGTAGTTGGCGAGCGAGTAGTCCTCGCGCAGCATGTACGTGGCCGGGTCGAGTTCGTGCAGGCTGTATTCCGCCACCCAGAGCAGCCCGACCGCCAGCAGCCCGACCAGCAGCAGCGCCGGCAGCAGCAGCAGCCACCCGGTCAGCCCCCGCACCGCCGGCGGCCAGACGGCAGCCGCCACCCGCTCCACGGCATCGAGCAGCCGCCAGCGGACCGGGACCGCATGACCACGTTCGCGCACGCTCATGCGAACGGACCTCCTCCCCGCCTCCCCCGTGGCGGGGGAAGCGGAAGGGGCATCAGCGTCTGCATGCGGCAGGAAGGGAGCGCGGCGGCACCCCCTTCCCTCATGGCAAGGCGGGAAGCGCCGGAGTGCACGGGCAGTATGGCAGCTACCCCTGCATGATCTCGTTGAACTTCGTGAACCACTCCTGCTGATGCTCGACCAGCACCGGGCTGGGGATCTGCACCAGGCGGGCGTAATCCTCCGGCGTCGTCGGATAGGCAGGGTCGCCGACCAGGTCCTCCGGCGGCTCCAGGCCGGGGTACACCGGCGGGAGGCCGAGCAGGCTGCACCACTTCTCCTGGGCATCGCGGGAGAGAGCGTGATTGACGAACTGCTTCGCCCAGTACTCCTCGTTCTCCGGCAGGTTCTTCGGCACCCACAGCCCGTCGGTGTCGAGCTTGCAGCCCTCCTCCGGCACCGTCCAGCTCACCGCGATGCCGCTCTGCTTCGCCGCGCGCGCGTTGACGCTGATGGTGCAGGCGACATCGATCTCGCCCTGCTGGAACCAGGTGGTGAAGTCCGGATCCTCGCCCAGCAGCGGCTCCTGCGCCTTGAGCAGGCGGTAGAACTCCCATCCCGCCTCCATGTTGTCAGGGATGTCCGCCGCCGTGCCGCCGCCGACGATGACGTTGATCGGCGTGAAGCCGATGCCGTCGTCATAGAGCGCGATCCGGCCCTTGAACTTCGGATCGAGCAGCACCTTCCAGCTGGTCGGAGGGCCGTCCGGGAACGCCTCGTCGCGATAGGCGCAGACGTAGACGTAGGAATAGGTGTTGACGAAGGGCCACCCCTCCATGCCCGCCGGCTTCGCCACCGGCAGCAGGCCCTCCAGGTTGGGCAGGTCGTCCAGCGGCACGGTGACGCCGCGCTGGGCGGAGATGGTGGCGTTGGTGCTGGTGTCCCAGTTGACGTGGATCGGGGGCACCCGGCCCTGGTCGATCGCGGCCCAGATCTTCGGCCGGATCTCGTTGTCCTCGGTGTAGTCGAAGCGGACGGCGATTCCCGTCTCGGCCGTGAAGCTGTCGGCGACGCCGGCCTGCAGCGCCTCACCCCACGCGCCGCCCCAGGCGCGGACGATGATCTCGGACGGCTTCTCCTGCGCCGCGGCTCGCCGGATGAACGGCATGGAAAGCGCGGCTGCGCCCACGGTTGCGGCCCCGCCGCGCAGCAGCTGGCGCCGCGTCGTCGCGACGCCCGTCGGATTCTGTCGTGTCATGCGGTAGCTCCCCCGAATGGCAGTCGTGTTGGCTGAGACAATCTCGTCTACCTGATCTCACCTGCAAAAACGAGCGCAGTGTGACGGCCCGCATTGCGCCCTGCGGCAGGCGGGGCGTACCGGTCGGCCAGCGGCGCCGCACCGGCGCCCATGGGGAGGCGAGACATGCCAGAAACAGCAGTGACCGGACGAACCGGCGGAATGGAGGAGGCGGCCGTCGCCGCGCTTCGCGAGGGTTTCGGCGGCACCGTGATCACCCCGGCCGATCCCGGCTATGACCAGGCGCGCCGCATCTGGAACGCGAGCATCGAGCGCAGGCCGGCGCTGATCGCGCGCTGCGCCGGCACCGCGGACGTGGTTCGTGCGGTGCGCTTTGCCCGCGAGCACGGGCTCGTGGCGGCGGTGCGCGGCGGCGGGCACAATGTCGCCGGCCGCGCGCTCTGCGACGACGGCATCGTCATCGACCTCTCCGCCATGCGCGGCGTCTTCGTCGATCCGGCGGCGCGCACCGTGAGGGTGCAGCCCGGCTGCACCCTCGGCGACGTCGATCGCGAAACCCACCTGTTCGGGCTCGCCGTTCCGGCCGGGGTGGTGTCGAAGACGGGCATTGCCGGCCTCACCCTCGGCGGCGGCGTCGGCTGGCTGGTTCGCAAACATGGGCTCACCTGCGACAACCTGATCGCCTGCGAGGTGGTCACCGCCGACGGCCGCGTGCTCACCGCCAGTGCAGACGAGAATGCGGACCTGTTCTGGGGGCTGCGCGGCGGCGGCGGCAACTTCGGCGTCGTGACCTCCTTCCTCTACCGCGCCCACCCGGTCTCGACCGTGCTCGGCGGGCTCCTCGTCTGGCCCCGCGACCGGGCAGGCGACGTCATCCGCCACTACCGCGATTTCATTGCCGACGCGCCCGAGGAACTCACGGCCTATGCCGCGCTCGTCCATACGCCGGACGGCCAGCCGGCGGTGGCGGTGATCTGCTGCTGGTGCGGCGACATCGCCGAGGGCGAACGCGTGCTGCAGCCGCTTCGGAGCTTCGGGCCGCCGGCGATGGACATGGTGCAGCCGATGCCCTTCCCCGCGATGCAGTCCCTGCTCGACGGGGCCTTCCCGGACGGCACCCGCAACTACTGGAAATCGACCTTCCTCAAGGATCTTGGCGATGACGCCGTCGATCTCGTGGTGGCGCATGCCAACCGCGCCGGCTCGCCGCTGTCGGCAGTGGTGATCGAGTATTACGCCGGCGCCGCCAGCCGCGTCGGCGGGACCGATACCGCCTTTGCCCACCGCCGCTTCGGATTCAATGTCGGCATGATGGCGCAGTGGACGGACCCGGCCGAGAGCGACCGCCACACCGCCTGGGCGCGCGCGTTCTTCGACGCGATGCGGCCGCATTCCAGCGGCGCCTATCTCCTGAACTTCGTCGGCGAGGAAGGGCTGGACACGATCCGCGCCGCCTTCGGCGCCAGCTACGAACGGCTGGCGCAGCTCAAGAAGAAGTACGACCCGACCAACTTCTTCCGGCTGAACCAGAACGTGCAGCCGGCCATCTGAACGGCGGCGCCGTCCGCCGCTACGCGGCGAACACCAGCAGGTCCTCCGGCCGCCAGGCCAGCCCGACCCGGTCGCCGGGGGCCCGCAGGCCGTGGGCGGAGGGCTCGTGGTCGATCACCCGCAGCGGTTCTGCCAGCCCGTCGGCGACGCAGACATAGATCAGGCGGTCGCCCTCGAAAATCTCCTCGCGCACGGTCGCCGGCAACGCGCCGGGCGTGTCCGGCGCCGCCAGCCGCACGCGTTCGGCGCGGAGCGCGCACTGCGCCGGCTGGCCCTGCCGCTCTACCCCCTGGTTGCGGCCGCGGAACAGGTGCGCGCCGACGCGGACCGAGGCCTCGGCCCTGTCCACTGCTTCCACCGTCCCCGGCATCAGGTTGGTCATGCCGAGGAAGCCGGCGACAAAGGCGTTGGCCGGCGCGTTGTAGGTGGCGAGCGGGTCCGCGGCCTGCTGAATGCGTCCCTTGTCCATCACGATGACACGGTCCGACATCACCAGCGCCTCGCGCTGGTCGTGGGTCACGTTGATGGTGGTCACGCCCAGCTCCTGCTGGATGCGGCGGAACTCGAGCTGCATGTCCTCGCGGAGCTTGCGGTCGAGGGCGGCGAGCGGCTCGTCGAGCAGCAGCAGGTCGGGATGGAACACCAGCGCCCGGGCGATCGCCACGCGCTGCTGCTGGCCGCCGGAAAGCTGCTGCACCCGCCGGTCGCCAAGGCCCTCCAGCCGCACCAGCTTCAGATATTCGGCCACCCGGTCCGGGATGGTCTTCGGGTCGAGGCGCCGCATCTTCAGCGGATAGGCGACGTTCTGGGCCGCCGTCATGTGCGGGAACAGCGCCAGCCGCTGGAACACCATGCCGATCGAGCGGCGGTGCGGCGGCACCTCGGTCACCGACCGGCCGTGGATGAAGATCTCGCCGGAGGTCGGCGCGTCGAAGCCGGCGATCATCCGCAGCAGCGTGGATTTGCCCGAGCCACTGGGCCCGAGGATGGTCAGGAAGTCCCCGGGTGCCACCGAGAAGGAGGCGGATTCGACCGCCGTCACCTCGCCGAAGCGCTTGGTGACCCCGCGCAACTCCACCATCGGCGCCGAGCCGACGTCGTTTCCCTGCCCTGTCGTCATGGCCGCACACGCATCCTCATTTGCCTGCCTTATCGCGGATGACGGGCGGGGAAAAGCACCTTCGTCAGGGGCCCGGCCGGCCGGAAAACCGGCACCGGCCGGAGCCCGGGCCGGTCAGGTGCAGCGGTAAAGTGTCTCGGGGCTGCCCTCGAGGCTGACGGTGAAGCGGTCCGGTCCCGCTTCCTCGACGGCGGCGGTGACGGTTTCGCTGCCTTCCGGCTCCTCCAGGTCGGTGAAATGCACGGTGAGCTTGCCGTCGGCAAAGCTCCAGGTGCCGATCGCCTCCACCGGATTGCCGCCGCCGTTCGTCACCGCCCACGCGCCGTTGGCGTAGAAGGCGATGGTGTCGGAGTCGTAGCACTCCTCGGCGGAGCCCATGCCCCACGTGCCGATGAAGTAGTCCGCGTGCGTCACCGCGGTATCGCCGAAGAGCTTCGCTCCGGGCTCCGCGGCCGTTGCCGCCGTACCTGCCGCCGCCAGCGCCGTCGCGAGCGCTGCGGCGAGCGTCCTGATCGATCCAGCCATGACCTCTCCCCGTTCTGCTGGTGCTGACCGCCCTTGCGCGCCGCCGACCCCCACCGATGTCGATGGTAGCCAGACCGGTCGAGCTCCGGCAACGCCGCGCGCGGGCAGCCGGACAGCTCCGGAAACCACTAAAGCCCTGGAATTGCGGCGGTTCTCAGGCGGTGCCGCGCCGCTCTCCGGCCGCGGCCTCGTCGCGCGCGCGGCGACGGGCCTCCTTCGCCACCAGCTGCCGGGTCCTCCACATCGAGACGAGGACGCCCGAGCCCAGGATGGCGAGCGTGATCGCCAGCGAAAGCGAAGGCGGCATCTTGCCGAGGTCGAGCATGTCGGTGACGAAGATCTTGCCGCCGATGAAGATCAGCACCACCGCCAGCGCATATTTCAGATAGATGAAGCGGTGGATCATCGCAGACAGCGTGAAGAACAGCGCCCGCAGGCCGAGAACTGCAAAGATGTTCGACGTATAGACGATGTAGGGATCGGTGGTGATCATGAAGACGGCCGGAATCGAATCCACCGCGAAGATGATGTCGGCGATTTCGACCAGCACCAGTGCGAGCAGCAACGGCGTCATGCAGAGCACCCGCCGTCCGGTTTTCGGGTCTTCCTGCCGCACCAGGAAGCGCTCGCCGTGGAGCTCTCGGGTGATGCGGAACCGGCGGCGCATGAAGGTCAGCACCGGATTGGTGCCGACGTCGTAGCCCTTGTCCGCCGTGAACAGCATCTTGATGCCGGTCAGCAGCAGGAAGGCAGCGAAGATGTGCAGCACCCACTCGAACTCGTGGATGATCGCGGCCCCGGCGCCGATCATGACTGCGCGCAGCACCACCACACCCAGGATGCCGTAGATCAGCACCCGGTGCTGGTACGCGCGCGGGATGGCGAAGTAGGTGAAGATGGTGGCGATGACGAAGATGTTGTCGACCGCCAGGCTCCACTCGACGAAGAAGCCGGTGAGATATTCGAAGGCAGCGTGATCGCCGCTGCGGTACCAGATCCAGCCGGAGAAGGCGACGCCGACCGCGACGTAGAAGGCGGAGAGCTTCAGGCTCTCGCCGACGCCGATCTCGTGGGCCTTGCGGTGGAAGACGCCGAGGTCGAGCACCAAGAGCGTGACGACGATGGACAGGAAGAGGAGCCATGCCCACAACGGCTTCCCCATGGCCTCCGCAAGAAGGATGTCCATTCGCGCTGCCCTTGCGCCGGCTTGCCCCGCCCCGCTTCCCGCGCGGAACAGCGCGGCGGCCACTGTTCGGCGTCCCCCAGGAAGGGTGAGCAAGACGTGGGGTGACGCCGAATCCGGTTCAAGGCCGGGATGCGCCCGGCCCCGCCGCCGAGGCTGATGGCGCCGCAGGTGTTGCGAGACGGGCACGCAGCGCGGCGGCGAGGAAATCGACCAGCGCCCGCACCCGCGCGCTGGCGCGCCGTCCGCCGGCGTGCACGAGCTGGACCGGGACCGGCGGCGGCTCGAACCTCTCCAGCACCGCGACCAGCCGTCCGTCGGCCAGCTCCTCTGCCACCTGGTAGGACAGCGTGCGGATGAAGCCGCGGCCGGCGACCGCGGCCGCGATGGCGACGTCGCCGACGTTGACCGTCAGCCGGCTGCGGGGGCGCACGCGAACCGCCTTCCGCCCCTCCCCGAACCGCCATTCGTCGTCGTGCAGCGCCGGCGCGAAGCTCACCGTCGGCAGCGTCTCCAGCGCCTCCGGCCGCTCGGGAATGCCGCAGGCGGCGAGCAGCGACGGCGCCGCGCAGACCACGCGCCGGACCATGCCCAGGCGGACGGCGACGAGGCCGGAGTCCGGCAGGCGGGCGATGCGCACGGCCACGTCGAAGCCCTCGTCGAGCAGGTCCACCACCCGGTCGACGTAGAGGCAGCGCAGGCTGACCGCGGGATGGCGGTCGAGGAAGTCGAGCAGTGCCGGCGCGACGTAGCGCCGCCCGAACAGCACCGGCGCCGTAACGCAAACGACGCCGCGCGGCTCGCCGTGGGCGCCGGTGGCCGCCGCCTCTGCCTCGTCCACCTCGGCGAGGATGCGCCGGCAGTCGGCGAGATAAGTTGCGCCGGCATCGGTCAACCGCACCTGGCGCGTCGTCCGGTGCAGCAGACGGCAGCTCAGCCGTTCCTCAAGCGCCGCGACCGCACGCGTCGCAGCCGGCGCCGACAGCCCGAGCGCCCGCGCCGCCGCGGCGAAACCGCCGTGGTCCGCCACGGCCACGAAGACTCGCATGGCGGCGAGCCGGTCCATCATTCTTTCATCCTGTGCAATAAACCGCTGCAGAACAGTCTATTCTTCTTCTCTGCAGAAAGAACCACCTTCACAGGCAATCGGAAGGAGGCTCCATGATCCGCGTCTACAGCTACCCCATCTCCGGCCACTCGCACCGGGTGCGCCTGTTCCTGTCGCTGCTCGGGCTGCCGCACGAGGTGGTGGACGTGGACGTACCGGGCGGGGAGCACAAGTCGCCCGAGTTCCTCGCCAGGAACCCGTTCGGCCAGATCCCGGTCCTCGAGGACGACGGCGTGGTGCTGGCGGACAGCAACGCCATCCTCGTCTACCTCGCGCTCCGTTATGACGGGAGCGGCCGCTGGTATCCTCGCGATCCGGCGGGCGCGGCTGCGGTGCAGCGCTGGCTGTCGGTCGCGGCGGGCGAGCTCCATTCCGGCCCGGGCACCGCGCGGCT
>ERZ777003.3832-NODE-3832-length-13683-cov-10.454872_pt1 | contig 13683 bp, 15 predicted proteins | sample MGYA00374956_ERZ777003 | MGnify/ENA primary metagenome ERZ777003 (study PRJEB29302, sample SAMN06268252) | bioreactor metagenome | isolation source: Joint BioEnergy Institute, California, USA | place: USA:Joint BioEnergy Institute, California, USA | collected... | reverse complement strand
GCCGGCGGCGCCGATCAGCCGCTCGCCCTGGAGCTCCCACATGATGTGGTAGAAGCCCTTGCCGACCTCGCCGAGCACGGCGTCGTCGCCGACGCGCACGTCCTGGAAGGCGAGCAGGGCCGTGTCCGAGGCGTGCATGCCGAGCTTGTCGAGCTTGCGCTCGCGGATCACGCCCGGCAGGTCCATGTCGACGAGGAAGACGGTGAAGCCCTCGCCGCGGCTGCTGCGGCCATCGTCGTCGCCGTCGTCGGTCTTCGCCAGCAGCACGATGTAGTCGGCCCGCAGGCCGTTGGTGATGTAGGTCTTGGAGCCGTTGATGACCCAGCCGTCGCCGTCGCGCACGGCGCGCGTCCTGATGCCGGCGACGTCGGAGCCGGCGTCCGGCTCGGTTATGCCGATGCAGGCGATCTTCTCGCCGCGCACGGCCGGCGCGAGGTAGCGCTGCTTCTGGGCCTCGGTGCCGAACTTGAGGATCGGCGGCGTCGCCATGTCCGTGTGGACGGCGACGCCCATCGCCAGCCCGCCGGAGCCCGCCTTCGCCATCTCCTCGGCGAGCACGAGGTTGCAGGCGTAGTCGCCGCCCTGGCCGCCGTAGGCCTCCGGCACCGAGAGCCCGAGGAAGCCGAGCTCGCCCATCCGTCGGATCACCCAGTCGGGGAAGGTCGTCTCCTCCCACTCGTCGGCGTGCGGGGCCAGCTCGGTCGCGACGAAGCGGCCGATCGACTCCCGCAGCCGCTCGTGCTCCTCCCTGAAGATGAAGTGCCGGCGCGTGCGGGCGTGGTCGGGCTTGAGCACGTCTGAGCTGGCCATGGCTCGCTCTCCTCGGGCGCGTGGGCGGCGGTCGGAAAGTGAACAGTAGAACGTCCTACTTCCGACTGCGCCACTGGGGAGCCGGCTGATCGCCGGCTCCCTCAGGGAGTTCGGCTTTGCCGAACTCCCGGGGGGCTGGGGAGCCGGCTGGCGCCGGCTCCCTCAAAGAGTTCGGCTGGCGCCGAACTCCCGATGGGCCCGGTGCGCCCGCTGGCGAGCCGCCTCGGGCTGGGGAGCCGGCTGGTCGCCGGCTCCCTCCGGGCCTCGGCTGGCGCCGAGCTCCCGGGCATGGCCTGCGTCGCGCGGGGCGCGGGCGTCAGCCGACCTCGTCCCTCACCCGGAACGAGCGGATCCTGCTCAGCACGTGGCAGCCGCGCACGCGGCAGTCGATGTGGAACGCCTGCCAGTAGTACCGGCCGGGGCGCTGCATGAACCAGTGGTCGAAGACGTACGCCGGCGCCCGGTAGGCGAAGCCGGCGCGGCCGCGGCGCGTCATCTTCGCGAACGTGCCGATGCGCCGGTGGCGCAGCAGCTCGCCGTGCCGGTTCGTCCTGCGCGTCGGCGAGACGATCAGGAAGACGCCGTACCTGCGCGCGTTCGGATGGGCATCGCGCAGCTTGAACGTCGGCTGGCCGCCGAGCGGCAGCGCCGCGCCGGCGGCCGGGGACAGCAGCTGCGGGCGCGCCGGCGCGGCGGCGGCCGCCGGCGGGCAAGCGCCGGCCAGCAGCGTGGCGAGCGCGATCGCGAGGGCGCTCGCGCTCGCCACGAGCGCGAGCGCGAGGGCGCGGCGGTGCGGGCGCGGACGGGTTCCTGCCTCCAACGAAGACCTCCTCGTGCATCGGGACGCGGACGGGGCCGCCCCGGCGGCCGCGCGACGGCGCCGGCCGGCACCGCCCGCGTGGGCCGGTGGCCGGCGGCCGCGCGACCCGGCAGCGACCTCGACCGTCCATAACCCGCCAGGCGGCCGGATGAAACCCGGCCGACCCGCGGTCGCGGGGCGACGGCAGGCGGTTGCGCCCCTGCGCCACCTCCGTCAAAGTGGACAGTGGTGCGTCCTACTTCCGACGAGGGGCCGGTGCCCTACGCCACGCTGCGCTACCGCGTCGCCGACGGCGTCGCGACGATCGCGCTCGACCAGCCCGACACCCGCAACGCGCTCTCGGACGCCCTGCTCGACGACCTGCTCGCCGCGCTGGCGGCCGCGCGCGACGACGACGCCGTCCGCGTCGTCGTGCTGACCTCGACGCACCCGAGGGTCTTCTCCGCCGGCGCGAACCTCGCCGGCTTCGACGCCGACGCGCCGCTCGTCGCCAAGCACGCCGCGCTCGAGCGGTTCCCGCGCTTGTTCGAGCTGCTCGGCCGGCTCGGCAAGCCGACGATCTGCGCCGCCAACGGCCACGTGCTCGCGGGCGCGTTCGGGATCGCGCTCGCGTGCGACCTCATCCTTGCCAAGGAGGGCGTCCGCTTCGGCACCCCCGAGATCAACGTCGGCGCCTTCCCGTTCATGATCGCCGCGCTCATCTTCCGCAACCTGCCGCGCAAGCGGGCGCTGGAGCTGCTGCTGCTCGGCGAGCCGATCGACGCCGCCGAGGCCCACCGGATCGGGATCGTCAACCGCGTCGTCGGCGCCGACGCGTTCGACGCGACCGTCGCCGACTGGGCGGCGAGGCTCGCCGCCAAGAGCCCGCTGCTGCTGCGGATGGGCAAGGAGGCGATCGACCGCAGCCGGGACATGGCGCTGCCGGAGGCGCTCGACTACCTGCGCGCCCAGCTCGCGCTGGCCCAGACGACCGACGACCTGCGCGAGGGCGTCCGCGCCTTCTTCGAGAGGCGCACGCCGCAGTGGACGGGCCGATGACGCAGGCGGGGGAGGAGACCTCGGTCCTGCGCCCGCTCGTCGCGGACCTGCACGAGCGCCGCGCGCGGGCGCGGCTGGGCGGCGGGGCGGAGAAGGTCGCCAGGCAGCATGCCGCCGGCAAGCTCACCGCGCGCGAGCGGCTCGCGCTGCTGATCGACGACGGCACCTTCACCGAGCTGGGGATCCACGGCGGCATCCACTACTCGGTGCGGGGGCTGGAGGGCAAGGAGGCGCCGGCCGACGGCGTCGTCACCGGCTACGGCCGCGTCGACGGCCGGATGGTCGCCGTCTGCGCCTACGACTTCACCGTCATGGCCGGGTCGATGGGGACGACCGGCGAGCTGAAGGTCGCGCGCCTGCGCGAGCTGGCGCTGACGAAGCGGATCCCGATCATCTGGCTGCTCGACTCGGCCGGCGCGCGCGTCCAGGAGGCGGTCGGCTCGCTGTTCGCCGGCTCGGGCCACCTGTTCCGCGAGCAGGTCGTCATGAGCGGCGTCGTGCCGCAGATCGCGGCGCTGATGGGGCCGTGCGCGGCCGGCACCGCGTACATCCCCGGCCTGGCCGACTTCGTGCCGATGGTGAAGGGCCGCGGCTCGATGGCGCTCGCCGGCCCGCACCTCGTGCGCGCGGCGGTGGGGGAGGACGTCACGCAGGAGGAGCTCGGCGGCTCGCGCGTCCACTGCCGCGTGTCGGGCGTCGGCGACCTCGAGGTCCCCGACGACGAGTCCTGCATCGCGGCGATCAAGGAGTACCTCTCCTACATGCCCCAGCACTGCGAGGCGCCGCCGCCGGTCGTCGCCGCCGGCGACCCGGTCGACCGGATGGACGAGGGGCTGCTCGACGTGCTGCCGGCGTCGAATCGCAGGGCCTACGACATGTACGACGTGATCGCGCGGATCGTCGACGACGGCAGGTGGTTCGACCTCAAGCCGCAATGGGCGAAGTCGATCATCACCTGCTTGGCGCGCTTCGGCGGGCGCCCGGTCGGGATCGTCGCCAACCAGCCGAAGCGGCTCGGCGGCATCCTCGACAACGACGCGGCCGACAAGGCCGCCCGCTTCGTCAACCTCTGCGAGGCGTTCGGGCTGCCGCTCGTCTTCCTCCAGGACGTGCCCGGCTTCATGGTCGGCACGAGGGTCGAGGCGGCCGGCATCATCCGCCACGGCGCGAAGATGCTCTACGCGGTCGCGAACGCGACCGTGCCGAAGGTGACGGTCGTGATCCGCAAGGCCTACGGCGCCGGCTACTACGTCATGTGCGGCAAGGCGTACGAGCCGGACCTCATCGTCGCCTGGCCGACGGCCGAGATCAGCGTGATGGGCGCCGAGGGCGCGGTCGAGATCGTCATGCGCAGGGCGGTCGAGGCGGCCGAGGACCCGGCCGCCAAGCGGGCCGAGCTCGTCGACGCCTACCGGAGGGTGATCGACGTCTACATCGCCGCCAGGAACGGGATGATCGACGACGTGATCGACCCGCGCGAGACGCGGCCGGTGATCTGCCGGGCGCTCGAGATGGCGCAGGGCAAGCGGGTCCAGCGGCCCTGGAAGCGCCAGGGCGTCGTGCCCGTGTAGGAGGGGCGGTGGGCGTCGAGGACCCCGTCATCGTCACCTGCGCGATCTCGGGCGCGGTCGCGAGCCGCGCCCAGTGCCCGGCGATCCCGTACACGCCGGAGGAGTACGCGGCGGAGGCGCGGCGCGCCGTCGACGAGGGCGCGTCGATGATCCACATCCACGCGCGCCGGCCCGACGGGACGCCGTCGTTCGCGGTCGAGGACTTCCGCGCGATCACCGAGGCGATCCGGGCCGAGGTCGGCGACGTCGTCATCAACTACTCGACCGGGGCGGTCGGCGTGCCGCTCGAGCAGCGGATCGCCTACCTGCGCGCGCTGCGGCCCGACGTGGCGGCGCTCAACATGGGCTCGATGAACTACGCGAAGTACTCGCGCCGGCGCAGGGGCTTCGTCTTCCAGGCCGTCTTCGAGAACAGCTTCGAGACGATCGCGACGCTACTGGTGGCGATGAACGCGGCCGGGATCAAGCCCGAGCACGAGTGCTTCGACCTCGGCCACCTCGCCAACCTCGACCCGCTGCTCGACATGGGCCTGCTGCGGCCGCCGCTGCAGATCTCGTGCGTGATGGGCGTCACGGGCGGGATCCGCCCGACCGCGCGCAACCTCGCGCACATGGTCGAGAACATCCCGGGCGGGCCGGCGTGCGCCGACGGGACCCAGTGGGGCGTGATCGGCGTCTCGCGCGACCAGTGGCGGCTGATCGCGGCGGCGCTCGCGCTCGGCGGCAACGTGCGCGCCGGGCTGGAGGACAACTTCTACCTGCCCGACGGGCGGATGGCCCGCTCCAACGGCGACCTGATCGCCCAGGCGCGGCGGATGGCCGAGGCGGTCGGCCGCCGCGTCGCGACGGTCGCGGAGGCGCGCGCCCTGCTCGGCCTGCCGCCGCGCGATCGGCGGGACGGGGCCGCGCCCGGTGCGGGCGGGCCGGCGGCGGGCGAGCCCGCGGCGGGGCCCGGGCCGGGCGGGGAGGCGGGGCCGTGAGCGGGCCGCTGGCGGGCGTGCGCGTGCTCGACCTCTCGCGCCTGCTGCCGGGGCCGTTCTGCTCGCTGCTGCTCGCCGACCTCGGCGCCGAGGTGACGAAGGTCGAGGACCCCGGGATGGGCGACTACCTGCGCTGGTCGCCCCCGTTCGTCGCCGGCGCCCACCCGACCGCGCGGTCGGCGCCCTTCCTCGCGCTCAACCGCAACAAGCGGTCGATCGCCGTCGACCTCAAGCACGAGCGCGGCCGCGAGGTGCTGCGGGCGCTCGCGCGCACGAGCGACGTGCTGCTGGAGTCGTTTCGCCCCGGCGTGCTCGACCGCCTCGGCGTCGGCTGGGAGCAGCTGCGGGCGGAGAACCCGCGGCTGATCTGGTGCGCCGTCACCGGCTACGGCCAGGACGGGCCGGACCGCGACCGCGCCGGCCACGACATCAACTACCTCAGCCGCAGCGGGCTGCTCGCGCTCACCGGCGACCCGGACGGGCCGCCGGTCTCCTCGGCGGCCCAGATCGCCGACGTCGGCGGCGGGGCGCTGATGGCGGCGGTCGGGATCCTCGCGGCGCTGCACGAGCGCGCGCGCTCCGGGGAGGGGCAGCTCGTGGACGTCGCGATGCACGACGGCGCGCTTTCATGGTTGGCGATGCTCGCCGCACAGCAGCTCAACGACCCCGACGCGCCGCCGCTGCGCCGCGGCAGGCTGCCGCTGTCGGGCGCGCTCCTCTGCTACCGGCCGTACCGCTGCGCCGACGGCTGGGTGACGCTCGGCGCGCTGGAGCCAAAGTTCTGGCGGGCGTGGTGCCGCGGGGTCGGGCGCGAGGACCTCGTCGAACGCCAGTTCGACCCGCCGGGGTCCGACGCCCACCGCGAGGTCGAGGCGATCTTCGCCGCGCGCACGCGCGATCAGTGGGCGGCGTTCGCCGCCGAGCACGACTGCTGCCTGGAGCCGGTGCTCGAGCTCGACGAGGCGCTCGCGTCCGAGCTCGTGCGGGCGCGCGAGATGGTCGTCGCGCTCGACCAGCCGGGGGTGGCCGCGCCGGTGCGGCTGCTCGGGCTGCCGATCAAGCTCGGCCGCACGCCGGGCGACCCGGCGCGCGCGCCCGGCCCGGCGCTCGGCGAGCACACCGACGCGGTGCTCGCGGAGGCCGGCTACGACGCCGACGCGATCGCGGCGCTGAAGGCGGCCGGCGCCGTGCGCGGCGCGCCGCCGGCGGACGCGGCCGCGCCCGACGGGGACGCGACGGCGCGGAGGCCGCTCCTTGGCTGAGCCGGGGCCGCGCGCGAACGGCCTGCTGAAGATGAGCGAGCTGGCGGAGCGCTCCGGCGTCTCGGCCGGCACGATCAAGCACTACCTGCGCGAGGGCGTGCTCGGCGACCTGTCGGGCGTCGTGCGCACGAGCCGCAACATGGCCTGGTACCCGCCGGAGCTCGTCGAGCGGATCAGGCTCGTCAAGCGGCTGCAGGAGCAGCGCTTCATGCCGCTGCGCGTGATCCGCGACGCGCTGCGCGACGGCCCCGAGCGGCTCGCGGCGCTGCTGGAGCTGGAGGACCGCATCATCGAGCGCGCGATCGCGCAGGGCGAGCGGGACCGCAGCTCGCGCCAGGCGGTGGCGGCGCGCTACGACGTCCCCGCCAACGTGCTCGACCGGCTCGAGGAGATCGGCGTGCTGACGCCGGACGCGCGCGGCTACGACGCCGACGACGTGCAGATCATCGCCGCGATCTCGCGCTTCCGCGCCGGCGGCTTCGACGAGCAGATCGGCTTCACCGTCTACGACACGCTCCGCTACCGCGAGGCGCTGCAGCCGCTCGTCGAGGAGGAGGTCGGGACGCTGCTGAGCCGGCTGGCCGCCCGCGTCGACCCCGACCGCGCCGCCGAGCTCGTCGCCGCCGGGGCCGCGCCGCTGCGCGAGCTGATCGGGGCGCTGCACTCGAAGCTGCTGCGCGCCGAGCTGCGCCGCCAGCGCGACGCCCGCCGCGCGTCCGCCTGACAGGGTGTCGCATGCACAGCACCGGAAGGTGTGCCGCGACATCCGGCCCCGTTTGAGCACGGCATTCGCGCGATGCGCCCGCTAGGCCTGGGAGCCAGTGATCCGCGTTCCATGGCGTGTGAAGTCTGCAGCGACGTGGCGACCGTCCTCCGAACCGAGAACTCGAAAACTCCACGAGCACAGTGGACTGTGCCGGTCCGCTGTCCCTGCGCCCGCCTCCCGCGCGAAGTGGCCCAACTGGTGGGCGATTCCAGGTTTCTGAGCTTCGCCACCGCCAAATCATGTGCCGCGCCCATGGCGTCCCGGCGTCTGGCAAGTGCTATTTCGAAGCGGGCTCGTCGAGCTCGCACACTTCCTCCCTCTACTCAGCGAAGTCATACAACGCGACTCGCCAGGCCCGGTCTCTCACGGCAACTCCGGCAGCGCCGGTTGGCACGGTTTTGTGCCATTGAACCTCTTTGGCAACCATTGGTCGACACTCCGAGCTAGTATCGCCACGCAATGGCTGAGACCGCGCTCGCCCGCCTACTCCACGAGTCCGGCCGCTCCCGCACCTGGCTTGCTCGTCGACTCACGATCGACCCGAGCAGCGTGTCTCGTTGGGCGACCGGGAGGCGACAGATCCCGAGGCGGTACCTCGCCGAGATCGCCCAACTGCTCGATCCCAGCGTCACTGAGCTCGAGCCCTAACTCATGTGAGGAGCCTCATGCGCGTGATCTCAGACTTTCCGCCATACAGCATGCGTGGCAAGCGGTATGACTGGGACCTCATCTTCGATGGCCGAGTCCGCGAGCTCGAGCGTGCCATTGATTTCGACTGCGATCCGTCGTCGCTGGTGTCGACCGTGCGCGCCGCCGCCAGGCGGCACGGGGTGAGGGTCACCGTGCGCAAGTACGTCCGGCAGGAGGATCAGCGGGAGATCGTCGCGGTGCGTGCAGAGGGTCCTGCGTGAGTGCGGAGCTGTGCGGGCGTGGCCGGCGGCGCGCTCACCAGCGCGCGTCGTGGGCCTCCATCACGCCCCAGCCGGCGGCGAGCGGGATGCCGCCGGGGAGCGTGCCGGCGAACGTCCCGAACGGCTGGCGGTAGGCGGAGCGGACGAGCAGCAGGTGCTCGCGCCGCTCGCGGACGGCCTCGGCGGCGAAGCACAGGTCGCCGCCGTCGGCGGTCGTGACGCGGCCGAGGTCGGCGGCGAAGGTCGCCGGCGCGGCCTCGGCCGGCGCGCCGTCGACCCAGACGGTCCGCTCGCTCGCGCGCGGCGGGTCGTTGATGCCGGCGACGAGGTTCCAGGCGACGGCGCGGCCGTCCTGGGCCCGCCCGACGCCGGCGCACCAGCGCCACGCGGTGCGCCGCGCGTGGTAGCCGGCGGAGTCGTCGATCACGGCGTGCGCGTCGACGACGCGCTCGCGCCCGCCGACGCGCACGCGACCGCGCGCCGCGACGCCGCCCTGCTTGCGCGTCCACGCGTACTGGCGGCCGTGGCGGCAGACGGTCTCGACGCCGTCGACCTCCGCCAGCGCCAGCGCGAGCGCGACCGGCGTGCCGTCGGCGGCGACGTCGTCGACCTCCAGGCGGCCGGGCGCGAGCCGCACGCCGCCGCGCCGGAAACGGGTGCGCTCCAGCAGCCGGCCGGCGCCGTCGCCGCCGGGCCGCTCCCAGACGGCCCAGAACGACTGCCGCGCGACGCCGACCTGGACGAGCGCGGCGCACGCCATCAGCTCGGGCCCGAAGACCCCGACGTAGCGCCAGCGCTTGCGCGGCCGGCCGCCGCGCTGGAGCGGCATCGCGGCGGGCGGGAGCGGGAGCGCCGCCAGCGCGGCCGGGCGCGGCGCGCCCCAGCGGCCCCGGTGGGGGAGGGCGGCGAAAGGCTGCGGGCGCTGGGCCGGCGCGGTATCCTTCGGGATTGACTGACCAGTCAATCTGCTTCTGCCCTCCGAGGACGAGACGACCGTGCGCGCCGCCGCGATCCAGATGAACTCTACCGGGGACCGCGCGCGCAACCTCGCCGCCGCCGACCGGCTCGTCCGCGCCGCCGCCCGCGACGGCGCCGAGCTCGTCGCGCTGCCGGAGAAGTGGAGCGTGCTCGGCACGCCCGAGGAGCTCGCCGCCGGCGCCGAGCCGCTCGACGGGCCCGCGATCAGCTGGGCGCGCGCGACCGCCCGCGAGCTCGGCATCGACCTCGTCGCCGGCTCGATCGTCGAGCACGTGCCGGGCCGCGCCAAGCGCGCGAACGCGAGCGTCCACATCGGCCCCGACGGGGCGGTGCGCGCCGTCTACCGCAAGGTCCACCTGTTCGACGTCGAGGTCGCGGGGACCGTCTACCGCGAGTCCGACGGCGAGGACCCGGGGGAGGAGCTCGTCACGAGCGCGCTGCGCGACGGGACCGGCCTCGGCATGGCGATCTGCTACGACCTCCGCTTCCCGGAGCTGTTCCGCATCCTCGCGCTGCGCGGCGCGCTCGTCGTGACGCTGCCGGCGGCGTTCACGCTGCCGACGACGCGCGACCACTGGGAGATCCTGCTGCGGGCGCGCGCGATCGAGAACCAGCAGTTCGTCGTCGCGCCCAACCAGATCGGCGAGCACGCGCCCGGCCTGCGCTCGGGCGGGCGCTCGATGATCGTCGACCCGTGGGGCGTCGTGCTCGCGACCGCGCCCGACGGCGAGGGCCACGTGATCGCGGATCTCGACCTCGACCGCCAGGCGCGGATCCGCGCGAGGATCCCGTCGCTGGCCAACCGCCGCCCGGGCGCCTACGCCTGGCCGGACGCCGAGCTGCGCGAGGCGGCCGCCTGATGGCGCGCACCCAGCCGGCCGTCGACAAGCGGCGCCTCATCCTCGACGCGGCCGTCCGCGTCTTCGCGCGCCAGGGCTTCCACACCTGCCGCGTGTCGGACATCGCCGACGAGGCGAGGGTGGCCTACGGCCTCGTCTACCACTACTTCAAGTCCAAGGACGAGATCCTCGACACGCTCTTCCTCGAGCGCTGGGACGTGCTGCTGCGGGCGATCGAGGAGGTCGACCGCCAGCCGCTGCCGGCGCGCGACAAGCTCTACGCGATCGCGTCGTTCATCGTCGACTCCTACCGCCACGACCCCGACCTGATGAAGGTCATCATCGTCGAGGTCACGCGCGCGGCGAACACGTTCGGCCGCACCCACCTGCCGCAGATCCGCCAGGCGTACGTGCAGATCGCCGCGATCGTGGAGCGCGCGCAGCGCGAGGGCGCGCTGCGCGCCGACATCACCCCCGACTTCGCCGCGCTCGCCTTCTACGGGGCCGTCGAGCAGGTGCTGACCGGCTGGATCTTCTCGTTGCTGCCGGTCGGCGAACGGGAATACGAGGAGGCCAAGACGCAGATCGTCGAGACGATCTGCGGCGGCCTCGAGCGCGGGGAGGGACCGAACCCTGCCGCCGGGAGCTCTGATTGAATGCCCGAACTCATGAAGGAAAGCGAGCTCGTGAAGCGCCTGCTGTGGTCCGGCCTGCTGGCCGGGCTGGGCGCGCTCGCGTCGGTTGCGACGACGCGGATCGCCACGTTCATCTGGGTCCGCGCCTTCAAGGAGGATCCACCCGAATGAGCACCTCCGAGCCGGGCGCGCCGGATCCCGGCGTGCCCTACGGCAGCGGCCCCGACGCCGCCGCCGCGGACGCCGAGCCGACGCTCGCGCACGAAACGGTGGCGCCGCCGCCCCCGCCGCCGCCGGTCGGCGACGCCGCCGCGGTCGCGGATGCGCCGGCGCCGCTCGCGATCCCCGGCCTGCCCGCGGACAGGCCGGAGCTCCACGTCGCCGCCGCGTTCGCCGGCGGCTTCCTGTTGGCCATGTTCTTGAAGCGCCTTGCCCGCTGAACCGACACCCCAGCAGCTCGTCAGGACGATCACCGAGGTCTCGGAGAAGGCCTCGCTGCTCGTGCGCGAGGAGATCGAGCTGGCGAAGGCCGAGATCACCGCGAGGGTCACGAAGCTCCTGCGCGGGGCGGTCGTCGGGATCGCCGCCGGCGTCTTCGTCGTCGTGGGGCTCCTGTTCCTGCTCCACGGCGCCGCCTGGTTCGCCTGGCAGCTGACCGACACGAAGACCTCGTTCTGGCTCGGCTACCTGATCGTCGCGATCCTCCTGTTCCTGCTCGGCGCGCTCGCCGGCGCGCTCGCGTACAAGGCCGTCAGGGCCGGCTCGCCGCCGACCCCCGAGATGGCGATCGACGAGGCGCGCAAGATCAGGGACACCGTCGCCGCCGCGACCGGCGAGCCGTCGGCCGCGACGGCCGGCGCGGGCGCGGCCGTGCCCACGAGCGGGAGGTCGAGCTGATGACGGCGCGCACGCCCGAGGAGATCCGCGCCTCGATCGAGGCCAACCGCGCCGAGCTCGCCACGTCGCTGGCGAGGCTGCGCGGCCAGGTGGAGGAGCTGACCGACTGGCGCAGGCAGCTCGCCGCCCGCCAGCGGGAGGCGATGATCGCCGCCGCGGCCGCCGGCTTCGTGCTCGGCGGCGGGATCGGGGCGATCGGCGGCATCCTCTTCGGCCGCCGCAAGCGCAAGCGCCGCCGCTGACGCGGCGGCCGCGCCCGGCGGCCGCCGCGCCGACCCGACGGCCGCGCCGCGGCGCGCGCCCGCCGTCCGCGGGCGGTCGCCCGGCGTCCCGCCCGGCCGCCGCGCGCCGGCTAGGCGAGGAAGCGCTGCGGGATCCCGCCGACGCCGAGCAGGCCCGGCCCGACGTGGGTGCCGATCACCGGCCCGATCTCGGACACGAACGCCGGGTCGACGCCGAAGATCTCGCGGCCGCGCTCGACGAGCCTGGCGCACGCGTCCGGCGCCTGGATGTGCTGGACGACCCAGGCGTCGGCGCCGTCGTCGCGGCGCGAGGCGAGGTAGTCGACCATCCGCTCGAACGCGCGCCCGGACGTCCGCACGCGCTCGACCGGCGTGATCTCCGACTCGACCGTGAGGATCGGCTTGATCCTCAGCGCCGAGCCCACCCACGCCTGCGCGGCGGCGATCCGGCCGCCGCGGCGCAGGTACTCGAGCGTGTCGATCGCGAACCACATCCTCAGCGTGGCGCGCGCCTCGCGCGCGTGGGCGACGACCTCCTCGGCGCTCGTGCCGCGCGCGGCCGCCGCGTGCGCGGCGAGCACGACGAGGCCGAGACCGCCGCAGGCGCTGGCCGAGTCGACCACGTGGATCCGCTCGCCGCCGCGGCCGAGCAGCTGCTCGCGCGCCTGCTGGGCGGCGTGGACGGTGCCCGACATCCCGCCGGCGAGGTGGATCGAGACGATGTCGCGCCCTTGCTCCAGCAGCGGCTCGTAGACGGCGAGGAAGTCGCCGATCGACGGCTGCGACGTCGTCGGCAGCCGCGGGGTCGACCTCAGGTAGGCGTAGTAGCCGTCGTAGTCGGGCAGGTCGGCCTCGCGATCCGCGCGGCCGTCCCAGTTGACGTACAGGCTCACCTCGTGGATCCCGCGCGTGGCGACGAGCTGGCGCGGGAGGTAGTGACACGTGTCGGTGACGATCGCGACCGGGGGCATGGTGGCCGCACCCTAGTGGATTCACCGTGACGAGATGCCGCTTGCGCCAGTTCAGCGGGGTACAGTCCGGCGCATGCACGCTCGCGCGCTCACGGTGGCGGCGCTGCTCGCGGCGCTGGCGCCGGGGGCGGCGTCGGCGCGCGACCCGATCACGCCGCTGCGCGACGTCGCGCGCGGCGCGAGGTGCACGGCGCGCACGGTCGTGCAGGGGACCGAGATCGCGAGCTTCGACGTCGACGTGCTCGACGTGCTCGCCGACGTCAACGGCCTCGGCCCGCGGATCCTCGTGCGCGTGTCGGGCGACGCCGTCGCCGGCACCGGGATCGCGTCCGGCTTCTCCGGCTCGCCGGTCTACTGCCCCGACGCCGCCGGCCGCGTCGGCAACGCGGGCGCGATCTCGGCGACGGTCGGGCAGTACGGCAACGACGTCGGGCTCGTGACGCCGATCGAGCAGCTGCTCGGCCTGCCGGCGCGGCCGCCGTCGGGGGCGCGGCCGGCCCCGCGCGCGGTGCGCGCGAGCGCCCGGCCGGTCGCCGCGCCGCTGATCGTCGGCGGGCTGGCGCCCCGCCTGGCGGCGCAGCTGCGGCGGGTCGCCGCGCGCGCCGGCCGGGCCGTCGTCGCCGGGCCGGCCGGGCCGCTGGCCGCCTTCCCGCCCCAGCCGCTCGTGCCCGGCGCGTCGATCGGGATCGCGTACGCGACCGGCGCGCTGTCGGCGGTCGCGGTCGGCACCGTCACCTACCGCGACGGCGCGACCGTCTGGGGCCTCGGCCACATGCTCGACGGCGCCGGCCGCCGGGCGCTGCCGCTCACCGACGCCTGGGTCCACGCCGTGATCGGCAATCCGCTCGAGCTCGAGCGGGCGACCTCCTACAAGCTCGCCTCGCCCGGCCGCGTCGTCGGCACGCTCACCAACGACGCGCCCGCCGGCGTCGTCGGCCGCGTCGGCGCCGCGCCGCGCACGAC
>ERZ777003.3825-NODE-3825-length-13704-cov-4.266393_pt1 | contig 13704 bp, 17 predicted proteins | sample MGYA00374956_ERZ777003 | MGnify/ENA primary metagenome ERZ777003 (study PRJEB29302, sample SAMN06268252) | bioreactor metagenome | isolation source: Joint BioEnergy Institute, California, USA | place: USA:Joint BioEnergy Institute, California, USA | collected... | reverse complement strand
GCAGGAAAGGATTGTACTTCATCTTTTCCAAGCGTTCCGGATGCGTCTGCGTGTTTTTCGTGGTCGTGTATCGAGACGGCGGCTTGCCTTCTTTGCGAGCTTCGGTGCATTCGAGCGTGATGATTCTGACTTTACCCTTCTTTGCCATTATCGCCTCTCAAAACTACAAACGTTGCGGAATGAATGGACATAACACAACTCGGGCCGAGACGGAAGCATTCTTCCAGGCAATCTTTGAGATTGTTTCCGTTTTCTCCCGAAAAAGCGTCTGTATCGCTGTAAATATTGGAAAATATTTATCTTTTTGTCTTTAGAGTGGGGATTGTTTGCGCTTGCGACGCTTTTGACTTCGGGCGGGGAGGCGCCCAGAATCGGGCGATATGAAAAAGACGAATCGCCCCCAAGAAACGGAAAAGGTCCGCTTTTCCCGTGCGCTCCTGCTTTTGGGCTCGGGAGAACTCGGCAAGGAATTCACCATTTCAGCGAAGCGACTCGGCCAGCACGTCATTGCCGTCGACCGCTATGCCGGGGCTCCGGCTATGCAGGTCGCCGACGGTTTTGAAGTGATCAATATGCTCGACGGAAAGGCTCTCGAGCGGATCGTACGGAAGCATAAGCCCGATTTGATTGTGCCGGAGATCGAGGCGATTCGGACCGAGAAATTGAGAGAGTTCGAAAAGCGCGGAATCACGGTGGTACCGACGGCCGAAGCCGCATATTTGACGATGAACCGGCACGCCATCCGTGAAGTGGCGGCTCGCGAACTGAAACTCAAGACGGCACGGTACCTGTACGCTTCGAGTGAAAGGGAGCTTCTGAAGGCTTGTCGCGAAATCGGATTCCCGGCCGTCGTTAAGCCCGTGATGTCCTCCTCGGGGAAGGGGCAGTCGGTCGTTCGGCGCGAAAGCGAAGTCGCAGCGGCCTGGCGCTACGCCTGTGAAGGCGGCCGTGGCGACCAAACGATGGTCATTGTCGAGGAGTTCATCCGGTTTGATCTCGAGATCACCCTATTAACGGTTCGGCAGCGGAACGGAAAAACGATTTTCGTCGATCCGATCGGGCACCGGCAAGAGAGGGGCGATTATCAAGAATCATGGATGCCGGCCAGGCTCACGCCGACGCAACTGAAGAAAGCCAAAATGATCGCCAAAAAAGTGACGGACCGTCTGGGCGGCGCCGGTATTTTCGGTGTCGAGTTTTTCATCGGGAGAAACGGCGAGGTTTATTTCTCCGAACTTTCTCCGCGCCCGCACGACACGGGAATGGTGACGTTGATTTCGCAGAATCTTTCTGAATTCGATCTCCATGCGCGCGCCATTTTGGGGTTGCCGATTCCTGAGATAAAAACATACGGTCAATCGGCATCCGCCGTGATTTTGGCCGACGGCGAAATGCCGAAGGTGGATTATCGAGGAGTGGAACGCGCGCTCGCGCTCAAAGAAGTCGACATTCGAATTTTCGGTAAACCAGACGCGAAAAAATATCGTCGTATGGGAGTTGCGCTCGTCCGGGCCAAAACGGTCGATGAAGCGAGGAGGTTAGCGAGAAAAGCCGTTGCGATGGTGAAGGTTGTTCGGCAATAAAACGGACGCCCGTCGCGATGGAGCTCATAAGGGTGGTGACGACTTTTCTGTGATTTCACATTCTCCGCACACTTCTCAGGCTGATTTTCGATTAATAAGAAGCTGCGAACCTTGAGGAGTCTGAGAGGTGGAAGAGAAGAAGAAATATGCGAAGAAGAGGGAAGAAGAATTAAAAACGAGCGACCTCACAGTTCGCTTGCGTGAGCAAGAGAAAAAACATAGCGCAAGTGTCACAGGACCGGGTGAAACCAGTGTGACGGTCGTTGAACCGCCGCTTTCCGCGGGAAAGTCACAACGGTCCCAATCCCATGACTTCGGCTAAAATTTCAAAGGATTTGAAACGGGCCTCGCGGTCGTAGATCGCGGTGACCACGATGATTTCATCGGCTTGCGTTTTCGCGATGAGATCGTCGATCCCTTTCTTCACCATCGCGGGTGAGCCGACGACCGAATAGGTGAGCATGTGGCTCGCGAGCCGCTTTTCCGCCGGCGTCCAAAATTTTTCGATGTCGTCGATCGGCGGAAGATAATAACCGATGCGGCCGCGGACGAGACCCGCGAACGCCTGTTGCACGGTTGTGAACAGATGGCGTGCTTCTTCATCCGTCTCCGCCGCCACGACGTTGAGGCCGATCATGACGTACGGCTTTTGTGCTTGCTCCGATGGATGGAACCGGCGGCGGTAGATATCGATCGCTTCAAACAGCGCATCGGGAGCGAAGTGCGAGGCGAAGGCATAGGGGAGGCCCAAATCGGCAGCGAGATGCGCGCCGAAGGTGCTCGAACCTAGAATCCAGAGCGGTACTTTGGTTCCGGCGCCCGGTGTGGCCTTAATAGTCTGACCCGGTTGGGCGGGAGCCAAGTAGGCCTGCAGCTCCAGCACGTCTTGTGGAAAATGATCGGCAGCGGATGGATCGCGTCGGAGCGCCCGAAGTGTTTTCATGTCTGTTCCGGGCGCGCGACCGAGTCCCAAGTCGATTCGTCCCGGATACAGACTTTCAAGTGTTCCGAATTGTTCCGCGATCACGAGCGGCGAATGGTTCGGAAGCATGATACCGCCCGCTCCGACCCGGATCTTGGATGTTCCGCCCGCAAGAAAGCCGATCACAACGGATGTCGCCGCGCTGGCGATGGCCGTCGTGTTGTGGTGTTCCGCGACCCAAATACGCTTGTAGCCGAGACGTTCCGCGTGACGGGCGAGTTCAAGACTCTCGTAAAGAGCGGTACGAGGAGAACTCCCTTCGTAGATGGGGACAAGATCCAAAATGGAGACCGGACGCATAAACGTTATTTCGAACCCGCAAGCAAGATGGCCTCAACACGTTTTTTCTGTTCGCCATCGGCCATTTCGTACGCGAGCAGAATTTGCGCGGATTTTGATAGCTTAGCGCCTTCGTAGGAAGCCTTAGGGGCCGAAACGGTCCGGATAGTTTCGCTCGAGTCGAGCGGTTTCAGTAACTCCCACGGTTCGATCGCCAACGCGCTTGCGATCGCATCCAAGTTATCTGATCGCGGCCAGCGCTTTCCGGTTTCGAACATTTTGATAGCGCCAACCGACAAACCGGCCTTCTCCGCAAGCACCGCTTGTGACCAATTTCGCTCGGCGCGAAGACGTCGCAAGTTATTTTGAAGTAACGAAAAGCTCGATTTGGACCGCATGCGTATGTGCCATCGTACCACTGGCCCACTCCTTAGTCGGTCCACGATATGTGACTTAATTGTGTAGAAAGTCACAATTTGTTTCCTTGGAGCTCCGTTTAGGGGACGGACTAACGGCCGGCGATCGATCATGTCTACCCTTGTCCGCTGACCAGCCGTCTAAGTCCAGGTTAAGTGTTTCTGGCTATTTTCCGAAGCAAATATAAATATAATTTATCTCGCAGGCTCCACATCAATTTCATCGCGGCAATCGTCTCACTGTTGGTGCTCGTCCTGTCCCTTAACGCCGCTCGCGCGCAAGAGGAACACGCTGAAACGAAAGCGGAAGAAGCGGCAGCTCAGTCCGAAGAAGGTGTCGGGGAATCTCGGCAGGCTCCCGAAAGTCAGCCAGCCGAACCGCAACTTGCTGAGAAAAAACAGCTTCGCAAGCGAACTCACAACATCTCGGTATCCTACAACCACTCGAATATACGGACGGAAGCGGTCGGTGCCGAGTCTGAAAATGCGGTAACGATGGTACGTGCCTCGTATGGCTACGAATTTGGATATTTTCAGCCGATGATTGGCTTTTCCAGCGTTATGGTGGGGGATCGAAAATCCACCAATGAAACCACGTTGGGCAGTTTTTCGGTGGGCGCCAGAATCAACTTTCTCGAGAACAAACCGGGCCACGACGTGATTCCGTATGCGGGGATTGAGTTCGGGTCTCTTTACGGGCGTGAAGATACGAACAACCAATCAGCGTCTCTTCTTGGAGTCATTGCTTCTCTAGGTTTGGGTCTTGATTGGTACCCGCTCGGTGAGATTTTCGCTTTCAGAGGCACTCTTTACTACATGAGCGGCAGCGGAACTCTTAGCGGCTTAGGTACTTCCACGATCATCAATTTGCATGGCGCAAGTCTTGCGGTCGGTTATGTCTTTTCGTTTTGATGGATGGTTTCGTTCGTGACGTCAGTCGCCGTTCGCGCAATAAACTGGCACACTTCCGTGGTGATGGCGCTAAATAGTGGAAATGGCGTCGCTTTGTGAACATTAACGGTTCATCCCCACGATTGTGAGCCAGTTTTTCATCTTTACGCTCCAGTCTTGCTCAGTGTGGCCTCAAGGGATGGCGAACGGGGCGAATTTCCCGGACTCCTCGTTCCAGCGGTTTTTTGTTGATGCGATCACGAATGCCTCGATCGGCTCCGAAAGTGCGTTGAAGCGTCTCGACTGTGATTTGGGGTCACCGCACTTTATCTTTTTCCGTCACAAGTCAATCAGAAGCGTTTATGTATCAGCCGGCGGACTTCCACTGGCATATCCGTTGCTGTTTAGCCGGAGACTGAGATTGGGCGCTCGAAGCCACGTGGAGGTCTTCAATGGTGCGTCTTTGTGTGATTCTATGCGGAATATCATTATTGCTTGGGCTTTCGCCCGCGGCATTCGCCGAGTCATCGGAGCGGGAGGTTTCTCCGAACCACAGTTCATGCGCTCCTGTTTACACGATCGAATTGACGGGACCTCGGTCGTTTTCGAACGGAGACACGCCTCGGTTTCAGATTCTCGTGCGCAATCTGACGAACTGTCCGATCGTCAATCTCACGGTCGTTTACTTTTTCCCGAATATAGGTACGGACGATCCGATTGATTTCAATCCAAATCCGCAGTTCGGCACTCTTGATCTCGATCCGACGACTCATATGTGGTCGGCGCTATCAGCGCCTCCGAATGAAGTTTTAATCGTCACTCATACGCCGACGATCACATTTTCGAATGCCGCGAATATGGTTTCAAGGGCATGCGCGTATTCGCTGAACGGGCCGCCTGTCTGCTCGGATTTAAAGTTCTCGGTCAATCCGCCGGTGCCGTAATCGCAGCGTTTGGAGGTTTCCCATGAGACGCTTAGGACAATTTTGTTCGGCTTTCGTTTTTATGTTCATGCTTTCGCACATAGCTTCTTCCGAAGCATACGGGCGGGTGGTGGCCTCGAAGGCTGTCGGGTCTTGTGTTCCGATTTACTCTCTGGAGTTAACCGGGCCGCGCGCCGTCCGCACGGGAGAGGACGTTAAATTTGAAATCAAAGTGCGCAATCTGAGCGATTGCCCGATTACCAATCTCACGGTTACCTATTTCTTTCCTGATATCGCGACGGTTGAGCCCGGGAACTTTACGCCGTCTCCCAATTTCATCACGGGCCTGAACGTGACAAGGCGGTTCTCCTGGCCTTACTTGGAAGCTCCCCCGCGCGGTGTGGCCACCATCGTTCAGACGGTGAAGATTACAGCGACGCAGTCGATGAACATGGTCTCGAGAGCCTGCGCCATCTCGGTCAACGGGCCTCCGTTTTGCGTGGATTGGAGATATGCCGTGAACCCACCGGTGCCGTTTGAGAGCGATGGTCGATTGGTGAACTGAGCACTCTTAAAATTCTGGCGCGAAGGTGGTGCGAACGACAGGGATCGAACCTGTGACCCCACCCGTGTGAAGGGTGTGCTCTACCGCTGAGCTACGTTCGCATTCAAATGTGCTGGTTTTTGAGGTTCGGCGCGATTTTTCCGGTAAATGGAAAGCGCACCGTGGGACGGGTATCCTATTAAAACTATCCGGATAGGGCAAGCGCGGATTTCGGCTTTCGGCTTGGTTTTCGACGGCGATCTATGTCAACATGGCCGGTGGAGGAAGCCGAATGCTTGAGGAAATCCGCCAACTTGCGATCCAAGCCGGGCAAGAGATCATGAAGATCTATCGCGCGGGCGATTGGACGGTGACCGCAAAAGGGGACCATTCGCCTTTGACGCAAGCGGATCTTGCGGCAAACGCCATCCTCCTTTCGGGCTTAAAAAAACTCACGTCGGAACCCATCGTATCCGAAGAAAGCGATCCCTTAAATGTCGAAGTCGGTTCGCGTTTTTGGCTCGTCGACCCGCTTGACGGTACTCGGGATTTCGTTGCTCGACTCGACACCTTTGTCATCTGTATTGCTCGGGTTGAGAATGGTTATCCGGTTTTTGGCCTCATTCATCAGCCCGTAACCGGCGAAACATGGTGGGCGGAAAAGGACAAAGGAGCGTTCGGCCCTCAGGGGCAGCGCCTCATCAATCGCGTGACGCGGCGGGATTTGATCGCGGCGGGCTCGCGTTCCATGCCTTCGGAGAGGATGCAGGCGCTTTATAAACGTTTCTCCATTAAAGAAGTGAGGCGTTACGGATCGGCGCTGAAATTTTGTCGACTAGCCGAAGGAGATGTTGATCTTTATCCACGTTTCGGGCCCACAAACGAGTGGGATACAGCGGCCGGCCAAATCATTGCTGAGGAGGCGGGCTGTAAGGTCGTCGACTTGAAGACGGGGGAGCGGCTTAAGTATGGAAAGCCCGACTTTGAGAACCGCGGTGGGTTTATGGCGTCGCGGGCCGAACTCGATCTCGTCACTCCTTTGGTCGAAGCGGGCATCATCAAGCGGTAATAAGAGGAGCGGCAATGAAAACTCAAACGTCCGGAATTGAGGAGCTGATCGGCGAGGTCAACGCATTTTGCGAAGCCCGGGATTGGGATCAGTTTCATAACATCAAAGATCTCGCGATCGGTGTTGCGACCGAGGGCGCGGAACTCTTGGAGCTATTCCGTTTTCGTTCATTGGGCGAGTGTGATGCCCTTGTTCGGGATCCCGTCAAGCGTGAATCCTTGGAAGATGAATTGGCGGACGTTTTCTTTTTCCTGCTTCGGATCGCAGGTCGTTACGACATCGATCTTCCCGGTGCTTTGCGGGCGAAAATGAAAAAGAACGCCGCGAAATATCCGGTTGAAAAGGCTCGCGGAAGTAATCGCAAGTACAACGAATTTTGAACGGAGAGAGTTCACCACGTATCCCTGCGACGCCGAAGTTCGGCGAAGACCGCGAGATCGTCGGCGCCGTTCATGTTGAGAGCCTGAGCCGCGCGCGCGGGTTTGAGGAACGGGTTGACTTCAAGCTCTTCGGCGAGTGTCGGCGCCTGGGCCGGACGGCCGTTTTGCAAGACCCGAAGAGTTTTCTCAAGGCGGGTCTTGATTTTGGCGTTGGTCGGATCCACAGTGAGCGCGAAGCTCGCATTTCGCTCCGTGTATTCGTGGCCGAAATAGATTCTTGTGTCACCGGGCAAAGAGGAGAGCCGTTTCAGACTGGCCCACATTTGCGCGGCGGAACCTTCAAACAAGCGTCCGCAGCCCATCGCGAAGACCGTGTCTCCGACGAATAGGGCTTTGTCGTCCGGCATGTAGAAAGCGATTTGACCCAAGGTATGGCCGGGAATCGCGAGCACTTCGAATTTCAAGCGGTCAAACTCGAATGTCTCGCCGTCTTTAAGTCCCCGTGCCGCGCCCGGAACGCGGTTGAGATCGTACTCCGAGCACCAAATCGGAATGTTGAATCTTTCAGCGAGAGCCGTGTTACCGCCGACATGATCCCAGTGATGATGCGTGTTCAGGATGAGTTTGAGTTCAAGGCTCTCTTTTTCGAGGAATTCGACGACCGATTCCGGCTCGGATGGATCAATAACGAGGGCTGCGCGCGAGCCCTGGCGATGAATGACGTAAGAAAGATTATCGCGCAAAACGGGGAGAGTGAGGATTTGAGCTTGTGGGCACTGTGTCTGAGTCATCGTTCCTCAGCTTGTCGAACCTGAGTTGTAGCGTATGTCGTGCTTTTCCGGCGTTGAATCAAAGCTTGCCGGATCGGCCCCCAGTAGAGAACTAAAACGCTCGCCGAAGTTAGAATGAAGCCGACGACTCCGTGAGTTGTCAAAGGTTCGTTAAAGAGCCAAATTGCCGCGCCGGCGGCAAGCGCCGGTTCGATAAGTTTAGCGCAACTCATGAAGTTTACGCTGAGATGGTTGAGACAATAAGTGAAGATCGCGTGCCCGCCCAGCGTCGGAACGACGGCGAGGGCGAAAAATGTCCACCATGCCGTGGCTGGATGCCCCGTAAAAGGCGTGCCGACGATCCACATGGTGAGCGCGGCGTAAACTGCAGTTTGTAAATACGCCGCGCTCGCGAACGCCGAGTTGGCGAGCTTTCGCCGGACGTGTTTACCCGTCAAAATATAACCGGAGAAAAAGACCGCCGAAAGAACGCTCCAGACATCGCCCCAAATATCACTATGAAGAGCGCTGGGGGCCGCGCTCATGCTTCCGTTAAAGAGAACGAACACGCCAGCGATTCCAAACAAACAAGCGATGGCGAGCTGAAGGGTTACGCGCTCTTGGAAGAAGATATAGGCTCCCATCGCTGTGAAAACGGGGTTAACTGAGTACAATACCATGGCATTGGCGATCGACGTCTCCTGAACCGCGCGGAAGAAAAAATAAAAGTGCAGAAAAAGAAAGAAGCCGCACAAACCCAGCTGGAGCCAGTCGTGGCGATTCAAGGCACGGAGAGCCGACCGGTTGGCGGGCGCGAAATACGCCCACGGGGCCAAAAGACCTGTCGCCATCAGAAGCCGCCAAAAACAAATCACGAGGCTGGGAGCTTCAGCGAATCGGATCAGGACCGAGGCCTGCGATTGAAACACCAGAGAGATAAAAAGCAGAAGTACGTACATAGACCCTCGGCCAGAATCAAAGTGAAAGTTCCGATGACTGTCAATTGGCGATTGGCGGCGGTCTGTGGGAGAATGGGACTATGTCTTCCGGTTCGTCCAATGCAAGGCAAACGATCGAAGTCGGCCTTCCGGCGCGCGACCGGCTGAGGCTCGAGATCGCTTTAAAAGATCGGGAGATTTCGGAGGCGCATCTTGAGGCTGTCGGTTGCCTTGATTTATTGAGGCTTGTCGAGAAGTGGCGGCCGCTTTTTAAGGGGAAGATCGACGAAGTTCCGCTGCCTCAAGGCCGCGATCATGCGTCGATTCTTATGCGCGAATTGATACTCAAGGCGCAAGGACGCTGGAATTTTCCATATCAAGAAGAAGAACTTTGCCATTGCCGGGGCATTCCGACGGCCAAAGTGGATGCGGCTATCATTTCCGGATGTCATACATTGGAAGCCATTCGCGCGGCGACATCCGCGAACACTTCGTGCGGCACGTGCCGTCTCGATGTCGAAAGCGTTCTTGAATACCGTTTGAAGACAGGGGCGTGATTCAGCGCCGTTTACCGCGTTTATCCTCCCGGATGACGGCGGGAAATTCGCCGGTGGCCAAGTAATGCTCCAGCATAGGAGCCAGTTTTCGGCGGCAGGAACCTCCGCACGGGCCGACTCCTGCCATCGTGGCGTCGAAGATTTTGTTCAGTGTATCGGCGCCGTCGCGAATCGCCTGCTCGATCTCGTCGCGCGAGATATTATTGCACTTGCAGATGATTTCCGCGCCTTTGCCTCTCGGTTTCAAGGTCCTGCACTCCGGTTAATGGGGCTTGTCGGCACCAAGCGCTCAAGCTTTTCCAAGACTTCCCGGCGTAAATTTTCGTAGGTACCCGTCAGATAAGCGCCTGAAGCGTACTTGTGGCCGCCGCCTCCGAAGCTTTCCGCGACGCTGAGAACTTCCAAGTTCCCCCGGCTTCGAAGGGAGAGTTTGAACTGTTCGGGACCATCCTCACGCAATAGCGCGGCCACTTCAACCGATCCGATTTTCATGACGTGATCAATGAGATCGCCGGATTCGTCGCGTTCGAGGTTCCCAGGTATCGAGTGTTCGGATGCTGGAAAAGGAATGAACGCGACGCGATTGTCGGCCGAGTATTCGACCCGTGCCAGCGAGCGCATGAGGGAGTTCATTTTCGAAACCGTGTACGTGGAGAAAAGGTGGTGGTGGACTTCTTCCGGATGGCGCTCGTATTTCAGAAGTTCAGCGGCCATCAGATGCGAGGCCGGGTCGGATTTCACATATCGGAAAAGATGCGTGTCGAAGACCAGGCTGGTGTAGAGGGCGCGTGCGATCTGCGCATCGAGTTCGACGCCCAGTTTTTTCAAGAGACGGAAACCAAGCTCGCCGGTGCTGGCGGCTCCGACGGCAACGAGTGAATCGTGAATAGGCTGAGGAGCGTTCGCCAGGATCGGGTGATGGTCAATGAAAAGCGTTTCGATATTCCGGGTGATGAGCTCAGAATAAAGCGGTTCAACCAAGCGACAGTCATTGGTATCGAGAATGAGGGCGAGGTCAATACCATCGAGGCTGGTTCTTCCGGGCTCAAAGACCTCGACGGTTCCATCGAGACCCATAAAAGAGTACTTCGCGGAGGGACGGTCGACGTTTACCATCCGAGCCTTTATTCCGAGTTTGCGCAGGCCATGAAACAAGGCGGTTTGGGCGCCGAGGCCATCACCATCGGAGTGCCGGTGGGTTGAGAGGATAACGCAGCGAGCCTTTTGCAGCTTTTGTACGATTGAATCCAGCATTTGCGTAAACGAGCATAACTTGCGGGGTGGACGCCGGGAAGTCCGATTCGAAGAAGGGGTTTCGGGCGGAGCGTCGTGCTGGAGTTGATGCTCCATAGAAGGTAGGCTAGACTCCCGGGTTTAGCCTTAACATTGAATTTGAGGAAGGAAATGGCGACAGACAAGCTGCCGATCACAGTTCAGGGCAAAGCAAAATTGGAAGAAGAACTGAAGCGTCTTATTCACGTCGAACGTCCGAACGTGATCAAAGCGATTGAGGAAGCGCGCGCACACGGAGATATCAGCGAAAACGCCGAGTACGAAGCGGCTAAAGAACGTCAAGCGATGATCGAAGGGCGGATCGGTGAAATCCAGGGCATGCTTGCCGGCGCGGAAGTCATCGACCCGTCGCAGATCAAGAGCGATAAAATCGTTTTTGGCGCGACGGTCGAGCTTCTCGATCTCGAAACGGATGAAGAGGTCACTTATCAAATCGTCGGCGTTGATGAGGCCGACGTGAAAGAGGGAAAAATCTCCATCCTGTCGCCCTTGGCCCGCAGTCTCATCGGCAAGACCAAAGGCGACGTTGTTCAGGTCAAGAGTCCGAAAGGCGAAAAGGAATACGAAGTCCTCAATTTTTACTTCCGCTGAGCGTGCATTGAGGAGCACCCGTGGTCTCGTCCGGCGCGAAGAAAAAACGATACGTCGACGGCCACGCGGGATGGAGATTGTTTCTTTTCGCAGTCATCCTGAGTGCCATCTCCGGTCTCGCGTTTCGCTTGTATTTTAACCCGGCCCGAATCCAAACGTGGGTTGAGGCAGCGATTATCGAGCAGTCGCCGGCCGCCGAGATCCGTTTCCAGCAGGCGGCGCTGAGACTTTCCCGAGGAGCTTGGCCTTATCTTGCAATTGAAATAAGCGGAGTCGAAGTCACGACGTCGCCCGGATGCGGGCTCGGGCCTGGGCTCCAGGTCGAGCGGCTTTGGATTCCGATCAGTTTTTCGAGCGTGTTCAGCGGCCGGGTCACGATCGGAACGATCGAAGGTGAAGGGGTCGTCGCTGACATCGACGCCCTGAAGGCGCGCTGCCCGAAACCGGCGGAAAACGGGGGCCGCCCGTTGCTGAAGGAGAGTCTTTCGGAGCAAGCGTCCGCCGGCTCGTCCCAGTCCGCGCGTTGGTGGACTCCGGAGCTCATGGCGGAAGTTCAGAGAACCGTCAAGGGGCTTCAGCTCACCAAGGTCGAGGTTTTTTTCGAGAAAAAAACAAAAAATCTTTATCTTGGAAATTTACATGTCAGGTCGCATGAGCGTGACGGGTTTTATTTGAAAAGCGAACTTTCGATTCCGCCCGAGCTGGTTTTCGGTGAACGCTTGCCACTTTTGAGTGTCGAAGCCGACGTCGTTCCGGACTCCGCCGATGTTAAGATTCGAGCCGGCTTGGACGAGGGCGAATTGACGGCGGTCGCCGCTCTACGTCCCACATCCGACGGCGGGCTTGACGCGAAGATTAACGCTTCTGTGAGGAACGTTCCGCTTTCGACGCTCGCGCCGCTGGCCGTGCGGTCGGGTATTTTTCATGGCACGTTTCAACCGCGTTTCTTATGGATGAACTGCCGCGCGGAAATCAGCGGCCCGTTTCAAGGACTTTTGGAGAAAAGCCCGCTTTATTTCGAGGATTGCGAGATTGTCGGGGGCGGGGATTCGCGCATTAAGGTCGCCAAGGCGACTCGCTTTCCGAACGGCGACTGGGCTCCCGTCCGCTTTGAGATCCGCAATGTCGATATGCGGCGCCTGATGTCGACGTTCGGTTGGCAGGGTGCCGAAATCGTCTTCGACGATTACGGCCAGCTTTACGGCGAACTCGAAATTCCCGTGAATGGCGAGGGAAAATTTCAGGGAACCATACGGAATTCCATCATCCGTTTTTCGAGCCGCAGTCAATTGGCGTTTCAAAAGCTGAAACAGCTGCGGACGACGCTTCATCTGAAGGCCGGCCGTTTGCGCGGAACACTCGATGGTTTTGAGTTCGAAGGCGGAAACGCGGACGGCACGATCGACTTCACGCTGATCGACGATCTCAAACGCGGCGAGGCGAGAGCGGTCATTCGGTCTTTGCGCTTTGATGACACAGTTCAGATTCTTCTCTTCGGCGGTCCGCTCGAATCCGTCGCTGGAAATGCCGAGGCTCTCTTCCGGGATGGGCGTTTGGTTGAGCTCACAAGTGTTTTGCGTTTGCGCAAACTGGAAGGGCGGGACTTCCGTTTCGACGATGCAGTCGCTAAGACCGAAATGGATCCTACGACGGATGAATTCCGTTTGCATTTCCAGACTCCGGAACTTCGGGTTTCGAAAAACTCGAAGTTTGCCTCTTCAGCACGCACGCTGTTTTTCAATCATGAGTTCAGCGGTGACTGGGTTCCGGTGCATGACTTCCGCGTCCGAGCGCGATTCATGAAAGCAGGTGGGCTGCTCTGGGAGCTGCTGCAAGGCAGTCTCGAAGATGGGCATATCCATATAGAGTCGGTCGGCCAGTTTACGCGAGACCACCTGGTGACCGGCTGGGTGATGGTCGATTATCCCGCCGTGAGGCGGTTGCGTTGGCGGCTTTCTGGATACGTTGAGGCGCCCCTCTTCAGTGATGATTCGGAGGCGCTGATGGAACTCCGGCGCATGCCGGAGATCGACGACAAAGTGCTGGGACTGCCCGAACGAAAAAAAGCTCTTTAATCGTTCACTTCACATTGAGCGGCTGGAGAGGCGGCCAGGCGCTCCGAGCGGTTGCAATCGGCGAGAGGCTCGACCTCGGTCGGGGTAATCACGCTTTCCTGATGCAAAACGCGCGACTCTGACGGGTGCGCCGAGGACGATTCAAAAGCGATGCAAAGCGCGACGCCGGCCGCGAAAACGCCTGCGCTGATAAAGAACGGCAGATACCGATTTCCGGAATGGCAGCCACACAGGCATGCGCAATTTGATCCGGCCATGAAAGTCTCCAACTTTAAAGGCACTTTGCGTTAACCGTTTTCGTTCATTTCAGATCTCGGCGTCAACGGGAATTTCTCATCTCTCGAGCGGCAAACTGCTTCAGAGGTGGACATTGAGGTGGTGTGACCGCTACGCTTCCAATCGGATTCATTCAA
>ERZ777003.3823-NODE-3823-length-13704-cov-56.665250_pt1 | contig 13704 bp, 16 predicted proteins | sample MGYA00374956_ERZ777003 | MGnify/ENA primary metagenome ERZ777003 (study PRJEB29302, sample SAMN06268252) | bioreactor metagenome | isolation source: Joint BioEnergy Institute, California, USA | place: USA:Joint BioEnergy Institute, California, USA | collected... | reverse complement strand
CAGGTCTAGATCGACCACCTTCTTGGCCTTTACCGACTGCTTTACCGACTGAAGTAAGTGCGGTACCAGCAGTTTTTAATGCCCCTGACCATGGTGAAGGTATCATACCAGCGACAGTAGCTGCTTTACCTATAGTGGATAGAGGTTTGTCTTTAATAGCTTCAACAGCTGGTTTGATAGCTTTGTTATAAACAAATTTACCAGCAGATGCTACAGCATTACCAACTTTTTTAAAGAAATTTTTAAAGCCACTCCATGAACCACCAGCTTGTATGATATCATTAACGAGTAATTTACCAGACTTTTTACCCGTACCTTTCATACCTAGTGATCTAGCATACTGTCTTAGTATTTTATTTTTTGTTTTTCGATCAATGCTTTTATCTTTCAGGAAAAGTTGAAACATTTTTAGGTCGTCCTCCATTATATATTATATAATTGAGATTATTTTTTATACCCACGACCAGATAAAGGTGTTTCCCATAATGGATTATAAGGTTGTACGAGAGCACTTGAAATTTTGTCTGCATATTTATACTTTGATCCAAATTGAGAACCACCCCATAGATTTTGTTTCCAAACAGGAGCAACATAATAATTATAGTATGGGTATGGAGCGAGATTGAAGGATGGTCGTTGCCAGCCTTGAGGCAATTTAACATTTTGTAATAGTGCTTCTTGTTCAGGGCTCAAATTGAGTGCCATTATATAATAAAACAAGAAAATATTTTAAACAGTAATTTTTTCGTCAAAATTACGTCTGAATTCATAATCACGAGGTCGGAAATATAGGAAGTTATACCTTTTCCATTGCTTTTTCTCATTATCAAATACATCTTTAGTAGCAACTTCATATAAAGATTTGAAATCATCAAAACTAATCTTTAAGCCCAATTTTTGATATATATGTTGTAATCTTTCATCACCAATACCTTTAAATAATAACCATATCCTCATTTGTTTGATTGTAGCAGGTGTAATATCCTTTGCGTCTTGAGTGCTAGTAATAGTTAATATTTCATAATGTCTGGCTTTTTTCATTAGTGATTCATAACATTTTAGTTTGAGTTCCTCACTGATATCATCAAAAATAAAAATAAATTTCGCATATAAATGTTTTGGTTTACGTTCTATGGTTTCCTCATCATTAGGAAAATATATATTACTTTTACCGTCTTTCTTAAGTGGAAGAGCAAGTTTATCTTTTTCAAGTTGTCTTTGATAATCTTTTTCTTCAGCCATTTTCGATAATGATTTAATATATTCTGTTAATATATCAACTTTATTCTCATCTTTTAATGAGGTATGAACAATAACAGTATTTCCTTTACTAACTAAATAATCACGAATAGCAATCCAATTTTCGTCATTGTAAATTGATGGTACAAAAGCAACGATAATAGACTTTTTAGGTTTCATACAATGTTTTAAAATAGTATACATAGTAGTAGTTTTTCCACCATGTGTTGGAGCGACCATCATTATATTAACGTATGGGCTATCACCAAGGATTTCACCACCAAGTACAGGTTTATTTTCAGTTTTTGTTTTGATTGGTTTAACAGTAATATTGTTTACTTTAGTAAACTTAATCATTACTATAATAATGATTAAGAAAATTAATTAATCAAAGGTGCTTAAGGAATTCAAGATGCAGTGCAAGTGCAACTTTGACCTCTGCAGGGTTTGCCATTTGTTTCGAGATATTATGAATCTCGAATGTCCAATCAGTATTGATAGTAGCACCTTTAAGATCAAAAATCAGATTTGGTGTTATATTACATGTACTACTAGTGAACGACCCAATATATTGCTTAATATCGCTGCAATAAATAAGAAATGTATTAGGAGTACCTTCCTCTTCAGAAATATCTGCACAATTAATTAATTTCACAATCATTGTATCAGGCTTAAAACCTAAATTCACTGTGATCACAAATCTTGCATTATCTTGAATGTTCAAAGAAATAAGGTAATTTTCACGATGGATAATGTTTGCCATTTTTATATAATTAGCAGAGAAAATATATTATACAACAACGAATGAACTGTTGTTTATTCTGAGCAATTTCTGGCCTTGTACGATCATAAAGTTAAATACTCCATCAGTGTCTCCATCATGTTTGTTGAAAGTCCATACTTTAGGTTTATCAAGCAATTCACCATCAGTATAAATAGCGCCATCCTTGTCTCTGTTAGATTCTGGATAATCGAATGTGTCAATATGAACCCACCAAAACTTATATGAAGATCTGTTAAAATATAGTGTATTTTGAAGTACTCTTTTGTGAAGCATATAATCATCATCATTAGTGATCATAACATGGTCACGTTGGAGTTGACTATTGTTTAAATCAGTATGGTAAGATGTGATTCGGTATGTATATGTATCAGTAGCGGCATTATAAGTGTTATATATTCGATGATCGTAAGCAAGATTGACTTGATTTGCAGGAGGAGCAACATAACGGAATGGAACATAAATAATACGTTGTAAAATTTGTCCATGAGTTGCCCTATCAAGTGGTAGTTGGTACTGCATAGAACTTGAACCTGCAGGAGACCAATACGAGTGAATTGATGTCCATGGGATTGGTATTGATTTACCCTCTGGTTTTGCAAGTTCTTGCTTCATCTCATTGATTGCATCTTGATTTTGCTGGTATGCTAATTTAAGTGTAATGTTTGTTATTTGAATCTCTCCATTCAAAGGTTCTGCATTAGTTGGATCAGCATTGCTATTTTTTCTGAAACCTATCCGATTACCAATAAACTCAATTCTAATATATGTGTTAACCGGGAAAAGTACGTCTTTTGATAGACCCACGAATGAGTGTTTACCACATATTTCCTTAAGGAAGATTTTTCTACGAATTGTAATTGCTGCATTGGCAGCAGATCTAATAAATTGTATAGGCTCAAACCAGTGTGTTATCCGTGTGTTATCAAACTTAACGAAGTCGTTTTCATTAGCTCCCATGCTTGGCAAATGTAATCCAAGCATTTTGTCATGATACAATAAGTCCTCATAGGAAGTTTCAAGTTTGTTCATCACATAGTTATACATATTAAGGTGTCTCAAATTGACCAGGTAATTTGTACCAGTATCACGGTATTCGAATGTGTCGATTTCACCATACACATCTGAAAAGATCCATGAGTACATACCATCACCTTGAGCAGGAATCTGAAGATCATATTCTAGGTAACATAAACCAGGGTTAAATTGTTCGGTTGGTATTTCCCAGCTAATCCATTTTTTCTCACCGTTAGAAGTGAGAGTTATATTCCTATCAGAACCTCTTTCAGGACTAAGTATTCTATAGAAATAGACAGGGTAGGAGCTTTCGCGTGTAGAGTAGTTTAGTTCAGGAGCGTATTTTGTATTGTTTACGACGGCCATGTTATATATTATGTATAGAAAATTTTAGTTAGACCCAGTTGATAGTAATCTATATTTCATATATTCAATTGACATTTTATAAAAATCATCATCAACAACGTTTTCTTTATATAACATTAATGTAAATGAAATATTTAAAGATAAATTTATAGGTCGATAATATTCGTCTGTAATTAGAAAATTCAAAACATTTGTTTTTTTACAACTTTTTTACTATTTGCATCAATATCTGTACATTGATAATTGATTGAACTGAAGTCAGAACCTTTGGCTGAAAGTGTTTGTAAAATATTTGATTTATCGTCTCCAATCATATCACAATGAATATGAATAACATCTCTATTAAAATACACAGGGTTAACTGATATTAATTCACCATCAACAAAATAATTCACTGATGATTTCAAAAAACCCATTTGTTCATATATATAATTATCAAATTTAAACGCAGGATTTCCACCAGTGCATGTATATGTATATTTTGCTGTGCTTGGTCCAGTTGCGGTGTTTGGTATGGCTATATTGTAAGACCAATGATGAGGACTATATGTATTTAACAGATTTTCTAATACATATCGGAAACTAGTGAAGCTATAATTTCCCTCTGGTATAGCAATTGGAACTTCAATGTTGTTTTCAATTAAAGTAAAAGTATTTTTTCCTTCTTCAATGAGATACCAACTGCGTTTAATAGATGCATCTAAAATTACTGCCCTATCAAAATCCACACCTGGAGGGTAATTCAATCTTATTGTAAAATTACCATGTGTACCACTTTCACGATCATTTGAGTTTATGTAAAAAATCATTTTATTTTTGTACCGTGTCATTATCTAATGTTATATATTAACATTAGATAATATTGCTTACTTAAGATTAAAATATCTTACTTAAAGATTTCAATTATTTACTTAAAGATTTACAGTTACAACCCAGTCCCTTTTTACCTTCACCTTCGATTATGGTATCAACAGCGTGTGCAGCATCTGTAATCTTTGCTGCAAAATCACCAATAAATTTTGGTACTAAATCCTTAACATCTTGTTTGATGAATAATGCTAATTTATCAGTTAATACACCACCAGCGCGTAATATTGAAAGGACAAAATCTTGACAATTATTATTAATAGGATGATATCGATAAAATGATGGATCATTACCAGCAGCTTTTCTAAAAATTTCACCAATTGATATTTTTGGTGGTTCAACAGCTTTACTTTCAATATTTTGACCAGAAATATCATTTTGAGTGGCTTTAACAACATTTAATACTTGATTTCTTTCCATCTTCCATGTTGTACCTGATTCTTTAAGTCTAAATACTATATATAAATGGAAAAGTTTATCATATTGAGAATTTGCTTCTCTCCCAGTGACTTTCCGTATCCAATCAACAGCTTTCTGTATGAAAGACATAATAGGTTTCCGATATACACCAATAACATCAATATGTTCATGACCATGATCTTCTAGAAATTTTCTAAACTTAGGTGGTGGTTTATCCCTAATTAAGGCCCCACCAATATGTAAATCTAAGTAGTTGAATGGTGGTAAATTTTTTAATTTTTCAATTTCCTTTTCATATTTTCCAGATTTATCTAATATTCTATCTTCATAACCTGTTGCTTGTGCAAAGTTTTTATTCCTAGATAGTATATCCAAAATAAAATTCATACTAAAATATCCACAATTACTTGATCGTTTATCTTGATGTTGAATTCTATTCACTTTAAGTTTTAACATTACATCAGGTGCCACCTTATCAGCAATTTTTTTCAAGTCATCTAACATATCTGTTGGAATATCTTCACCAAATGGATCGAAATACATAATACTATATGGATCAGGAGGTGTTGCTGTTGGATTTATTACAAATGCCACCCAATGTGAACCTGGTTTTGTTGATGGATCAAGGTTTGTAATCCATGCACTCCTTGTATGTGGTTTTATTATTGAATAAATATGGTCAAACTGATCACTTGCAATTGTGCCTAAAAAATTTGGTACTTTCTGCATTATTGAATTGATTTGATTAGTCCATAAACCATTATCATTATCATTATCCTTATCAACTTTACGCTTACCTATACCTCTAAGTTCATGTAATTTATTTAATAACAATTGTCTTTGACGCATTAGATATTTTAGTCTATTATCCTGTCCACCCCAATGAATACCTGTTCCAGAAAGGTTTTGATCACTTTGTTGTTCATTAGATTGTTGAAATTGTGGTATATAAGGTTCCTCAAAAGAAATTTGTTCAATTTGTTTTAATTTCTCTTCTAATGCTTTATCTTCTGGTTCAACTTCTTGAGGATTGACTTCTGTATATCCTGGCTCAAATAACTGTTCGAGATAGTAATCATCCTCTGGTGGTAACTGCTCTTCAAATTGTTTCAAACTATTTTTGGCATTTTCTAGTCGATGTTTCAAACCCCTCAAATCTGGATCATTTTCTACTTCTTCAGGATGAATAATGTAAGCCCAATATGGATCATTTTCATTATCCTTAAGTTTATCGAGTTCAATTGCGATTTGACGAAAACTTTTATGTTTACGTAGGTCTTCTAAACGTTTTCTATGTTCATTATCCAAATCCTCAAGTTTACTTAATTCTTTAAGTAATTTACGAACGGAATTTATTCCTGGAGATGGAGAGCTTTTATCATTAGATTTACCATTATCAGATTGATACCTATATTTTTTCATTGCATTGACAATGATGTCTATTCTGGCTTCATTAACCTTCCTTTCCAAATCACTGACAATTCTTTTACGATGATTTATTATTTCCTTATTTACTTTATAAAGTTGATCTAAAATCTGATTTTTCTCAATCTCTAAATCTGATTTCTGGTGCCCTAAATCTAGTATTTTAATTCCTAATGCTTCCAGTTCTTGTTTTGTTTCATTAAGTTGATTTATTATGTTGTCTAATTCTTGTTGTTTCTTAGCAGCATCATTTTCGGCTTTTCTCAAATTTTCAAGTGCCTTTTCATACTCTTTCATTTTTTGTCTCTGTCTTTTTTTACATCTGCAGCTTCGAGTGCAATACGTTTTTTTCTTCTTCAAGACGTGCCTTTTCAAGCCGTTCAGCCGCTATGTCATTTTGTAATTGCAATTTTTCTAATTGTAATTTTGCATTTTCATGTTTACGTTTGAGATCTGACTCTTTATAAAGTCTTAATTCGTTTAGAAGGTTACTAACTTCTGGAATATCCTGTTTAGTCTGTGATGACATTCCCGGTGCTGGAGGAATCACTGGAAGTGGTGGTTTAGGTGTTATTGTTGGTAATATGGAATTTCGTGATATAATTTGCTGTGGGGATGTTGGTAAAATTGGCTCTGTTTTTCGTTTCTCTTTCCGTTTACGCCGGACTCTAATATAAGTTTGAATATATTTCAAAATTTCTTCATCAGTCATTTTTGGATCTTGTATTGTTATATACTTTCGTTTACCATTAACAATTATAAAGTATCGTGGTTTCTTGCCTTTTGTTTTATATAATTTTGGAACAACTTCATCATATTTCTTACCCTTCTTAGTTTTCCTCAATTTCGGCATTTTATAATATAGTGTTAGATAATAAATGACTATCTAACACTATTTTCAATGATTACCCCAATTTAGCAGTATTTTCTTTTTTTGTTGTGTCGCTTCAGGGGGTTCTTGTGGCTGTACTTGAGCTTTTGGTGCTTCAATTTTTATTATTGTATTATTTGCTTTATTACTCTTCTCTGTTGTTAGATATTGTTTAATTTCAGCTAGGTCATACATTAGTCTCTCCATTAATTTAGCATCATTATATTCTTTATTTTTCTGTTTTCGTATTGGAATTGTTTTACGAATAGCTGATTTTACTTGGTTAATTTGTGTAGGTAATGAATTATTATTTATTACAATTTCCTCATATTCATCACTTGAATTTTCATCTACATCATCCGGTTCATTATAATTGTAATTATTGGACAGATATTTAGTTAAATCGTATTGTGATCTAGCCATAGCCTCTTTCTCAGCCTTTCGTTTGGCTATATTTTCTGCACGCTTCTTTCGGCCAAGTTCCATGTTCCTTCTCGCAGCTTCCAATTGTTTTGGTGTTAATTTTCGTTTTCTTTTAGGAACTTCATTTTGTTGTACAGATAGATCTATATCAGGTTGTTCGTGTTGTATATCATTGCTTTCAATATTCTCTATATCCGACATACTTTATATTGAGAAAAAATTTTCTCGATTTTCTCAATATTGAGATAAAATTCGAGATATATATTGAGATAATTTTGAGATAATATCGAGATAATATCGAGAAATATTGAGAACCATTGAGTTATTAATTATTATTGTCATCATTTTTATTTTTATCATTTTCATTACAATCTACAAGTTCATTTTCCGGAATATTTGATGGACAATTTGTGGAAACATCTATATTATTATGATTTTTATCCAGATTTCCTTGTAATGATGACCTAGTTACTTTTAGATAAACATTATTGTTCTCCTTATCATTAATGAAAAACATATCCCCAATTGAAAGACCAATGTATGAGTATGGTGATTTTGTCATCTATATTGTTATATGAGAAATTTTTAGTCTAAAAAATTTATTATAATTATATAAAAATATGATATAAAGATATGTATAACCCTTCATATGGTCGATACCATATAAACGGCCATGATGTTTTAATAAAGATATTTTTTAACATCAATACCACGTGCCATTAAGTTATTAATGAATGATGTGGTATCAAATCCATTATTACTAAGATATCGTATAATATCAATTTGTTTTTGTATAACAGTCCAACATTGAAGATGATATTCTCTACCATCCCAATCTATCCTACCTTGTTTACCATTTTTACGACGATTTCCAAATGGAACAATCGTTTTTCCACATTGTTTACATTTTTCGTTCATATTATTATATAATATTATTATATTAGAAAAAATTTCTATATATTTGTACGAATTATATTATATGTTAAAAATGACATAATTCTGTTCAACATTTTCATGTATCCAAATCAAGTGTAAATATTATAATAATATAATATTATTGTGTAATAATATTATATTATTATAATATTATTGAAAAAACATTTAATAAAAACTTTTTGAAAATTTATTTTGATTATTTTTTGTAATCTACGCTCTTGTATTATCAAATGTATTCCACCACCAATATCTTTGGTGAATGTACGGGCACCTGGCCTTGGATCATGTTGCCGGTAGCGAATCATATTAGTTGTTATATGAGGACCTTTATTGCGAAAGTTTGCACGGAAGCCATGCCTTTGTAGCCAATTTCTGGCAGTGCGTTCGGACCACAACTGTCGATCGAATGTCACGGATTGCACCCAAGTGCTCATTGGTTCTATACTATTTCCGAGAAAATTTTAGCGGTTTATCAATAAAATTTATATAAAAATTACATTATAAAGAATTTTTCAATAAATTGTTTAATAAATCTTTAAGTATTTTTATATATATTCTTAAAAAATAAATTTTTAATAAAATTATTTCATAATATTGTTGTATTATGATTTTATTTTACGAAATCTTCGTTTGGACTTCGACAATTATGATTTTTAACAAAGCCATTTTTACAAAAACCTTCATATCGTAGATCACCCATTTTTCCTTCATCTTTTATGTTCAATGGTTTGGAACATAAAATACTATCAGTATGGCTATAATAAACATCCTTAATAATAGGTTCAACTAACTTGACCATAGTAAGCCTACATTTTGCTAGGAAAAATGGTTTCATTCGTGCCAAATCATACTCAAACTTTTTATCACGCAATCTAGTTAGTTTGAATTTACCATTGCCAATAGGTATAACCTCATCATAATCATCCCAAGCAATGAGGTCTTCATCAGAGGCATTATCCTTAACCTCAACAATTGTTACCTCTTTATTCTTTTTTGTTAATATACCCCAAATGTTATTCAACAACTTTTTTGCAGCATTTATACCATCTACCTCTTTCATTTTGTATAAATTTTTGGCAAATTTACCAAATATCTGTGAACCTGTTAGACAATAATTTCGTGGATAGTGTAGGAAATTATTTGGTTCTTCAATAATTTTTATTTTAATCCCTTTCATACGATAATAACTTAGTTCATAATGCGTGTAATAATTACTTTTACTGATCCATACTAATTTTGCTAGGTCAGGATCATCAGGTTTTTTCACTTCTGCTCTATAAATCCCAAATTTTATATACTCCATATTATCGAAGTCTTTTTGTGTTATCGTTTGTAAGATGCCCTTTTTAATCGGAATTAAAAGGTGGACTGATGAGTATACTGATGGATAGAAACTACGTACATCATATTTGTATAATGGTCCATTATAAGGCTTTGCTAACCTGAAACCAGCACCACAGTCCATAAAAAATCTTGCTTCATAGTCTTCAATTGGTTCAATATCAATATTTTGTAAATTGTCCTCATTGGATAATAAGTCTGCTAGATATGCCAGGGCCGTTTTAGAATACTTACCAGTTTTCCACATACATATTTTTACATCATCTTTACTAGTTGCTTTTTGTAACTTTTTTGCATTATCAATTATTAGTTTGTAAAAATCTTTCAGATTATTTACATTGTGATCTCTTCTATCATATTGTATTAACATGTACTTTGAACTTATTGGTTTTTTTCGAGCTTCGAGAAATTCTTCTTCTGACATCTTGAAAACCTCTATCTTCAATGTATCAGGATTCATCCAACAACATTTGTAACTTCCATCTTCACCTTTTTGTGGTTCATGAACAACGATTATCTTCCTTTTGTGACTAATACCTTTCACTTCAATTTTCATTTTTTCTATATTATATATATAGATTTTTCTTTAAATAATTTATAAAAAATACTAATATATAAAAGATGTTTACTTGAGCCAAATATTAATTGATCTGTAGATAAATGAGCATGTTGAAATTTTAATTAATGGATAGAAATAAATTCCCTCATATTAGTTAATATGAGAGAATTTAAGTATGATATATTACAATACATAATTAATCCAAAGCATGGTAATTGGTTCATCATCATCGTTATAATCATATGGTGCATGCATCTTAATATCTCCAGTCACAGCAAAAAATGGTGCTGCAATTGGTTTCGTTTGTGAATCATATTGCAATACAACTTGCATTTGCGCATTTGGTTTATCCTGTCTCAATTTATTCCTAATCTTTTCAACTGCTCTCTTAACATCATTATAAGTTGCATGTCCATTGATTTTTATCTCCTGTGTGTATATACGTTTACCATTCATTCTAAGCTTTCCTGATGCTCGAGCTTTACCAATCTTAAAATCAACCATTCTATATTATTATATTAGATAAAAAAATCTTTATATATGTAAAAATTATACTATATTATTTTTTATCAGGATTTTGATGCAGTTTTTTCAGACATTTTCTAGCAGCTTCTAGAAAGTGCCACATAAGTCCATCGTAAAATATAAATGAATTCCTATTATGTAACAATTGTTTAAAATATTCATCAAGCTTCCCTTCCTCTTTGTACTTGACGTATTCCGTACTTAATCGGCGATATTGTGTATGTGCTTCTCTTCGCTTCTCTTCTAACTTTAACATTATATTGAATGATGGTGTTATTAGCTCATGCTCTGGCCATGTTTCAGTCTTGTAATTGTCAACTATATAAAACATGTGTGCTTTTTTAAACCGGCTAAAATCATGCACGTTTAGTAAATTACTTTTATCCTTATGTAAATACTCTAAAAATTTAACAGCTTCCTTCATATCAACAATTTCATCACTGTCAACTTTTCCCATATATAGTATAATACTATATATGAGAAATTTTTTCAAAAAATATTTTTCATATTATTTTGTTTGTATATCATTCTTTGTTTTCAAATATTCTTGATGCCGTTTAGATTGCTTATGGAGATATTTGGCTCCTTTCGATATTACACTACCACATTCACATTTCATTCGTTCTTTGTTATATTTTCTTTGTCTTTCATTTTTTGCCTTAGCTCTTTCATCATCTGAATTATATACTGTAAACTGTCGGGTAACTTGTTTGGTTGGTTCTTCTGTTGTGTATTCAAATTTATGTGGTACATTATTTATAATAAATATTCCATTTTCTTTCTTTTCACAAAGGTTCTTAATTGTACTTGCATTTAGATTCAAATCCTTTGATGCTGCATAAAGTGATTTATATATTATCACTTCATTATTCGCTGTATTTGTAACTTTCACTCTATGAATATTTTTCATATTATCTTTATTATGATCATAATTTCGTTTCTTCACTCCAGGTATAATTGTTTTTATTGATTTACCTTTAGGATTTATTAGTTGTCCCGTATTTTTGTTGACTTTATAACCATTAAATAGTTCAACATAGTCGTCTTCATTTATATCACGTTTTTCAGACATCTTATATAATTAATATTAGAAAATTTTTATATATTTTTTCTAATATTACATATTAAATTATTTTTCAACATATAATCATTTTCTTATCTTATTATATTAATGAGTACTAACAAAAGAGTAACAAATGATATGTTAAAAAACTTATATTTAATTCCATCACGTGATAAAGGGCCTAATGCACCACATTATCCACAGTTCAAACCTGGCTTCTATCATCAAGCTGATATTCTTTACCTTCCTGAAGACAATGGTTATAAATATGCTTTAGTTGTCGTAGATTGTGGTACAAAAATTGTTGATGCACGCCCGTTAAAAACAAAAGAACCTAAAGATGTATTAAAAGCATTTAAGTCTATTTATAAAGGTAAATACTTAAAGCCACCATCAAATGTTATTGGACTTGATAATGGTACTGAATTCAAGGGTGTTGTTAGAGAGTATTTTGAAAATACCCTAAAAATTCATATTAAATTTGCAAAACCAGACCGTCATAAACAACAGGCAATTGTTGAAAATAAAAATAAACAAATAGGTAAATTGTTATTTATGCGTATGACCGCTGAAGAATTACAAACAGGTAATGTTTCTAAGCAGTGGGTTGATTATCTTCCTTCCGTTATTGATATAATTAATGAAAAAATAAAAAATAAAAATAAAAAATTAGTAAATAAAAAAGAAAAGTTAAAATTTCAATGTAGTGGTGACGCTTGTGATCTCATTCCACAGGGCACTATGGTACGTGTTGCACTTGATGTACCCAGAAATGTGTACGATATGAAAAAACTTCATGGTAGGTTTAGAGCAACTGATATAAGATGGGATCCTAAACCTAGAATTGTTATGGGTACATTAGTACAACCAGGTAATCCTCCATTATATTTACTTGATGATGGTAAAGGTGGCACTGATTATCAAGTAGCTTACACTAAAAATCAGTTACAAATTATTCCTAAAAATGAACAAAAACCAAAAGAGTCTGATATTCTACCAATAAAGGAAGATGATGTCGAAAAATGGCATGTTGAAAAAATTCTTGGCAGAAAAAATTAAAGGTCGTTGGTATTACGAAATAAAATGGAAAGGGTTTAAAGAAACAACCTGGGAACCCAGGTCAAATTTGATCAAAGACATTCCAGAACTCATACTTGACTTCGAGAATGTCATAAAATCAAATCGTCAATTCCGACATTAATCAAAAGTCAATGTAATTGTTGCATTATTAATAAAATCAAGATCTTCTTCTATTTCTTTCTGAACTTTTTCCTTTTTAAAGTAATCCTTATTTTTATGGTAATTCTTTGATGGTTTATTGAAATAATACTCTATCGGATTAAACATTTTTTCAGTCTCTTTTAGCACCTTTAGGTTATTTAACTCTTGTTCAAAATCAAGTATCACCTTGTTGTACTTTGCATGTATTACACTATAAGGATCGCTCTCAAGGGTTTGCACACGTTGTTTCAATTTTGAATTTTCACTTCGTAACTTTTCTATTTCGTCTTTCAATGCATTATTTTCTTCCTCCGCTTTTTCGTACTTATCCATTAGTTCATTATATTTTGTGTTATTAGTTGTACCCGCTATATCTTCAGATTTAAACTTGACACCAATAAAGCATCCTTGATCATGTTCGATTGGACATCTAAGTTTGCATTCATAGATAATACCTCTTTCTTTCAGACTCGATATAATTTGTTGTACAGTTATATGTCTCTTTTCTGGATATCTTTCATCAAACTTGTTCTTCATTATCTTTTTTCCGATTCTATCGTTTTTGTCATTTGTTATTTCTAACACACTATCAATGAAATCTTGAAAGAAATCATTTGTAGATACAACAGTACTTGTGGTATCTTTGAAAT
>ERZ777003.3822-NODE-3822-length-13709-cov-5.249890_pt1 | contig 13709 bp, 12 predicted proteins | sample MGYA00374956_ERZ777003 | MGnify/ENA primary metagenome ERZ777003 (study PRJEB29302, sample SAMN06268252) | bioreactor metagenome | isolation source: Joint BioEnergy Institute, California, USA | place: USA:Joint BioEnergy Institute, California, USA | collected... | reverse complement strand
CAGGATGATCTCGCCGTCGCTGGCCGATACCTCCTGGAGCACCGCCTTCAGCCGCTCCTCGAACTCGCCGCGGTACTTGGCGCCGGCGACCATCGCGCCCAGGTCGAGCGCCAGCAGCCGCTTGTTGGCGAGGCTCTCCGGCACGTCGCCGTTGACGATGCGCAGCGCCAGGCCCTCGACTGCGGCGGTCTTGCCGACGCCGGGCTCGCCGATCAGCACCGGATTGTTCTTGGTGCGCCGCGACAGCACCTGGATGGTGCGGCGGATCTCGTCGTCGCGGCCGATGATCGGGTCGATCTTGCCGGCGCGGGCGGCCTCGGTGAGGTCGCGCGCGTACTTCTTCAGTGCGTCATAGGCGTTCTCGGCCGACGCGGTGTCGGCGGTGCGGCCCTTGCGCAGCTCGTTGATCGCCCCGTTCAGCGCCTGCGCCGTCACGCCGGCGGCGGCCAGCGCCTCGGCGGCCGGGGTGCCCTTTGCGAGCGTCAGCGCGAGCAGCAGCCGCTCGACGGTGACGAAGCTGTCGCCCGCCTTGTCCGCCAGCTCCTCCGCGCTCTGGAACAGCCGCGCCGTCTCGGGCGCCAGATAGAGCTGGCCGGCGCCGCTGCCTTCCACCCGCGGCAGTTTCGCCAGAGCCTGCTCGACGCCCGCCTTCGCCCGGGCCGGGTCGCCGCCGGCGCGGGTGATCAGGTTGGCGGCGAGCCCCTCCCGGTCGTCGAGGAGGGCCTTCGCCACATGTTCCGGGGTGAAACGCTGGTGGCCTTCCCGCAGGGCGATGGTCTGCGCCGCCTGCACGAAGCCGCGGGACCGCTCGGAATATTTCTCGAGATTCATCAGATACTCCCCTGTTCGCGCCTTCTTCGAAGCACGCGCCCTTCGCCACGCGATGCGTCGGCGATCCACTGCGGATATGGGTGTGGCGGACGGGCCACACAAGCGGTTTGACAGATCCCATGGCGCGCCCCGATAGTCCCGGCGATGAGCATCCGCACCATCGAGATATGGCAGTACCCGGTGAAGGGGATTGCCGGCCGCCGGCTGGCGGAAACCGTGCTGCGGCCGGGCGTCGGCGTGCCGGGCGACCGCCGCTTCGCCATCGCGCGCGCCGGCGGGGGGCTGGGGCCGGCCCGGCTGCTGAACATGACCCGCCACGCGCGGCTGGCGACGCTGTCGGCCGACTTCGACACAGGCAGCCAGGTGCTCGTGCTGTTCCGCGCCGGCCGCCCGGTGGCGCGGGGCGACGTCACCACCCCGGCCGGCCGCGCCACCATCGAGCAGTTCCTCGCCGCCTATCTGGAGAAGGAGCTGCAGGGCCCGGCGCGGCTGATGGACGCCGCCGATGCCGGGGCAACGGCCGTCGTCGCCACCGGCACCGACGAGGCGGCGCCCGTTCCCGGCACGCGCCACCAGTTCTCCGACCCGGCGCACACCACCGTTTCGATCATCAACCTCGCCAGCGTGCGCGACCTGGAGCGGGCGACCGGCAGGCCGATCGATCCGCGCCGCTTCCGCGGCAACCTCTACATCGAGGGCGTCCCGGCCTGGGCGGAGCTCGACTGGGTGGGCGAGACGGTGACGATCGGCGAGGCGCGGCTGAAGGTCGTCGAGCGCACCGAGCGCTGCGCCGCCACCAACGTCAACCCCGACACCGCCGCGCGCGACATGAACCTGCCGCTGGCGCTCAAGCGCGGCTTCGGTCACATGGACATGGGTGTCTACGCGACCGTGGTGGACGGCGGCCGGCTGGTGGCCGACGCGGGACCGGCGGCGCGCTGAACGGGCTCGCCGGCCCTACAGCACCTCGCGCTTGCCGGTGCGGTCCGGCGCGCTGATCAGCCCCTCCTTCTGCATCCGCTCGACCAGGCGGGCGGCGCGGTTGTAGCCGATCTGCAGGTGGCGCTGGACCAGGCTGGTCGAGACGCGGCCCTCGCGCCGGACCATCTCCACCGCCCGGTTGTAGAGGTCGTCGTCCTCCGACCGGCCCTCGTCGCCCGCAGGCGAATCGAAGCCCGGAATGCCGAGGGCCACGTCCTCGTCCTCGGTGATGCTGGGAATGTAGCGCGGGTCGCCCTGGGACTTCAGCGCCGCGCACACCCGCTCGACCTCCTGGTCGCTGACGAAGGGTCCGTGGACGCGGGTGACACGGCCGCCGCCGGCCATGTAGAGCATGTCGCCCTGGCCGAGGAGCTGCTCCGCCCCCTGCTCGCCGAGGATGGTGCGGCTGTCGATCTTGGACGTCACCTGGAAGCTGATGCGGGTGGGCAGGTTGGCCTTGATCACGCCGGTGATCACGTCCACCGACGGGCGCTGGGTCGCCATGATCAGGTGGATGCCGGCCGCACGCGCCATCTGGGCCAGCCGCTGGATCGCCGCCTCGATGTCCTTGCCGGCGACAAGCATCAGGTCGGCGATCTCGTCGGCGATGACCACGATGTACGGCAGGTGCGAGAGGTCGAGATCCTGCTCCTCGTAGATCGGGGCGCCCGTCTCCGGGTCGAAGCCGGTCTGCACCGTGCGGGTGAGCGTCTTTCCCTTCGCCCGCGCCTCGGCCAGTGCCGCATTGTAGCTGTTGATGTTGCGCACCCCGAGCTTCGACATCGCCCGGTAGCGCTCCTCCATCTCGCGCACCGTCCACTTCAGCGCCACCACGGCCTTGCGCGGATCGGTCACCACCGGCGCCAGCAGGTGCGGGATGCCATCATAGACCGACAGCTCCAGCATCTTGGGGTCGATCATGATGAAGCGCACCTGGTCCGGCGGCAGCCGGAACAGGAGCGACAGGATCATGGCATTGATCGCGACCGACTTGCCGGAGCCGGTGGTGCCGGCGACCAGCAGGTGGGGCATCTTGGCGAGGTCGGCGATGACGGGAGCGCCACCGATGTCCTTGCCCAGCACCAGCGGCAGCTTCACCGAGCCCTTGTCATAGTCGTCGCACTCGAGCAGCTCGCGCAGCGACACCAGCTCGCGGTCGCGGTTCGGCAGCTCGATGCCGATGGTGGACTGGCCCGGCACCACGGCGACGCGGACGGAAACCGCGCTCATCGAGCGGGCGATGTCGTCGGCGAGGCCGACCACGCGCGAGGTCTTGGTGCCCGGGGCCGGCTCCAGCTCGTAGAGGGTGACCACCGGCCCGGGGCGCACCTTCACGATCTCGCCGTTGACGCCGAAGTCCCGCAGCACGGATTCGAGCAGGTGGGCGTTGTTGGTGAGGCCCGCCTCGTCGATTCGCTTGTTGCGCGGCACCCTGGGCTCGTTCAGCAGCGAGATGTCCGGCAGCACGAACGAGCCCGGGTCGCCGAGGTCGAGCTTGTGCTGGTTCTGGACCACCCGCCGCACCGGCTTCGGCTCCGGCGGGACGATTTCCGCCGCATCGTCCTCGTCGTCACCGACCACGGCCCCGACGGGACGATCCACCTGGGGCGCCGACCGGCGCGCAGGCGCTGGCGCCGCCGGGGCTGCGGGGGCCGCAGGCTCGGGCTTGCGGGCAAGCCTGGGCTCGGCCATGCGCAGTGTCGCCGCGTCGGCCGGCCGCCGCCACTCGCGGCCGCGCGCGACGAGACCGGCAACGAAGCGCCCGGTGTGGACGGCGGCGAAGACGATGGCTCGTCCGATCATCGTCCAGTCGCTGCGGCGGAGCGCCACCGCCGGCAGGAAGGCCGCGATCGCGGCGAGGCCGGCGATCCAGGCCACCGCCGACGGGGCGAGATTGCGTATCAGGCCGGACCCGACGGAGGTGAGATCGTACAGCAGGACGGTGCCGACCACGCCGCCGAGCCCGGCGCGCAGCGTCCACGCCTCGCCCGCCTCGACCGCGGAGAAGGCGACGGCGGTGAGCATGATCGTGATCGGAACAGCGGTCAGCCGCAGCCACAGCGGCGCAAGGCCGAGCTGGGCGATCAGCCGCCAGCCCCAGGCTGTCAGCACCAGCACCAGGATCGCCGAGGCGATGCCGACCGTCTGAAGCAGGAAGTCGGCGAGATAGGCGCCCGGCAGGCCGAGCCAGTTCGTCGCCGGCGCCTCCGAGGCGGTGTTCCACGACGGGTCGGCGGAATTGTAGCTGAGCAGCGACAGCGCCAGCGCCACGCCGACCGCGATCAGGAGCAGGCCGCAGGCCTCGGACACGCGGCGGCGGACGAACTCGGCCGCCGCCGGCGGCAGGAACGGGGCCCGGTCCCTGGCACCGCGGCCCGGCCCGCGCGACCGGCCGTCGGAGGTGGTCACCGCCATGAGGGGCCTCTCCCGCTCAGCCGAGCAGCGGCAGAAGCCGCCGCAGCGCCGGCTCGAGCCTGTCCAGCGGATCGACGAGCGCGATCCGCACGTAACGCCGCGCCACCTGCCCGTCCGGGTCGTCGCCGAAGGCCATGTAGCTGCCGGGCAGCACCTTCACCGCCGCCTGTTCCCAGGCACGGAGCGCAAAGGCCTCGCCGTCGCCCACGTCGAGCCAGAGGAAGAAGCCGCTCGCCGGCTCCGGCCCGGCCGCCGCGCCGAACAGGCTGCGCGCCATGGCCATCGCGTCGGCATAGAAGCGCCGGTTGTCCTCCACATGCGCCTCGTCCCGCCACAGGGCGGCGGCCGCCTGCTGCAGCGGAATGGGCGTCGGGCAGCCGCCATAGCTGCGGAGCAGCACGAAGGCCTGGATCAGGTCGGCGTCGCCGGCAACGAAGCCGCAGCGCAGGCCGGCGGCGTTGGAGCGCTTCGACAGCGACTGGTGGATGAGGACGTTGCGCATGTCGGGGTTGACCGCGGCGCAGGCCTCCGCCGCCCCTGCCGGCGGTGCTGCGCCGGGCGCATAGAGCTCCGCATAGACCTCGTCCATCACCAGCACGAAATTGTGCCGCTGGGCGAGCTCCACCATCGCGATCAGCCGGTCGAGCGAGATCGCGGCCCCCTGCGGATTGGCCGGGCTGCACAGATAGGCGACCGCGGTGCGGTCGAGGATCTCCGGCGCAAGCGCCGCATAGTCCGGCATGAAACCGTTCTCGGCCCGCGCCGGCACGAACACCGGCTCGGCACCGGCCATGATCGCGGCCGAGCGGTAGACGTGATAGGCCGGGTCGGGCACCAGCACCAGCGGCGGGCCGCTGCTGACATGGGCGGAGTCCACCGCCAGCAGCGCCACCAGGAACAGCGCCTCCCGCGTGCCGGAGACGACCATCACATGCCGGTCCGGGTCGATCATGCCCGCCGGCAGGCCATAGCGGCGCTGCAGCCAGTCGGCACAGGCGGACCGCAACTCCGGAATCCCGGCCGGCAGCGGATAGCGGCTCCAGTCGGCGAAGTGGGCCGTGACCGCGTCGTTGATGAAGGCGGGCGGCTGGCGTCGCGGCTCGCCGACCGAGAGGATCGCCGGCTCCAGCCCGGCGGCGGGCGCAATCCCCGCCAGCCGCGCGTTGAGCCGGGAGAACGGGTGGTCGCGCACGCGCTGCAGCGCCGTGCGGTCGGCGACGCGGCGGCCCGTCAGCATGTGCGGGTGTTCCGACGGACGTGGCCGGTCCGGTGGGCAACTCCTCGACTCATCCGATTCTGTTCCAACCCGGGATTGAGAAGAAGCGGCTATGCCGTTGCCGCGTCAAGAGAATCCGCGCCGGCACACCAACTTCGCCGCCGGCTGTTGCCGCGGCGACTCGCCAGCCGGGGGAGCAGGATCGCAGGAAGCGCCGGCCGGGGCCAGCCGCGGTCAGGCGCTTGACAGCTTGCCGAACAGCGGCCCGAGGCGGTTGCGGAGCTTCTCCATCGCCTTCTTCTCGAGCACCCGGACGCGCTCCTTGGACAGCCCGAGCTCGTGGCCGATGGCGGCAAAGCTCGCGGCGGCCTCGGCCAGATGGCGGCGGGTGATGATCAGCCGCTCGCGGGGAGTCAGCGCCGCCAGCGCCTCGCCCACCGCCCCGCGGCGCAGCCGGTGGATGCTGCGGGCGATGACGTGCTCCTCCGGCGTCGGCTGCTCGTGCGCAAGGCGCTCGAGCAGCGGTTCCGCGCCGGATTCGGCGTCCACGTGCCGGTCGAGCGATTCGTCCGGGCCGGCAAGACGGCGCGCGAGCGCCATCACCTCCCGCGCCGGAACCTCGAACTGGCGGGCAAGGGCCGCGACCATGTCGCGGCTGAGCCGCTCGCCCAGGTGATCGGCGCCGCCGACGACCTCATTGGCGAGCCGGCGCAGGGCGAGGAACAGCCGCCGCTGCCGCGCGCCGGCGCCGATCCGCACCAGCGACCACGTGCGGACCGCATAGTCCTGCATGGCGGAGCGGATCCAGGCCCGGGCGTAGGTGGCCAGCCGCACGCCGGCATCGGGGTTGAAGCGCTGCACCGCCTGGGTCAGCGCCAGCGCGCCCTCCTGGACCAGGTCGGCGAGCGGCAGGTCGAAGCGCGCATAGCGTCGGGCCTGGGCGACCACGCAGCGCAGGTGGCTCGCCACAAGCCGCTCGGCGGCGGCGGCGTCGCCGGCCCGGGGGCGTGCGGCCAGCACGCGTTCCTCCTCCGGGCTGAGCATCGGCTGTCGCCGTGCGAGCGCAGCCAGGGCAGAGCCGGATGAGGGAATGCGCATTTTCACTCGGTGGACCATCGGGATCGTCAGGTGCGGACACGGAGGCCCGCCCGAAAGGCAGACCTGTTCCACATTCACGTCACATACATATACGAAAGGTGTCGGCCGAACGGCAGTCCCGAATTTTCGGCCCCGGCAGGAGCAGCAGCATGGCCCGCAAGACAGACCCCACCGACCGGATCGTCGACGCCACGCTGGCGCTGATCGCGGAGCAGGGCTGGCGCGCGGCGCAGCCCGAGGCCATTGCCGCGCGTGCCGGCGCGGATCTCGCCACGGTCTATCGCGTGACCGGCGGCCGTCTCGGTGTGCTGGAAGCGCTGATCCGGCGGGTGGATCTCGCCATGCTGGAGGGGGCGCAGCCCGACCCGCAGGAGACGTCGCACGACCGGCTGTTCGACGCGCCCATGCGACGATTTGACGCACTGGCGCCCTACAAGCCGGCGATCCTGGTGCTGGCCCGCGACTGGCGGACGCGGCCGCTGGTGGCGCTGGCCAATGCTCCGGCGGTGCTGCGGTCGATGCGGTGGGCACTGGCGGCGGCCGGCATTCCGACGGACGGCATCCGGGGCGCGATGCTGGTGCAGGGGCTGGCGCTGGCCTACGCCGCGGCGATGCGGGTCTGGCTGGACGACGACAGCCCGGACCTTGGCCGGACGATGGCGGCGCTCGACCGCAGCCTGCGCCGGCTGGAGCGGCTGACTCCCATGCTGCGAACGCGAAGCAGTGACGGCCGCGCTCCGCGCGAGGATGGCGCCGAAGCCTCCGCCTAACGCGGATTTCCGCCGTTTGCTGCACCGCACAAAAAAGTGCTTGCGTTGCGGGATGCCGCAGCCTAGATAAGGCTTGTGCGCTGCACAATTTTGCATCACCGGGACACGCTTGCAGAAGGGATTGACCATGGCGGCGAAGGCCACCGGACAGGGCGAATACGAGTTCGCCAAGTTTTTCGCGCAGTTTCCGTTCAAGGTGCCGGGCATCGACCCTGCAGCCGTCCTTGAGTCGCAGCGGAAGAACTTCGAGGCGCTGAGCACCGCCGGCAAGCTGGCCACCGAGGGCTTCCAGGCCATCGCCCAGCGCCAGACCGAGCTGGTGCGCCAGGGCGTCGAGCAGTCGCTGAGCGCGGTGCGCGAGGTGATGGCCGAGGGCTCTGTTGCCGCCCAGACGGCCAAGCAGGCCGAGATCGCCAAGCGCGGCTATCAGGCCACCCTCAACCATGTGCACGAGCTGAACGAGCTGGTGCTGAAGGCGAACCAGGATGCCTTCGGCGTGATCAGCAAGCGGATCGGCGAGGCCATCGACGAGGTCCAGGCGCTGGCGCGCGCGAGCGTCTGAGCAGACCGCAGGTTTCCGGCGCCGGTCATCCGGCGCTGTCTCCCCCCGCGGATCACGAGGAACGAGGCCGGCAGGATGCCGGCCTTTCCTTTTTCACGCGTCTTTTCTCTTGCGCACAGCGCAGGGCACGGCATCGTCCCGCTTCCGGTCACCGCAGGGACATGCAGATGGCAGAGACGATCAGCTTCGACGACTTCCTCAGGGTCGACATCCGCGTCGGCACGGTTGTGGAGGCGGTTCCGTTCCCCGAGGCGCGCAAGCCCGCCTACAAGCTGCGCATCGACTTCGGGCCCGAGATCGGCGAGCGCCGGAGCTCCGCCCAGATCACCCGCCACTACACGCCCGAACAGCTTGTCGGCCGCCAGGTGGCGGCGGTAGTCAACTTTCCGCCGAAGCAGATCGGCAAGTTCATGTCCGAGGTGCTGGTGCTGGGCCTGCCGGACGCCGACGGCGAGGTGGTGCTGATCGGGGTGGACAGGCCGGTGCCGAACGGCGGCCGGCTGTTCTGAGGCGGACCGCCCCGGGCTATTCGCGGCCGCGGGGCGCGCCGAAGGAGATCATCAGCCAGCGGTCGAGGATGCGGTCGCGGGCGAAGCAGGCATAGAGCCCGCCCAGCCGCCGGACCGCCTCCACGTCGACGTACCCCGGCCGGTCGGCATACCAGACCGCCGCGAAGCGGATCGCGCTCGCGCCCGCACTGTCGGAGACTTCCAGCCCGCCGGGGTTGAGCAGCTGCAAGATGTCGCCCGACTGGACCCGGCCGAGCTGGTGCGCGGTCACGCTGGGCTCGCGATGGACGGTGAGCGAAGGCACGGTCACGACGCCGTAGCGGTAGTTGGGGTCCGTCGCCAGCGCCGCCGGCAGCTCGGTGTGGAAGTAGGGCGCGCAGAACTTCCCCGGTTCGACGAAGCGGCCGCCGTTGGCGAGGATGTCTGCGAGCGCCGGCCACAGGTCCCATTGCTCGACCGGGATCGCCCGCGGCATCCACGCCAGCTCCAGCGCCCTGCGGCCGAGGTCGGCGCCGTACTCGTCGATCAGCGAGCCCGTATCCAGCGTCTCCGGCGTCACCGACAGCACGTAGTCGGCGTCCATCCGCGCCACCGCCTCCATCAGGTCCTGGCGGAAGGCGGCGAATTCGGGATCGCGGGGGCCTTCGTCCACCGGCAGCATCCGGCCGTGAATGTCTGCCGCCGGCGCCGGCGCGGCCGGCGCGACCAGCAGCAGGCCGACGAGCACGGCCAGGGACCGGCGGGCGCCCCCTCCCCGCGTGTCGGGAAGCGGACGGCGGCGGCGCGGGCGCGCCTTCTGCAGCAGGCGGATGATCGACACGGGCTTGCCTGGGGATCAGTCGGCGAAGGGGTCGCGGACCATGATGCTATCCAGCCGCTCCGGGCTTGTCGACAACAGGGCCACCGGCGCCCCGATCAGCTCCTCGATGCGTCGGACGTACTTGATTGCGGTCGCCGGCAGGTCCGCCCAGCGCCGCGCCCCGCGCGTGCTCTCGCCCCAGCCTTCCAGCGTCTCGTACACCGGCTCCAGCGCCGCCTGGTCCGCCGGCGATGCCGGCAGGATGTCGATCGCCTCGCCGCGCAGGCGGTAGCCGGTGCAGACCTTGAGCTGGTCGAAGCCATCGAGCACGTCGAGCTTGGTGAGCGCGATGCCGTCGATGCCGGCGACCTGCACCATCTGGCGCACCAGCACGGCGTCGAACCAGCCGCAGCGCCGCTTGCGCCCGGTGACGGTGCCGAACTCGTGGCCCCGCTCGCCGAGGCGGAGGCCGGTCTCGTCATGGAGCTCGGTCGGGAACGGCCCGGAACCGACGCGGGTGGTGTAGGCCTTGACGATGCCGAGCACATAGCCGATGGCGCCCGGCCCGAGGCCGGAGCCCGCGGCGGCCGCACCCGTCACCGTGTTGGACGAGGTGACGAAGGGGTAGGTGCCGTGATCGACGTCGAGCAGCGCGCCCTGCGCGCCCTCGAACAGGATCCGCTTGCCCTGGGCGCGGAGCGCGTTGAGGTCGCGCCACACCGGGCGGGCGAAGGGCAGTATCTTCGGGGCCACCTCCAGCAGCGCGTCCAGCAGCGCGGCGCGATCCACCGGGGGGACGCCCAGGCCCTTGCGGATCATGTCGTGGTGCAGCGCCGCCCGCTCGATCCGCTCGCGCAGCGCATCCGCGTCAGCGAGGTCGCAGACCCGGATCGCACGCCGGCCGACCTTGTCCTCATAGGCCGGGCCGATGCCGCGGCCGGTGGTGCCGATCTTGTGCGCGCCGCGGGCTTCCTCCATCAGCCGGTCCACCTCCTGGTGGATGGGGAGGATGAGGACGGCGTTGTCGGCAATGGCGAAACGGTCCGGCGTCACCGCGACACCCAGCTTCCCGACGCGCTCGATCTCCTCGATCAGCGCCCACGGATCGACGACGACGCCGTTGCCGATGATGGAGAGCTTGCCGGGCCGGACGATACCCGACGGCAGCAGGCTGAGCTTGTAGGTGACGCCGTCGATGACCAGCGTGTGGCCGGCGTTGTGGCCGCCCTGGAAGCGGACCACGACGTCGGCCCGCTCCGACAGCCAGTCGACGATCTTCCCCTTGCCCTCGTCACCCCACTGGGCGCCGACGACCGCAACGTTGGCCATGGTTCAGTCTCCGCTCCGGGAGGAAGGCACCGGCTGCGGCACGCCGCCGGCAAGCAGATGGGAACAGCCCTGGGCAGCCGCGTCGGCGACGGGATCCGCCACGGGCGCGAGCGCTGCCACCGTCGCCCAGCCCTTCTCCCGCCAGGCCGCGGCCTCCGCTTCCGGGGTGTCCGGCGGCAGCCACAGCCGGCGCGGCGGCGGCGGCGGGGCAACCGCCCGCATCACCGAGTCGAGGTAGAGCGAGAAGCCGGTGGCCGGCTCGCGCATGTGGCCCGAGAGGTAGCGGCCGCCACGGCCGAGCTCGCCGCGCACCCGCGGCGCGAACAGGGTGAAGGAGACGCCGCAGTGATATTCGAAGCCCCGGTTCTCCACCGCATCCACCGTCAGCCGGACACCGGCGATCCGTGCCTGCACCCCGGCGACCACGTCCCCCAGCCGCGCCACCTCGGCTGCGGCTTCCGTCGGCAGCGCAAGCGCACGCAGCGCCCGCAGCGCTTCCTCGGCCGGGCCGCCTGCCTCCAGGAGCGCGATCAGCAGGTCAGCGGCTGGACCGGCGGCGGTGCGCACCGCGGCCGGGTCCTTGTGGTCGAGGGCGGCACGGGTCTCGGCAAGCGCCTCCGGCTCCAGGCCGGCCCGGTCCAGCACGGCAGTCGCCACCGTCGGCGTCGACAGGTCCACCCCGAGCGTTGCGACGCCGGCGTTGGTCAGCGCCTGCACCGCGAGCACCACCACCTCGATGTCTGCGGCGGCGCAATCGATGCCGATCAGCTCGACGCCGGCCTGGACGAACTGCCGTTCCGGCCGGATCGCGCTGCCGCTGACCTGCAGCACGTCGCCGGCATAGCAGAGCCGCAACGGGCGGGCGCGATGGCGCAGCCGGCTTTCCGCGATGCGGGAGACCTGGCCGGTGATGTCCGGACGGATGGCGAGCATCCGCTGCGAGCCTGGATCCATCAGCCGGAAGGTCTGGCGGTTGACGCTGGCGACCGCGTCCCGCAGCAGGCCGTCCTCGAACTCCAGCAGCGGCGGCTTCACCTGCTCGTAGCCGCGGGCGACGAAATCGGCGACGAGGCCCGCGGTCACAGCCGCCTCGTGGCCGGCGTCCGGCGGCAGCCGGTCCATCAGGCCGGCGGGCAGCAGTGCGTCGGACAGGCCCGTCATCAGAACCGGAGCAGCCTGGCCTGGTTGACGTTCGGCAGCTCGGCGATGCGCCTGAGGCAGCTCTCCGGCAGCGGCTGGTCCACGGCGACCAGCGCGATGGCATCCCCGCCGACGGCCGACCGGCCGAGATGGAAGGTGCCGATGTTGATGCCGCAGTCGCCGATGATGGTGCCGAGGCGGCCGACCAGGCCCGGCCGGTCGTTGTTGGCGACGTAGAGCATCGTGCCCGTGAGCTCGGCCTCGACCGCGATGCCCTTGATGTTGACCACCCGCGGCTTGTCGCCGCCGATCAGCGTGCCGGCGACCGACCGCTTGCGCCGCTCCGTCTCGACGGTCAGGCGGACCAGCGTCGTGTAGTCCTCGGCCGTGTCCGACTTCGACTCGGTCACCTGCACGTTGCGCGCCTTCGCCACCTCCGGCGCGTTCACCATGTTCACCGACTCCATCAGCGGCTTGAAGAAGCCGGCGAGGAGCGCGGCGGTGACCGGCCGGGTGTTGAGCGCGGCGACCGCGCCCTGGTACTCGACGTGGATCTTGAGGAGCCCGGTCTCGGTGAGCTGGCCGGCGAAGCTGCCGAGCTGCTCCGCGAGCTTCATGTACGGGCGGAGACGCGGCGCATCCTCGGCGCTGACCGCCGGCATGTTGACCGCGTTCGACACGGCGCCGGTCAGCAGGAACTCCGCCATCTGCTCGGCGACCTGGATCGCCACGTTCTCCTGCGCCTCCTCGGTTGAGGCGCCGACGTGGGGGGTGGCGATGACGTTGTCGCGTCCGAACAGCACGTTGCTGGTCGCCGGCTCCTCGGAGAACACGTCGAGGGCGGCGCCGGCGACATGGCCGCTGTCGAGTGCCGCCGCCAGGTCATCCTCCACCACCAGACCGCCGCGCGCACAGTTCACGATGCGCACGCCCCGGCGGCACCGGGCCAGTGCCGCCGCGTCGATGATGCCGCGGGTCTGGTCGGTCAGCGGCGTGTGCAGGCTGATGACGTCGCTGCGGGCAAGAAGCTGGTCGAGGTCGACCTTCTCCACCCCGATCTCGTCGGCCCGGTCGGGCGACAGGAAGGGATCGTAGGCGATCACCTTCATCGCCAGCCCCTGCGCCCGGTTGGCGACGATCGAGCCGATGTTGCCGCAGCCGATGATGCCGAGCGTCTTGCCGGCCAGCTCCATGCCCATGAAGCGGGACTTCTCCCACTTGCCGGCCTGGGTCGAGCGGTCGGCGGCGGGGATCTGGCGGGCGAGCGCCATCATCATCGCGATGGCGTGCTCGGCGGTGGTGATGGAGTTGCCGAACGGCGTGTTCATCACCACGACGCCGCGCGCGGTGGCGGCGGGGACATCGACATTGTCCACCCCGATGCCCGCGCGCCCGATCACCTTGAGCTGCCCGGCCCGCTCGAGCAGGGCCGCCGTCACCTTCGTGGAGGACCGGATGGCGAGCCCGTCGTAGCCGCCGATGATTTCGGCGAGCGCGTCGGGGGACTGCCCGGTGATGACGTCGACGTCGATGCCGCGGCTGCGGAAGATCTCCTCCGCGCGGCTGCTCATCTTGTCCGAGATCAGCACCCGCGGCATGTCAGGCGGCCTCCACCTTCGCCGGCCGGACCGAGGCGTAGGCCCATTCGAGCCAGGGCAGCACCGCCTCCATGTCCGCCGTTTCCACCGTCGCCCCACCCCACAGGCGCAGCCCCGGCGGGGCGTCGCGGTGGCCGGCAATGTCGTAGGCGACGCCCTCGTCGTCCAGCAGCTTGACCATTGCCTTGATCAGCCCCTGCCGGGTCTCCTCCGGCGCGGCGGTGAACCAGGGCTCGACGATCTTCAGGCAGATCGAGGTGGACGAGCGCGTCGCCGGATCCTCGGCGAGGAAGTCGATCCACGGCGTCGCCGCCACCCAGCGCTCGACCGCCGCGAGATTGGCGCAACTGCGGGCGACGAGCGCCGGCAGACCACCGACGGACTCCGCCCAGGCGAGCCCGTCCAGCGCATCGGCGATGGCGAGCATCGACGGGGTGTTGATGGTCTCGCCGCGGAACGGC
>ERZ777003.3821-NODE-3821-length-13711-cov-4.148653_pt1 | contig 13711 bp, 12 predicted proteins | sample MGYA00374956_ERZ777003 | MGnify/ENA primary metagenome ERZ777003 (study PRJEB29302, sample SAMN06268252) | bioreactor metagenome | isolation source: Joint BioEnergy Institute, California, USA | place: USA:Joint BioEnergy Institute, California, USA | collected... | reverse complement strand
TTTTATTTAGCAGCGTCCATTACCCGGCCAACTACGGCTTCATCCCGAGAACCTATTGCGCTGACAACGACCCGCTTGACATCTTGGTGCTCGGCCAGGAATCCGTGGTGCCGCTTGCGATTATGCGAGCGCGGCCCATCGGCGTCATGAAAATGCTCGATCAGGGTGAGGCCGACGACAAGATCATCGCCGTGCACGTCGACGACCCGGAATTCGCTTGTTACAGCTCGATCACGGAACTCCCCCCTCACCGCCTGAAGGAAGTGCGCCGCTTCTTCGAGGATTATAAAGTTCTGGAAAACAAAACCGTCCACATTGAAGGCTTTCTGGATCGTGAGGAGGCTTTGAAGGTGGTTACAGCCGCGATCGACTACTATCGAAAATGTGCCTCCGAGCTTGCCAAGAGCCGTCGCGACACCCGAACTCCTTAATCGAACGAACGTTCTTGCACCTTAAGCCGCATCCGGATACAAAAGGGCTCTACCCCAAAAGTTGAAGAGGAGTCCGACGCATGTCTTCAAGCGACGCGGCTGCTTCCACCGCAGCACCGAAACCCAAAGGACGTCAAATTTACAAGATGCGCGTTGAGGAAGTCCGCGACTACACGCCGCGCATCCGCGAGCTCTTCATCAAAACGGTTGAACCCGAGACCTTCCAGTTTCGTGCGGGCCAGTTCGTGATGTTACATGTTCCGGCAGAACCCAAACCCTTGCTCCGCGCCTATTCGTTGGCTTCCGATGATCGCCGCACCGACGGATTCCGCTTGATCTTCAATTACGTCGACGGTGGAGCCGCTTCGCAGTTCGTTTGGAAGTTGAAAGGCGGAGAAATCCTCGATTTCACCGGACCGTTCGGACGCCTCTTTTTCAAGGAACCGCCGACCGAGCAAATCATCTTCCTGAATACCGGTTCGGGGGTGAGCCAACATGTGTGCTATCTGCAATCGCTCAAAGACAAATACCCGGACTTGCGCTATCGCCTGCTCTTCGGCGTCCGCACGGAAAACGACATCTATTACCGTGAAGAATTGGAAGCGCTGAAAGCGAGCCTTAAGGACTTCCAATACCAATACGTTCTTTCGCGACCCTCGTCCGAGTGGACAGGGCCGAAAGGTTATGTCCAGGATTTCATCAAAGAGTTTCGCTATCTTGAAATTCCGACCACGTTTTATCTTTGCGGCAACAGCGCGATGATCAAAGACGTTAAGGCGCGGCTCACAAGCGAAGGTTTCGATTCCACACGCGTCTTCGCCGAAGCGTTCGACTGATATCGTTCGGATGTTTCCAAAACGCTACGCCTCAAGCGGCCCTCGCGGAGCTAAAATAAGCCTCGAGAGGTATCACTATGGGCGACCTCATCTGGATTGATCCGAACGCCTTGCCCGCAAGCCGCGTTCCAAAGTCGGCCGCGAGCGCGATCCGTCGGTTCATCGACCGCATTCAAACGCTCGACGAGTCCGATTATGGCGATTTCATGCGAGAAGCCAATCTCTATCTTCTCGATCTGGAGGATTCTCTCGATCCGCGAAACGAGGCTTGTCTCGCGAAACTCTACGATATGCAAATTTACACCCAATACTATCCAAATTGGGACATCGAATCGACCCGCCAACGGCTACTCGAAGATGCGCGTGAACTCGAAATTCTCTGCTCGGAGACGAGGCCATGATACCTCCCGCCGAGATCCTGACCGTCGAGCTCATCAATCACAACCTCGAGGAGATCGAGCCTGAGTCACCTGATTTTTCTTCGCTTTTAAACCGGATCGGTGACGCGGAAATCGTGCTTCTCGGCGAGTCCACCCACGGGACCAGCGAGTTTTATGACCTACGTGCCGACATCACGATGGAACTCATCCGTGAAAAAGGATTCGAGATCGTCCTGCTCGAAGCGGACTGGCCGGATACCGAGGGAGTCAATCAATACGTCCAGGGGCGAGTTCCCCGATGGCACGCTTTTCGACGTTTCCCGGAGTGGATGTGGCGCAACCTTTCGTTCGCCATCTTCGTTGAACGGCTGAAAGCGTATAATCTCTCATTCGAGGCCCGGTCCCGCGTTTCCATTTACGGCATGGATCTTTATAGCCTCTCGGCTTCGCTCGAAGCGCTGAAACCCTTCATCAAGAAACACTTGCCGGATCGATACATGATTCTCGAAACCGCGGACACTTGTTTGAGACCGTGGTACTTCGACCATTCACACTACGGCCTTGCAGTCCTCCGCGGCGTTGCCGAAAGTTGCGAGAGTGAAGTGGCCGACCTCTTTAAACTCCTTTACGAAAACGAGTCCCGATTGCCGAGCGCCAATGCCGAACTCTTTTCTGCTTTTCAGAACGCTCGCGTGGTGAAAAACGCCGAAGAATACTATCGGACCATGCACGAGGGTTCCATCCGTTCGTGGAACCTCCGCGACCAACATATGTTTGAAACTTTAAAGATCCTAAAGGAACATTTTAACGCCAAAATCGTGGTTTGGGCTCATAACTCCCATATCGGGAACGCCGCCGCGACCGAAATGGGACAGCTCGGCGAAATCAATATCGGGCAACTTTGCAAAGCGAAATACGGTGACAAAACCTACGCGATCGGGTTCATGACTGACCATGGAACGGTCACGGCTGCTAACTACTGGGACGGCCCGGCGGAAACCAAAGCACTCATACGCGCACGGCCCGACTCCTACGAAATGCTTTTTCACATGGCGAGTTCGCGTTGCTATCTTCTCCCTCTGCAAAAAGACCCGGCTCTTAAGAAGGCGTTATCGAAAACCAGGCTGGAGCGCGCTGTCGGCGTCATTTACCGCCCCGACACGGAACGCCTCAGCCACTACTTCGAAGCGGGACTCGGCGACCAATTCGACGAGATTTTTTGGGTCGATGAGACGAGCGCCGTCGTTCCTCTCCCACACGCCAAACATATCGCCGAGCCCGACACCTATCCTTTCGGCTATTGACACCGAAACGCCACTCAATTGGCGAGCGAACCGCGCGTCCATGCGTTGTACGCGGTGACATCGAAGAACGCCGGAAAGCGGCGCCTTGCAGCCGCGTGCAGATGTTGTTTCGCTATAAAGACGGGGTTGCGAAGCTTGCGGGCTAAAGTGACCGAATGCTCTTCTGAGAGTTCGATCAACGCGTTAGCGATCTTCTGACGCGCGTCCTGAAATTCCTTTAAGACCTCTGCGCCCACGCGTCCCGCTTGGCGGATTTTCAGAACGAGAACAGCCGCGTCTTCAAGCGCCATATTCATGCCTTGCCCCAGGAAAGGCGACATTGAATGAGCGGCATCTCCGATGAGAACCGTCGCGTCTCCGACGAACCAAGGATCCACTTTTAACCGAGTGATGCGATGAACTTGGGCGAACTGGCGAATGGGCCATGTGCCCTTTCTGAAGAGATAGTTCAGGCGCAATGTCCCGTCGAGCATGGGCAAACCGCAAACGACGCCGTCGCTTTGAGGCCATACATGTAAGTACTCACGTTGCTCAAGCGAAACAGACTGCTCCGAGCTCTCCTCGGCGTAACACCACTCGCTCGGCAGAAAGTCGACTTTAACCAGACCTCTTTCAACGAGCATCCCTCTCGTCACCGAATGGACGCCGTCGGAACCGATGAAGAGATCATAGTTCATCGACCATTCGCCCTCCGGCGATGTGATGCGTGCCTCTTTCTTGAAAGGGTCCACGTCCGCGAGTTCGTGGCCGAAGTGATACGTCACGCCCGGCGTGGCGGACGCTTCCTCAAGCAAGATCATGTGCAGGTGTGTACGGGAAATAGAGTGCAAGCAGTCCTCTTGCAAGGCGCCGTACGGCGACGGCAGTGCAAACGGGGAATACGGCAGGTGAACCAGGCGGCCACGCAGAGGAAGCGCGTACTCCATCACTTTATCCAAAAGACCCGCGAACTTCAGGCTTTGCCGCCCACGCTCCGAAAGCGTGAAGTTTCCCGTGCGTCCTTGGGCCGTGATATTCTCAGGGTTGAGAACGCGTTTCTCGATGACATGCACTTCATGCCCATCGCGGCCGAGAAGGAGAGCGGCGAACGAACCCGCAATACCTCCGCCCGTGATCAGGATTCTCATTTGATTCATGCTATCCCCCGCTGAGTGAGATCGTTTCACGGCCGTCTTGCGGCGGCCATCCCGTCCCTTGTCCGCCGTTTACGACTCATACCCCAAAAGAGCGACGTTGACGTGCGGAGATTTAGAAACAAAATCAATAAGAATCAGTTCAGCCGGGCGAGAGTTTGATAGTCGATTTTTCCGGTACTTGTGCGCGGAAGTCCCTTATGAATTTCAAAACGGTCGGGAACCAAGTCTTTCGGCAAGACGCTGGAGCAAAGATCTTTTAAAGTTAATGCGTCTTGCTCATGCCCTTCCGCTAAACAAACATGCGCGATAATACGGCACCCTTGAAAATAATCGTCTTTGGAAACGACGGCCGCTTCAACCACGCCGGGAAGCTTGGTGAGATTGTTTTGAATGTCATCAAGCTCTATCCGAATACCCCGTCTCTTCCCCATCCGGTCTCGACGCCCGCGGTAAACGAGTAAACCGTTCTCATCGACGCGGACGAGATCACCCGTCGCGTACCACCGCTTGCCATCGATAAAGGAGATTCTTTCCGCCGTCAGCTCCGGCTTATTCCAATACCCGATCATCAGTTGTTCGCCGGTCACGAAGAGTTCACCGTCGGGACCCAAGCGGAATTCGTTGTTGCCGAATACGCGGCCGATCGGAACCGCTTCGCGCGGAACCGAGAAGAAGTCATCCGGAATGGAAAAATACGTACAGCAGATGATTTCAGCCGGCCCGTACAGATTGTGAAGGCTGGCGTTGCGGAAAACGCTTTTAATTCTCTGTGCGATATCCGGTGTCAGAATTTCTCCGCCCGTGATCACGTGCCTTAATGAAGAATACTCGAAGCGTTCCGGCTTCCCGTAGTTAAGGAGAAGACGGCTCGTGGTCGGGACTGCGTGGAAACAGGCGACGTTCTCCGAAGCCAAAAACTCTGCGAGTTTGCGCGGACTCTCGAAAAGCGACGAGTTCGGAATGATGATCTCCGCACCTTTCATCAGGAGCGAAAAGACATCGAATATGGCGACATCGAAATGATGCGGGATCGTCGTAAAGACTCGATCTCCGGGCTTAACGTCGAACGTATCGCGGAAAGCGGCGATCGCGCTTTGCAGGCTCTTCTTCGAATGCATGATACCTTTAGGAATTCCCGTCGAGCCGGAAGTGTGAACGATCGCGGCAGGCCGCTCCGCCACACCGAAGCTCCGTCCGGAAGACTTGCGATAATAACACACGTCGCGCGCAGCCAAAAAACCGCTTTCTTCGTAACCGAGATCCCTGAGTAGCGGGCGAAGCGCCTCTCCTATATCCCGCGATTGAAGAATCAAGCCGGGGCTCGTGTCCTCAAGAATCGACTGAAGTCGTTCAAGAGCCATATCCGCGAAAAGCGGAATATACGTCCGGTCGGCGCAAACCGAAGCCCAAAACGCGCACGCGCTCTCGAGCCCCGTCGGCAGAAGAAGGGCCACTCCCTGATCAGGACGCGTCTGCGCGGAAATGATTTCTTTCAATTCCCCCACCCGTTCCACGAGTTCCGAAAACGTAATCTTTTGTTGTTTATCCGTCGTCAGATCAGAAATCGCAATTTGCGAAGGGAACCGACGAGCCAACTCATCGAGGATCTCCTTAAAATTCATTTCCGCACGCATACGCGCCTCCCGGATGTCTACGGTGATAATCCCGGGCTGTAACCCGGTCAAGGACGCGCCTTGAGCTCGGCGCGAGAGCAAACGGGACAATTTCTCGCTTTTGTTGCGAAAATCAGAAGAGTTTGTTCAACCGAAAACATCGATCGCAAACAACTCGACTTTACGCCAGAGCCGTCCACTTGAAGAACTCTCCATGTCCGTTCCAAACACCCTTCAGATCGACGTTTTAAGTTGATTGAAACACCTCAAAGGAGTCAGCGAATGAAGCTTCTCAGGAACGAGACACCGAAACCGAGCGGAATCAAACGCGCCCTCTCTCGCCCGAGAATTCTGATCGCGGAAAGCGACGTGTTCTGGACCCGGTTTTGGCGACTGGTCTTTTCAAAAATCTATCCACGCGCGCAGTTGATCTGGGCCAAGTCCAAGGAAGAGGTCGACCGCGAAATTCAGGATCACTCGACCGCAGGCGAAAACATCGACTTGGTGATCGCGGATGCCGCGATCCTCGATCATAAATCCGACGTCGCGTTCTGGAAACGCATCAGCGGAGGCCCGACCGAATTCATCTTAACCAGCTCGTCCAAGCCTTCGCGCTTCAACCGGATGGTGACGTTTAACGAACTTGTGAGCGTTTACATTCAGAAGCCGTTCAGCTTCAACTTCTGCGCCGAAGCCGTGCAGCTCACGCTTCGAAACATTGGATATTGAAACCCCGCACGCACAAAAAGGAGGCCCTATGAAATTACTCGACTTCTCACCTCAAATTTCCGGAGACGGATTCCTGCTCGTCAATTACCTCTGGGAACTGAACTGCGCTCGCCCCGCGCTGATTCATGCCGGACTTCCGTTCACCGGATTGAAAGTTCACCAGTGGGTCCGCCGCCCAGTGACGATCGTCGACTTAATGGTCCGTTGGCTGGGATCGCGCGTCCGCAAGTTTTTCGGCCGGTCTTAAGTCTTAAACTGTAAAGCTGGCGTCGCGTCGGTCTGCCGCTAGAGCCATCCCCTCCAACGGCATAGTGCCGCGATACCAGCGACATGCCGCCGATACCGTCCCCTCCGGTTTCGGCTCCTCCTCGCTCCCTCGGCTTCGGCCTGGCGAAAACGCCACCCCACCGTTTTCGCCGGGTCGCGGCCGAACCCTTTTCATACTTCGGCAGTTTCTATCGATCGTTCATCGACCCGGAAACCGCTTGTTCGCATCTAGAGGCTTTGAAACACATAAATAGAGGATCGGCATTTAACCGGGAGAAGCCCTTGTATCATCGGTTCATGAAATGGGTCATCGCCGCGGGACTCTTACTCCTTGCTTTCGTCGCGGTGATCTCGATTTCGAGTCTCAATGACTTTTTCAATGCCGTTCGCGAAGGCGAGAGAGCTCACCGCACGCGGGGCGAACTTGACCGGCTTTACGAAGTCCTTCTTGCGGCGGAACTCGACCAACGCAGCTATCTTCTTTCAGGCAAACCCGAGTACTTACGCTCGTACCTCAACCGCTCCTCGCAAATTCCCGTTCTCCTCGACAACCTGAACCCGGGCGACGACGAGGAAAACGCGAAGAAATTGGTTCAGTTGAAACAATTAGTGCAGGCGAAACTTCAGGCACTCGACACAACCCTCTACGCCGCACGGGCGGGAGCCAAAAATGTGGGCGCTGATATCAAACCGAAGACCCTCCCTATGATCCGCCTTCTGCTCGACGAAATGGACCAGGCGGCGAAAAACGACGCCGTCGAGCATGAACGTTTCGTACAAAGCGCCTCTTCGTTCTTCGTTTCCCTCATCGTCTCCGCTTCCGCGATCGCGACCCTACTCTTCGCCCTCTTCTGGTATCTCGTTCTCCGCGAAAGCCGTCTCCACGCCAAAACCGAGGCTGAACTGCGGGTCGCCGAAGCTGCGGCCCGCGCCGCCTCCGACTTGAAGTCGAAATTTCTCCCAGCCGTGAGCCACGAGATTCGCACACCCCTGAACGGCATTATCGGCATGAGCGAACTGCTCCAGAGCCGTATTGAGGACCCTCAGCAAAAACGCTTCGTCGATATCATCCAGAGCTCTGGCGAAACGATACTGAAGATCGTCGACGACATTCTCGAGCTTTCAAAGATTGAAGCCGGCGCCGTCCAGCTCGAAACGGTCCAATTTTCCGTCAGCAAACTCATCACTATGGCCGCTGACGTGCTGATCTGCAAAGCGCGCGACAAGGGCATCTCCGTTCTCACCTACGCGGATCCCGACATACCGGACCAGCTCATCGGTGACGCGCCCCGGATTTCCCAAATCCTGCGCAATCTCATTTCAAACGCGATCAAGTACACGCGCCAAGGGAGCGTGTGCGCGCAAGCGCGTCTCACCGAGAAAAACAAGGCTCAGGTCGTCGTCCGCTTCGAAGTGGCGGACTCCGGGCTCGGTGTGCCGGAAGCGCAGATCCCTCTCATGTTCGAACCCTTTTACCAACTGATGTCCGACGAGGAACGCCAGGACGGGGCCGGCCTCGGCTTATCCATCTGCAAATCGCTTGTCGAACAGATGGGCGGTAGAATCGGGGTCCAATCTCAACTTCGCAAAGGCTCCGTCTTTTGGTTTGAAATCCCCCTAAAAACGGCAACAGATACCCTGACCGGCGAAGCCATCGCGGGCCCCGAAGAACTTAAGGAGTTCGCCTACGGGCATCTCCTGCTTGTCGCCGAAACTCCATTTCTCGACCGCGTTATGAGCGAATACGCGGCCGAACTTAAAATGCGCTTCCGTAAACTGCGTTCTCTCACCAACTTCCGCCCGACCGTCTTCTCGTCGCTCGCGCCGGTCATCGTCTTCATCGACATGGACAATTTCGATCTAGTGAAGCTTTCGCAAGAGATCGAGCTGGCAAGGCAGCATACCGGAATTTCAATCATTCTTCTGACGAACTCCGAAATCGACGAACTCGATCAAAATCTGATCACTCCGCCGGTCATCGCTTTCCTCCGTAAGCCTTTCAGCCGCGAAGACCTGCAGCAAGTTCTCGCCAACCGGTCGGCGGCGCAACGTCTACAGTCACCGCGACCCGCGCGAGTTCTTCCGGCTGCCTTCCCCGTTCCGAGGAAAAATGGTTTGATTCTGCTCGTGGAAGACGATCCCGTAAACCGCATCCTCGCCGAAGCCGTATTGAATGAGCACGGCTATCAAATCGACTGCGTCGTAAACGGCGAGGAAGCCGTCGAAGCCGTCCAACGCACAGCCTACGACTTGATTCTCATGGATTGCCAGCTACCCGTTATGAGCGGTTATGAAGCCGCAAAACGGATCCGTGACGTCGAAGAAACCTCCGGCCGTCGCGTTCCCATCATCGCGGTGACTGCGCACGCCTCCATCAGCGACCGCAAAAAATGCCTCGCCAGCGGAATGGACGACGTCATCAATAAACCGTGGAAAAACCGTGAGCTGGTCCGGACCGTCGCCAAATGGCTCGGAGAAGAGAACGAAAGCCCGATCGACTGGAACACACTCGACGAGTTATGCGAAAAAACCAACGCCAGCGCCACAAGCCGTATGATTGATTCCTTCCTCTCCACCTTGCCGCAAGCACTCGCTGCGATCGAGGCGGAAACGAAACTGAAAAACTGGCCAAAGGTGAAATTCTGGGCACACCGACTCAAATCCTCGAGCGCCACCCTAGGCGCCAAGCGTCTCTCGGAAAATTGCAAACGACTTGAAGAACTCCTTGAAGTAGCGGGAAACGTGAGCGAAGAGCAAGCGATTCCGGCCGTCCAACTCGTTCTCGAACAAGGACAGGCCGCCTACGACAGCCTACGCCACAAATACTACATGGAAGCCGACTGAAGCCTTTAAGGTACTAGACGGTAACCTTCGTTAATCACCGTCTCGATCTTGACTGCCGATTTCGCGAGCTTCTTGCGTAAGTGTCCGATGTGCGTGTCGACCGTGCGGTCCGTGATGTTGGTTTCCGCTCCCCAAACAAGATCCAGCAGCTTCGCGCGGCTGAACACGCGGTCGGGCGACCGAGCGAGAACATGTAGAAGTTTAAATTCCAGCGACGTTAAAGGAATTAACTCATAACCGGTCGGCGTAACCAACTGCACGCGCTGTCTCGAAATACTGATGGTAAGGTCCCGCAAGCGGATCGTGTCCTTCATCGAGCGCTGCGCCTCGGCCTTCCGGATCCGCGCGTCCACGCGCGCCTTTAGCTCGATAGGATCGAAAGGTTTCGTAACGAAATCATCGACACCCAATGAGAAGGCAATCACCTTATTTCCAATCTGAGGTTTCCCCGTGAGAACGAAGACCGGCGTTTCCTCATCCTTCTCCTCCCGCGCACGCAGCTCCGTTAGAAAACGCAACCCATCGCCGTCCGGCAATTCAAGATCCAAAAGAATCAGGCTGAAATCGGAGCCCGGCAGCAGAGCGCGCGCCTCGTGAAGAGAGGACGCCGGCACGGTGTTATAGGTGTTCAAAGCGGCCGAAACTAGGATTTGGATTTCGGGATTGTCCTCGATGCAAAGAATCGATTTCATGCTTCCGTGCTCCCGCGCTGAACGCGCAACTCATTTGCGCGCAAAAAACATTGACCGTGCTTGAAATCATATTGCGCATTTTTCAAAAACAGCAAACGTCAACTTGAAAAACTGGCCGTTTGATGAACTCTCCTTGCCGCCTTAAAACCCGCTCCAGACGCGGGTTTTAGATTATCTAAGGGCACCGTCTGCGGAACTGAGGTTCACATGGAAATCTTTGTAATCGTCTTCTCGAAGTTCTTCGCGATTCAATATCGACGCTGCATAGACCTTTGGCGAGCGTTTTCCCAAAAGCGCAAACCTCAAAGCCTTTAAGGAGGAAACGTCATGCGCCCTCGCTTCTCGTTTTGAATGACCACCCGTAGCCCGACCTGATCGCTTATCACCAGAAGTTGCTCAATTACCTTTGAGAGATCACTTTTTATCGCGTCGGAGCTTATCGAGAGCGCCTGCCGCCTCTCTGTCGGGAACGCCTGTTTGCTTCGATTGATAAAGCGTGTACGTGAGTCCCAAAAGCCCGGCGACGGTATGATCGACCTTGTGAAGCGGGCTTTCACGGCTCGCGGAAAGGCTGTAATCGGAGATCCGCGCCCCGACGTAAAAGGTAAAGTTCCCTCGCTTGAACGACTGAAAATATGAGACCTGCGATTCAAGGATTCCAGCTCGCGCGTTGTACGCCGGCCGGTCGCTCGTCGCCTGCCCTGCGGGCACGGTGAAATAGAGATTGTGGACTTCTTGGCTCGCGCCGATCACGTTCATTGCAAGCGAGACCGATGTTTCTTCAACTCCCCAAAACCCGTTTCGCCCGCGCAGGTCAAACGCTTTCTGATAGGAAACCGAAACTTCCCAGAGCCCGCCCGCCGGCCTCAACGCGAGCCAAGTCGCCGCCACCGCTTGGTAGACGCCGAACTTCAATGTGGCTTCGTCGTTGAGACTCCTAACGAGTTGTGGCCCCAAGGCCCCGAGCGCCGGTAGGTCCTCCATCCCTCGGCGCGCCTCGTTGGTCGATGAAGCGAGCGGAGGGAATCCCAATCCGCCCAATTGAAGATCCCAGCCGTGTCTCTTAACGAGGTAAACTTTCGCTCCCTCGCGATCGTCGGCCCGTAACACATCGCCGCGATACTGGAACGCCGGAAAAGGCAAAGCCAGATGCGTAACTTGGTTCGAGGACGGATAATGCTCAAACCCCACGTAACCGAAGCCGATCCCAGCTTCCCATTTCGGAAGCTCCCGCCGTGTTTCTTCTGCGAACGCGGACGTCGAAGCAGCCGTAGCGAATCCGGTCCCAACAAACAAAATCAAAAGAAAATTCGGACGATTCATTCGCGCTCACTGCCCTTCCGCGAATGCTGCGTAAATAGCCTCGCCGATATAGGGGTTACCGCCGTTTTCCGCCCGATGATACCAGGCCAGAGCGCCATGGACCGCATCTTCTTTTCCTAAAACGAAATTTCCCATGTTTTTGGGACGAAGATGCCGGTAAGCCCAGTAAGCCCAACGCCCGACAACAGTCGGCATCACGTCGCGGGCTTGCAGAAGCGTCATCACGTGATTGTTATCGTCGACTTCATCCGGATTAAGACTCGCCTCCAGTGCGAGCGTCAGTGAACCAATGAAGAGAAACGTATCCATCACATATAGGAGCGGATAAAGCGCCTTGGCTTCAAAGGCGCGAATGTATTCGCCTATACCAATCGGACTTATAAAGTCGAGGTTCTGGTATTTTCCCAATCGCACAAGATGGCCTTTCAGCATTCTCCACAGCCGATCCTTCATGCCGTACTTTCCCATCGTGATGATCAACGGTCGCTGCTGATCCCGCGAAAATCGCCTTGGATCGGATATAAACCCCTCTTGATATGGATGCCGCACATAAATGCCCGGAGAAATCTCGAGCTGATCGAGTGCCCGAGCGAAGCCTTCCGGGTCATGATAGACGTAATAGAACATGCCCGTCCGTTGCGCGGTATCTCCGCCGTCTCCGTCCTCCTGCACGATCAGACCGAATTCATCCAGGTATAAAAACGCGCCGTTTTCAAAAGCGAAGAGACTCGGCTTCGACGGAACGCTTTGCGGCCTTCGTACCGGAGCCTCGGACGCCGAAGGTACAAATGGATTCAACACGTATTGGATCGCCAACAGGCCTATGTAAATAAAAAGAACCCGGCGAATAAGCAAAACGCTCTCTCCCCCGACGACCCGAGGCGGCGCCCCGGAGAAGAAAGCGTGGATGCTGCTTTTAAAACGCCGGTCAAAGCGGATTTTTCACAAAAGAAGACGTGCTTCGTTCGCCAGTCTCGGGCTCGCCCCCTGCCTCTATTCTATCGCCCCTCCGTCAGCCACCTAAGCCTGGTAAAAAAGCTGTCTCGATGTGAGACAGTGGTCGAAGATTAGAAACGAGAAAAGCATGCGTCCCGCTGGACGAACATTGCAAAATCCCGGTCCGCCATCATCACCGTTCTGCTGGGATATTGAGTTTACCTCGTCGTCCGCCACATCCAGGACGACAGCCAATACCTTACCAGCGCGCTCCACTTGTGGGCTGCTACGACCTACCGCAAGGCCCACGCCTTCTCGCGTGGGTTTCAGAATACAAAGCGCCCGTAAACATGGGTTGCGGAATGCGCCCCGTTTGTGAAGACATCAACGCCCTTTCTTGCGCCAACGTCGTCAACACCGAGGAGTCTGACGACTCCATGTCGTTTTCGAAAATCACGCTGGATATTTCAAGCTGTCAAGACAAGAACAAGGCGGCGGTTCTTGCGGCGGTTCTTGCGGCGGTTCTTGCAGCGGTTCACGCTTCCGCCCGCAAAAATTTCCCGCAACGCAATGGCGGCAACGTCGTTGAAGTGGATCTCATTCGTTAATCTTACCCTTCCGATAATCGCTCAAGGATGAGCATTGGCTACTGCCACATGAATCAGCGCAGGCAGCAACGGAAAGCGTTCGTATTTGCCAAAGGATTCGCCGTCACCCCGGTACATCCTCCGGAACCAGCGACGAATCCATGATAACTATGGCCACCGTAGTCGTTAAAATCCGCCACCCACTCCCAATTATTTGTCATGTTTGAAAGACCCGATCCGTATTTACAAGCCGTATACCACTCATTGTGATCGCAAAGATGCGCCCGCCCGAAACCTGTCGGCTGCAAACCGCCACATGTATCTTTCGCTGCGAAATAGCTCTGAGCTGAACGCTCGTTTTGCTCGATACAATAAGTGCCGATCATGCCTGGATTGCCGATCATCACCCATCCGGACGGGCAGCTGGCGATTCCGCCGCCACCTGATAGCGGAATCCAGTTCGAGCCATTGCAGCCCTCAAACGAAGTCCCCGTCCAACGGATTGTTCCCGCCTTCGACGAATTACATGTCGAATCGTTCGCAACCTTCACACCACCGGCCACATCCAGCTTCGCAGCCGGGCTTGCCGTTCCGATGCCGACGTTACCGGCGCTCGTGACCGTCATACGAACC
>ERZ777003.3818-NODE-3818-length-13740-cov-5.616295_pt1 | contig 13740 bp, 11 predicted proteins | sample MGYA00374956_ERZ777003 | MGnify/ENA primary metagenome ERZ777003 (study PRJEB29302, sample SAMN06268252) | bioreactor metagenome | isolation source: Joint BioEnergy Institute, California, USA | place: USA:Joint BioEnergy Institute, California, USA | collected... | reverse complement strand
CGTGGGCCGGCCAGGTCGCCCGGGTCGGCGGCAGGCAGACGACGGCGTCGGCCCCCTCGCGGTACCGGCTGAGCGCATCATCGAGGAACGGCGATCCCACCACGACGCCGGCGGAGTTCACGCCAACCTCGCTCAGCGCCTTCCGGGCCGCCTCCACGTTGGCCCGGTCGGGGTCCTGCCCCACGTAGATCGCGGTGTCGCCGAACCGTCGGGCCGCGCCCGCCAGCAGAATGCCGGCGTCGCACACCGGGTCGAGGACGACGGCGGGGCGGTCGGGCAGCAGGCTCGCCACCACGGTCGCCAGGCCGAGTCCGCTCGCGGCGTGGCGCCCGGGGGCGTTGACGACGGGCCGCCCGTTGGCCTCCAACCACGCCAGTACTTCCGCCAGGTCGAAGGTGGGACTGGTCGGCGAGCCACCGACCGGCCGGGGGAAGTCCTCGTGCCGGCGGCGCCAGTTGGAGACGGCTGCCCGCCCGACGTTCGCCAGGCGGGCGATCTCGGCCGCCGTGACCTCCTCGCGAGCCATGACACCTCCCTTCCGGCTGTTAACACTAGGCGGGCGCCGTACGCCGCGTAAAGCAGGGTTGTGAACTGCTGTGAACTGTGTACACTGCTTACGACCTTCCAGTTCACACCCCTTCAAGGAGTGCACATGCGAAACAAGCTCGGGGTCGTCGGCCTGGTCGTCCTGGCGGTGTTCGCCATCGCCTGCGGCGTCGGTTCCGGCAAGACCGAGTCGTCGGTCGGCGGTGAGCCCCAGGACGGCGCGCCGGCTCAGGACGGTGCGCCGGCTCAGGACGGCGCGGGGGCCAACGGGGACGGTCCGGTCACGGCTGCCGTGGGCCAGACGGTCACGCTGACGAACACGTTCCTGAACGACAAGACGGTTGTCGAGGTAACCCTCTCCGACGCGCAGCAGCACACGACGGACTCCCTGGGCCTCAGCCCCGACAACGGCGTGTTCCTGGTGGTGCAGGTGACCGTGGTCTGCAACGAGGGCACGTACCACGCGAATCCGTTCAACTTCAAGTTCGTGGGCCCGGACGGGACCGTGTACGAGCACGCGTTCGCAAGCTTCGATGGCGACCTGAACGCCACGGACCTCAATGCCGGCCAGCGGACGTCGGGCAACATCGTCTTCGACGTACCGCCGGCCGCGATCCAGGGCGGAAAGATCCAGCTGGACGGCATCGGCCTCGACTTCGACGAGCCGGCCGCCTTCTGGACCCTCTGACGCCCGACCCGGGGCGGCCGGCGCCCGGTCGGCCGCCCTCGTCTCCCCGGATGACTGTCCATTGAGGAGGATTCCGTGACCATGTGGGGAGCCGGATCCGATCCGGCCCAGCCGTCACGCCCCACCGAGCCGGTCATGCCCGGATGGTCCGACCCCACGGGTCCGGCCCACCAGCCACCGCTCGGCGACGGGCCGGTCGTCCCGAAGCCTCCCGCCGACCTGGGGCCCGGCCACGTGCCTGCGGTCGGCTCGGCGCCGGTCGGGCCGCCGTCGCCGGACCCGGGGGCGGTCTACCCGTCGGCCGTGGGCTCGGCGCCGGTGGTATCCGGGTCGTCCGGCCCGACGGGACCGGCCTCCGAGCCGGCGGTGATGGTCCGCCGCCCGCGCTGGGTGGTGCCGGCCCTGGCTGTCATGGGCACGGTCACGCTGGCGGCGCTGACCGTCGCGGCATGGGCGCTGCACCGGGACGGAGTCGCGCCGGCCGGGGGCGAGGGGGACGCCGGAGCCGGCCCGACGTTGGCCGAGGCCCACGAGGCGTGCGGCTCGCGGGGCGACCTGTCCGACGGGGGTCGCACGCTCTACCTCGACATGAAAGGCGAGGAGCGCGGCTCGGGCACGCTGACGTGGAGCCAGGTGCAGTGCTACCTGACCGCGCTCGAGGCTCCCGACTACGTCCTGCGCCACATGGAGTCCACGCGGGCGCTCGACGGGCGTCAGTCCGACACGTGGGGCGACTTCGACGCGTCGTGGACCTACCACCCCGACGACGGACTGGACGTCCTCATTCGCCAGATCACCTGACCATCTGCCGGATCAGGAACATCCGCCGGATCGGTTGATCGGCCCATAGGCAGGTGTGGGGCGGGGCGGCGGCGACCCGTCCCACACCTTTTATTTATGGCGCGTCAGGTCTTTCTCGTGGCGCGTCAGGTCCCGCCCATGACGCGTGGGAGGCCACATTTCTGGCACATGACCTGATGGTCATGACGCGTACGGTCGCCTATCCCAGGGTGGCGGCGCACGACACGCCGTCAATGCGCGGAAAACCGCTTTCCTGGTTGGCTCCTCGGTATTCTGTAACGCTATTTGCCGGCAGGATGCCGTTCCGGCAGGATGCCGTTGATGTCACGGCAGCGTGGTCACAACGGCGGTGATCAGAACGGTGTCGCCGGCAGCCAGCGTGGCCGGGCCGGAATTGGCGGCTCGCCGGGCAACGGGGAGGATTTTCATGGCTCAGGGTGCCCTTCTGACATGGGACGACGTGGCGCGGGCCATTGAGAAACTGCCGGACAATCAGCGAGCGATCGCGGCGGAGATCGTCGAGCGGGAGCGTGGTCGCACCGGAACTGATGTCGGCATATCCGATAGCCCGTGGTACATCGAGCGGGCTCAGGTGTCCGGATACATCGGAATCGGCGAGCAGCCGGTCTCGGTCACTCTCGGGGCCGCCCCGGGGCTCACGATCGTGACCGCGCGCAACGGCACCGGCAAGTCGAGCCTGGTTCAGGGAATCCGGCTCGCCCTCAGCAACGGCAGCGCGGCGCCGTCGGGCGTCGTCGAGGAGAACCTGCACTGCCCGACGCGGGCCATCACGGTGAGGATCACCAATGGCACACGGACCGTCGACCTTGTCGGCGACGACGCGGGCGTCCGGTGGCAGGAAAAGGGAGTCGGTGAGGATGCCGTTCCGTCCGCCTGGGTCGAGGCGTTCGAACGGTACCTGCCGGTCCTGTTGTACTCGGAGTTGTCGCCGGTCATCGACAAGCCGAGCGACCTACACAAGTTCCTCAAGCAGGCGCTATCGCTCGGCGTGCTGGAGCGGCTGCTGAAGGCGTCCGACGAGATCAGAAACGACGGGACGGCGGCGCAGCGATCCCTGACCGAGCCCCGACGTCGCATGGAGCAGTCGCTGGCCGCCACGGGCGACGAGACCCTCACGCGCGCCGTACTGGCCGTGGGCGAGGTGCCGACCGAGGATGAGGCGGCCCACCTGCGGTCCCTGCTCGCTGACCTCTCCGGCGCGACCCCGGCACCGCCCCCGCTCCCTCCGCGGTGGACGGTCGACGCGGACGACGTCGAAGCCATCACGCGGGCCGTGGCGGACCTGGACGCGGTGCGGGCCCGGGTCGTCTCGGGGGCGGACACGATCCAGGACGTCCTCGACCGACTTCTCGCCGCCAGCGGGGAGTACGTCGAAGACCTGCGCCGTCAGGACAGGTGCCCGGTGTGCGGGACTCCGGGCACCGACTGGGTCGACCGGGCCCGGGCGGAATCCGAGCGGCTGCGCGACCTGCTGGCGAGCGTGCACGGGGCCAAGGCCCCGGTCGCCGCGGCGGTCGAGCGACTGCGGGCGTACGCGCCGCCGCCGCTGAGCCCGGCGGCGGCCGAGGCCCTGCGGGGGCTGCACGAGCCGGGCACGGAGGAGCGCCTCGAGCAGTGGCGCCAGCTGCGCGCCGCGGCCGACCGTCTGCACGTGGACACGCTGACCGCGGAGGCGGTCCGGGAGCTGGCGACCGGGTCGGTCGATCTCGCCGCCTGGTACGAGGGTATGGTCAAGATCGTCCAGGATCGCCACGACAGCGCCGTCGCCGCCCGCGCCGCCGTCGGCGCCGACATCCGGGCGTGGTTGGACGCCGTCGACCAGGTTCGGGACCGGATCATGCGGGGCGCCGCCGCGGAGAAGCTGTCCAAGACGGTCGACCGTTGGATCAGGGAAACGCGGGACGTGGTCTTCCACCCCATCCGCGACGAGGTCGTCCGCATCTGGCGCGACCTCAACGCGGACTCGGACCTGACGCTCACCAACGTCGGCCTCGCCGGGGGCGTGCGGCAGGCGCAGAAGGTCACCTACGAGCTGGCTGTCGACGGGACACCGGTGCCCGGCGGGTCGGGCCGGGCCGAGGTGCTGAGCACCGGGCAGCGCAACGCGCTCTCGCTCGCCGCCTACCTGCCCCGCGCCACCCAGCCGACCAGTCCGTTCGGGTTCCTCATCCTCGACGATCCGATCCACGCATTCGACTCCTTCCGGGTCACCTACCTGGCCCGGGAGCTGATCCGGCTCGCGCAGCGCTACCAGGTCATCGTGTTCACGCACGACGATCGGCTCTGGCGGGAGGTGCGTGCGCTCGACTACACGCCGCGACACATACGGCTGCGCCGCCTGGCCGGGCAGCGGTCGCATGTGAAGGTCGAGTCGGCGCGCTGGCCGGGTCAGCAGCTGCTCAAGGACCTCGAGAATGTGCTCACGGGCGAGAGGTGGGAGGCGATCGGCACGGCGGAAGCGCGGGTCACGATGACGCTGGCCCTGTGCCGCCAAGCCGTGGATACCGCCGTCACGACGCTCATCGAGATCCTCGGCCGGCGCAACGGCCACAGCCCGGAGGTGGTCGAGCGGGAGCTCGGGCGGGCTCGCACCACCCGGGAGCAGCTCGAGTTGCTCAGTAACTGGGCCGCCGCAGCCGGGCGCCCCGCCTTGGACCTGCGACGTTTTCAGTCGACCATCTCGGCGCTCAACGACGCCGCCCACGGCAAGATGCCCGGCCCGGTCGAGCAGTCTCAGACGTGGATGCGAACCACCCAGGAACTCGTGGCGTACCTCTATCAGTCAGTGGAGCAGCCGTGAGCGCACGCCGACGGGTCCCGGTAGACGAGTTCGCGGCGGCCTACGCCGCCTGGCCGGGGACCGAGCACGACAAGACCACTCTGAAGGCACTGCTGCTCCGCTACCGCATCGAAGCCGTGGCTGCCCGCATACCGTCCACTGTGGTCATCGCGGCCGGCACTACCCGGGTCCCGCAGCGGCTCATGCTCGCCGTTGGTGAACCGGGCCTCGACGACGGCCAGCGGGTTCGGCGCCTGCGGATCGTGCGGGCGGCGGTGGCGGCGTACCACGCGATCTGCGACGTCCTTCATGGGCGGGACCCGGAAGCTCGGCCGGCGCTCGCCCGCGTGACCGACTGGGAGCAGGCGGTCGCCCGGCTGGAAGAGGAGTTTCCCGCCCACGGCCGGACCCCTTAGGACGACGGTCAGCGGGTGGGATGGGAGTCGTCGGCGGCCCACCATCCCACCCGCTCCGGCCGCGCCACTGGGTGAGCTCGCGGCCGGGGCTACCATGCTTCGAGCACAAGATGCCTTGGTGGTTTCGAGGAGAGCCGCGTGACGGTTGTTTCGGTGCTCAACTACAAGGGCGGCGTCGGCAAGACGACCCTGACGGCGAACATCGGGGCCGAGCTGGCCTCGCGCGGAAAGAAGATTCTGCTCGTCGACCTCGACCCTCAGGCGAGTCTCACGTTCTCCTTCTACGAACCCATCGTCTGGGAGCAGTATCTCGCGCACGAGCGAACGATCCAGCAGTGGTTCGGCAGCCTGCTCAATCAGCCGGCGGCCGATCCGCTGAATCTGTACGTGGTCACCCCACCCGCGGTCAACCAGATCGTGGAAGCCAACGGTGGGCGGCTGGACCTGATCGCGTCGCACTTGGAACTGGTCGACGTCGATGTCGAGTTCGCCCACCGGTTGGGCGGCGCCACCTTCTCGCACGCCAGCCCGAACTTCCTCCGGCTGCACCGGTCACTGCGGGACGCTCTCAGCAGCGAGGCGTTTGACGCGTACGACCTCATCATGATCGATTGCCCGCCCAACTTCACCATGACCACCCGGACGGCGGTCGTGGCGAGCGACTACCTGCTCGTGCCGGCGAAGCCGGACTACCTCTCCACGTTGGGCATCGATTACCTGCGTCGACGTCTGTCGATGCTCATCACCGAGTACAACAAGGCCGTGTCGTCCCCGGACGAACAGATCAACCCCACTATGCTGGGCATCGTGTACACCATGATCCAGTACGGTGGGGCCGAGCCGATCGTCGCTCAGCGGGGCTACCTCGACCAACCCACAAAGATCGAGGTGCCGCGGTTCGCCCAGACCCTGCGGGACAGCAAGACGTTCTTCGGCCCCGCGGGCGAGGACGGAATCCCGGCCGTGCTGCGGGTCGGTGGCAACGAGGTCGTCCAATTCGAGCTCCAGCAGATCGCCAGCGAACTCTACGCCAAGGTTCGGAACTAGGAGACAGCGGTGCCCGACGCCTTGGAGATGACCCAGGTCATCCTCGTCCGCCTCGGCGAGCTCCTCCGCAAGCTGCCGCCCGAGGTGGTCACGGACCTGTACGAGGGAACCGCGCGACTCGAGGTGGTGCCGAAGGGCGGGCGCCAACCCCGGAAGGCGAAGACCCAAGCAGCGCCTCCGGTCGATCCGCAGCAGATCGAAGCGGACCTCGCGAAGATCGACGACCGGGCGGCCGCCATACGCTATGTGAACGACTTGAAATTCACGGCGACGCAGTTGAAGGCCCTCGCCGGCAGTCTCAACATTCCGGTGGGGTCCAAGGCGAAGAAGGACGACATCATCCTGGAGATTGTCAAGTGGACGGTCGGCAAGCGGCTCCAGGCCGAGGCCATCAGCCGACCGCCCAGCCTATGACGCTGAGCCTATGACGCGGGCTCGCTGAGGCGTCGGCGCGCCTCGTCCAGCACCGCCGACCAGGCCTCCGGCGGGGCCGAGTTGCGGACCTGACTGGCGATGAGCTCGGCGAGCCGGTTACGCTCCCGCTCACCGAAGGTCGGGGCGAGAGGCTCAGGGTCGTCAGTCGATTCCGGGTGCGACAGCGGCAGTGGCTCGCCGACGCACACGATGTCGAGGTAGGCGGTCGTCCGCGTCAGGGCGACGTAGAGCATGCGGTGCCCACGAACATGCTCGGTCACGATCCGCTCGGGCTCGACCACGACGACCGCGTCGAACTCCAGGCCCTTCGCCTCCACCGGGTTCACCAGGTAGAGCGTGCTTCCGGGCTCATGCCGTTCACCGCTGGTCCACGTCTGGCCCTGGGCCGCCAGCTCGGCCTCGACCTCGCGACGGCAGTAGTCCGGGCAGACGATCCCGACCAGGCGGTTCGCGGCGGCGTGCTCCAGCGCCACCGACACCGTCCGCTGCGCCCGTTCCGCCACCGGGATGCGGTGCACGCGGGGATCGGCCGGGCCGTCCCGGACGAGGGAGGGCGGATCGATCGTGGGGGCGGCCACGGTGAGCAGGGGCGACGCGAACTCGTACACCTGGCGCGGGACCCGGTAGCTGTACGCCAGGGTCTGCACGGTCGCGGGCTCCGGCAGATGGGCCGTCACCTCATCCCAGCTGTCCCGGGCCCACGGGCCGGTCGACTGGGCGATGTCGCCCACGACCGTCATGCTGCCCGTGGCCGACCGGCGAGCCACGGCTCGCAGCTGCATGGGCGACAGGTCCTGCGCCTCGTCCACCACGACGTGGCGGTAGCGCGTCGGCGGGCCCCCGATCAGGTGCTCCAACTCGTCGAGCAGGGCCACGTCGGCCTCGGACCAAACCTCCTCGGACAGTCGGTCCGCGCCCCGCCGGAAGAGCAGGGTGGCCTCGGCTTCCGTCATGTCCGGGGGCGCGGTCGCCGCGAGGCGTCGCCGCGACCCGAGGAGAGCGTGCAGGAAAGCGATGCTGGTCTGCTGCGGCCACAGCCGATCGAGGAGATTGCCGAGGGCCGCCGGTCGCACGGTGTGGTTGCCCGCCCGCTGTTCGACCAGGCTGACCAACCGCTCCCGGAACGCGGTCCGCCGCTCGTTGTACGGGAGGTTCAGGGCGCGCGCCTCGGCGAGGGCGGCCGCGATGTCGGCCCCGGGCACCGACAGGAAGCCCCGATCCGTGGGAATCCGTTCCACCGGCTCGGGTTCGCCGATACGCGCCTCGAGTGCCCGGGCCAGGAGCCCGGCCATGCGGGCGTCCCCCTTGAGCCGGGCGACCTCGTCGGCTTCCGGACGGCCCACGCGCACCGCGGGCCCGAGCTGCCGGATCGTCCGCAGCTCGACGTCGTTGTCGCCCAGACCCGGCAGGACGTCGCTGATGTAGCGCAGGAAGGTGGGATTGGGCCCGACGACCAGGACGCCACCCGTGGCTATCTCCGGGTGGCGATGCAGCAGCCAGGAGACCCGGTGCAGGGCGACCACGGTCTTGCCGGTGCCGGGACCGCCATTGAGGACCAGCACCTGGTCCGGGCTCTGCCGGATCACCTCGAACTGGGCCGCCCGGATCGTGGCCACGATGTCCCGCAGGCTCCCGGTCCGGGCGCGCTCCAGCTCCCGGAGCAGGAACTCGTCCACCGTCTCGTCGGCGAAGACGGTGTCGGTGAAGTCGAGGATGGTGTTTCCCTCAGTCGTGAAGGCGCGGCGCAGTCGCAGGCCCTGGGGATCGGCCGCGCTCGCGGTGTAGTAGCGCTCGGCCGCCGGCGCCTTCCAGCTGATGACCAAGGGCTGCCCCTGGTCGTCGCGGATCAGGCTTCGCCCGATGTACAGCCTCTCGTGATCGTCATCGATGCGACCGAAGGCGACCGCCTCGGTCTCGCCCGCGGGGGTCCGGTCGCGAAAGAGATATTTCCGGATCAGCGAGGCTGCCCGCGGGTGAGCGGCCGCCGTCGGTGCCTGCTCCAGCTGCTCGGTGTGACGTCGGCGGTGCTTGGCGGCGTGGTCGAAGTACTGCTGTTCCCGCGCGATCTCGGCGCGCTTCTCCGGGGTGGTCATTCGCCCGCCCTCGCCACCGGCACCGGGGCGGCCCCTGGCCCGACCGTCGCGTCCAGGAGGGCGGCTCCATACGGCCCGCTCCGCGGGCGAGCCGTCCGTGACACTGACGTTCCGACTGGCGCTGCACCCCGGGCCACCGATCGTCCCCCCTATCCGTCCGACGCAGTGTGCTTGTTACCAGCGCGGGGGTGACCAAGCAATATGCGGTGGGCATGTGTGACCATTCGGCCAATCCTTGATCAATCGGCTTCCCGACTCCGGGACCGTGTCGGTCGGGCGGTCGGAGGTGCCGGTCACGCGGTCGAGGATGCCGGTCGCGCGACCGGAGGTGCCGATCGGGCGGTCGAGGGGAATCCGGCCGAGGACCACGGCGGCCGCCGACCCAGTGAGGCGTTCCGCGCCAGCCGTGACGCCGCAGCACTGTCGCCACGGAGGTGGCCACCTTGGCACGGATCGCCCACCCACCAACCGCGTGAGCGGCCCTCTGATCGGGTGGGATGAGTGTCGTCAGAGCAGCACTGATCCCACCCGATCAGGACACCCCACCCGATCGGGAAATTCAGTCGGCCCCGTCGCGGACCATGTCCCGGGCCACCATGGCGCAGCCGTCGGCCGCCCCCGGCAGGCCGGCCCAGGAGCGCATCATCACGGCCAGGACCCAGTCCTCGTGGATGGCCAGGCAGTTGACGTGCCAGCCGTCCAGGTACTCGGTGTAGCCGTTCTTGATCGAGATGCTGTCGGCGAGCTCGGGCGGTAGGCCGTCGATGATGCCCCAGCGGCCGCCCTGCACCTCGCCGCTGATCTGCTCGTAGACGCTGCCCCGGACCTCGGTCATGACCTCCAGCACCCACGGCGTCCACACGGGGCCGGCGGCCCGACCGTCGGCGAGGCACTCGCCGTACCGGACCGCGTCGACCGGCGTCATCCACGTCGACCACCACTCGCCTGAGTGGATGCGGACGTCCGCGAGGCCGCAGATCTCGATCAGGCGCCGCACGACGTCGTCCGAGCCGCCCTCCACGTAGTACTTGTGGGCCAGGGGATCGTTGCTGTTGATGATGACCAGGGTCAATTGCTCGAGCGTCTCGCGCGCCGGGGTCTGCCCGTTTTCAGCGAGCCGGCGCAGGTAGTCGGCCACGATCCACGGTTTGATCATCGACTCGACCGTGTTGCCTTCGGTGTCGGCGTTCGGCGAGGCGAAGACGTTCCCCGAGCGCCGGTCGAGCAACGCCCAGCCGTAATAGCTCGTGTTCGGAATCATCAGGGTGGCTGGGTCGGACGGGGGTACGAGTCGATACCTCGGCGCCTCAGGCTGGGTGACGAGGACCTCCGGGGTCTCGGTGGGGATCGCTTCCAGGGTGCGGACCGTGTCCGTGCCACAGCTGGCCAGGGCCAAGGTCAGAGCGGCGCCGACCGCGGCCACTGACCGCACGGACGACAACCGATGAGCCACCGTTGACCCGCGGCGGGGCGGCCGGAACGACGATGGTTGCGTCGTCACGTACCTACCATGCGCGCGGCGGTGCGGCGCGTGCAACTGCATCGGCCATCCTCACAGGAACGTCGCAGCTGCCGGGCCCCATCGACCGCCGGCGCCTCGTCGGCTGCCAGCCGCCCCGTCGGTCAGGCGGCTGATGCCAAGGCCCACACGACCGTCGACCAATCCACCCAAACGTCGACCGGTGTTCCCCGAACGTCGACTGGCCGTGGTCGAACGTCGGTGGACATCGTGCGGATGTCTGCGTGTCGTGTTCGAACGTCGGCCGTCAGTGTCCGAAGGTCGGCTGCCAGATGTCCGAATGTCTACTGGCGGTGTCCGAGTCTCGGGTGGAAACGGTCACCTCCGGCCGGCGGTGCCCCGTCGACCCCCCTTTCTGTGGCGTAGGGCGCCTGCATCTGGGTAGCTGCCTGGCCGACACCGGATGTGGGCGCCCCCCTCAGGGTGTCGGGTGGGCGCCCACGCGGTGTGCGGCGTTGGAGCCCTTCCAGCATCCGACGCCGGGCCAGGTGTGTCCTGACGAGCGACCGCTTTTGCCAGATATATGGCTATTTGTGCAGGTCGGCGCAGCTGGACTCGTCGGGCAGGAGCGGGCGGAAAGCCACCAACCACCGCTCGCCCTCCCAGACCCATGGCGTCAGCGTGTTGGCCCCTGCGGCCGCCTCAAGCACGGCGGCGAGGTCGTCGCCGGTGACGGTCAGGCAGCGCAGGTCGGGCAGGGAGCCCAGCGGCTCGCCGGGCAGCGCAGGGCCGGGCCAGGCGATTTCCGGCTGCTCGAGGCCCTCCTCGGCGCCGACGTAGGGCGAGGTCACCGCGGCGAGGGCCGTCGGTTCGTACGGACGCTCCTCACCCGCGGCGTCGGCCCCGAGCGTCGTGGGCAGGTCGGTGAGCGCGTTCTGCAGGTCCCGCAGCTTCTGCCGGGCCGCGACCTGCTCGGCAGTCAGGCCCTTGTCGACCTCGAGCGCGTAGACGGTGGTGGTGCGCACGCCGTCGGCCGTCGACACCGTGAACCGCGTCTCCGGGAGGTCGGTGACCGGGGGTGTGCCGTAGTCGGTCTCCGAGCCCACCCCGGCCTCGACGGCCATGGCGACGAGTCGGTTCAGCTCGGTGACCCCGATGCGGCGCTCCAGGAGGTTGGGCAGGGCTGGGCCGGGGTAGACGAGGATGACGGGTCCGTCGCTGATGACCCGGCCGTCGCCGTAGACGCTCACGACCGGCAGTCGCGTGGCCAGGGTCCGCGGCGACACGAACCCACCGAGGTGCTCGATTCGCAGCACGACCTCGTCCGGTCGGTAGTTCGTGCGGGCTCCGCCCTGGTCGGTCTGGTCGGTCACCTCGGGCGTCCCGGGCTGCGCGCAGGCCGCGAGGAGCAGCACCGGTAACAGTGCGAGAGGGAGCATGCGTCTCATGGTCCCTGCGACGCACCAGGGATCATCGCGGTTCCGGTGCACCGGTGACGGTGTTCGGTGCTTCGCATCACGGACGTCGGCCCGCGTGCCCGATCATCCGGTTTGTCGGTTATGACGGACTGGGCTGGGCCGGCTACGGTGGACCCATGTGGGTTTGGTGCCGGTGCGGCCGGCGGCACTACGGCCCCTACGGCGCGGCCGGCCTGGTCCTCCTCGACGACGCGGGTCAGGTGCTGATGGCCCACCGCTCCGCGCAGGTGCACTACGCCGGCACCTGGTCGTTCCCGGGCGGGGCGCTGGAGCCCGGGGAGGCGCCGGCCGACGCGGCCCTGCGGGAGCTGCACGAGGAGCTCGGCGTTCCGGCAACCGCGGTCCGAGTGATCAGCGACGTGGCGGGCATGGACCACGGGGTGTGGCGCTACACCTATGTGCTGGGCCAGCTCACCACCCCGTGGGCGGACGTGCCGTTCGCGCCCAACTGGGAGACCGAGGCGATCGCCTGGCTCGCCCCCGACCACCTGGACACCCTGCCGCTGCACCCCGACCTGGCCACCGACCTGCCCAAGCTGCGCACCGCCCTGGCCACGGTGCTCGGCGCGCCACCGCTCCTGGACCCGAAGCCGTGACGGTCGGCCCCGAAACGGCGGGCTCGGCCCGGACGATTCGTCCTACAGCACCGCCAGGGAGCGGTCCGTCTCGTTGAGCCGCTCGGCTCCGTCCACTGTGCACACGACGATGTCCTCGATGCGGGCCCCGTGACGGCCGGGCAGGTAGATGCCCGGCTCGACCGAGAAGGCCATGCCGGGTTCGAGAGCAAGCTCGGAGCCGGCCACGATGTACGGCTCCTCGTGCACATCCAGGCCGATGCCGTGCCCGGTGCGGTGCACGAAGTACTCCCCGTACCCGGCTGCCGCGATCATGTCCCGGCCGACGGCGTCGAGCGCCGATGCCGTGAGCCCGGGCCGGACGGCCGCCACCTGCGCTTCCTGGGCTGCCCGCAGGACCTCGTAGTACGCCGCGACGTCGGCCGGCGGTTCGCCGATCACGTAGGTGCGCGTGCTGTCGGAGCAGTACCCGTCGGGCATGCGCCCGCCGATGTCCACCACCACGACATCACCGGGCTGGATGACCCGGTCGCTCGGCTCGTGGTGCGGGCTGGCCGCGTTGGGGCCGGCGGCGACGATCGCGAACTCGGCCGTCGCGTGCCCGGCGGCGACGATGGCGTCCCGGATGTCGGCCGCCACCGCGCGCTCGGTCCGGCCCGGGCGCAGCCATTGACCCATCTGTGCATGCACCTCGTCGATGGCCGCCGCTGCCCGGCGCAGGGCGGCGACCTCCTCCGGGCCCTTGCGCATCCGCAGCTCGCGCAGCACCCGGCCGGCGAGGGTCTGCTCCACAGTGGACATGGCGGCCCGGAAGGCCAGCACCTTGGCCGCCCACATGTGGTCGTCGACCCCGGCCACCCGCACGGTCGGCGGCAGGCGTCGCGCGATGAGCGCGTACGGGTCGTCGGTCTCGTCGTACGCCACCAGCTCGAGCGTCGGCCCGCCCTCGGCCAACGCGGCCTGGGCCGCGGGCAGCTCCAGCCGGGGGACGACGAGGAACGGCTCATCCGCCTGGGGCAGCACGAGGCAGGTGAGCCGCTCCAGCGGCAGCGCGTCGTAGCCGGTCAGGTACCGCAGATCGGTCCCGGGGGACACCAGCAGCACGTCGATCCCGGCCGTGGCCATCACCGCCCGGGCTCGCTCCAGCCGTGATTCCACGGCGACAGTCTCCCACACCCGCGGCGGTGCAGGCGGTGGGCGCCGCCGACGGGCGACGTCCGGGTCCTCGGTGCACCGCTCGCGCGGCCTACGCCAGCAGTCGACCTCGCCGGCGTCGTCAGGCGGCCGTCGTGGCGAGCCGGCGCATCCGGGGACGCTCGCGCAGGCTCGCGATGATCTGACCGTACGAGCGCACCATCCGGCGGTGGCTGAACCGCTCGGCGACGGCGGCGGTCCCGGCCAG
>ERZ777003.3815-NODE-3815-length-13753-cov-6.279822_pt1 | contig 13753 bp, 13 predicted proteins | sample MGYA00374956_ERZ777003 | MGnify/ENA primary metagenome ERZ777003 (study PRJEB29302, sample SAMN06268252) | bioreactor metagenome | isolation source: Joint BioEnergy Institute, California, USA | place: USA:Joint BioEnergy Institute, California, USA | collected... | reverse complement strand
CCTCTCCGGCTGGATGCTTCCACCTGGACGCCAATCGATAGGCGCGAATGCGCTCAGACCCTCTGGTCGGCTCGATGCACCCGAGATCTGCCAGCCTGTGAAGATAGGTTCTCGCCTGTCTGCCAGAGATCCCAAGCCAGCCAGACACATCTCCCGGTGTGAAGCTGTCGCCATGAATGCCCGCATGATGCAGGATCATCAACTCTTGCCGGGTCAGAGTCGGGACCGCTGTCTCCCCATCGCCGTAGAATATGCCCATGATAAGCCGCAGCTGTCTCTGACAGTCGCGAGGCCGATCCCGCAGCTTGTCCACGCTGAAACGGAACACCCTCCAATGATCCATGACCAGATAGTTCTGGCGATCCCTTTCATCCTCGAACCCGCGTCTGTCAAGTTTGGTGTGATGCGGGGTGTATCCGTCAATTTCAAAATCCATGTAATAAGGCGGCCTTATATAAGCGAAGTCGAGAAACCGAACCCCTTCCTGCCAATCGGACACCATAAATTCCGGATACAGGTGATCCAGATTGCCGAACGCTTCCCACCAGCCATTTCTGAGAAACAGCATCTCCCCGTATCCGAGCCCCTTCTTAAGCCGCTCTCTGCGAAGTCCCTGCGCCTCATTCAGATGCTTCTCCATAAATCGCTCGAATGCCTGATCGAAATTCATCCCCATACCTCCCTTGAACAGACAAAAACGCCGGGCAGCCTGGAAACAGGCTAACCGGCGTGTTCTTCACGTCCTGATAGATGATGGTGCTGCTCCCAGAATAGCACAGATCAGGAGAGTTTGTAAATGTCTTCCATAATAGATCGAACTCCTGCCAAAATAGCGGAAGTCCAAATGTCGTTAATTTGGGAAAAAGCCCGATTTGCGAAAAATAGCGGAAGTCCTATTGTCCTTATTTTGGCAGATTGTACGATTTTTCGTCCAAAACTACCGCTATTCATCAGGTTAAGGGAAATCGGGCTTCCGCTAATTTCGGCCAAGAGGGCTTTTTCGTGAAATAGAGACCATTCGACTTCCGCTATCTCAGTCGCCAATCTTGGTGCGCACATATAGCGGAAGTCGAAATTCCGCTATTCGCCATATTCGGTTGCCTGCGCCTGTCCTGACCCCGCATGGTCATCCAATAACGGAAGTCATCCTTCCGCTATCCCAACTCACCGTCGGCCGCCGAGTCGGTTCTGCCGAAGCAGAAGCTGCGCCAGCCCCCTGTAATCGCCGACAAGAAAATAGCGGAAGCATCTTCGCTTCCGCTACCAAGGACGGGCCTTCCGTCCCCATGATTCGAACTGCGGATGAGTCACGTCAGCACGGCGCGGCTCGTCCGCCAACCGCCTCAGCCCAACGCGGCGCGGCGCAGGGCTTCCGCCTTGTCCGTGCGCTCCCAGGGCAGGTCCAGATCGGTGCGGCCAAAATGGCCGTAAGCCGCGGTCTGCTTGTAGATCGGACGGCGCAGATCCAGCATCTTGATGATGCCGGCCGGACGCAGATCGAAGTGGCTGCGGATGATCTCCACCAGCTTCGATTCGCTGACCTTGCCTGTTCCGAATGTATCCACATTGATGGATACCGGCTGCGCGACGCCGATCGCATACGCCAGCTGGATCTCCACCTTGTCAGCGAGACCTGCCGCCACGATATTCTTCGCCACATAGCGCGCGGCGTAGGCCGCCGAGCGGTCCACCTTCGTCGGGTCCTTGCCGGAGAACGCGCCGCCGCCGTGGCGAGCGTAGCCCCCGTACGTATCCACGATGATCTTGCGCCCGGTCAGGCCAGCATCCCCTTGCGGACCGCCGATGACGAAGCGGCCGGTCGGATTGATGAAATAACGGGTCGCCTCATCGAGGAACTCGGCCGGCACTACCGGACGGATGACATGCTCCTTGATATCGGCATGGATCTGCTCCTGCGTCACGTCTTCATGATGCTGGGTTGAGATGACGATCGTATCGATGCGAACCGGCTTGTCGCCCTCGTATTCCACCGTCACCTGAGTCTTGCCATCCGGGCGTAAGTATGGCAGGGTTCCATTCTTGCGAACTTCGGCAAGACGGCGTGCCAGGCGATGCGCCAGCGCGATCGGCATCGGCATGAACTCTTCGGTCTCATTGGTCGCGAACCCGAACATCAGGCCCTGGTCACCTGCACCGATCGCCTCTTCCGGATCTATCTGACCACCTTCACGCGCTTCCAAAGCGACATTTACTCCCTGGGCGATATCTGGAGATTGCTCGTTGAGCGATGTCAACACCGCACATGTCGTGGCATCGAAGCCATATTTCGCTCTGACATAGCCGATCTCACGGATCGTATTGCGCACGATAGCCGGGATGTCCACGTAGTCAGCCTTGGTGCTGATCTCGCCGATCACGAGCACCAGGCCTGTTGCCACAGATACCTCACACGCCACGCGCGCGTAAGGATCCACCTCCAGAAATGCGTCAAGCACCGCATCCGAGATCTGATCGCAGATTTTATCCGGATGACCTTCCGTTACGGATTCGGAAGTAAATAACCGCCGTTCTGCCAAAGTTAATCAACTCCTGTATGGAAAATTTGCGGCTTATCGCCAGGAAAGATTGCACTTTCGTCAAAAAAATAACCTTTCCGCTCGGAAAGGCCATTTGTCGAAAACCTTCAATTCCATATCATACTGGATATACCCAGGCGTGTCAACATACATGATTTTCCCCATGGACTTTGTAAGAATTGCCCTGGTCGCATGAATGCACCCTGGACTCATCCCTCATCGACCCATCAACAAGCCAACCACTCCCGCCCGATGACCTGACCAGGTGCACTTACCCGTCCTGTCACATATCACAAAGGCTGGGACATCCCGGTCATGTTCGGGACACCCCAGCCTGTCTCATCCTATCCTATGCATTATGATTCCAGTGCGTAACCTTGCAACGCCTGTTCCGCCGCCTGCACGAGCCTGCGCGTGATCTGCCCGCCTACCGCTCCCGCTTCCCTGGAAGCGATATGGCCCCAGTAATCCTCGCGAATCGCGGTCGCCGGGATGCTGCCCAGCTCAGTCGCGAACTCCTCGTTCGCTTCTGCGACTCTCTGGCCTACAGGCAATCCGAGCTCTGCCGCGATCTCGTATTTCCACTGGTCGATCACCTTCTCACAGCCCGGTACGATCTTGCGGTTCTTGCCCGATTGACCTCTCGCCATCCTCCGTCACCCCCTGATTCAACGGTTCTGCCGCATATGACCGGATGCCGAGGGCTCCGCCTTCGACAACGCTCGTCACAGCCGTCGATGGCATCCGCCCCGGTCAGGGCCGATCACCTGCCGCAGGATTAGTTTGACCGCCGAAGATCGGGTTAGACGTATAAGATGTTGTCAATTCGGGGAAGATTTATTGGACGGAAACTGCGCCTCCATGCATCGTCCATGATCAACCGCCAGATGTGCTTGCCACCGTGCCATCGGCGTTCAGGATCTTGTATCCGCCTGTCACCATGACGAACACCGTCGTATTATGCGTGCTCTTGATGCCGCGGCCTTCACGCGGGAAGAGCAGCATATGGTTCAACTCCACCGGTGTTCCGTTCATCAGGTCCTTGCCGCCCGTCACATCCGGTATGCCGTTCGCATCGGTGCTGACCGCCACCGTCTTGCCGTTGCGCACGATGAGCGATGTGCCCGGATCGGCGAACAAGGTCTGATTCGGTTGCAGCTCCACGACCACCATGCCGCCTGCCTGTCCCAACAGCGCATCCAGCTGCTTCTTGAACTGCTCGATCTGCGCATCCAGTTCCTTCTGCTTCGCAGCCAGCTGGCTGTCGATCTGCTTCGCGATCTCTGCCTGCACCTTGCTGGCCACAGCTTCATCCACGTAGCTCTTCGTGACAAGCGGGTCATTCGCTGAGCCAGGCTGGTTCGGATCCACCAGGCCGGAATTGTTCGCGCTGGAAGTCCAGATCATCGATCCCGATACTACACCCAGGGCGAAAACCGCAACCAGCAGCACCGTCTTCTTCATCCAGTTCAACTTATGATCTCCTCCACCATAGACTTGACTATCTGCTCTACAAGTTATACTCAGCTATCCTCCCATTCGTTGCGGAAGATGATGGACGGGATTGCGCGTTCGGTTGACAGCCTGTCCGACGGCAAGCCCGTCAGTATGCATTCTTGTTGATGAACCCGTTGAAGATCGTCTTGACGATGATCTTCAGATCCAGCAGGAACGTCCAGTTCTCGATATAGAACAGGTCATGCTGGATGCGCTGCTCGATCGAGGTGTCGCCGCGCAACCCGTTGCTCTGCGCCCAACCGGTGATGCCGGGACGGATATGGTGCTTGACCATGTAACGGGGAATCTCATCCTTGAAGATCTCCGTATAGTACGGACGCTCCGGACGCGGACCAACGACGCTCATATCGCCCTTGAGCACATTCCAGAACTGGGGCAGCTCGTCCAGGCTCGTCTTGCGAAGCAGCGAGCCGAATCGGGTCGTGCGCGGGTCACCGGCCACCGTCCAGCCGGTATCGGATTCCTCCGGCTTCATCACGCGCATCGTGCGGAATTTGTACATCATGAACGGCCTGCGATGTCGGCCCAGACGCTCCTGCTTGAAGATGACCGGCCCTGGCGAGGACAGCTTCACCCCGATGGCGATCAGGAGCATGAGCGGTGCCGTCAGGATCAGCACGAGCAGCGAGAACACGATGTCAAACAGCCGTTTCAGCATCCGGTTACGCATCTCGTCGAGCGGCACGTCCCGGACATTGATCAGCGGTATGCCAGCGAAGTGGTCAAAATAAGGCCGCGCCGGGAGCACATCGAAATAATCCGGAATGATCAGCGCCTTGACGCCCGCCTTGTCGCAGATCTCGATGATCTCGCCGAATTTGTCATGGGCGTTGAGCGGCAGAGCGATGATCACCTCGTCGATGAGCACCTCTTCCAGGACCTGCTCCAGCTCGCTGACCTTGCCCAGGATCGGACTCATGTGCCGATAGGGCTCATCATGCTCGACCAGGTTGTCATCGAGGAAGCCAACCACCTCGAAGCCGAGATCCGGGTATTGCTCCAGATTCTCATAGAATCGGCGTCCTACCGAGCCGGCACCCAGGATCAGCACGAACTGCTTGTTGAATCCTCTCTGCCTGATGTAGCGGAGTGATTTTTTGAGCACGAAGCGGTAGGCCGTGATTCCCAGGATCGTCACCAGCAGGAAGGTCAGCAGGAACTGTCTGGAGATATGAATTTCCTTCATCAGAAACAGGACACTCAGCAGGAGCATTATACTCATCAGGTGTGTCTGGATGACCTTGAGCAATTCGTAAGAAAACTTTTTCTTCCGCTTCGATGTATATAACCCCATATAGAAGCCTGCGAGGAGTGCGATCACCCCATAGATCAGGCTATAGATCCAGTAGGTGCGGAAGGGCAAGGAAGGATCCGCAGGCAGCCAGCCGCTGGCAAACTTCAGCCAGTAAGCGAGCAGGAAAGAGAGCTGGATACAGACGAAATCCGCAAACGCATATAATTGGAACAAAAAAGACTGGCTCTGTCTGAGCAACGTTTGTCACCTCACTTGCGAATGCCGCGCCACGCGTTGATGGATAAAGCCAGCATCAATTTCAGCCAGACGCCCGTATAGACCATGGAATTGACCAGCCAGGAATAGTGCCTGTGATAATGCTTGCGATGGAACAGGATCATCGCCCGATGGAATTCGTAAACGATCTTCGGAGGCTTGTGTTTCTTCCCCGCTCCCTTGTAGTGGACGATGGAGGTTTTCGGAAAGTAGTAGATTTGCCAGCCGGCTTGCTTGATCCGGTAGCACCAGTCGATATCTTCCCCGTACATGAAGAAGGTCTCGTCGAGAAGTCCCGCCTGCTCGATGGCTTCCCGCCGGACCAGCATAAATGCGCCAACCAGGCAATCCACGGGATACTCTTCATCGGGGTCGAGATGGCCAAGCTGATATTGATTGAACCTCGGAACCTTCGGGAACAGCTTCGACAACCCGAAGAGATAGCAGAAGGAGGCGCCTGGTGTCGGAAAGCCCCGACGGCAGGCCTTGTCCAGGGAGCCGTCCGGCAGCACCACCTTGCAGCCGCTCGCTCCCACCGTCGGATGCCGATCCATGAAGTCCAGCATGATCTCCAGCGTATCCGGCTGTATGATCGTGTCCGAATTCAGCAATAATACATAACGTCCGGAGGCTTGTCTGATGCCCTGATTGTTCGCCCGGGCGAAACCGACGTTCTCGGTATTCTCGATCAGCTTCACCTGCGGGTATGCCTTACTGATCGCCTCAACCGAACCATCACTCGAATGATTGTCGATGAGGATCACTTCATACGCGTACTTCGTCACCGATGCATAGACGGATCGAATCGCGTCGAGTGTCAGCTCCCGCGTATTGTAATTGACGATCAGGATGCTCAGGTCCATTCCCCTATTCACCATTTTCATTCATGATAGATTCTATTATAGCATGGTTCGACATCCATAGGGGATTTTACTATTGACATCACAAAAGAAACAAAGGAAGGCAGAGCATGATCGCTTGACCATAGACTCCGCCATGCTTCAACTAACAAATATATTACAATAATTGTCGGGAAAGGTCACCTTCTGATCGGACGCGAAAAAAAACGATGACAGGACCTCCGCCCGCTCCCCCGTCATCCTTCTCCCTGTATATAATCCAGATAATGGCGCTCCTTCAGGTATTGGATCACTTGCGCAACGGACTGTTCGAGGGTCTGTTTGTCCGTTTCGACGACGATCTCAGGCTGCAACGGCTCCTCGTAAGGCGCGGATATGCCGGTGAAGTTCTGAATCTCGCCTCTTCTTGCTTTCTTGTACAATCCCTTGGGATCCCTCATCTCACAAACTTCCAGCGGACACTTCACATAGATCTCGATAAACTCACCCTTCGCGAACCGTTCCCGGACCATCTGGCGGTCTTCCCGATAGGGCGAGATGATCGCCGTCAATGCGAATAACCCGGCGTCCACGAACAGACGGGACACTTCACCGATGCGGCGAATGTTCTCCTTGCGATCCTCGGGCGTAAACCCCAGATTGCTGTTCAGGCCATGCCGAATATTGTCCCCATCCAATACATAGGACCGTATGCCATAGGAATAGAGCTCCTTCTCCACAGCCGTTGCGAGACTGGACTTGCCCGCTCCGGACAACCCCGTGAACCATAACAGACAGCTTCGATGATTGTTCAGCCTGTAGCGATCCTCCCGCGACACCTTCGTCTCCTGCCATACGATATTTCGGGTTGGATTGGTCATCCGTCATACCCCACTTTCTGGCGAATCTTGCAATGTCCTGGAATGCCTTATGGTCTATTATCTATGAATCCTGTCCGGTTATCAAATCCTTCCCGCACAAAATGCAAACAGGCTGCTCCATCCTGTATCAGGATGGAAGCAGCCTGTTTGTCTTTGTCAATCGGAGCTGTCAGCGAAGTATGCCCGCAGCCCCTCGCGCCAATGGCGCAGATCACGCAGTCCATTCGCGCGAATCGCCATATGATCCAGGACGGAATAGGACGGACGCGGAGCTGGCCGCGGGAACTCCGCGGTGCTGACCGGATGCACCTGCACCTCCACGCCGGCTTCCTCGAAGATCGCCCTGGCGAATTCGTACCACGAGCAGGATCCCGAATTGGTCGCATGATAGAGGCCATATTTCTCTGTCTGCACCAGTTCCAGGAGAAACTCCGCCAGATCGACGGTATAGGTGGGCGAGCCGATCTGATCATGCACCACGCGCAGCTCGCGCTGTTCGGAGGCCAGACGCAGCATCGTCTTGACGAAGTTCGACCCGTGCTTGCCGTACACCCATGCGGTGCGCACGATGAAGTAGCGGGACGACAGGGATGCCGCCAGCCTCTCTCCGGCCAGCTTCGTCTTGCCGTATACGCTCAGCGGATTCGTCCGGTCATACTCCCGATAGGGGACCTTCGAGGTCCCGTCGAACACATAGTCCGTGCTGATGTAGCACAGCCTGGCTCCCGCCTGCTCCGCTGCGACGGCGACATTGCGGGTGCCCAGGGCATTCACCCGATAAGCCAGGTCGATCTCTTGCTCCGCCAGATCCACCTTCGTATAGGCGGCGGAGTGAAGGATGGCATCCGGCCTGATGGCGGCGACCCTCTCCCGCACCGCCTCCAGATCCGTGATATCCAGCTCCTCCCGGCTGTAGCCATACACGTCCCAGCCCCGTTGCGCCGCGAGCCGCACCAGATCGCATCCGAGCTGGCCGCCCGCTCCGGTCACGATGATCCTCATGCGCCTACACCTCTAATCGGTCGGCGTATTGCTTCCGGTAATATTCCTGGTACTCGCCGCTGACGATCCGCTGCCACCAGTCCCGGTGCTCCAGATACCAGTCTATGGTGTGCCTGATCCCGACATCGAAGGTATACTTCGGTGTCCAGCCCAGCTCCCGGCGGATCTTCGTCGCATCGATCGCGTAGCGCTTGTCATGTCCCGGTCGATCCTGCACGAACTGGATCAACGATTCCGGCTTGCCCAGATGCTGCAGGATCGTCCTCACGATCTCCAGATTCGTGCGCTCGTTATTGCCGCCGACATTGTACACCTCGCCGTCCCGCCCATGATGCAGGACCAGATCGATCGCCCGGCAATGATCCTCCACATGCAGCCAATCGCGCACATTGGAGCCATCGCCATAGACCGGCAGTGGCTGGTCCGCCAGCGCGTTCTTGATCATGAGCGGGATCAGCTTCTCGGGAAACTGGTATGGACCATAGTTGTTCGAGCATCGCGTGATGTTGACGGGAAGCCCGAACGTCTCGTGATAGGCTCGAACCAGCAGATCCGCGCCCGCCTTGCTGGAGCTGTACGGGCTGTTCGGAGCTAGCGGCGTCTCCTCGGTGAAGAGTCCTTCCGGACCGAGCGTGCCATACACCTCATCCGTCGAGATCTGTACATATTTCCGCACGCCGTGGGTCCTCGCCAGATCGAGCAGCACCTGGGTGCCGAGCACATTGGTCTTCACGAAAATATCCGGTTCCATGATGCTGCGATCGACATGCGACTCCGCCGCGAAATTGATCACCGCATCGATGCCTTCCTGGAACAGCGGGGTGAGCAGCTCCCGATCCAGGATATCGCCCCGGATGAAGCGGTAATTCGCCCGGTTCTCGATGCCCTGCAGATTCTCGAGATTGCCCGCATAGGTGAGCTTATCCAGGTTGATGATGACATAATCCGGATGCTGCTCCAGCATGTAATGGATAAAATTGCTTCCGATAAACCCGGCTCCGCCGGTCACCAGTATCTTCATCATCGATCCACTCTTTCGTCAGAAATTGTATTCCGCATCTCTGAATAACGGATGCCTCTGGTCCTTGGCGGACAGGATCGGTGCGGAGCACGGCCAGTTGATGGCGAGCTCGGGATCGTTCCACAGGATACCCCGATCATGCTCCGGCGAATAGTATTCGTCCACCTTGTAGAGGACATGGGTATGGGGCGTCAGCGTGCAGAAGCCATGGGCGAACCCCTTCGGCACGAGCAGCTGCCTCCTGTTCTCCGCGCTGAGGATGAAGCCCTCCCATCGCCCGAAGGTCGGCGAATCCCTGCGAAGATCGAGCACGACATCATAGATCGCCCCCTGCAGCACCCGGACCAGCTTCGTCTGCGCCATCGGCTTCAGCTGGTAATGAAGCCCGCGCAAGGTTCCCGCTTCCGCCGACATCGAATGATTGTCCTGCACGAAGCGAACGGTGATCCCGTGCTCTGCGAACAGGCGCTCGTTGTAACTTTCCATGAAGAAGCCCCGATTGTCCTCGAAGACCTTGGGCTCGATCAGCACGACGCCATCCATCTTGGTCGGAATTATGTTCATATAGGATCATCCCTCTGTGGATCTGATGTTAAAGTCGTCTCCATAATCGATATCCTTCGCCAACTCATTGGCCCTGGCATAGGAACTGTGCGTGCCCGCATCCGTCCACCAGCCCTTGAGAATATCATATGTTAACTGCTTCCGGGCGATATAGGCGTTGTTCACATCGGAGATCTCATATTCTCCCCTGGCCGACGGCTTGAGCGAGCGGATGATGTCGAACACCGTGTGGTCATACATATAGATGCCCGTAACCGCATAACGGCTGCCCGGGTTCCGCGGCTTCTCTTCGATCTTCGTGATCATCCCGCCCTCCAGGATTGGAACGCCGAACCGGTGCGGATCGGGCACCTCCTGGATCAGGATCTTGGCGCCGCTGTCCTGCTCACGATATCGCTCGATATAAGGAGTGATATCGTCGGCGAACACATTGTCCCCGAGAATGACGACCATCCGGTCTCCTCCGACAAATTGCTCAGCCAACCCCAAGGCCTGCGCGATGCCGCCCGCCTCATCCTGCACCTTGTAGGTGAAGGAGACGCCGTATTCCCGACCGCTGCCGAGCAGATTGACCACATCGCCCATGTGCTCCTTGCCGGTCACGATCAGGATGTCCCTGATGCCCGCTGATCGTAATTTATAGATCGCATGGAAGATCATCGGGTACCTGCCAACAGGCAGCAGATGCTTATTCGTCACTTTCGTAAGCGGATAGAGGCGTGAGCCTGTGCCCCCGGCCAGGATGATACCTTTCATGGTTATTTCCTCCGATATCCAGACATGATAAAGCCCATCACTCCAAGTGTATCAATTCTGAAGCAATGGGCAAGATGCATTTTGATTTTTTTTGTTCCCTGACTTCGCAGCACAAAAAGCCATCAGCGCATCAATCCAGCTCATGCTTTCGCCACGAAATGCGAATTTCTCAAGTTCTCCTTATTGTAGTTCACGCGCGTCCCATCCAGCCAGACAACCTTGCCGCCCGCAGCCTCTACGATGGCCTGTCCGGCTCCGGTATCCCATTCCATGGTGGGACCCATCCGAGGGTAGAGATGAGCCGCCCCTTCTGCTACCAGGCAGAACTTTAACGCGCTCCCTTTGCTGATCCGATGGATCACCGAATATTGATGACGCAGCCGTTCCATGAAGGATTCCAGCTCGGCGGATGGGTGCGATCTGCTGTCCACGATGGTGATGGCGTCATCGGAAGGCTGCTGGACAGAGAGCCATCGCTGCTCTCCTTGGCGCTCGATCCTCACCGCTCCGACGCCCGGCTCGCCATAGTAAGTCGTTCCCGTCACCGGAATGTGAATCACGCCGAGCACCGGATAACCGTGTTCGATCAGCGAGATATTGACGGTGAATTCGCCGTTCCGGTTGACAAACTCCTTCGTGCCGTCGAGCGGATCCACCAACCAGAAGCGAACCCAGTTCTTCCGCACAGCATATGGGATATCCCGCCCCTCCTCGGACAGGATCGGAATTCCCGGATCCAGCGCATGCAATTCCTGAGCGATCCATTCGTGCGACGCGCGATCCGCATCGGTCAGAGGTGAATGATCCCCCTTATATTGTACCTGGAAATCCCGATGGTATACGTCCAGGATCCTGGATCCTGCCTCTCGTGCGATCGCGATGAGCTTCTCACGCATCATGCTTCACCTTGCCTGTCATTGAGATAGTGGCGTTTCTTCAGATGCCGAACCGCCGGATCCACCGTCTGTACGGGACCTGCGGTAATCATGTGCCAACGACGTCCATCGGCAAACCGTTTAATAGGATCGCTTGATGAGATCCAGGGCATACTCGTATAATTCCAGATCGTAATAAATCCGCTTTTCCAGCTTCATCACCGTATCGTAGCTTGGTGAGATATTCCTCATATGGGGAGGAATGCGCGCCGGATCCACTTCGGAAGACGAATTGACCACCGACAACGCTCCGTTGTCTTCCCAGTTGCAGATCTCACACAGCTTGACCCAGAAGGATTCCAGATTCTCCTGGACGCCGATCAGCCTGAATGAGTGCAGATTACGCTTCGCCTGCTCGAATGCGGCCCTGTCGATAGCGGGAGGGGACTTTTTCCACATGTCCGCGGCATCGAGATTGCAGAGAAACCGGGTTTGAAAATTGTCGAAATAGACGGGCGCCACATCCACAAATTCCTCGAATGAGATCTGCCTGTTCACAAACAGATCGTACTTGGTTTTGCCTTGATAGACCACCGCTCGCTCCGGTGAAGCATAATATTCCTTGACATAGAACTTGTAAATGGAGATACTTCGTTTGATCGGATGTCTGAGGATGGTGAAATCGACCACGTCCAGTCCCTGTTCGATCTTGGATCGTTTGAGCTTCTGGACATTCCCATAGTTGAAGTGCCCCGTAATGAAGTCATAATCATTCACCAGGGCATCGAATCGATCCCGCACCGTATCGACGCTCGGGTATCCGCCGACCCGCTCCTGATCGGTGAAGACATTGCGCTCCTTGAAGTGCTTGCTGATCCGGGCGTTCAGCGCCATGCCTGCAGTTTTCATAATATGCATATGAATCACTGACAGCTTGCTCATTCCGCTTTCCTTCCTTCAAAGATCTATTTGATCAAGATCCTCTTGACGGACCTTAACCCCCTGTAGCACTTCCTCATCAGTCGCAGCGTCCCGGGACGGTGCAACATTTTCTGTTTAAATTTCTCCTTGAACACATCCCTCAGGAACAGAAGATAGAACAACCCCTTCATATACTTGCTTCTGCCCTTCAGGAATTCGAGGCTGTTGATGACCCGGAGCTCACCCATGCGCAGATTCCCGATCTGCTCCCGGAGGAGATGATCATTCCAGATGCTGTAAATATTCACGTCCTTGGAGCCATGAAAGACATGATCCTCGAAGGCGCAGGCGGCAAACAGGGAGCGGTCGAAGTCGCTGCTGAAATGAAGGAAATATTCAAACGGCGCCGAAATTTCCCTGTTTCTGAAGATCAGCAGATCGAGATACGGACCAAACAGAGTGACGATGTCCTGCACGAACTCCAGGCCGGATTGATGAATATGACCAAGCAGCCATTCTTCAATGTACCTCGAGGACTTCGGTTCAAATTCCGGTCTGATGGTGCCATTTGCGATCTGATACCCGATGCACGAAGGCCCTGTTTCCGAGATGATATACTCACGCACCGGCCCCGTGATGGCAGGTGTGAAATCATAGAACGAATGGACTTTGAAGCCGAACTTCCTGGCATAATCATAAGCCTTGTCATGATTGGTATGGACGTAGTAGGCATCGACCGGTCTTTTCAGCAATTTGGACAGGATCATCTGCGACGTTCCGCTATAACCGATGTCAAACAGAACATCCCTGGCGCCTACCAACCGATCGAAGTAATCTCTGACCGTCCTCGCATATTCGCTCAGAAAGTCAGCGGACTGCTTCCGATAAAACTTCGTCTCCATGAGGCTTTCCACGAAGTTTCGGAATTCCTGCTCACTGGCAAAAAACTTGTCAAGGATCACGCCCTTGTCAGCCAGCTCTTGCTCGGCGCTCGCCGTAAGCTCAAGCTTCAGCATCTCGGTGAGCACATTTCTGGGAGTCTGATTATGCAAGGCGGTAAACCTGGACAGAACGTAAGGAGACTCCTCGTAAGCGACCGCCGGAAGCAGGGACTTGCGGGACAGGTGCAAGTAGTTCGACTTCGGAGCGTGAGGGTAATGCTTGCTGATCCTGTCGTACGCTTCCTTGACGAAGTATCCGTCCCGGGCGACGAAGTGTATGGTGTCATATCCGGATTGGCTCGTATCGTCCAACAACCACTTGGCCAGTCCGAACAGGTGCATGCCAAAGGCATAATACCCGATAAACCGCGGATCCGAGTTAAAATCC
>ERZ777003.3814-NODE-3814-length-13757-cov-3.824186_pt1 | contig 13757 bp, 13 predicted proteins | sample MGYA00374956_ERZ777003 | MGnify/ENA primary metagenome ERZ777003 (study PRJEB29302, sample SAMN06268252) | bioreactor metagenome | isolation source: Joint BioEnergy Institute, California, USA | place: USA:Joint BioEnergy Institute, California, USA | collected... | reverse complement strand
GGGCGCAACGTTACCGGCGCCGCCTTCGACGCCAGGCGCATCGACCAGATCCGTGCCACCGGACGCCGTCGATTCCGGCGCGGGACCGATCAATGAAGCCGTCACACTCTCAGGCAGTTCCACCGGGATTTCCGGCGGCAGGTCCTCGATCGGTCGTTCCTCCTCCTGCTCGCGCAACTGAACCAGCCGCTCCGGCGAATCGATCTGCTGGTCGATCGGGTCCGCCATTTCCAGCAGCGCCAGGCTCATCTGCGACAGGTCCATCGCCAGTGCCTGCTCATCGAACGTGATGGTCTCCGGCTGCGGCGTAGTGTCGTCGATGATGAGGTCGTCCACCAGACGCTGAATGCGGTAGATGCGCTGCTCTTCGAACAGGCTCGGGTCAATTTTGCCCAGCTCAATGTCGTAGATGGCGAACACCACCGCAACGTGCAGCGCCAGGCTCACGATCGCCGCGAACACGATCGTTCCGGGACGTGCGTTCATGGCGTGTCCTCCAGCTCATTCAGCAGGGCCGTGACGCGCTGGGTCAGCCGTGCATCCAGTTCATTGCGCCGCTCGTGAAGCCTGCGCAGCAGGAAGGCAGCCTCGCTGCGCTTGCCCTGCCCCTGTGCGAGAACGGCGCGGGCGTATTCAGCAAAGGGGCCATCGGCGAACTTGTCCACCAGCTCCTGCAACGCGCTGCGACCAGCCGCCGCATCGCCCTGCAGCACCGCGATCTCCGACAACTCGATGAAGGCAAGCTCCGGCAGCGGCGACAACTCCGCGAAGGGATAGAGCACCACCAGCCGCTTGAAAGAGTCATACGACTGCTGCAACGCCTGGGCAGCACCGCTGCGATCATCGGTACGGCGCAGACGGTCGGCCCGCTCACGATGGATCGCGCCGGTGTCGAAAAGCGCCTCGGCGGCAACGCGGCTGACCTGCGAACTGGTCAGTCGGGCGTATTGCGTCAGCGCCTCATCAGCGCGACCCGCGGCACGCAGTGTCTGCGCCAGTGCGAGACGGGCGTGCGGCTGAAACGGCGGATGGTCACGCAGCACGCGCTCGAACGCAGCGATGGCGCGATCGGTCGAGCCAGCCTTTCGGTAGGCGTTGCCCAGTTGCAGAAGCGCTTCCCCGCGAATCGCCGCCGGCACCGACCGCGACGGATCAGTCAGCGGTTCCAGATAAGCGATGGCGGTCGTCGTCTGATTCGTGGTAACGAAATGCCTGCCCAGCCAGAGCATTTCATCGGCGGTCAGCCCCGAAAGCTGCCGCAAACGCATGAGTGTGTCGACGGCCGGCTGCGGATCAGCCTGCTCGCGCTGCGACACCGCCGCCAGCCGCAGCGCGTTGGCACGCAGCGTGTCGGGCAACTGCTGGGCATCCGCAGCGGCGAGCAGGTCGGCAAGCCCTTCTTCCGCATGGCCCAACCCCACGCGCAGCAGCCCGCGATAGTAGCGCGCCTGCGCCACCAGTGAACTTTGCGGGTGTTTGTCCAGCAGTTGCGTCAGCGATGCCACCGCCGGAGCATGCTGGTTCAGCTTGATACGGGCGTGCGCCTGACGGTAAAGCGCTTCCGCTTCAACGCGGGCATCAGGTTTGCTCGCCAGCAAACGGTCAAGCGTCGTCAGCACCGCGTCATACCGCCCCATGCGATAGTGCAGGTCGCACACGCGCAGCACCGGATCATGCTCAACGAACGCGCCCTCCGGCGTGATGCGCCCCGGCAGCGCCAGATAGCGCACGTAGTCCTCGATCGCTTCCTCGTACTTCTGCGCCTGCTCGTAGAGTTGCGCCCGCTGCAGCAGTGCCTGATCGTGATACGGGTGTTTGGGCTCGTGGTTGATGATGGCGGTGAGCCGTTCGATACCGCCTGTCGGGTTGCCCCGCCTCGCTTCGGTGGCAGCCAGAAGGAACTGACCGTCCATGTTCAGCGGCGAATCGGGGTGCGTCTCGAACAGCGTCCGCAGCGTGCGGCTCATCGCATCGTACTGCTGAATCTCGAACTGACTCAGCGCGAGTTTATAGAGCAGTTGCGCGTGATAGCGCGAGCCACGCGCCGCATCGAGCACCGCGGTGAACGTGCCGATCGCCAGTGGGTGGCGACCCAGTTCCTGTTGAGCCGCACCTGCGAGGTACGCAGCCGCGATGCGGTCCTCCTCCGACAGCATCCCACGATACTGGTCATACGCCTGCAGCAGCGGCTCATATCGCTCGGCGGCGTACATGGCCCACATCATGCCCAGCACCGACGGCGAGAAGTGAGGCGAGGTCTGATGGCCGGTGATGACGATCGAGTAGAAAGCGATCGCATCGGCGTATTCCTGCAGCGCGTAGCTCTGATCACCGGCGAGCCGCGCCGCCTCCGCCGCGATGCTGGGGTCGTTGGCATCGATCGCCTTTCTGAAAGCGTCGATCGCCTGTTGCCGATCCCCCATCAGCACACATGTGCGCCCCAGATCGAGCAGCGCTGCGCCCTTCAGGGGTGAATCAAGCTCCGCCGCCTGTCGAAACGCTTCGACAGCCGCGTTGGTGTTACCCACCGCACGGTATGCTCCGCCGCGCAGTTGAAGCACCGAGGCGCGCAGCTTGTCGTCGGGCAGGTCGCGCACGTTGATTTGTTCCAGCGCCGCCAGCGCACGGTCGTACTGCTGCAGTGCAGTGTTCACCTGGCCACGCAGAAGTGCGATGGCATACGCGGGCACGTGCTTGGGTTCGCCGATGTTGCGCAGGAACTGGGCCGCGGCCGCGTTGTCACCCGCCCGCTGACTCAGAAGCGCCCGGTAGTAAAGTGCATCAGCCCGCTTCTCATCGTCAGGATACCTGGCGAGAAACTCATCAAACGCCCGAATTGCCTGGGCGTCCTCGTTCCGCTGCAACAGCTTGTAGGCGAAAAGAAACTGCTGATGAGCCGCTTCCTGAGCAAACACGGGCACAACGCAGGCGAAAAGCAGCACGCCGACGGCCAAAGTGCGCAGCACGCACGGCAATCCGCCGCTCATCCTGCCGGCATCCCTGCGTGTCTTCGTGCCCGACGTCATCACACACCTCACTTGCCGCTGCCTCACTGCCCCAGCTCGCTGGCGCGGCGGACGAAGCGGTCGAAGACCTCAAAGCCGACGTTCATGGCGATCTCACGCACTTCCGATACCCGGCCATGCGTCGCATTGCGGTCGCCACGCACCACCACGCGATCGTTGGGGAAGTCGATCTTGAGCTGTTCCAGCGTCTGCCTCAACGTCGCCAGATCGTATTCGCGGTCGGCGATGAAGATGCGGTCCTGATCATCAACGGTAATATTGACCACGCCGGACGTGCCCACCGCCTGCCCCTGACTCATTGCGGGCGGGGAGACCTGCAGAAGCAGATCCTGCTCGCGTGCCAGCGAAGTGGTCATGAAGAAGGTCAGCAGCAGGAACAGAATGTCCACCATGGCTGCCAGAGGCAGGACGGGTCCGCTGCGCTGTCGGGTCTGAGCGGCGAAACTCATCACTCATCTCCAGCAATAACGCCGGGTTGCGGCCTCATGCGAAGCGAGGGATTGCTGAACGAACCGCCCGTCGGCGCCGCTTCGCTGGCGCTGATGCTCGGGGTGGTTCGCTTCATGCTGTCGGCGATCGCGTGCACCGCCTGTTCCGCCAGTGCCAGCGCCTGCGTGGCCCGGCTCTTGATGATCGAGTAGAGCACCAGCGTGATGATCGCGACCGACAGGCCGAACATCGTCGTCGACATCGCTTCACCAATGCCTGACGCCAGATGCTTAGCCGTCGCGCCACCGGCGACGGTGTTGAGCATGAAAAACGCCTTGATCATGCCGATGACGGTGCCCAGCAGGCCGAGCATCGGTGTGACGTTCGCGATGTCCGCCAGGTAGCTTAGCCGGTTCCAGATGATCTCCGCCCGTCGCCGGCCTTCCGCATCAACGATCTCCATCAGCACAGAGTGTGGCTTGCCCGCGTTCTCGGCACAGCGCTGCACGATCGAGGCGATGAAGACGCGCCGATGCGCCCGGCACAGGTCAGCCACCGCCTCATACTTGCCTCGCATCACCAGCTTCGTCAGCTCCTCAACCAGATCGGCCGGCACCATGGCCCGACCGTTCACCGTGATCAACAGAAAGAGAAATAGCAGCACCGACACCACCGACAGCCCGAGGATGATGCCGTTGATGATGGGCGAGTAGTTGAAGAGTTCCTGGAACGTGGGCAGGTGGCCGGACGTGTCGAGGATGCCGCCGGAAGTTGAACCCGTTGCAGCGGGGTCCGCAGCCGGGGATAGCGGCGCGGGCACCGGCACCGGGGCGATGTCAGCCGCACCGGGCTGAGCAGCCGCGGGCGGTTGCGCAGCTGGGGTATCCTGGGCACGGGCAGCCGGGGCGGTCAGCCACAGCAGCGCCGCCAGCACACAGGCGCCCATCCACGCCAGCAGACCGAACCGGGCATTCGGAATCACTGAGGTCATACTTCAACATCCTTGTGAGAATGGCGGGCCACGGGCCATGATATCCCGCGGCGGTCGCATCGGCGGCAACCGACGCGGAATCGGCTACCCACGTGCAAGTTACGGACCAGCGGCCGGCAACGCAATCCCTTACGTTTGCCACGCTTGCGATGTTTCGAGCCAACCGTCGTACGCTCGCGAATCGGGCGCAATGGAACAGGCGACCCGCCTGTCATTTCGCCGCAGGCAAACGCCGCGCGCCATGCCGGGCTCCGACCGGGACAGCTACCCGCCGCAAGCCTGCTCTGAATTAGCGCCGGAACACAGTGAAACCCGCTTTAACTGACCACCGGCAGCGCCAGGAGGGAGCCTTCGCGGCGGGACATCAGCCCTTCGCTTGCCCGGGAGGGGTGGCCCGGGCCGTGACGCAGGGCGGATGAGGGGTCGGCCTCGCGTTCCACCTCATCGTACGTCACATAGGGCAGGCCCAGATCGCACAGCATCTGGTGGTCCTGATCGGGCGTGCGACCGAAGGTCGTCAGATAGTTGCCAATGAGGAAGCTGGAGCCGCCGGCGAAGAACATCCAGCTCTGCAGGTCGCGCAGGATTTTTTCCCGGCCGCCGGCGATCTTCAGCTCCTTGTCCGGCAGGATGAAGCGAAAGACCGCGATGATCTTGAGCGCTTCCATCGGCTCCAGCGGCTCGACGCGTTTGTACAGCGGCGTACCCTGGATCGCATTGAGGAAGTTGATCGGCACGACGTCGACACCCAGGTCGCGCAACTCAAACGCCACATCGAGCCGATCCTCCCATGTCTCGCCCATGCCGAAGATGCCGCCGGCACAGACCGACAGCCCCGCCTCCTTGGCGATGCGGATGGTGCGCACGCGATCGTCGTAGGTGTGCGTGGAGATCACCTTGTCAAAGAAGCGGCGGCTGGTTTCGAGGTTGTGGTTGACCCGCTGCACGCCCATTTCGCGTAAGCGTTGCGCCTGATGGGGCTTAAGTTCACCGAGGGTGGCACAGGGGCGGATACGGCTGTCCGCAGCGGTCTTGCGGAAGAAGGGTTCGAGCCAGTCCAGTTCGGCATCGGTCGGGCCGCGGCCGGAGTTGACGATGCCGAAGCTCGATGCGCCGTTGACCAGTGCCTCGGCGGCAGCGGCTTCCATCTCCGCCACCGTCATCTTCGCCGGCGTCACGTGCGTCTTGTAATGCTTGCTCTGGGCACAGTAGCCGCAATCCTCGCTGCACGCACCGAGCTTACCCGTGACAATCGAGCAGAAGCGGACGCTGCGGCCGACGTAGCGAATACGAATGCGGTTGGCCCAGTAGAAAAGGTCGTACAGTTCATCACCCTGGGCTTCGATCAGCTCCTGGGCTTCGGCACGTGTAAGGGCATGGCCGGCCAGCACTGCCTGACCAAGTTCCGCAATGCGCTGGATGACCTGCTCGTAACGATCGGGAAACGACATCTTTGGGGCAATCAGTCAGGGGTTTGCAGGCATGGGGCGGGGGCTTCTCCTCCGTCGGCCCGCGTGAGAGAGCGCTTCGCTTCGGCCACCCACAGGCGGGATGCCTGTTCCACCGCCACGCCAGATAAAACGGAACAGATAAAAAGGTGACGCCCCCGTTTCCGGCAGCGTCACACATGGTTCGGGTTATCGCGGCTGTCGTCCTGGCCGGGTGCCGCCACCACCACCACCGCCGCCCGCCAGACCGAACTGCCGGGAGATGTCCTCGTTGGCGACCAGCTCCAGTTCGTTGCGAGCCACGTTCATGCGGTAGATCAGCAGACGATTGGTGATGTTGTTGAGCACGAACACCGCCTCCTCATTGGCGCGGGTTCGGGCGGTCATGACCGTGAAGTTCTCACGGCTGACGACCATGTCGGCTTTGGCTTCCTGCTCCAGCAGGGAACCGCGAATATTGCTGAACAGCAGGCCCCCGAGCATAAAGGCGGAGGCGATCAGGCAGTAGCAGGCCACTTCAATGGGTTTCATGTTGCGATCTCCGGGATCGATGGGCGTGAGGTTAGAAACACGACTTTGAGCCAGGTTGGCGGATCAGCGTCCACCGCCCGAATCGGCTCCCAGATCACGGCCGGCCAGGAACTGCACGGTGTTGTTGGCCGAGTTGAAGAACAGCGCGATCATGCGGGCGCTGTTCTGTTCGAGGATGTAGACGGCGTGCTGACTTTCGCGGCCGACCACCTCGCCGGCGATCATCACGTAGTTACGGCCCGCGGCGAACTGGGCATGAGCATCCTGCGTCGGCACGGTCACCACCGCCAACGCCGCCAGCAGCACCGCGTTGAGCACCACCAGCGCTCCGAGCGTTCGTTTCGTCATGACAACACTCCTGGGTATGGCGGGATTCGCCCCAACGGCATCGACGCGCCGGCGGCGCGATCCAGCCGGTTTAATCCTGATGGCTTCGCTTGGAGCTCTTGAAGCTGGCGCTGAGGATCACCCCTACGAGCAGGCACGCCACGATAATGGCCACCCAGGGGTTCACGCCTGGCGCTTCGCCGCGCCCCTGCGCCAGCGCGGGCGCCACAGGCGTCAACAACGCCGTCAGCGAAGCAACCAGACGCACGGCCATATTGGGCATGTTTCTCATAACGTCATCATAAGGTGTAGGGGCGCATGCCTCAAGGGGTTGCAAGGGGCGCGCCGTGGACACGCCGGATGCGAATGAACACGACAAGTCGCGTCGCTTCGTGAATCGGTACGATATCGGAATGACGCTTGTCGAGCTGGCGTGGATACTGGGTGGGTATCTGTCGGGGTCAATCCCCTTTGCGCTGCTGTTGGGGCTGGCGGCGGGGGTGGATGTGCGCCGGGTGGGCAGCGGGAACGTGGGAGCGACGAACCTCGGCCGGGCACTCGGTCGCAAATGGGGCATCTTCTGCTTCGTGCTCGATGTGCTCAAGGGACTGGTGCCGGTGGTGCTGGCGGGGGCGGCGATGGGGTATCTGCACGATCGCGAGGCGCTCACCGCAGCGCAGGCGTGGAAATGGCTGGCAGTAGGTGCGGCAGCGGTGCTGGGGCACGTCTTTCCCGTCTGGCTGAAGTTCAAAGGTGGCAAGGGCGTGGCAACCAGCCTGGGTGTGTTGTTGGGGTTCTGGCCCACACTGACCCTGCCGGGCGTGGCAGCGCTGGCAACATGGGCGGCGGTGCTGGCGGTCTGGCGGTATGTGAGCCTCGCCAGCGTGGCCGCGGCCATCGCCCTGCCGGTGTACGTCCTGCTGCTCACTCTGGCGACCGGCACGCGCATGGAACAGGCGGCCCCCTTCCTGTGCGTCGTCACGGCGCTGGGACTGCTCGTCGTGGTACGCCATCGCAGCAACCTGGCGCGCATTATGGCGGGACAGGAGCCACGCGTCGGCCAGTGTCATGGCGGGGACACGACGGTAACCAACAATTGAACCGCGCCACCACCAGCCGTCAGGGTTTTTCATCCGGCTCTTCGTAGACGTAGCTCGTCAGCGCAGCCACGAGAAAGATCAGGCTCACGAACATCGCGGTCCAGAACACGCTGCTGTCGCTCATGGCAATGCCGACCGTCTGAGACCGGCCGTACGCCACGAGTGTCCCCGCCAGGAAGATGAGCACCGCCGCGACCAGCAGGGAGATCGTGCGAATCCGCGCAACGATGCGATCCGCCCGCCGCTGGCGGACGTCGAAACGTGTGATGCCGTAACCGTGGTTCAGGTCGTAGGGCGCTCCGCACTCGGGGCATCGGCCGCGCGGGGGCAGGCCGGTCAGGTCGTACTCGCAAGCGGCGCAGCATGGAGAATCGACATCGTGCATCCGAACCATCATAAACGTAAACTTGTCCGCTCCGATGGGGGTGGGAGAACAGAAGGTCGCAGAGAATGCGGGTCGCTGAAGCGACCATACCGGGCCTTCACCCCGACCCTCTCCCGGGGGAGAGGGAGATCAGGAATGCGAAACACTGGAGTATTGATCGGTGAAGCTGCGAAAGAAACCGGTTGTTCTGATCGTGCGTGACGGGTGGGGGCGGAACCCCAACCCCGAGCACGATTCGTTCAACGCTGTGAAGCTGGCGAACACACCCTGCTGCGATGCGTTGCTGCAACGTTATCCCTGGACGCTGATTCATACCAGCGGCGAGGATGTCGGCCTGCCCGACGGCACGATGGGCAACAGCGAAGTCGGGCATCAGAACCTTGGCGCCGGCCGGGTGGTCGATCAGGAATCGGTACGCATCACCAAGGCGATCCGCAGCGGCGAGTTCTTCGAGAATCCGGTGCTGGTCGAAGCGGTGCGGCGCGCCCACGCGAATGATCGCACGGTGCACCTGCTGTGCATCGCCTCCGATGCGGGTGTGCACGGCCTGCTGAGCCACCTCTACGCAGCGATGGAGTTGTGCAAACGGCTGAACCATTCGCGCGTGGCGATCCACCTGTTCACCGACGGCCGCGACACCGGCCCCTTCACCGGTGCGGACTTCATCAAGCAGGTCGAAGCCAGGGTGAAGGAGATCGGCGTGGGCACCATCGCCAGCGTGTGCGGCCGATACTACGCCATGGACCGCGACAACCGCTGGGAACGCGTCCATCGCGCCTACGCCTGCCTCACCGGCCTGGGAGCGCACGACATGCAACTGCCTGTCGCGCCCAGCGCTCTGGAAGCGGTGACCAACTACTACAGCCACCCGCTCAACGATTCACAGAAGGGTGATGAATTCATTATCCCCACCCTCATCGGCAACAGCTTCGACGCAGCACTGTCCACGCGCATCACCAACGGCGACAGCGTGATCTTCTGCAACTATCGCGGTGACCGACCGCGCGAGCTCATCAAGGCGTTCGTTCTCGACGATGAAGCCTGGGCGCAGGTGCCGCCCTCGCCCGATTCAGGCAAGCGCGGGTTTGATCGCGGCCGACCGCCTGAAACCTACTTCGCCACGATGACCAGCTATGAGGAGGGGCTGCCCGTTTTCGTCGCGTACCCCAAACCGCCGCGCATGACGGACATCGGCGGCGAATATCTCTCGAAGCTGGGCCTGCGCCAGTTCCGCTGTGCCGAGACGGAAAAGTACCCCCACGTGACGTTCTTCTTCAACGACTATCGCGAGGAACCCTTCCCGGGTGAATCGCGACAGGTGGCGCAGTCGCCGCGTGTGGCGACGTACGACCTGAAGCCCGAAATGAGCGCACCGGAGGTCTGCCGCATCGTGCTGGATCGACTCGCGGCCGATGACTGCGAGGACTTCATCCTCGTCAACTTCGCCAACGGCGACATGGTGGGCCACACGGGCAAGCTCGACGCAGCGATCAAGGCGGTCGAGGCGGTCGACGCGTGTGTGGGCAAGATCGTCGAGGCCACACTCGCGCGCGGCGGAGCGCTCATCGTCACCGCTGACCACGGCAACGCGGAGCAGATGTTCGATCCCGCCACCAACGAGCCGCACACCGCCCACACGCTTTACGATGTGGAATGCATCATCGTCGACAACGACCTGCCGCAGGGTAAGGAAACGAAGCTGCGCGAAGGTGGTCGGCTGGCGGATGTGTTCCCCACAGTGCTGAAGCTGCTGGGTGTGCCGCAGCCCGATGCGATGACGGGGCAGAGTTTGTTGTGAAACAACATTGCTTGTAACGCGACAAATTGCGTCACTTCACAGTACGAGGGGATGTTGCCCTCCGTACCTGCTTGTCTAGTGACCACCCATGCACCCCATCCTTGCGACTGTGCTGGCTTTGCTGATTCTCGCCTGGGTGGTGCAGGCTGCCCTGGCGATGGTGCAGGTGTCCAAGTTCCGTGCGCTGCTCGGTCGGCCGCGCCGCCCAAAACAGGACGCTTACCAGCCCTTCGCCGCGGTGATCGTTCCCTTCAAAGGCGCCGACGACGACCTTGAAGCGAACATCCGCAGCCTGTGTACGCAGAACTACGCGGCCTATCGCCTGCTGCTGGTGGTCGATTCAACGAGTGATCCCGCCTATCCCGTGTTGCAGCGTGCCTTGGCGCAATACCCGAACCGCCGGGCAGAGATTCTCGTCTCCGGCGAGGCGGGCCCGCACGAAAGCCAGAAGATCCACAATCAGCTTTACGCGATCGAGCATCTGACGGATGAAGATGAAGTGTGGGTCTTTGCCGACAGTGATGTGGCCCCGGGTCCCACGTGGCTGATGGACATGGTGGGCCCGCTGCTGAACGAACAGACCGGCATGACCACAGGGTATCGCTGGCTGGTCCCGGTCGGTCGGCGAAGCTGGGCATCACAATTCGCCAGCGTGATCAATGGCGCCGTGGCGTGCGCCTACCGACGCGGCGACTGGGGCCAGGCATGGGGCGGCTCCATGGCGCTGCGGGCTATCACCGCCCGCGAAGGCCGATTGGTTGACTACCTGCGCGGCGCGCTGACCGATGACTACCAGTTCACACGCATGTGCCGCGATATGGGCAAGCGCGTCTATTTCGTGTCGAGGGCGCTCGCTCCCACGCCCGTCGACTTCACCTGGCCAAGTTTCCTCAACTTCGCTTTCCGCCAGTACCTCATCACGCGCATCTACGTGCCCAAACTCTACTTCACCGCGTTAGGCATCACGAGCCTGTACGTTCTGGGCACCGCTGCGGCCTGGTGCGTGCTGCTGGTTGCGCTGGCAAGTGATCCGATTGATCCAATTGGTGCATCCACCGCCGGCGGCGCGATCGTGGGTGTGTTCCTCATCCACCAGGTTCGCACGATGCTTCGCCGCAGTGTAGTCCGACGCGCCTTCGGTGATGACATGCTGCGCAAACTGCGACGGGCGCTCCTGCTCGAACAGTTCGGCACCACGCTCTACATGACCCTCCACTGGCTCATCGTCCTGCGCGCCGGACTCGGCCGGACCATGACCTGGCGGAACATCACGTATCGTTTGTATGGTCCGCAGAAGATCGAGCGGGTTGAGGGATGAGGTTCGTAGCGAGTTGTTCGTGGTGTGTCGTGTTTCGCCATCGTGGTTCACCAAAACCACTTACCACTCACCTATCACGGCGGCACGATCGTGAACCCCGGTACCGGCTCGGTTTCCACATACCCGGGATGATACATGTCCATGAAGATGATCACGCCTTCGCTGTCGGGGGAGCAGCGGACGCGGTAGCCATCGATGATGTTGCCGTAAGGTCCTTCGCCGAAGCTGCCGATGCGGTGGAAGGTGGGCTTATTGCCATCGGGGCAGCGCAGGCGCGACAGATAAGCGAGCTGCCCGCGCAACAGATAGCAGCGTACCGGATTGTCCGGACTGCCCAGCGGGTTGAGCATCTCCGGCGTGACCGGTCTCTCAACTTCCGCAGGCGTGGTCGGGCAGCCGCCGCAGCAGATCAGCACCACCAGCCCCAGTCCCAGCCCGATCGTTGGCCGCCACATGACTCACCTCCCCATTGTCATGTTGCTCACGTGCGTGTGCTACGAATCCACTTCAATAGTGCCGTGCGCGAATAACAATTGACGATGTCATTTTTCGTCGCCCCCGCGCGACGAGCAGTAAGAACACCGTAGATCAGCTCATCCAGATCGACCTTTCCGTGCGCATCGGTGTTGATGGCGATCTTCGCCCCCGCCTCCAGCGCGACACGCACATGGTTGTCACGCAGGTCGAGTCGATAATGGTTGGCATTGATCTCCAGTGCGATGCCGCGTTGTGCCGCCGCCTTGCAGATCGCGTGGATGTCGGGGCTGAGACCTTCGCGTCGGCCGATGAGTCGCCCGGTCGGATGGCCCAGGATCGTCACAAAGGGGTTCTCGATTGCCGCAAGCAACCGCTGCGTCGCACGGGCGGAATCCTGCGTCAGGGCCGCGTGAGGGGACGCCACCACGACATCCAGTTCCTTCAGCACACTGTCGGGGTAATCGAGTGTGCCATCGGAAAGAATGTCCACCTCACTACCAGCGAGGATGGTGATCGTGCCCTTCAGCTCGGCTGCAACCTCGCGCACTGCCGCGATATGCTGCTCCAATCGCTCAATCGTCAGCCCGCGTGCCTGCACCTGCGAACGCGAGTGATCGGTCACAGCCAAGGTATGAAACCCGCGTTCAGCCGCAGCAAGCGCCAGTTCGCGGATCGACCATGTGCCATCGCTGGCGGTCGTGTGCGTGTGCAGTTCCGCCTTGATGTCAGAAAGTTCCACCAGCTTCGGCAGCCTGTTCGCTTCTGCCAGATCGATTTCGCCCCGCGCCTCGCGCAGCTCCGGCGGAATCCACGCCAGCCCCAGCGCCTTGTAAACCTCCTCCTCCGTTGTGCCTGCCACCATCGCCTGGCTGTCCTGTTTGAACAGGCCATACTCGTTGAGCGTCATCTTCTGGCGGATGGCGCGTTCGCGAAGCTCGATGTTGTGCTCCTTCGACCCGGTGAAATAGAGCAGTGCCGCGCCGAAGCTCTCGGGCTTCACGATGCGCAGGTCGACCTGCAGCCCGCCGGCATCCTCACTCACGCGGATCGACGTCTTTGTCTCGCCGCTGCCAAGCACCTCTACATCGGGGATAAGTTTGATGAAGGCGTCGCTGATGCGCCGGGCGTCCTTGGTGTCGGCTGCGACCAGCAGGTCGATATCGCCCACCGTCTCCCGCCCCCGGCGCAGGCTGCCCGCATAGGCTGCCTTCTTCACCCCCTTGACCTTTTCCAGCTTGTGGATGAGCCACAGCGCCAGGGGCATCGCTTTACCGATTCGCGCCCGCTGACCAGCGGTGGAGATGAACTCGATGTTGCGGCGAATGTTCTCGATCTTCTTCTCCCCCATGCCGCGCAGCCCCACCAGCGTCCCCTCATCCAGGGCCTTGCGCAGGTCGTCCTCGCAGGTGATCCCCCGCTCCTTCCACAACATCGCCACCGTTTTGGGCCCCAGCCCGGGGATCGCCAGCAGTTTCAGCAGTCCCACCGGTACCGTCGCCGCCAGTTGCTGATGCTCGGCAATCTGCCCGGTCTCAAGGAACTCCGTAATGCGTTCAGCCGTCCCTTTGCCGATGCCGGGGATGGTGCTCAGTTCCTTCGGGTCGATTTCGGAAACATCCTGGGGCAGTTCCTCGATCGTCCGGGCCGCCCGCGCGAAGGCATTGATGCGAAACGGGTTACCGCCCGTCAGCTCCAGAATGTCCGCCATCTGTCGGAAGATGATGGCAAGCTGTCGATTCGTGTCAGCCATATCATAAGGATACAGCCCCGGATCGCCGACCGTGACATCCGAAATGGCTGATCGCTGACATTCGCCCTCCCCTGCCTCCCCGGAGCAGGGCAAAGGGCGATTCCGCTGCCTGTGGCGGACTCTCAGGCGTGCTATGATACCGCTCTATTTTCGATGCCCCGGGTGGTCGCGCATGGT